>WNFM01027839.1_pt2 | contig 10888 bp, 8 predicted proteins | sample 5400271 | NCBI WGS metagenome assembly WNFM01 (sample SAMN13153352, study PRJNA577476) | soil metagenome | isolation source: 60 cm saprolite on Douglas fir-dominated hillslope | place: USA:California | collected 2013-09-17 | reverse complement strand
CCTTCGGAACGGCCCGCATCCGGCGTCCCGGTTGGGCGCAGGTCGCTGACGTGGGCCTTCGCGGCCTGAGCCGCCTGCGCCAGCAGGTCCTCCGGGGTGGACGGCAGGCCGGCCGCCGGCGCGTTCTGCTCGCCCTGGCGGCCCGCGCCGTCGTCGAGGCCGCCGAAGACCTGGTTGAAGACACCCTGCATGATCTCGATCTGGTCCCGACCGGACACAAGTGTCGCGAGGGCGCACAGGTAGAGGGCATCCGGCGTCAGCGGCCGGGCCAGGATGACCGCCGTCGCGAACCGCTCGCAGCGGCCCGGCCCGACCGGCAGGCCGGCGCGCCGCAGCCCGGCGCCGAACCGGGCGACCACCTCGGCCAGGTCGCCGCCGGGGGCCGGGGACGGGCGGCCCGGGGACGCGCGGCCCGGGGACGGTCGGCCCGGGGACGGTCGGCCCGGGGACGGGCGGGCGGGGGAATCAGCCATCGCAGGTCAGATGGTCAGCCATCGCCCGCGACCAGCGTGCCGAACCCGCTGGCCCGCACGGCCCGCAGGTCCTCGGCGTACTTGAGCACGGCGCCCGCGGTCTGCTCGGCCGAGTCCTCGTCGAGCTTCTCCGCGCCGAGCATGTGCAGGGCCGCGGTCCAGCTGATGGCCTCGGCCACGCCCGGCGGCTTGGTCAGGTCGAGACCGCGCAGCCGGGCGACGCCGCCGGCCCGCTCGATGCCCGGGTAGTCGATCCAGTGGTACAGGCACCGCCGCTTCAGGGCATCGTGCAGGTCGCGGGTGCGGTTCGAGGTCAGCACCACGACCGGAGGAAACGCCGCCCGGAGCGTGCCCAGCTCGGGGATGGTCACCGCGGACTCGGCGAGCAGCTCGAACAGGAATGCCTCGAACTCGTCGTCGCCCCGGTCGACCTCGTCGATCAGCAGCACCGCGGGGCGCGGCCCCGGATGCTCGATGGCGGCCAGCAGCGGCCGCGCGAGCAGGTACTCGGGTCCGAACAGGTCCGCCTCGCGCGGCGTCTCGTGCCTGGCCTCGGCCAGCCGGATGGCAAGCAGCTGCCGAGGGTAGTTCCACTCGTAGAGCGCCTCCGCTGACGTCAGCCCCTCGTAGCACTGCAGCCTGATCAGCGGCGTGTCGATCGCCCCGGCGAGGGCCTTGGCGGCCTCGGTCTTCCCGACGCCGGGCTCTCCCTCGAGCAGCAGCGGCTGGCCCATCCGGGCCGCGAGGAACAACGCCGTGCCCAGCGGCGGATCGGCCAGGTAATCCTCCGCGTCGAGGGTGTCCAGCAGCGAGGCCACGTCCGGCAGCTGCTCTGCCAGGTCGGTCATCCGTGGCGCCGGCACGGGGGGACGACCCCCCGGAAGCATCCGGGGAGCGGGTAAGGGAGGGACCACATTCCTCCATCATGCGGCATCCGCAACGTTGATCGGGCTATGTCACCGCGGTGCCTCAGCGGATCGCCAGGTCGCTACGGAACGGCCGGCCCCGGATCGCGCTCCACACGTTGGCCGGGGTGAGCGGCATGTCCGCATGCCGCACACCGAACGGCCGGAGCGCGTCGATCACCGAGTTGACCACGGCGGGCGGCGAGCCGACGGTGGCCGCCTCGCCGATCCCCTTGGCGCCGATCGGATGGTGCGGCGACGGCGTGACGGTCGAGCCGAGCTCCCAGGAAGGGCATTCCACCGACGTGGGCAGCAGGTAGTCCATGAACGAGCCCCCCAGGCAGTTGCCGTCCTCGTCAAACGCGATGACCTGCATGAGCGCCATGCCGACGCCGTCCGCCAGCCCGCCGTGCACCTGCCCTTCGACGATCATCGGGTTGATCTGCACCCCGCAGTCGTCGACCGCGATGAACCGGCGGATCAGCACCTGGCCGGTACCGGGATCCACGTCGGTGACGCAGATGTACGCCCCGAACGGGTAGGTGAGGTTCGGCGGGTTGTACACCGTCTCCGCGTCCAGGTGACCGTCCACGCCCTCGGGCAGCTCCAGCGCGGAGTGGGCGGCCATCGCGATCTCGGCGATGGTCCTGGCCTGCTCCGGGTCACCGCGCACCTGCCACCTGCCGTCGGCCCACTCCAGGTCGTCCGGTGACACCTCCAGCATCGCCGAGGCGACGACCTTGGCGCGCTCGCGCACCTTGCGCGCCACCACCGCGGCGGCCGCGCCCGAGACCGGCGTCGACCGCGAACCGTAAGTTCCGAGCCCGAACGGCGTCCGGTCCGTGTCGCCGTGCACCACCTCGATGTCGTCCGGTGACATGCCCAGCTCCTGGGCGACGATCTGCGCGAACGTGGTCTCGTGGCCCTGCCCCTGAGTCTGGCAGGAGACCCCGAGCACGGCCTTGCCGGTCGGGAACACGCGCAGGTCCGCTCCGTCGGCCATGCCGAGGCCGAGGATGTCCATGTGCTTGCGCGGGCCGGCCCCCACCCCCTCGGTGAAGAAGCTGAGCCCGATGCCCATGTACTCGCCGCGCTCCCGCTTCTCCGCCTGCTCGCGGCGCAGTTCCGGGTAGCCGGCGATGTCCATCGCGACCTGCAGCGCCCGCGGATAGTCGCCGGAGTCGTACTCCCACCCCGTGGGGCAGGTGTAGGGGAACTGCTCAGGGAGCAGCAGGTTCTTCATCCGCAGCTCCGCGGGGTCCAGCTCAAGCTCGCAGGCCAGCAGGTCGACCATCCGCTCCACCAGGTAGACCGCCTCGGTGATGCGGAACGAGCACGCGTAAGCGACGCCTCCGGGGGCCTTGTTCGTGTACACGCCGGTGACCGCGCAGTGCGCGGCCTGCAGGTCGTAGGAACCGGTGAAGATGTGGAAGAACCCCGCCGGGAACTTCGTCGGCTGCGCCGAGCCGTTGAACGCGCCGTGGTCGGCCAGCACCCGCGCCCGCAGGCCCAGGATCCGGCCGTCCGAGGTCGCGGCGATCTCGCCGTGCATGTGGTAGTCCCGCGCGAACGTGGTGGACATCAGGTTCTCGGACCGGTCCTCGACCCACTTGACCGGCTTGCCACACATGATGGACCCGACGATCGCGCAGAGGTACCCCGGGTAGATCGGGACCTTGTTGCCGAAGCCGCCGCCGATGTCCGGGGAGATGATCCTGATCTTGTGCTCGGGAAGGCCGGCGACCAGCGCGTACAGGGTGCGGTGCGCGTGCGGTGCCTGGGTCGTGGACCAGACGGTGAGCTTCCCGCTCACTGTGTCCATGTCGGCCACCGTCCCGCAGGTCTCCAGCGGGGCCGGGTGGGAGCGCGGGTAGAGCATGTCCTGCGTCACGACCACGTCCGCCGCGGCGAACACCGCGTCGGTCCCGGCCTTGTCGCCTGCCTCCCAGTCGAAGATGTGGTTGTCCTGCCTGCCCGCCAGGTCGTCGCGGATCACCGGGGCCCCGGGGTCCAGGGCCTTCGTGGCGTCGATCACCACGGGCAGCGGCTCGTAGTCGACGTAGATGAGCTCGAGCGCGTCACGCGCGGAGTAGCGGTCCTCGGCGACCACGAACGCGACCTCCTGGCCCTGGAACCGCACCTTGTCGGTGGCCAGGACGGCCTGCACGTCGCGGGACAGGGTCGGCATCCAGGCGAGCTTGAAGTCCTCGAGCGTCTGGCCGGTGATGACGGCCCGGACCCTGGGATGGGCCTGCGCCGCGGCGGTGTCGATCGAGACGATCCTGGCGTGCGCCAGCGGGCTGCGCAGGATCGCGCCGTGCAGCATCCCGGGGAGCTGGATGTCGTCCACGAACTGGCCCTTGCCGCGGATGAACCGGGCGTCCTCCTTGCGCTTGATCGGCCCGTAGGCAGTGTTTTTCTCGCTCGCCTCCGGGGCGCTCTTGAGGCGCCGCCTTCCCTCGTCGCTCGTTCCTCGCTCCTCAGTCCAGGCGGCACCGCGCCCCTTCGGCTCAATCATGGGTGCTTGGCGGCCCAGAGGACGGAACGGACGATGTTCTCGTAGCCGGTGCACCGGCAGACCTGGCCGGACAGCGCCTCGCGGACCTGCTCGGGCGAGGGGTCCGGGTGGTGGTCAAGCAGCCACCGGGAGGTCAGCATCATGCCCGGCGTGCAGAACCCGCACTGCAGGCCGTGACACTCCGTGAAGCCCTGCTGGATCGGGTCGAGTGCGCCGTCGCGTTCCAGGCCCTCCACGGTGAGCACCCGGTGCCCGTCCGCCATGGCCGCGAGCACCGTGCACGATTTCACCGGGGTGTCGTCCAGCCAGACCACGCAGGCCCCGCAGTTCGACGTGTCGCAGCCCCAGTGCGAGCCGGTGAGGCCCAGGTGATCCCGCAGGAAGTGGATCAGCAGCAGCCGCGCCTCGACCTCGCGCGCGTAGTCGGTGCCGTTGACGTTCACGGTTATCTGCACTGTTTCTTTCGCTCGCCTCCGGGGCGCCTTGAGGGCGCCGCCTTCCCTCGTCGCTCGTACTCTGTGTCCCGCTCGCCTCCGGGGCGCCTTTGAGGCCCTCCGGCTCGCTCGTTCCTCGCTCCTCAGTCCGGCCGGCGCCGCGCCCCTTCGGCTCGGTCAAGTGCCCGGCGCAGCGCGCGCGTGGTGAGCTCCCGGGCGAGATGCCGCTTGTAGTCGGCCGGCCCGCGCTGGTCGGAGCTGGGACGGCAGTGCTCGGCCGCGATCTCGCCGGCCCGGGCCAGGGTGGCCCCGGTGGGCGGTGCGCCCTGCAGCATGTCCTCGGCCTCGGCCGCGGCGAAGTTCCGGGCGCCCACGGCGGTGAGGCCGATCCCGGCCTCCGCGATCGTGTCACCGGCCAGCCAGATGGCCGCGGCGGCCGCCCCCACCGGCCAGTCCCCGACCCGGCGCCCCACCTTCTCGTAGGCGCTGCCGCCACCGGGCCTGATCGCGATCCTGATCTCGGTCAGCAGCTCGCCAGGGGCCACCACGGTCTCGTAGGGCCCGGTGAAGAACTCCCGGGCGGGCACCGTCCGGCTGCCGTCCGGCCCCTGGATGACCATGCTCGCCTTGAGCGCCGCGAACGCCGCGGACAGGTCCTCGGACGGGTCAGCCTGGCAGAGCGACCCGCCGACCGTGCCCCAGTTGCGCACGACGGGGTCGGCGATCACCTTCTCGGCGTCGTGCAGGATCGCGAAGTGCTCGCCGGCGACCGCCGAGTCCAGCAGCTGGGCATGCCTGGTCAGCGCGCCGATCTGCAGCTCGCCGCCAGTCCCGTCAGCCCCGCTCTGGCCTGCACCGCCGGTCACCCGGATGTAGCAGAGCTCGCTGAGCCCGTTGATGTCGATCAGGGTCTCCGGCTGCGCGAGCCGGAGCTTCATCATCGGGATCAGGCTGTGCCCTCCGGCCAGGATGCGGGCCTCCGGGCCGAACCTGGCCAGCAGCGCGATCGCGTGCGTGACGCTGGTGGCCCTCTCGTACTCCACGTACGCCGGAACCTGCATGCGGCCCTCCCTCGCGCCACGGCACGCGTCACGAGTCTACGGTCCTGTCCCGAGCCGGGGCCGGGACAGGAGCTGGTGACGCCGAGCGCGGGTCATACTGAGTGGGTCATGACCCTCACTCAGCTCAACGCGTTCGTCCTGGTGGCCCGGCTCGGCTCGGTGACGGCCGCGGCGAACGCGCTCGGCGTCAGCGAGCCTGCCGTGTCGCAGGCGCTGTCGGCTCTCCGGCTGCACCTGGGTGACCCGCTGGTCAGCCGCGGGCCGAACGGCATGACGCTGACCACGGGCGGCTCCCGGCTGCTGGCCACCGCATCGCAGATCGTGGTACTCGGCGCGGAGGCCCACGCCGCGGTCCGGGCCGCGCAGGGCGCCCCGGAGCAGATGCGGGTAGTGGCGACGTCCACGATCGCGGAGTTCGTCGTCAGCCCGCTGATGGAGGCGTTCACCCGGCGTTTCGCCGGCTCCGTCGAGGTCTCGGCCGGGGTCGCGGCCACGAGCGAGATGCCGGTGCTGGTCGCGAACCGCCTGGCCGACGTGGCCATCGGCCCGGGCCTGCCGCACGATCCGGCCCTGCCCGTGGTGAGCGAGCCGATCTTCCGGTACCGCCTGGTCCGTCGGGCACCGACCCGGGCAGCGACACCGGCCGGCTGCTGGCCGCGCTGCACATACCCGAGAACCGGATCGGGGTGTTCCCCAACCAGACCGCCGCCTGGGCGGCCGCGGCCGACGGCGCCGGGGTGGCGCCTGCGGTCGAGCACCTCGTCACCCAGCAGCTGCGCCGGGGTGAGCTGTCCCTGGTCGAGGTGCCCGCCCCGCCGGTCAATGCCTGCTGGCACGCTACTCTCCTGGAGCGCCAGTACCGGAGCACGGCCGCCAGCGCGCTCCGGCGCTTCCTCACCACCCCTGAGGCCATGCACCTGATGCGCGCGCCGGCGGCCGGGGTTTCGCCGTCGCGGTTCCGCCCCCCGGTGTACGTCACGATCTGGAGCTGACCGCGCTAGCGCGTGTTCTGGCGGCTGGTTCTATCGTCCGGTCAAGCTGACGATAATGTCGCGGACCTGATCGACCTGCAGCACGCGTGTGGTGTCGCCGACGGACAGCTCCACCCGTTGCACGCCAGGATCGGCTGTGGTCATGGCCTTCGGCCATACCCAGATCCGCTGCTCGACAGCCAGCTGGCGGGCGGCCGCGGTGAACCCGTCCTGCGTAGTGTCAAGCAGCAGGTGCATCATGGGAACCTGCGGCGGGTCCGGCACGACCCGCACGCTGGTGACCTCGCTGAGCGCGGCCGCGATCTCCCGGGCATGGCGGAGATATTCCGGCATCAGCGGCAGTCGGCGTCGTAGGCAGCTCAGCGCCGACGCGGCGTTCGGCCACAGGCCGAACAGCGTGCCGCCCATGCGCTGCCGCCATTCCCGCACCTCGGCGAGGATGTCCGCGGGGCCAGCCACGCAGCAGCCCGCAAGCGCGCCGATGCCTTTGTAGAACGACACGTACACGGTGTCGAAAAGCGCCGCGATCTCGGTCAGCGGCCTGCCGTACCCGGCGGCTGATTCCCACAGCCGGGCGCCGTCAAGGTGCACGGCGGCTCCGCGGCCCTTAGCCCATCCGGTCTGAGCCTGCAGGTCTTCCCAGTCCGGCTGCTGGCCGCCAAGGTCGCGCTGCGGCAGCTCAATCAGCAGCACCGCGGGCGGCTCGGCGACCGCGGTCAGGTCGTCGATGGTCATCAGCCGGTCCGGGTTGCCGGCCGGGCGCCCGGTCAGGCCGTACAGGCGCTGGTAGGCCTGCCCCTCGTGCCGGTCCAGGTGGCACATCGGGTGGAAGATGACCGTCCCTCGCTGCCGCCTGTCGGCGTGTACCCGCAGCACCGACTGCTGGGCCATCGTGCCGCTAGGCAGGAACGCGGCCGCCGGCTTGCCCAGCAGCCCGGCGATTTCCGCCTCCAGCTCGGCGACGACCCCGCCGTCGCCATAACGGTCGGGGGCCGTGTCGGCGGGGATGCCGGCCAGCAGGCCGGCCGCAGTTACCGGGCCGTGGCCGACCAGGAACCGGGTGCACTGGTCGCGCAGCGCGGCCTGCTCGGCTGGGGACAGCTCATCAGCGGCGGGCACGCCTCATTATGCTGTCGCGATATCTGTGGTCAGCCACCGCCGCTGTCCTCTGCTCTATGGCCGAGTGCAGCCAGGTGCGCGCGGACGTCGTCGGCGGCGGGGACCCCGAGGTCGGTGTAGAGCGTCAAGGCCTGCTGCCAGTGCTGGCGGGCCAGGCCCTGCTCGGCTGCCGCGTGGCGGGCCTGAGCGAGGCCGGTGTGGGCGCGGGCTTGCTGGTACCGGTCACCGGTCTCGACGGCCAGAGTGAGCGCGGCGGCGTGCTGGGCGCGCGCCTGCTCGGATTGCCCCGTGGCGTGCAGCGTTTCCCCGACGCGGTTGAGTGCCTCGGCCTCGCCGTCGCGGTTGCCTGTCTCGCGGAAGATGGTGAGGGCCTGCCGCAGATGGTCGGCCGCCTGCTCGTAGCGGCCCTGCTGCAGGTTAACGACGCCGAGATTGGCTAGTGCGTAGCCCTCGCCGATGCGGTTGCCTGTCTCGCGGAAGACGGTGAGGGCCTCCCGCAGATCGCCGGCCGCCTGCTCGTGGCGGCCCTGGCCCAGGTAGACGACGCCGAGATTGGCCAAAGCATTAGCCTCGCCGAAGCGATGGCCGGTCTCGCGGTACAAGAGGAGGGCCTGCCGGTGGCCCTCGGCAGCCTCCCTGGAGCGGCCCTGCCGCCAGCGGACGAGGCCGAGATTACTCAGCGCGTGGGCTTCGCCGACGCGGTTGCCTGTTTCGCGGTAGCGGGTGAGCGCCTGCCCGTGGCGTTCGGCGGCCTGCTCGTAGCGGCCCTGCCGCCAGTTGACGAGCCCGAGGTGGGTCAGCGTGCGGGCTTCGCCGCCCCGGTCACCGGCCTGGCGGAACAGCGGCAGTGCCTCCTGGTAGTGCTGGGCGGCCTGCTCGTAGCGGCCCTGCCGCATGTGAACGACGCCAAGATTCGCCAGGGCGTAGGCTTCGGCGGCGCGGTCACCCGTCTGGCTGGCGGCATTTCTGGCGTCGGCGTGGATGCTGAGCGCGTCGGGGAAGTGAGCGCCGGCATCGAGGTATCGGAACAGGATGGTGGCTAGCCGGATGGTGTGTCCGGGCCAGCCACGGGCGGCGGTGTACGCGCAGACGGCGGCCAGGTTTGGTCGTTCGTCATCCAGCCAGGCAAGTGCGGCGGCCGGGTCGGCCACCGGTGGAGTGGGCGAGTCGTCTGCGGAGATGCGGGGCCGCTGACGCCGTCCGGCAGGGCTCAGAGCGTCCCTGGCACTCGCCGCAGCGGCCAGGTAGTAGTCGAAGAGGCGGGTCAGCGCCGTCCGCCGATCAGCTTCTGAGTCTTGAGAGTTGGCGAGTTCGCGCGCGTAGGCGCGCAGCAGGTCGTGCGTACCATAGCGGCCGGGGCCGATGAGATGGATCAGGTGTGCTCGCGCGAGGATGTCCAATGAGCGCTTGGCCCCGTCGAGGGTGGTGTCGGTCAGCGCGGCAGTCGCGTAGACGTCCAGGTCCGGGCCCGGAGGCAGGCCGGCAAGCCGGAAGGCGCGGGCAGCGTCAGCGGGCAGGTGCTTGTACGACCACGAGAACACGACGCGGACCGCGGCGCGGGGGTCGCCTCCGGCGTCGAGCCGTTGCAGCCGCTGCGCCTGGTCGGCCAGCTCGCGTACCAGATCCGCAAGCGGAGTCGTGGGGCGTGCGGTGGCCAATTCGGCGGCCACCCGCAGGGCCAGCGGCAACCGCGCGCACTGGGTGGCGAGGGTGGCAGCGGCCTCGGGTTCGGCTTCTACGCGTTCGCCGATCAGCTTGTGCAGCAGGGTGACCGCGTCCGGGTGGGGCAGCAGGCTCAGGTCCAATCGGCGGCCACCATGTAGGGCAATCAGCCCCGGGAGACTATCCCGGCTCGTCACCACGACCGAGCAGGATCGTGTGCCAGGCAGCAGCGGGCGGATCTGCTCGACTGAGGCGGCGTTGTCCAGCACCACCAGCATCCGCCGCCCGTTGATCTCGGTCCGGTATCGGGCGGCGCGATCGTCGAGGTCGAGCGGGATATCCTGCCCGGCCACGCCGAGGTCGGTCAGGAACCGCGCCAAAACCTTCTCGGCCGGAATTGGCTGGTCCGGGCCGTAGCCGCGCAGGTCGACATATAGCTGCCCGTCGGGAAACGCGTCGCGTACCCGGTGTGCCCACCGCACCGCGAGCGCGGTCTTGCCCACCCCGGCGGTGCCCGCCACCGCGGAGATCACTACGGCGGTGGACTGGTCGTCCGCCTCGATGAGCAGGCGGTCGAGTTCGTCAAGTTCGTCGTGGCGACCGGTGAAGCCGCGCACGTCGGACGGAAGCTGCGCAGGAACGGGTAGCGACGCCGAACGGGATGCCGAGCCCGCCACCGGGCCTTCGCCCTGGGGGGCTGCCGGTCGTTCACCCTTGAGGATCGCCAGGTGCACGCCTTGTAGTTCCCGCCCGGGTTCGGCGCCAAGCGCCTCTACCAGCCGAGATCGGGCGATGGCGTAGCACTCCAAGGCCTCGGCGTCCCGGCCCGCCGCCGCCAGCGCCTGCATCAGCACGCCGATCGGGCGTTCGGAAAGCGGATGGCCGGCCACCAGCTCACGGACTGGGCCGATCACCTCATCCGGCCGACCCATCCGCAGCTCGGCCTGCGCCCAGGCCACTGCCGCGTCCAGCCGCTCTTCCTCCCAACTGTCGCGCATCCGGGCTGGCCACTCCCCGGGCAGATCGGTCAGCGGCTCCCCTCGCCACAGGTCTAGGGCCTCTCGCAGCAGCTTGGCCCGCTCGTCATCGGGCCGCTGCCGGTCACGGGCGGCTAGGGCCAGTCGGCGGAACCGGTGCAGATCGACCTCCTGCGGATCGACCTCCAGCACGTACCCGCCAGACCGCCGGGCCAGCCGCACCGGCTCCGCACCGGCCGCCCCTGCCGCCAGCATCCGGCGGATCCGGTTGATGTGCGCGTACAGCGCCGACGCAGCCCCCTCTGGCGCGCGCCCGGACCAGATTCGATCAATCAGCGTGTCCCGGAACACCGGCCTGGCAGCATCGACTGCAAGGGCAGCCAGCACCGCCCGCCGCTGTGGTGGGCCCATCTCCAGACATCGGCCGGCGGCCCACACCTCCACCGGACCTAGCAGCCGAAACTCCACCACTGCACCTCGATCGAACGACTCGACTCGCACAGGCGGCCGTCAGACCGGCACACTCGGCAGCGCAACAAGAACTTTACAAGGTTCCGATCTAACTCGATGCGGCAACATCGCGGCTCAGGAAGGACAATCGCGCTGCGTCGCAGTCGAGAAACCTGGCGGCTGCTGAGTCAGCCGTACTAAGGGTCGCGAAAACCGGTCGGGCGGTTGCGAGGGGTCGCGCGATCGGGGGGGTCGCGAGCGGGGGGTCGTGCGATCGGGGGGGTCGCGCGGCGGCGG
>WNFM01174845.1_pt3 | contig 10890 bp, 7 predicted proteins | sample 5400271 | NCBI WGS metagenome assembly WNFM01 (sample SAMN13153352, study PRJNA577476) | soil metagenome | isolation source: 60 cm saprolite on Douglas fir-dominated hillslope | place: USA:California | collected 2013-09-17 | reverse complement strand
GTTGTGTGCTCAGAGGGCACTCTGCGGGAAGGCTGTCGATGCTTGCCGGGAGTCGTTTTAGCCGGTGCTCCTTGCTTGTCTCAAAGCCCGTGGTTTAGAACCGAACCGCGGCCTCCATCGCCATTTTCTTCCTATGCCGCTCCAGCCACCGTGCTTCGCTCCAGAGTTTTTCTTTGACACTGAGGTGCTGAGTATCGTGCGGAGCGTAATGGACGACAGGGTGGTCGCCGATCAATGGGGCTGTGATGTGCCGCTCCGAGGCTCAGCCTACCAGGAGGTTCACGTTGATTATCAGCGGCCATTATTCTCCGAAGCTCCTGATCTGCCGCTGCCTGTGTATATGTTGGTCGTCAGCTTTGGCTTAGTTCGGATAGCGCCGGAGTTCGGCCCTATCGAAATCGCACCCGGTACACACCGGATGCCAAGGAAGGAAGCCCTGCGAGCGGTAGAAGCCGCGGAAATAGAAATGAAGCCAGTCCCGTTGGAGGTCGGAGACGTATTGATTCGACATCCTTGGGCATTGCATCGAGGCTCACCAAACACGTCCGGCACACCCCGCGCCCTTGCCGGCATACGCTATGTACGCCGCTGGTATGCGGACGACAGTCGCGAGGTCAAGTCAATTCCCCGCGCCACTTGGGAGTCGCTAACGCCCGACCAACAGAGCATCATGCGCTTCCCAGTCGGAGACTAATGGCTCCGCTCGTTTGACGTTATGCCTATATTAACGAGAGTTTTGTTCTTGTTAGATCGAACCAGAATGCAGAGCATTTTTAGCCCAGCGTCGCGGCGCGACACACCTCCGGGAGAGCACGAAATCCGACGGCCGCGACGGTGGGCTAAAAATGGATTGGACTAAACCGCGGGCAGGATGCTCGCACCGTGGATCGTACTGGGAGACAGCTTTCGTTCGTTGGTCAGATAGAGCTGATAGACACGGATATCCTCCGGGCCCAACTGTTCTGGCGACTTGTTGAAATGCGAAATGGAATGTGCTGCAAGCAGCCATTCCATGCTTTCGCATGGGAGCACTCGGCGCCGAAGACAGAAGCGCGGTCGAATGGGCGGACTCCGGATTAACCGATTGGCGGGCGCCAAATACCGCGAAGCGGTTTAGTCCAATCGACGATTAGCGCTCATACCAACATTCTGAGCCGCGCCAGTGATGGCGCGTCCCGGTAGCTGCCCGGGACTATACAGCCGGGAGAATCTGTTTCCAAAGCCGGATATAGTTTCCGCCCAGGATCAAGCCGATCTGCTCGTCCGTGAGCCCGCGCTCGGACAGCATCTTGATGAACGTGTCCCAGTGCTGCCGCATGGTTTGCGCCTCGACCCCGCTATACGTCCTCGACGTGTGCCCTTCGACTTCGCGGCCGCTCGGATTGGCTTTGTCGTGGCCGAGCCAGCCGACTCCGATGTGCTCCACGCCGATCAGTTTGGTCAGGTGTTCGACCTCATCCACGAGCAGCTTATACGGCGTGACATTCACGATGTAACGGATTCCGACAATCCCGCCGGTCTTTCCAATGGCCGTCGCCTCCTCGTCCATGATCTCGACAAGCGGCCGGCTCTTCACGAAGCGTTCGAGATTCTGATGGGTGGACACGATCGGGTGCTTCGAGACCTCTGCCGCGTGAAAGACTCCGCTGGCCGAGAGGTGTGACACGCCCACCATCATGCCGAGCCGGTTCATCTCCCGGATCACGGCGACGCCGAAAGGCGTGAGCTTGCTCCCCGTCTTGTCGATGCCACGGCCGTCGCCGAGCTGATTGCGGCCGTTGTGCGTCAACTGTATGCCGCGGACTCCGAGGCGGAAAAACTGGCGGAGGAGAGCAAGGCTTCGGTCGGGCGAGAAGCCGGGTTCGGGAGCGTTGGTCTGAATAGCGCCGCCCCCCTCGATATCCAGGAAAAACTGCACCTTCCCGGCGTTCGGCTTAGTGGGGACATCCGCCTTCGTCCTGATGATCGACGCCTTGCTGCCCGCCTTTTCAAGGTCGCTGAGGATGAAGTCCAGCACCCGCATGGAGCCCTCGAGCAGCTCCCCTTGCTCGTCCCGCTCTTCCAGGGAATCGCCGCCGGCGGGCATGATGACCCCGCTGAGACCGCCTTCAATGAGGCGCGGCACAATAAAGTTGGCCAGGGGCCAATGCTGCGCCTCCTCCTTGAGCCGCGAGCGGCCGCTCTGTTCCCATATGTCGCGGTGCCCCTCCACGATGATGAAGTCGTTGGGCCCTTTGGTGGTAGCGGAATTCCCGCGCGGCGGCATGGAGAGTGCGAGCAGACCGGCGCCCGCGCCCGAAAACAAATCCCTGCGAGTGAATTGTCCGAACATTACTTCTCCCCCTTGTGCCGCTCCAGCGCCTGGCCGACAGCGCGGTGGGCCTCTAAAATCGACGTCCGATGGTCCATGATCCCCGTTAAGTCGGAGTTCGCGAAGGCGATGCGCCCGTGCGGCCGATTGCGTAGGATCTCTCCAGGCCCGGCGCTCCCGTTCGTACCGAAGAAGAATCCCGGCTGTGGACTCAGGTACGCATGCCCCCAGCGATTCAGGATTAGGCCGGTGATATCGCGCTGCGGATCGAAACCCGCGCGGCCGAACATCATCGCAAGCTGCTCGCGGATCCTGCGCTCGTAGACGCGGAATGGCGTGGAAAACAGTTCGGCTCGCCCGCGAGTTACCTGCTCTCCAATCGGCAGCCCGGGCGACGAGAAAAGAATCTTCAGCGTCAGCACGACTGGTGAATCCGGAGAAATAGTCGCGGCCACATCGCCCATTGTCGCCAGTCTGCGGATCGCAAAGTAATTTCCGATGCCCTCGAACCAGCGGCACTCGCTGATTCCCAGATCATACAGGAAGCGCCAGTTGCGTAGGACGACATTCGCCATCAGGCAAGGGGCTCGGTAGAACTGACCGTACGCCGCCCGGTGCTCCGCCGGAAGATCGGTCACGATGTGCTTCGCTGTCCAACTACCGCCCGCTATGATGGCGGCACGGGCCCTTACACTGTAAAGCTTCCCCGCTTTTGTGTAGATGATCCGAACAAACTTCGAACTTTGCGGCCGGCCTTCATGGCGCACGCTCGCCGCCGTCGCATTCAGGCGGATGCGGCTCGGACTCGAGGGCTGGTCGAGCTCCGCGAATTGAACCTTGGCGCGGCAAATCGACGCCATTTCGGCAGGGCCTCGCAAGGCCGCCGGGAGCAGCGCCTTGACGATGTGCCGCGCCACGCCGGCGTTCCCACCGGGAAACATCTGGGCTCCTTTGGGATAGTCCCATGGCAGCAATACGTCGGCGGCGTAGTCGGCATAGGCGGAGAGCGCATCCGCCCCGAGCCCCGAGCCTCCGCCGGCTAAAGGCGACAGGAACGTGCGAACCGTCTCCCGGCTGAGGCCGCGCCGCTCCATCAAGTGCTGCTCCATGGTGATGCTGTCGAGCTGTCGCGCGACGGCATCCCCGTGCTGCGCAAGACCCTTCGGCAGGCGGCCGGAATCGCCTCCGCGCATTCCCAGCAGCTCCGCGCGGACCGCTTCCGGAATAGGCGCGCCTTCAAGTTGTTTTCCCCATGGATCGACGAGCAGCCGGCCGTCGGCTTCTCCGAACCGCGGCCCGAAGAAGAATGCGGAGGCGGTCCCGCCGGATGTATACGGCGTGCGCCCGAGCCGGATTTGCGGCTGCCCACCGGTCCAGGTCTGGTATTGAAATTCGTCGGAGCGAATGTGAATCGAATTGTAGAACTCCTCGAGGAATGTACCGGGCAGAGGAGGAAACCACATGGCCGATCCCTGGTGCGCGATCAGGCGCTGCCCGTCGATTAGGAATTCGTTCCGCTTGGCCTCGCCACCGAATATGGCATGGTTCTCGAGAACGAGGCACGTGCGCTTGTGTTCAGCCTGTCGGCGCTCGAAAAACAATGCGGCGGCCAGCCCGCTGATGCCGCCGCCCACAACCACACAGTCGTAGACTTCGCGCGTATCCACCACGCCGGAGGGCATTTTGTCGTACGCGTGATCCCGGATCTTGTGGCCGTCCGATATCACCTGGCGCGTATTCCCGTTGGATCCCTGGTAGTCGCCGACCCCGCTATACCCGTCCCAGTCCTCCTCGCCAAGCAGCCTCAGGGGAGACGCTGCGTGTAGCAGAGCACTCCCGGAGGCAAGCAGCGTCGAGTTCAAGTAGTCGCGCCGCGAAATGCGCTGGTCCATCCCCAAGGCGCGCTCGTGGTTTTGAGATTTCGCTTCCCTAGTGGCCATGGAGTCTTCCGTTTGAACGCCACGAACTCAGTTGACCGCAGTGTGTGGAGCGGCCTTCCAGGCGGCAATGCCCGCTATCAAGCGGGCATGTTTTCGCGCCGGCTGAAAGCCACACCCCGATCAACTATATTTCTTGACGGCGTCCTCGATTCCCGGTCCGGCTTTCGCCAGATCCGCCGGCGCCATGGCCGGATGTATCTCGATGCTCGCATTGAATGCCAGGAACCACGGCTCGGCTACCGCCGGAATCTGCGAGACGTCCTGCATATCGAAGACGATGAATCCCGTCCTCATTCCGTCCCAGTCACAGAAGTACGCAGCTTCGGGTTTGAGATCGGCCAGTATCGCCTGAATCGTCTTGGCCAGGCTTCCGTTTCGAGCCGCCGCGTTCGCGGCTTCCACAGGTAATGAAACCTTCATCAAAAATCGCATCCAGATATCATACCCCGCGCCGCGACTAAACTAAGAGGAGGAGCGAACCGTGAGCGCCATCACTTCCAGTCAGCCGCCCGCCGCCGATCGCCTGGGGGGTCTGGATCCGGAAAAGCTGATCCGGGCTTTTCGCATCATGCAGCTTTCGCGGCGGCTCGACGATCGGGAGATCACTCTCAAACGGCAGAACCGCACCTTCTTCCAAGTCAGCGGCGCCGGGCATGAGGCCGTGCAGGTGGCGGCGGCGATGGCGCTGCGGCCGGGCCGGGATTGGATCTATCCGTATTATCGCGACCGGGCTCTATGCCTGGCGCTCGGCGTCACGGCCGCCGAGATGCTGCTCGCAGCCGTCGGCGCAGCGGCGGATCCGGCTTCCGGCGGACGGCAGATGCCGTCCCACTGGGGCTCGCCCAAACTGAATATCGTCAGCAGTTCCTCCCCAACCGGCACGCAGTTCCTTCAGGCGGCCGGATGCGCCGAGGCGACCCGTTACCTCGACAAGAGTTCGGACGACATCACGCTGGTCACGTCCGGCGAGGGCGCAACCAGCGAGGGCGAATTCTGGGAGGCTGTCAACGCAGCCTGTCTGCAACGCCTGCCGCTGCTTTTTCTGATCGAAGACAACGGCTATGCCATATCGGTTCCGGTGGAATACCAGACCGCCGGTGGCAATGTGGCCCGGCTTCTGTCCGGTTTCCCCGGGCTGTTTATCCAAGAAGTGGATGGCGTAGATTTCGTCGCGTCCCACCAAGCCATGCGCGCTGCCGCGAATTATTGCCGTCAAGGGCAAGGCCCGGCGGTGGTGCATGCGCGCGTGATCCGGCCGCAGTCCCACTCTCTCTCCGACGACGAGCGCATGTACAAGACCGCGGCCGAGCGGGCGCTCGAAGCCGAACGTGACCCCGTCCTGAACTTTCCCCGCTGGCTCGTGGAAGAAGGCTTGCTCGACCGGCATTCACTGCAGTTGCTGATGCACGAGGTGGAGGAGGAGGTTCAGCAGGCAACCGAACAGGCCCTGCACGCCGCTCCGCCGGACCGGGAATCGGCGCTGATCAATTTGTATTCGCCCAGCGTGGATCCGGCGTCCGAGGCGTTCTCCACGCCGCCGCAATTCGAGGGATCGCCCGAGACTATGCTCGACGCAATCAATCGCACGCTGGCCGAAGAGATGCGACGGGACTCCCGTGTCCTGGTATTCGGCGAAGACGTGGCCGATTGCAGCCGGGAAGCGAATCTGAGTGAGGTGAAAGGGAAAGGCGGAGTCTTCAAAGCCACGGCGGGACTTCAGTCTGAGCTCGGCTCGCGGCGCTGCTTCAACACACCGATCGCCGAAGCCTCCATCGTGGGAAGGGCGATCGGCATGGCGACCCGCGGCCTGAAGCCCGTTCCCGAGGTTCAGTTCTTCGATTACATCTGGCCGGCCATGATGCAGATCCGCAGCGAGCTGGCCACGCTTCGCTGGCGCTCGAATGGCGGCTTCTCCTGCCCGGTGACGCTGCGCGTGCCGATTGGCGGCTATCTCAACGGCGGCGCGATCTATCACAGCCAGTCCGGAGAAGTGGAGTTCACGCACATTCCCGGGTTAAGAGTAGTGATGCCGGCGAACGCGCTGGACGCGTGCGGGCTGTTGCGGACTGCCATCCGCTGCGACGATCCGGTGCTTTTTCTGGAGCACAAGAAGTTGTATCGCGAACCATACAACCGGTCGCCGCATCCGGGCAAGGATTTTCTGATCCCGTTCGGCAAGGCTAAAGTGGTCAAGACCGGCGACAGCCTGACGGTGGTGACCTACGGCGCGCTGGTGCAGAAGTCGATGGTCGCCGCGCTGCAACTGGAGAAGCGGGACGCGAAAATCAGCATCGAGGTGATCGATCTGCGGAGTCTCGCCCCCTACGACTGGACGGCGATTCGCGCGTCGGTGGAGAAGACCAGCCGAGTGATGGCAGCGCACGAAGACACCATCTGCTGGGGCTATGGCGCCGAGATTGCCGCGCGCATCGCCGACGAACTGTTCGAGAAGCTGGATGCGCCGGTGCGCCGCGTGGGCGCGCAGGATACCTGGGTGGGGTATCATCCACAGCTCGAAAGTGCGATTCTGCCGCAGGTGGAAGATCTGGCCCGAGAGATGGAGCGCTTGCTGGCATTCTGAGCCGCGACAGTGATGGCGCGGTCTTGCTACTGATCGTTATCTACGGGAGCCGGACCGCGCCATCACTGTCGCGGCTCAGAATGTGTTCGTAGGCTAATCAAAACTGATACCGCAACGCCAATTGAAACACCCGCGGCGGGCCGTCCGACGTGATGCGACCCACCGTCGCCGACGAAAGATTCGCGTTCGGATTATCTAGGTTCACCCGGTTGAGCGCGTTGAACCCCTCGGCGCGGAACTGGACGCGATGCCGCTCGGTCACAAAAAATGCCTTCGTCAATCCCAGGTCGACAGCCACCTTGCCTGGTCCTTCGAGCACATTCCGTCCGAAATTGCCGAACGTGCCCGGCGCATTCTGCCGGAATGCGCCCGGATCGAAATAGCGCGCGATCAACTGAGCGTGCGATCGATCGGTGGGCAGGTAAGGGTTCCCGATCAAGTCCGGACGGTCCAGGTTGATGCCGTTGCCCGAATTGTCGCGGCCGGAGATCAGGTTAAAATACAGCCCGGATTCGAGCGTAACGATTCCGTTCACTTCCCATCCGCCCGCCGCCATCCGCGCTAATCGCGAGGCGCCTTTCATTCGCGGCAGCTCCCAGATGAACGAGCCGACGAATCGCTGTGGAACGTTGTTGCTCGATATGCCTTTTTCGGCGCTGAAATTGGCGCCATCACGGGGCGATGTGTCGTTCACTCCGTTTCCCGATGCGTTGTCGATGTTCTTCGACCACGTGTAGCTGGCGAGCACCGTAACCCCGCCAGCCAGACGCCGATTCGCGTTGAGCTGCAGCGAGTGGTAGGTCGAGTTGCCTTCGGCGCTCGTCAGCGCGATGCCGCTGAAATCGGGGAACCGCCGCCGCTGTTGCAGATTGCCGACCGGACCGAAAACGCCGGGGTTGCTCTCCCGGGTGGATTCCAGGTGGTTGCCCTTGCTGCCGACGTAGGCGGCTGACATGACCCAGCTTCGAAGCTGCCGCTGCAGGCTGAGATTCCACTGCTGGACCCTGGCGTTCCGGAAATCCGCGTCCCAGCCGCCAGTCGAGACAGGCCGCACGAATTGGAACCTGGCGCGATCGGTATCGGTCTTCGGCGCAAGGAACGGATACGGATTGCCGCCGATGCTCGAATAGGGACTGGCGAGTCCGCCGGGCACGGGGCTGATATTGGTGGTGAGCACGTAGCCCGGACCGCCGCCGCCGATCTGCTGCAGCGCCCGCGTTGCGTAGAAGATGCCGTAGCTGCCGCGAATGCTGCTCTTGCCGTCGCCGAACGGATCGAAGGCGAAGCCGAAGCGCGGCGCGAAATTGGTCCACTTGTTTCCGAATCCGTACTTCAAAGGGACCGACGGATCCTTGCCCCAATAAACCAGTCCCAGCGGAGCGAGCGGGAAGAACGTAGACTGCTGTCCGGCGCGAAACATGGCGCCGGTTCCGCGCTTGTCCCCCGGCGGCAGGAACGGGTCCCAGCGCAGGCCCAGGTTCAGCGTCAACCGGCGCGAGACCTTCCAATCGTCCTGAACGTACATATTGAATTCGGACCCGCGCGGATAACTCTCGGCGCCGGAGTTCTGAGCGATAGCGTCCGGCAAGCCGAGCGCGAGGTCGGCGGCGGAATCCCCGGTGAGGGCGCCGCGAAAAGTGATCTGCGGATCGGCCTGGAAGCGCTCGACGCGATCCACGATGTCGTAACGCCATTCGGCGCCGAAACGGACCAGATGCGTGCCCCGCGTCAGGCTGAGGTCGTCCTTCAGATCGAAGAAGTGACGCTCCTGAAACAGCGGGTGGCGGGTGAATGCGTTGAAGTAGCCGATCACGTTGGTGGAGATGGCAGGGGCGATGTCTTCGCTGACGGCGCGTACGATCCCGGAACCGAAGTCGGTCCACGTCTTGCCGCCGGGAGTGATGGAGGACTGAATGCGGCGGATATCCTGCGCCGCGAAGGTAATGCTGTTCACCCTGGACGGGCTGAGGACCCAGGCGGCGATATAGTTTCCGTTCCAGTTGCGGTAAATGATGGACGCAAGCAGATTGGGAATCGTGCCGGCTACCTGGTTATTGTTGTCGTAGTTGTAAAGCAAGCGCCAACTGGAGCGATGCGTGGCTGTCCACAGGTGGTCCACCTTGGCGATGGCCTGATAGTCGTCAATGCTCTGCCCGCTAGCGAAGCTGAGCAGACCGGCCGGGCCGTTGGGCAGCGGGATGTACGCGTCCAGGAATTTCTGCGACGGCTGATAGAGCCGGCTCGCCGGAATCACGGCGCCGGGGAAATTGCCGCCGAGCGGATCCTTCACGGCTTTGCCGAGGCTCGAAAAATCCCCGTGCCGCATCGGGTCCGTCAATACGATCGCGGTAACGACGCCGGGCGCGCTACGCTCGCGCGTGGCCTGATAGGAACCGAAAAAGAATGTGCGGTCGCGGCGGATGGGTCCGCCCACGGTGCCGCCGAACTGGTTGCGCTTGAAGGGAGGCACGGCGGTGGCGAAGAAATCGCGCGCGTTCAGCTTTTCGTTGCGCAGATACTCGAACAGAGTGCCGTGAAGCTGGTTCGTGCCGGACTTGGTGACGGCGCTGACATAGGCGCCGGAGTTGCGGCCCTTGTCCGCGCCATAGCTGCTGGTCTCCAGGCTGAACTCCTGCAGCGCGTCCGGATTGGGGAAAGGCGCGGCCGTGTTGAAGAAGGGATCCATATTATCGCTGCCGTCGAGCGCATAGTTGTTGAACCGAAATCCGGAGCCGTTCACCGAAACGGTTTCGTTCTGCTGCTGGTCGACCCCGCCGCGCCGCCCGACGCCGGCTACCAGGTACTGCAACTGCACCGGATTGCGGCCGTTCAGCGGCAAATCGGAGATGCGCCGCGAGTCGATGACTTCGGAGATGGCGCCGCGGCGTGTTTCCACCTGTGCGGCCTGCGCCTCGACTTCGATGCGCTCGTTCACGTTTCCGATCTCGAGTTTGAAATCGGCGCGCCGGTTTTCACCCACCTGCAGAAGGACGTCGCTTTGCACATATTCCTTGAAACCCGGCGACTGTGCGCGCAGTGTGAAGCGGCCCACCGGCAACTGAACGAAAACGTAGGTGCCGGCCGCGTCGGTCGTGGTCTTGCGGGACGTACCCGTGTCGACATGAATCACCGCGACGGCCGCGCCGGGTACGACCGCGCCGCCGGCGTCGGAGACCGTGCCGTAGATTGTGGCTGAGTTCTGAGCCAGGGCAGTTGACGCGAGAATGACGGCGAGTAGTATGGGTCGTTTCATAGAGTACTCCTGAATTGCTGAAAGTATACACCCGTCATGCGTGGCGGAACCTGCCGGCGCGACGAGCAATGCGGCTCGACCCGATTGCTGCTCTGAAGAATGAATGGTTACACGCTGGCCTTACGAGCCTTTTCCGCGCGCAGGAATTCCAGCACGAACCGGTCACGGCGGGCTTTCACCTCGTCCGCGCTCTTTTGCGACCAGTCGTAGAAGCCCTTGCCGGTCTTGGCGCCCAGATCGCCTCGGGCAACCTTCTCCCTGTAGATGTCCGGCGCGTGCGGCTCGTTGTACAAATCCCGCGCGACGTAATCGACGATGCTGAGGCACATGTCGAGTCCCACAATATCCTGATGCTCGAAAATTCCGTACACCGGCAGGCGCAGTCCGAAGCCGGCCTTGCAGACCTGATCCACATCTTCGACGTCGGCGATGCCCTCGGCCACGCAGTTTACCGCTTCGCGCACCATCGCCATCTGCAGACGATTCCCGAGTTGGCCCGGCCGGTCCTTCTTGACGATCACCGGGACCTTGCCGCAATGGGCCAGCAGCTCACGAACATCGAGCGCCACCTCCGCCGACGTCTTCTCTCCCTTGACGATCTCGACCAGCGGCATCAAGTGCGGAGGATTCCAGAAGTGCGTCGTCAGCACTCGCGCGGGCCGGCCGCAGCGCGAGGCGATGGCCGTGATGCTGAGTCCGGACGTATTCGAGGCCAGCACGGCGTCGGGCTTGGCGATGGAGTCCATGTGGGCAAACAGGTTCTGCTTGAACTCCATATTTTCGGGCGCCGATTCCACCACCAGAT
>WNFM01013470.1_pt2 | contig 10891 bp, 15 predicted proteins | sample 5400271 | NCBI WGS metagenome assembly WNFM01 (sample SAMN13153352, study PRJNA577476) | soil metagenome | isolation source: 60 cm saprolite on Douglas fir-dominated hillslope | place: USA:California | collected 2013-09-17 | reverse complement strand
CGCGGTGGAAATGCCAGGGATTGGCGCCGCAGGAGAACCCGGCCCCAGGGCTGAGGTGCGAGTGGCGCTGCCCGGCACCGTCCGTCCAAGGTGCGCCGGTGAGCCGGTCGGCGAGATGCACAGCCGCTTGCAACGCACGACGTGCTGAGAGAGTACGTCCGTCATGGACCGTACTAGGAGAAATGTCGCCGATCATCTCCCCGGGGCTTCCGGGGCCGCCGTCAGGACGCCCCGCCCGGGCGGATGCCGCCGGGCCAGTACGTGACCCGGGACTTTCCGGTCCTGTCCGCGGGCCCGACCCCGCATACGCCGCTCGAGCCGTGGGACTTCACGATCGTCGGCGAGGTGGGTGAGCCCCGCCGGTGGACGTGGGAGGAGTTCCGCGCGCTCCCGAGCGAGGAGGTCACCGCCGACATCCATTGCGTGACGAAGTGGTCGAAGCTGGACACCGTGTGGCAGGGCGTCCAGGTCGACACGCTGCTTGATGGAATAGACACGTCGGCCCGGTACACGCTCGCGTTTTGCTACGGGGGGTACACGACGAACGTCCCGCTCGAGGATCTCACGGAAGGAAAGGCGTGGGTTGCGTTCGGCTACGACGGCGAGCCGCTGCACCCGCAGCACGGCGGCCCGGCGCGGATGCTCGTGCCCCACCTGTACTTCTGGAACAGCGCGAAGTGGGTGCGAGGGCTGCGGCTCGCGGCGGTAGACCAGCCCGGTTTCTGGGAGACGAACGGCTATCACAACTATGGAGATCCGTGGAGGGAACAACGGTACTGGGGCGATTGACCTGGCAGGCCGCGGAGGTCGTCGACGTGGTCACGGAGACGCCCAGGGTCAAGACGATCGCCTTCGACGTCCCTGGCTGGCCCGGGCATCGCGCCGGGCAGCACGTTGACATTCGCCTGACCGGCGAAGACGGCTAGCAGGCCGAGCGCAGCTACTCGATCGCGTCGGCGCCGGACGGCACGCGGGTCGAGCTCACGGTCGTGCGCATCGACGACGGCGAGGTCTCGCCGTGCCTCGACCAGCTGCAGCCAGGCGACCAGATCGAGTTCCGCGGCCCCGTCGGCGGCAACTTTGCCTGGGAGCCGTCACTCGGCGGCCCGCTACTGCTGGTGGCCGGCGGATCGGGGATCGCGCCGCTCATGGCGATGATCCGGGTTCGCGCCGCCGCCGTGAGCGACGCGGACACGCGGCTGCTGTTCTCCTCACGCATCTGGGACGACGTCATCTATCGCCAAGAACTCGAGCGGCTGATCGGCAATCGCCTCGCGGTCGTGCACGCGTTGACGGCGTCGCAGCCGACCGGCTGGGCGGGTTATGCGCGCCTCGTCGNAGCCGCGCGGCCGCTCGTCTACGTCTGCGGCCCGACACGGTTCGTCGAGGCTGCCGCAGAGGCTCTCGTGCGCCTCGGGCACCAGCCGCAGGCAATAGTGGCCGAGCGCTACGGCCCGACGGAAGCTGAGATGGACGCACTGATGCTCGACGGTAACGCCGTCGCGGGCCTGCTCCGGGAGGTGTTCGCCGTCGAGATGACAACCGCCACCGAGACGTCCGGCAACTGCGGCGTGACAGAGGCGGTCGGAGCGACTCACGTCTTCCGCGGCGCCGGAATCGTCTTGCGCTGCCCGCACTGCGACAACGCCCTCATGAAGATCGTCAAAGACGGCGCCCGACTGTGGCTCGACTCTTCCGGCCTGCGAACGCTCCAAATCGCCCTCTAGCCTCCGCCGTTCAGCGCGACGATGGACAGGCACCGCCCGCCGACGATACGGCCTAGCGCGGACCTGGGGTGTAAGTCGGCCGCGCTGGCGACAGAGTCGTTTCCCTGCCGCCCTCCCGGGTTCTTGGCACGGGCTGCCGCCCGCCGGACGTCAGCCTGGAGCAGCGCTATGGGTGGGCCTCCTGATCCGCTGCCGCGTAGCGTGACGGCGGTGGGGTGGTGATGACGAAGAGGGTGAAGTCTTCGCGTGCCTTCGCGTCGATGGCCATGGGCAGGCGGATGCGCCCGGAATCGACCATGCCTCGTACGGCGGATCGACTCAGGCCGAACCCGGCCGTGAGTAGCTTCTCGACCCGGATGGGCACCGGGAGTTCGAACCTGATGACGACCTCGAGCGGCGCCGGATCCTCACGGTGGAGCTCGCAGGACGGCATGTCGGTTTCCAGCTCCCATGTGCCGCTCCAGTCGAGCTGGTACGCAGCCTTGCCGGCCAGCGCCCCGTCCATTGCCAGATCTCGCACCATGGCCGGATCGTTGTTCTCGAACATCAGCAGCGGCTCGCTCTTGAGTGCCTGCACACAGATGCGCTCGTGGATGGGGATTTTCGACGTGCGGCCGCACAGCTCGCAGCAGATCAGCATCCAGACGTCGAGGAGCTTGCCGTTCGCGTTCACGCGGAACTTTCCGGTGGGGTGGTGACGCGTGGACCTGCACGACACGCATGCTTTGACGATGGCGGGCAGACCGAGCTCTCTGATCACCCACAGCGCTTTCCGGCCGATCTCAGATCCGCCATCTTCAGCGGGCACACGGATACTGCGAGAATCGTTCATGGCTTCGGCGAATTCCAAGGCTTACGCAGGAGGCGCCAGGCAGCGCTTTGCGGCGCCGTGAATTGCCTCCGGGATCCAGTGGCATACGGCCAGCGCCTGAAAGTGGACCGCGCTGGCTGACGCGACGTCGCACATCACGTCGCGTGAAGGAAGCCCGCGCTGATCACAAGGTGCGGGCTTCGAGCGGCACGCCGGAGAGACGGGGAGTGACTCGAACCCGTTTTCATTCGTTCCGCACGTGCGCCACCGCTTACAGATCCATGCCCGTCATAATGTCCAGCCAGCGGCCGTCAGGCAACAGATTTTCCAGGAGGCCGCGGTCGGTCACTCAGACGCGTCGGTCTGGCTTGCATCCGGTCGATGCCATGCTCTCGCAGTAAAACCTCAAGGTAGGCCATGGGCTTTGGACATCCAAGGACATTCTCACAGCCGATGACTGAGCCTTGGCCGCGCAACGGTCGACGACCGTAGGTAGCGGCGTGGCGGATCCCGTTGCCTCGTCCATGATCTGACCATCCGTCACGGAGGAGCGAAGCGCCTGGTAACAAGGTGTCTTGACTAAAGATCCACTGTTGCCGGGAGGCTTCGCGTGCCCAGTCTCCCAGACGATCCGATCACCTTCACCTGCGCGCTCGAAGCGCGGCGCGAGACGGTGTACTTCCTGGCCAAGCTCATCCACGAGCACTGCGAACGTACCGGCACCCGCCGCGGCACCCGGGTACTCGGCCCGTTCCGCGACGCGGTCATGGTGTTGCTGAGAGTTCCCTGCTGAAAGCTACGGGCTGGGGATCGCGCCTTCCGGAATGCCTGTGAGCAAAGTGGCGGAAAACATCGGGCTTTTCGGCGAGAAGGTCATTCCGCATTTCAAATGAGCCGGAGTCGCCGGTGACGCGTGCCCCGGCGGTGGCGCAGTGCCGGTAGCTACAGTGGGGTGCTGGTGAGACGGGGGACTGGCTGCATACGTGCGCGGTGGGGGCTGATCTGGGGCGTTCGGTGAGCGAGAAGCCGTGGGCTGGGGAATTCATCCGGACGCCGGACCGGCGTTTGCGGGTGTTTGTGAGCTCGACGCTGGGTGAGCTGGCCGAGGAGCGGCAGGCGGTGGCGCGTGCGGTCTCGGCGTTGCGGCTGACGCCGGTGATGTTCGAGGCGGGGGCGCGCCCGCATGCGCCGCGGGATTTGTACCGGGCTTACCTGGCCCAAAGCGACGTGTTCGTCGGGTTGTACTGGCAGCGGTACGGGCAGGTCGGCCCGCGCAAGCATGTCTCCGGCCTGGAGGAGGAGTTCGCGCTGTCGGCGGGGTTGCTGCGGCTCTTGTATATCAAGGTCCCGGCGCCCGACCGTGAGCCGCGGCTGGCCGGTCTGCTGGAACGCATCGAACGGCAGGCGTCGTACCGCCTCTTCCGGACGCCGGCGGAGCTGGGCCGGCTGCTGCGTGATGACCTGGCAACGCTGCTGAGCGAGCGGTTCGCCGCCGCAGCGACGGCGGCCCGGCGTGGCCCGGGGCCGCTGCCGGTGAGTGCGACGTCGCTGTTCGGGCGGGAGGAGGCCATCGGCGAGGTGGCTGGCCTGCTGGCCCGGTCGGGGGTGCGGCTGGTGACGCTGACCGGGCCGGGCGGGGTGGGCAAGACCCGGCTGGCGGTGGCGGTGGGCGAGCAGCTGGGTGATCGGTTCGGCTCGGGGACGGTGTTCGTGCCGCTGGCGACGGTCACCGACCCCGGGCGGGTGCTGGCTGGTATCGCGCGGGCGGTCGGGGCCGATCTGGCCGGGGCGGGCTCGCCGCTGGAGGTGCTGGCTGAGCGGCTCGGCGGCGATGCGTGGCTGCTGATCCTGGACAATCTGGAGCAGGTGGTCGAGGCCGCACATGACCTGGGCGAGCTGCTGGCCCGCTGTCCCGGGGTCGTGATGCTGGCGACCAGCCGCACGGTGCTGGGGCTGCGGGCTGAGCGGGAGTGCCCAGTGCTCCCGCTGCCGCCGCCCGCTGATCCCGCGACGGTAACGGTGCAGGAACTGGCGGCCTCGCCGGCGGTGGCGCTGTTCGTGGACCGGGCCCGCGCGGTGCGCCCGGGTTTCGCTCTCACCGAGGAGAACGCCGCGGCGGTGGCCGAGATCTGCCGGCGCCTGGAGGGCGTGCCGCTGGCGATCGAGCTGGCAGCGGCGCGCACCCGGCTGCTGGATCCCGGCGCGCTGCTGGGCCGGCTGGCGGTCTCGCTCGACGCGCTGGGGACAGGCACGGTGGACATGCCTGAGCGCCAGCGCACACTGCGGGCCACCGTGGAGTGGAGCGTGTGCCTGCTGGACGACGCCGAGCGGTCCCTGCTGGAAGTCGCGACGATCTTCGTGGACGGCTGGACCATCGAGGCCGTCGCCCGGGTAGCCGGCCTGGCTGAGGACCGCGTGCTGGAGCTGTCCGAGGCCCTCGCCCGGCACAGCCTCATCTACCTCGACAGCAGCGAGGCCGGCCCTCGGCCGCGGATGCTGGAGACGATCCGCGTGTTCGTCGCCGAGCGGCTGGCGGCCCGCCCGGACGCCGCCCAGGTCGCGCGTCGCCATGCCGGCTATTACCACGAGCTGGCCGAGCGGGCGGACCTGCCGCTGCGCGGCGCCGGCCAGGGCGAGTGGCTGGAGCGGCTGCAGTCCGAGGCAGGCAACCTGGCCATCGCCGTGAGCTGGCACCTGGCCCATGACCGCGGGCCGCTGCCTCACCTGTTCCGGGTCTTGTGGCTGTTCTGGGAGATTGGGGATCACATGGGCGAGGCCCGCGCCTGGGTCGGACAGCTCATGCCCGCCGTCGGCTCCCTCGGCCCCAGGCCCGGGCCGAGCTGCTGTGGGCGGCGGTGGCGACCGCTAACGAGGTACACGACGACCCGGCGGCTCTGGCGGCCAGCCAGCACCTGGCCCTGCTGCTGCCGGGAATCAAGGACCCTTTCCTGCACACGATGTCCGAGCTGGTCATGGCGTGGACTTCGCCGATTGCCGGCGACCTCGACAGCGCTCTGCGGGCGGTGCTGGTCTCCCTGGAGGTGCTCCGCGGTCACGACGAGCCGTACTGGACGGCCGTGGCTGCCCTGAGCGCGAGCAACATGGAAACGGCTGTGAGCCGCTACGACGACGCGCTGCACCACGTGCACGAGGCGCGCCAGCTGGTGGAGCGCTTCGGCTACTCCTGGCTGGCCGCCTGGCTCCGGGTGCAGCTGGGCACCCTGGACATCGTCCACGGCCGGCTCGACCGGGCCCGGGAGCTCCTGGAGGAGGCGATGGAGCTGAGCCTGACGATCGGCATCACCCGCAACGTGACCCTGTGCCTGGTCGCCTTCGCCCGGCTAGCCCTCGCAGAGGCCAACCCGGGCCGGGCGGCGCTGCTGGCAGGTGCCGTGGAGGGCCTGCGCCAGCGTGCTGGCCTGGGGGCTTGGCCGATGCTGCGGCGGTGGGAGGCCGAGCTAGCCGCCCAGATCCGCCAGGAGCTGGGCACAGACCGTTTCGACCAGGGGTATGAGGCCGGCGCCAGGCTCAGCCAGCGGCAGGCAGTAGCCACTGCCCGGAACCAGCCCGATGCCGCCGTGAAGCGGTAACCTGACGGGTCGGGCCGCTGTAGGCGGTCAGGAATCCGGCTAAGGCCAGCCGCTCGGCCAGCCGCGCCTCACTCAGCCAGGAGACCGGCCAGGACGTAGCCGAGATCGTGGCCGAGGAGCTGATCAGGACCAGGCGCTCACTGCGCGTTCATAGGGCGGCGATGCGCGCGGCTGCTTCTCGCGCCCGCGCTGTGCTCCCGCCCCTCGCTATCCCGCCCCGCCCCCCAAAACCGCCAGGTCCATTGGAAAGTGACAGGACCCGGAAGCTTCCCGGCTACAACTCGACCGTGGTGCCGGGTTTCAGCCTGGTCACTGGCGCGTCCGCCGACATGACCTTCAGCAGATTGTCGACCAGGCCCAGCCCGAATTCGCTCAGGATCGCCTCGTGGATCGCATACCCCCGCAGGGGCGCGGTGGCCTTGATGAACTCGGCCGTTTCGGCGAACTTCAGCCACGGCGCGCTCACCGGCACCAGCACCGTCGGCACCCTTTCCTGCGGCACCGTGAATGAGTCACCCGGATGGTAGACCTCGCCGTCGACGGCGAAGCAGACGTTGGGGATGATCGGGATCTGCGGCGCGATCACCGCGTGGTCCTCGCCCCACACCTGCACGTCGAACCCGGCGGCGGTGAAACTCTGGCCGTGCGAGACGGCGTGCACTTGGTTGCCAAACTCGGCGAACTGGCCCGTCACGGACGCGTTCGACCAAAGCTGCAGGTCAGCGTTGGCGGCCAGGGCGGCCCGCACAGCTTCGGCGTCCAGGTGATCGGGATGCTCATGCGTCACAAGCACAGCGTTTGCCTCGGTCAGCGTGTCTGGGCCGGACCATGCGCCCGGATCGATGATCAGCGTCCCGCTGTCTTTGCGCAGCCGCACGCAGGAGTGACCAAGCTTCGTAAGCTGCATGACCGAAAGCCTAGCGAGCGCCAGTGGCGGGTCAGCGGGCGGCCAGACCTCGCATCAGTAATGTCCTCCTTGCCGGACCAGCGCCGGTTATGCCGCACTAGGGGGTGATGTGATGCATAAGCCGCCAGCATGCGGGCTATAACCTCGACCGTTGTACGGGAGTGGTGCCCGGCAGCTATGCGGGGGAGTGGCGGGCGTGCCTCGATCATGCAATCCTTCAGGTTCCTGCGGGCGGTGCTGAACGCCCCGGTGAGCGCGGCGGCCGCCGCTTCCAGGGAAAACGAGCCGGGCTCCAGGTGCCACTGGGCCATCAGCCCGTACAGGCCAGCGGTGAACAGCCTGGCCTGCAGCGCTGGATCGGTGCCCGCCGGCCATTCCCCGGCCGGTGCGCCCGCGGCGAAAAGGCGCTTCAGTTGCTCGCGGCTGCGCGCGTCGGCGTCCCGGACCGCCGCGGCGATCGCCGGCTCGAAGCCAGCCTGGGCCCGGATCTCCATCAGCACTCGGCAGATCTGCGGGCTCGCGGCCACGTGCGCGGCGACCGCCGCGGCCACGGCCCGCAGGATGCGGCGGGGGGAACGGCGCTGCACCTCGGTGAGCGACCCCACGGCCGCGTCCACGCGGCCGGTACGCCCGCAGTCCCACTGCTGGTGAAGCGCCAGGAACAGCGCTTCCTTACCGCGAAAATGCAGGTTAGGGGGTTCCCTTGGACACTCCCGCCGCCACGGCGATGTCCGCCATCGTGGTGGCGTGGTAACCGGACCGGGCGAAACACTCCAGTGCTGCGCCGGCGATCTGGTCCCGGCGCGCCGCGCGCGCTGGCTCAGCGGGCTTGGGCACTCCGCCTTCCTGATCGCTAACGATAATGACTGACTAACCAGTCAGTTTAAGTCAGGCCGGTTCGCCGCGTCAACGCGGCGTGCCTGCCGGGCCGCAGGAGGAGCCGGCGACCTTGATCTCGAACCTGTCCTCGGCGTAGCGGGCCAGCAGTTCCGGCGTCGGCAGGTCGGCCACGATGGTCCCGTCGCGGATCACCGCGATCCGGCCGGCCAGTTCCTGGGCGTTACCCAGTTCGTGGGTGGTCAGCACGACGGTCTTGCCCTCGTGGGCGGCCAGGTGCGCCACCCAGTCCTTGACCGTGCGTGCGGCTTCGACGTCCAGGCCGATGGTCGGCTCGTCCAGCAGGATGACGGGCGGGTCGGTGATCAGTGCAGCGGCGATCGCCACCTTCTGCTGCATGCCGCGGGAGTAGGACCCGACGGTCTCGTCGCGTGTCTGCAGAGGTGGAGATGCCGCCCGCCGCCGCCAGTGACTGGCGGGATGCACTGCGCCGCCTCGCCCGGTCGCTGCGCGAGGTGATCCGCCGCCACCCGGCCGCCGCCCCGCTGCTGGTCAGCCGCAACGTCATGCCCACCCGCCGGCTCGAGGTGATCGACGCCTACCTGCACGTGCTGCGCCAGGCAGGGTTTCCCGGCGACTGGGCGCTGGACGTGCTGCGCACCGTCTACGTCTACGCCCAGGGATACGCCCTCGCCGAGGTGAGCTTCACCGACGGCTCGGGCGCCCAGTGGCCGGGCCGGCCCGACGACGAGCTCACCCGGATGCGCCGGGTCACCGGCATGGTGCCCCCCGATGCCCCCGACCACCTGCTCCGCCTCGCCATGGAATTCTGCGGCCACTGCGACATGGACGACCAGTTCGACCTCGGCGTCGACCTGATGATCCGCGGCCTGGAAGCCGAATGCCCGCCCCCGGCCGGGTGATGCCACCCGCCGCCCGCAAGGCGCGGCGGCCTGGGGCCGGTCAGCCGCCGGCCAGCAGGGCGCCGAAGATCTGCCGTCCGATCTCCTCAGCCCGGGCCCTGCCGACGACCGTGCCGGTCACGTCCGGGTGCTCACGCGCCCAGGTACGGGCGGAGGCTGTGCTGGTGAAGAAGTTGAGGGCGCCGCAACTGACCGTGGCGGCCGGGCCGGGGCAGCTGCGGCTGCCGAGGAATACCACCGCGCTGCGGGGTTCCCAGACGGTGCTGCGCCCCGGGCCGGCGGTGACGGTGACCGTTGCACCGGTCACCGGGTCGGCGGAGGTGATGACGACGTCGCGGCCGAGCATGGCCGGGATGCCCAGCGCGTCGATCGCGCACATCGACCACGCTTCGGCGCCGCCGCTGATCCGCACCCGGTGCGGCGTCTGGGTGGCGGAGAACGGGTAGGCGGCACGGATCGTCCCGTCGGCGCCGAGGGTCAGGAAGTCCTCGCGGTCCAGCTCGGCTAGCACCTCTGCGGCGGTGCGGCGGTAGGGGGCGGCCGCCGCCTCGAGTGTCTGCGGCCCGGGGGCGGATCCGGTGGCGGCGAAGTGCCGCAGGATCTCCTGCTGTACCGCCCGCAGCCCGCCAGCGGACGGCGCGCGGCGGCCCCGCCCCTCGCGGCCGACCGGACCGGGCGCGTCCGCCGCGCAGCACTCGTCCCCGGTGGTGGCGCTCGCCGACAGTGCGGCCGTCAGGTCCTGCACGCTCGGCGCCCCGTCCGCCGCGCCGTCAGGGCCGCGGTGTATCCGGCACGACAGGCCCGGCACCGCCCCGGCCTCAGCGAAGGGATCCACGCCGTCGAGCAGGATGGTGGGCGAGCCGGTCATTCCCAGCCGTGCGGCCTCGGTTTCCCCGGTGACCTCCACCAGCTCCACTGAGGCTGGCCGCCCGGCGAGCGCTGCGGTGATCCGCTCGATGGCGGCCGGGGTGTTCGGGCAGTCCGGAACCGTCAGAACCGTGATCCGCATCGTCGCTGTCCTCCCGCTCATAGCCTCCGCACCGGACGGTAGACCTTCCACCGTACTGGAAGGTCAAGGGCTGGTCATCGTCCCGCAATCCCGGCCCCGCCGGGCCGGAACCTCCCGGGCACTCTGCCGGCCCTGCCCGGCGCGCAGGCCCGCCGGCGCGGCCGGAGGACCAGCACGGCACCGGTCAGCAGGACAGCTAGCGCCAGCCCGAGGCCGCCCCAGGCCAGGGCCCCGGCCGCGGCCAGGCCCGCGATCAGCAGCGGCCCGCCGCAGCAGGCGGCGGGGACCAGCAGCAGCCACAGGCCGCCGGGCCCGGAACGCTGTCCGCCGCGCCTAGTCACGCGAGCCCGGCGCCGAAGACCCGGGCGGCGTGGCGGCGGGCCAGCTCGACCGCGTCGGCGAGGCTCAGCACGAAGGTGCCGGGGTGAGCGGCGGTCCACCGCTGCGCGGTGGCCGGGCCGGTGAAGTGCAGGACGTAGTTGCAGAAGGTCGTAACCGCGTCGTCGCCCCATGGCTGGTCCGGGCGCCGGAACGACAGCACCGCGGCCGGATGCGAGGCGCCGGTGACGCTGCCGTCGGCACCGACGCGGTAGGTGATGGCCTCGCCGGTGACCGGGTCGGCGGTGGCGACCTGCAGGTCGCCGATGACCCGGGCCAGGAACAGCGGGTCCCACGCGCACCAGGCGCTCAGGTCGGTCCCGGCGCGGCGGATCCGGTGCGGCATCTCGTCCAGGGCCAGGCCCCAGAGACCGGTCACCCGCTCATCGTCGTCCCAGAACACCGTCGGCCACGACCGCAGCACCTGCTCGGCCCGCTGGTCGGCCATCCCGGCCGCGCCGGCCGCGGCCGGGCTGCTGACCGGCTCGCCGACGGCGAGCAGCCGGAGCACGGCCACGGCCAGGCGCTGCTCATCTCCGCCCGGGTTCCCGTCTGCGGCGGCGAGCGCCGCGTCGATCGCGTCGAGGGAGACGGCGGTGGCGGTTTCTGAGGTAATGGGGATGCGCTCCTTCGTCTGGGGCCGGCCCCCGGGCCGGCGACCGGCCCGGCGGTTGCCGCCGGGTGATCAGATTGCTACGCTAAACCTTCC
>WNFM01100494.1_pt1 | contig 10892 bp, 10 predicted proteins | sample 5400271 | NCBI WGS metagenome assembly WNFM01 (sample SAMN13153352, study PRJNA577476) | soil metagenome | isolation source: 60 cm saprolite on Douglas fir-dominated hillslope | place: USA:California | collected 2013-09-17 | reverse complement strand
GCCCGCCCGCCAGTCCGGCGGTGAACCCCGCGAGCACGGCCCCGAGCCATCCGCGCACAGTCATCCGCCGAGCCTACACCGCGCGTGCGCCGGCGCGCTCAACTGCACGCGCAGCAGGCCGCGCTCGCGACGTCCGCGGGACCGCGCCGCGCTCGACTAGGGCTGCGTCGAGGTCGCGGCGGGCTGCGAGACCTTCTGGATCAGGCGCACGGCGTCCGCGAAGCGCGTCGCGTTCGTGGGAGCGCCCAGCACCACCGCGATCAGATCGCGGCCCTGGGTGCGGACCCAGGTGGCGAAGCAGTAGCCGGCCTCGAGGATGAACCCGGTCTTGCCGCCGAGGATCTCGTACCGGCCGTAGAGCAGGCGGTCGGTGTTGTTGATCGCGTGCCGGCGGCGCTCGGTGCGGAACTGGTAGGAACGCGTCGTGGTGATCTCGGCGATCAGCGGCTCGTTCGCCGCCGCGTGCAGCAGGCGCGCGACGTCGGACGCGGTCGCGACGTTGTGCTCGTCGAGGCCGGTGAACTCCACGAAGCGCGCGCCGGTGAGCCCCAGCTCGACGGACTTCGTGTTCATGCGCGCGATGAAGTCGGCGGGCGGGAGGCCCGACTCGAGGGCGATCACCCGCGTGGCGCAGTTGTCCGAGCACATGAGGCTCATGTGCAGGAGCTCGCCGAGCGGCACGCGCTCCCCACGCCGGAGCTGCGTGTGGCCGGCGCCGGCGAGCTCGCCGGACGTCACCTCGACCTCGCGCGTCAGGTCCGGCTTCTGCTCCAGAAACACCAGCGCGGTCATGAGCTTGGTGAGGCTCGCGATCGGCACCGAGCGCGACGAGTTCTTTTCGTAGAGCACTTCGCCGGTGGCCGGATCGAGCACGATGGCATTGCGGGCGTACACCCCGCCCGGCGGTGGCGGCCGGTGGTGGTGGACGCGACGGTGGTGCCGCACGGACGGCCTCGCGGCCGTGCCGGCGCGCGTGGCCAGCGTGACGTGGGTGGGGGTTCCAGCGGCCAGGGGAGCGGCCCCGGCCATCGTGGCCACGGTCGCCAGGAGGGCGCTCAGCAGCAGCACGCCCGGTGCGCGAAAGCGCATGACAGAACCTCCTCGAAGAGCTTCCCGGACCGTTCCGGGTACCGAACTCCATCCGTGGTATCGGCAGGTGCAGACGTTTAGAACCTACAGGTCGAACATGTCGAACGTCAACGCTTGATGCATCTGGCCCATGCGAAGCCAAGCGCCTCAGTCCCCGCCGGTCAGCCACTGGCGATACTGCGCGAGGGACGCGGCCGCGAGCGAATCCGCCTCGACGAACTCGGCGCGGTGCCTCGCCTCCTTGCAAGGTTCGGTCCGGGCCGGCAGGTCCTGACGAAAGAGCCTTTCCACCCGCGTCAGACGGGCCTCCAGGGCCGCCGCGTCCGGGGGTGGAGCCGTGCGCATGAGCACGATCGCACCTCGCAATGCCTCGGGCAACGTGCGCAATTGCAGCGTGCCGCGCCGGGTGCGATCGCACCCATTGGCCGGGCCGATCGTGAACGGCGCCCGCGCCGCCGCGTCGATCACGTCGAGCCACAGCAGCGGATCGCGGCGGAGCGCTCCGTCGGGCAAGGTCTCCGCGATCTCGCGGCGGAGCCGGATGCGGAGTGAATCGGCCCGGCTGCCCGCGGGCAGCGTGTCGGTCTGGGCGAGCATCTGCTGGAGCTCGCGCACGTGCGGCACGGCATTCACCTCGTCGATCGGCACGAACTTGACGCTGTACGGCGTGGCCCCGTAGCGCTCGGCGAGATCGGGCCGGTGCCGGGCGAGGAGTTGCGCGTAGCGATCCTCGAGCCGCTCGAGCGTCACCTCGGCGGGGGCGAGGTGCGCCGGCGCGGCCGGCGCCGGCGCAGCCCGGGCGGCGCCCGCGGGTGCCGGGGCCGCGAGCGCGGGCACGAGAAGCGCCAGCCGCACGAGGACCGGCCAGCGCCCAGGATTCATGGGCGCGGCGTCACCGTCTCGACGAGCATGAACGGGTCGTCGATCTTGAGCGGCGAGGTGGCGAGGAACGCCTGCGCGTGCTTGACGCCGATCTGCCAGCCCCAGTAGCGCGCGTACGACTCGAACGCCTCGCGCGGGTGCGGCATGTGCGCGGGGCGGGGGCGGTCCGGGTGATAGAACTGGGTCTGGTGGGAGTCGAGCGCCGCCAGCCAGTCGTCCACGTAGGGCGAAATGTCGACCACGAACGTGGGGCGCGTCCCGGGCGGGATGAAGTAGAAGAAGATCGCCTTGGCCTGGAACGGCTCGCCCTCGCACGGTGCCTTGGCGAGATGCGCCAGGTTGAACGCGTTGGCGACGATCTGCCCCGTCTTGTAATGGTCGTTGTGCCCGAGCCCGCGTCCGATGGGCAGGTCGTAGTAGGGCGCGAGCAGGATCTGCGGCCGGTGGCGCCGGATCACGCTCGCGACCGTGCAGCGATTCTCGAACGTGTCCTCGACGCGGCAGTCGCCCATGTCGAGGCACTCGCGCACGTCGAGCTTCAGGAGCTCGCCGGCCTTCCGGCCCTCCTCGGCGCGCAGCTCGGGCGTGCCCCAGCCCATGTCGCCGGACGTCATGTCGATGATGCCGGTGCGCCGGCCACGGTCCTTGAGCTTGCGGAGCAGCCCACCCGCGCCGATCTCGGCGTCATCGGGATGGGGACCGAATGCGAGGATATCGACGGACATGCGCGCTCCGGAGGGGTGGGGGGCCGCCGCGGCGCCGGCGGTCCAGGCGGGGCGGACGCGGCACTATAGCGAGGTGGCGTGCGCGCGCCAATCCGCCCCCGGGAGCCCCGGCTCGCGGTTCCCGAACGGTCCCGGCTACTATCCGACCGGAACCCCCACCCCCGCCCCCCCGAGACGCCCATGTTCTATTTCGCCTACGGCTCGAATCTCGAACCGGAGCAGATGTCACGCCGTTGCCCCGGCCACACCGTGGTGGGTTTGGGGGAGCTACGCGATCACCGGCTGACGTTTCCGCTCACCTCCCACGACTGGGGCGGTGGCGTGGCCAGCGTGACCGTGGCGCACGGCGAGAGCGTGTGGGGAGTGGTGTACAATTTGAGTGCCGAGCAGTTGGCCGCGCTCGATGCGTACGAGCACTTCGTGGGTGCGGGCGACCAGCACAACCTCTACGACCGCGAGACGGCGTCGGTGCAGCTCGTGCGCGCGGACGACGGATCGTTCCCGCGCCGGGTACACGCGTCCATCTACATCGCCCGGGCCGCGAACCCGTCCCCTCCGTCCCGGCGCTATCTCGACACGATCCTCGCCGGGGCGCGATACCACAAACTACCCGGCGAGTACGTGACCAAACTTGCCGCCACGCCGGTGGTGGACTGACGCGGCACGCGGGAGACGCTGACGTGAATGCCTCGCTCGTCGGCCGCACGTTGTCGCGCTACCGGGTCGTCGAGCGCCTGGGCGAGGGCGGAATGGGCGTCGTCTATCGCGCCTGGGACGAACGGCTCGAGCGGGATGTCGCGCTGAAAGTTCTGTCGGCGCGCGTGCTCGAGCGTCGAGACGCGAGCCTCGACCATCCCGGGATCGCCACCGTGCTGGACTTCGACGCGCACGAGGGCACCGAGTTCCTCGTCATGGAGTTCGTGCGCGGGCAGACGCTGGCCGACCGGCTCGCGCGGGGCCCGCTCGACGAGCCCGAAGCGCTGGAGTTGGGCGCCCAACTCTGCGACGCGCTCGAGGCCGCGCACGAGCTGGGCATCGTGCATCGCGACTTGAAGTCCGCGAACGTCATGGTGACCGCGCGCGGCCGGGTGAAGGTCCTCGACTTCGGCCTCGCCACCGTCTGCCGCGAGGAGGACGACCCCGCCGCCTCGCGTGCGGAGACGCGGCCGCTGGGGCTCGCAGGCACCGTCGCCTACATGGCCCCGGAGCAGTTGTTCGGGGAGGAGGTGGACGCGCGGAGCGACCTCTTCGCGGTGGGCGTGCTCCTCCACGAGATGCTCACGGGCGCCACGCCGTTCACCGGGCCGGTCTCCACCGCGGTCGCCGACGCGATCCTCCATCGCGCGGCCGAGCCGCCGTCACGGCAGCGTCCCGGCGTGTCCGCGGGGCTCGACGCCGTGGTGCTCCGCTGCCTCGAGAAGCGTCCCGGCGATCGCTACGCGAGCGCGCGCGAAGTGGGCCTCGACCTGCGCAGCCTCGCCGCCGGCGCCGCCGGCCCTCCCGCCGCCCGCAGGCGCCCGCGCACGCTCGCGGTGCTGCCGTTTCGCGAGCCGACGCCGGGCCCGGACGGATTCGCCGACGCGCTCGGCGAGGCGCTCATCGCCTGGCTCGCATGCTGCGACAACGTGCGCGTCGTCTCGCGCACGTCGGTGCTCCGCTTTCGCGGCTCCGAGCGGCCGCTCCCGGAGATCGCGCGCGAGCTGGGCGTGGACGCGGTGGTCGAGGGCTCTGCGTGGGAGGTGGGCAGGCGCGTGCGCGTGACCGCGACGCTCCGATGTGCTCGGGGTGCAGGAGGAGCTGGTGGAAACGATCGGCCGCGCGGTGCGCGAGAAGCTGGATCCCGATGCCGCGGGAGGCGGCCGCGAGCCCGAGCCCGATCCGCAGGCGAGGGCCGCCTATCTCCGCGGGCGGCGGCAGTGGAGCAAGCGCACCCGGGAGGGCCTGGAGCTCGCGATCCACCACTTCGAGGAGGCGATCGACCGCGATCCCGCGCACGCACCGTCCTATTCGGGGCTCGCGGACTGCTACGCCATCCTGGCGCCGTGGCTCCCGCCCGGGCTCGCCTACCGGAAGGCCAAGGCCGCGGCGAGGCGCGCGCTCGAGCTGAACCCCGCGCTCGCCGAGGCGCACACGTCGCTCGCGTTCGCGCAACTCTTCGCCGACTGGGACTGGGCCGCGAGCGAGGCCGGCTTCCGGCGCGCGATCGCGCTCGATCCGGGATACGCGACCGGGCACCAGTGGTACGCCGAGTACCTGACGGCCATGGGGCGGTTCGACGAGGCGCTGCTCGAGGCGCACGCGGCCGAGGACCTGGACGCGCTCTCGTACGCGATGCCGACGACGCTCGTCAACGTGTTCTACTACGCGCGCCGCTTCGAAGAGGCGCTCGAGTACGACCGGCGCATGGCCGCGTTCGCGCTGCCGCCCGCGAGCCTGGGCGGGCTCGCCGACCGGGCGCGGATCCTCGAACAGGGCGGGCGCGCCGCGGAGGCGGTGACGGAGTACCGCGCCGTGCTCGAGCGCGACGACGACCCGCGCGTCCGCGCGGGCCTCGCGTGCGCGCTGGCCCTCGCGGGCCGCGCGGACGAGGCGCGCGCGGAGCTCGACGGGCTGGCGGCGATCGCCGGCGATCGCCACGTCCCGCCCTACGCGGTGGCCGGCCCGCTCGCGCTGCTCGGCGAGCTCGATCTCGCGTTCGCGAAGCTCGAGGAGGCGTTCGCGACGCGCGACCGGGCGATGGTCTGGCTGCGCGTCAACCCGCGGTTCGACCCGCTGCGGGGGGATGCGCGGTTCGGGGCGCTCGTTGCGAGGATGAAGTTCCCCGGGTAGCAGCGATCTCTCCCCGGGTGTGCGCCGGCGCCGGGCCGGGGGGTTGTGTCTCAGGCAGACGTTCGTCGCCGCCTTCGTGGCGGCTCCTCACTCGTCTTAGGGTAGGCTCCGCCTCCTGGCTCCCGCGTGCCTTCAGGCGCTGCCGGAGCCACAACCCCCCGGCCCGGCGCCTCCGACCGTGCGGGGCGGGGCCGCGGCTACTCGAGCCCCGCCACGTCACGATCGAGTCGCGCACGCAGCGCTCGCCATGCCGCACGCACGTTCGCGGCGTTCGCCCTCGCGTAAGCGCCCGCGACGCGGGGGTCGCTCGACGCGAGACGGGTCATGCTCGCGAAGCCGGGGCCCGCGAGGCGATCGCGCGCGGCGCGGCTTCCGAGCCGGGCGAGCGCGCGCGAGACGAGCCACGGCAGGTGGCTCGTGCGGGCGAGCGCGGCGTCGTGGCGCCGCGCCGCGCGCGGGCAGCAGCGCGAACGGCGCGGCCAGGAAGAGCTGGGCGCGGGCGCCGGCCAGGCCGCGCTGTTCGTTGCCGGCGATCGGGTGGCCTCCGACCGCGCGCACGCGCACGGCGGCGCGGGCGAGCGCGGCGGTGACGCCGCCACCGCGCGCGCTCCCGGTGTCGAGCAGCGCGGCGCCCGCGGGGAGCGCGCCGGCGACCTCGGCGATGACGCGCGGCAGCACGTCCACCGGCACGCTCACCACGGCCAACTGCACGTCGCGACAGGCCTCGGCGAGCGAGCGAGCCGCCTCGTCCACGACACCGCGGGCGAGCGCCTCGCGCCTGACGCCGGCGCGCGTGTCGAACCCGATGCGATGCCAGCCGCCCGTGTCCTCGAGCGCGAGGCCGATTGAGCCGCCAATCTGACCCAGTCCGATCAGCGCAATGCGGCGCTCGCGGCCGCGCTGGGCGCGCAGTGCCGGCTCGGGCGTGTCGCTCAGGTCGGGGCGCAATGCGGCGGCGTCGTCCAGGTAGGCGGGCACGAGCTTCGTGCCGCGCGGCACGTCGCGGAGCGTCAAGAGCACGCGCACGATCCGGCCCGGCGCGCCGGGCACGCCCAACTCGACCGCGCCCAGGAGCGGCACGTCGGTCCAGCCGAGGCGGCGCGCGGCATGCGCGGGAAAATCTGCGGTCAGGTCGGGCGTGGCGGTGAACACCGCGCTCACCACGCGCTCCGGGGTCACGGCGTTCCGCTCGATGAGCGCGGCGAGGAGCCGCGCGGTGGCCTCGCGGATGTCCGCGGCGCGATTCGCGCGGACGGAGATCGCGCCGCGCACGGCGGCGACGATGCCGTCACGTGCGGCAGCACCGGGCGCGGCGCCGGGTGTGGATCGGGAGTGGGGCATGGATCCTCCAGGGAAGCGTGGAGCTCGCGGAGGCGCCGGCCCGCAACGAAAAGGCCCGCCTCCGATCGCCGGAGACGGGTCGCGTTCGTGAGCGCTGGAGCCTACGCGCGCGCGACGCCCATCCCCGGCCGGGGATAGCGATACGCGTAGGCGTAGGTCGAGCGCGGTGTGTGCATGCCGCGAGTGTACGCCCGCGCGCGGGCCGCGCGCCACCGGAAAGGGGGGACGGTGTCAGCTGGCCGCGGCACCTGCCGTCGCCAGCGCGCCCGGGTACTCGTAGAGCTGCTCGAAGTACTCGCGGATCATCCGCTCGCTGCTGAAGCGGCTCTCCGCCATGCGGACGCTCGCGAGCATCATCTTCGACCACTTCGCGCGATCCGCCCACGCCGGCACCACGCGCTGCTCGAGCGTGTCGTAGAGGTCGTCGAGGTCGCGCGCGTCGTCGCCCGGCTCGCCGCGCCCCACCGCGAAGCCGTTCACGCCGTCCTCGCAGCCCTCGGGCCACCAGCCGTCGAGGATGCTCACGTTCAACACGCCGTTCATGGCGGCCTTCATGCCGGAGGTGCCGCTCGCCTCGAGCGGACGCACCGGGTTGTTCAGCCAGACGTCGCAGCCGCGTGTGAGCAGGCGGCCGAGCGCCATGTCGTAGTTTTCCAGAAACAGCACCTGGCCGGGATGCGCCCGGGCCCCACGCACGAGCCGCGCGACCATGTCGTGGCCATGCGTGTCGTCCGGGTGCGCCTTGCCCGCGAAGAGGAGCCGCACGCGATGCTGGCCGAGCAGCGCCTCGAGCCGTGCCTCGTCGCGCAGCACGAGGTCACCGCGCTTGTAGCTCGCCGCGCGGCGCGCGAAGCCGACGAGGAGCGCCGCCGGGTCGAGCGTCACGCCGTGCCGGCGCTGCACCTCGGAGAGCAAGAGCCGCTTGAGCCGCGCGTGCGCGTCCCAGAGGCGCGCCGAATCGTCGCCGGCGGCGCGGATCTCCGGCGCCTGCCACGTGGGCGCGTGCACGCCGTTCGTGATCGCGCCGATCGGGCAGGCGCCCTTCACGTCCTTCCACATCGTGCGCGCGGTCTCGCCGTGGAGCTGCGAGACCGCGTTCGCGGCGCGCGAGAGCCGGAGCCCGGCCACCGTCATGCTGAACGGATCGCCCCCGATCGCGCGCATCTCGGAGCCCGAGAGCTGCAGGCACGCCCCCATGCGGCGGAGATCAGCGAGCGCGTGCTCCTCGTTCCCCGCGCGGACCGGCGTGTGCGTGGTGAACACCGTCTGCGCGCGCACGCGGGCCCAGGCGTCGGGGAACTGCATCCCCGCCTCCATCAACTCGGCGATCCGCTCGATGCCGGCGAACGCCGCGTGGCCCTCGTTGAAGTGATACGTGTGCACGTCGAACCCGAGCCAGCCGATCGCGCGTACGCCGCCGATCCCCAGCAGCATCTCCTGAGCGATGCGCGTGTCGGTTCCCGCCTCATAAAGACGATGGGTGATCCAACGATCTTCGCGCAGGAGTGGCTCGAGCAAGTAAAGCGGCACGTGCCCGTGCCGGTCGGTCACCCAGACGCGCACGGGCACCTCCTTGCCGCGCACCCGCACGCGCACCCGCACGCCGGTGTCCGCGAGGAAGCCGGTGTCGAACGCCGGGTACTCCTCGTAGGGGCGCCCGTCCGCGCCGATCCGCTGGACGCAGTAGCCGCGTTCCCAGAGGAGGCCCACCGCGACCATGGGCAGCGCCAGGTCGCGCGCGGCCTTGATGTAGTCGCCGGCGAGGATCCCGAGGCCGCCCGAGTAGATGGGGAACGACTCGTGGAGCCCGTACTCCATGCAGAAGTACGCGACGCACGGCACGCGGGGGCGATGGGTGGGGCGGTCGGTCATGTGCGGCTCGGGAGGTGGCGGAACGGGGCGGTCGAGGAGAGACGCCGTGCCGCGGGTGGGTCGCTACCGTGAGCGCTGCACGCGTTATCGGCCGGGCGCACTGCGGAGCGGATCGCGATGCCGGCCGTCAGGCCGGCCGGGTCATGACGGTGGTCTCGGTCCCGTTGCTCTCTTCCATGACCCAGCGCACCGATCGCGAGCAGGGGCAGGTGCCGCCGAGACGCTTCAACTTGGGCATTGCCTTGACCCCCTGCTCGACCGTGAGCGTGCCGGCCACCACCTGGCGCAGCGTCTCGGCATAGAGGCGCATGTCCCGGCTCGCGACGTAGCCGTCGTTCAGGTGCCGCGACAGGTAGCGGAGGTAGGCGTCGGCGTCGGTGAACGCCTCGCCGTCGATCCCCACCATCTGGAACGCCGGCTCGCCCTTGCGGCGGAAGAAGCGCGGGTCGGGCAGTTTCAGGACCTCTTCGGAGCGGAGGCCGCGGGGTGCGTGGCCAGGGACCTCGAGCTCGTCGAGCACCGCCTCGACCTTGTCGGGCGCGTACTCGGGGAAGCGCGCGCGCACGAACCGGCTGTTGATGTCGCGCAGCATCTTTCGAACTTCCTCGATGTACTGGTTCACCGCCTCGCGATTGCTCATATCCTTGAAACCGTACTGAATGTTCTTCTGGCCGCCGCGCTCGTCGCCGAACATCTCGAGCCCGCGTGGGAACCACTTGTTGACCGCGTGCTGTACGAGCGTGAGGTTCGCGAGCGGATCGCCCCTGCCGGCGCGCTCGGCGAACCGGCGCAGCGGGATGACGCCCGCCGCCAAATGAAACGCCTCCTCGCGCAGCATGGGCGGCATACTGTCGGCCATGGGCTTGTACGCGCACACCTTCTGCATGGTGAGCTGGTACTTGCCGACGCGGTCGATGAACGCCGCGAACGTGATGTTGTCCATGAACGAGTCGTAGTCGAGATTGAACGCGTCCAGCACGTGGTTGCCCGTGGTCATGGACAGGATCTCCTCGACCATCTCCGGGCCGGACAACCCGCCGGAGACGTGCGACCAGTCCTTCGAGAGAAGCAGGTGCAGCATCTGGTAGCCGTGGCGCAGCTCCTCGGCCATCACGCGGATCACCCAGGCGCGGTCCTGGTCGTCGTGCGCACGGTCGATCGTGCCGGCGTGCTGCTGGATGCTTCCGAACTCGGTCGACGCCTGCGCCTTGATGATCATGCGCAGGCGGCGCGCCTGGTCCTCGGTCAACTGGTCGGGCTCGAGCCGCTTCTTCTCGCCCTTCTGCTCGCCAATGTGGATGACGTCCGGGGTGCCCAGCTCGAGCTTCGCGCACAGGCAGAACTTCTCGTCCTTGGGGAAGTACTTCTCCCAGCTCTCGAGCAGGGTGTCGTAGTCCTTGAAGTTGTGTCGGCGCCAGTGCTCGACGGCGTCGTGGTACTTCTTCTCGAGTGGGACGTTCGCGACTTTCATGGGGGCGGACTACTCCTTCGAGAAAAAAACCGTCAGAGCCGGATCTCGAGCGCCTGGAGAGGCGCCGGCGCGAACCCGATCGCCTTCAAGAACCCGGCCACGCCTGCGTCGGTCGTGTCCACCAGCGTGCGCACGCTCCGGGCTCCCTCGGCCGCGAAGTGCGCGCGGATCACCTCGAACATCTTCCTGCCCAGGTCCTGGCCGCGGTGGTCCGGGTCGATGCCGAAGCGCTCGATCCAGCCACACGGCTCGTCGAGCCCGAACTCGCCGGCGCGGAGGTCGCCGAGCATGAAGCCCACGACCTTGCCCCCCAGCTCGGCCACCTGGGACGCCCCGGGATCGCGCCGCGCGTAGTACATGACACGCGTTTCCCAGACCTCAGGCCGATAGATGCCGGAGATCTTCTCGTCGATGCGGACGATCCCGGAGATGTCGAGCTCGTCGAGCGGGCGGATCCGCAAGGCGGTGGTCGTATCGGGCATGTCGCGCTCCCGGGCCGGTGGCAAAGGGTGGACACGAGCCCAGCGAAATTACCAGCTTTTGGCCGGGGATGCAGAGCCTGCGGTCGGTTGCTGCCGTTATCGGGGGGCCCAGTCGAGGAGGGGGCGCCAAGACCGACATCACCGGTAGCGCGACTTGATCGTTCCCCAGGTCGTGGTGCGCACCGATACAGGAGCGGTGGA
>WNFM01029399.1_pt1 | contig 10893 bp, 7 predicted proteins | sample 5400271 | NCBI WGS metagenome assembly WNFM01 (sample SAMN13153352, study PRJNA577476) | soil metagenome | isolation source: 60 cm saprolite on Douglas fir-dominated hillslope | place: USA:California | collected 2013-09-17 | reverse complement strand
TGAGCGGCGCCACATCGGCAATCGTTCCGATGGCGGCGATCTTCAGGAGCGAGTCGATCGACATCTTCTTTCCGTTGCGGCGCAGCAGCTCGCAGCAGAGCTTGAACGCCACACCGACGCCCGCCAGCTCCTTGAACGGATACTCACATCCCGGTTGCTTCGGATTGAGCACCGCGGCCGCCTCGGGGAGAGTTCCGGGCGGGAGGTGGTGGTCGGTGATGATGACGTCGATGCCGCTCTCGATGGCACGCCGAACGGGCTCGATGCTGGTGATGCCGCAGTCAACGGTGATGACCAGCCGGACGTCGCGCTCAGCGAGCACGCGCTCCAGGACCTCAGTCTTGAGGCCATAGCCGTCGACAAGGCGGTGCGGCACGACGTGCGCGGCGTCGGCGCCAAGGGAGCGGAGCACGTTCTGCAGCAGCACGATGGAGGTCACGCCGTCGACGTCGTAGTCGCCGTAGATCAGCACGGTCTCGCCGCTCCGCACGGCGCGCTCGATCCGTTCGCAGGCCGCCGTCATGCCGTGAATGGCCCGCGCCTCGTGCAGATCATCGAGTGAGGGAGCGATGAACCGCCGGTAGTCGTCCGCGGTTTGCACGCCGCGCCGCACGAGGAGGGAGCGAATGACCTCGTGCATGGCCGGAAGGTGCGCGCTCTCCCCGGCCGCCGGGGCCATGCGCCAGGCGTCATGAATGACGGGATGAACGGCGGGTCGACGAACGTCGTGGGAGTCGTTGGAAATCAGTGTCTGGACGGCAGTCGCCACGACGCATCGTACGACGAAACGCCCGGCACTCTACGTGGCTCTACGTGGGGTAGAAAACTTGACTTGTTGAAGCAGTGGATAGTCGGTAGTCGGTAGTGGATAGTTGGTGGAGTCGCCGGTAGTCTCGAGCCTAACCACTACCCACTACCGACTGGTTCTTTCTGACTTGCTACACCTTCTCGAACACGCCCATCTTCCGGAACTTCTTGAACCGTTCTTCCCGAAGTTGAGCAGGCTTGAGCTTGAGCAGCTCTTTGATGGCCTTCTCGAGATAGGGAGCGAGGATCTCGGCGGCTTTGATCGGATCGGCGTGCGCGCCGCCGGAAGGCTCCGGGACGATCTCGTCGATGATGCCGAGACGCTTGAGGTCCTGGGCCGTGATCTTCATGGCCAGCGCGGCGTCCGGTGCGCTGGCGGAGTTCTTCCAGAGGATGGCGGCGCATCCCTCCGGCGAGATCACGGAGTAGACAGAGTGCTCGAGCATGAAGACGCGATCGCCGACGCCCAGCGCCAGGGCGCCGCCACTCCCCCCCTCGCCGATCACCGTGACGATCACCGGCACCTGCAGGGCGGCCATCTCGCGCAGGTTTACGGCAATGGCCTCGGCCTGACCGCGCTCTTCCGCGCCGACGCCGGGGTAGGCGCCTTGTGTATCGATGAAGGTGAAGATCGGGAGGCCGAACTTCTCGGCGAGCTTCATGACCCGCAGGGCCTTGCGGAACCCTTCCGGGCGCGGCTGGCCGAAGTTGCGGTGGATCTTGTCCTTGGTGTTCCGGCCCTTCTGATGTCCGATGACAGCGCACGGCTCGTCGCGGAAGCGGGCGAAGCCGCTGACGATGGCCGGGTCATCGCCGAACTTGCGGTCGCCATGGATCTCGGTCCACTCCTCGAAGAGGGCGGCGATGAAGTCGAGCGTATAGGGTCGTTGGGGGTGCCGGGCGACGAGCGTCTTCTGCCAGGGCGTGAGCTTTGAGTAAATATCCTGGGCGACTTTGGTAAGCTTCGCCTGGAGCTCATCGATCTGCGCCGTATCCGCCTCGGAGGCGGCGGCCTCCTCGATCTGGCGCCGGAGCCGGAGGATTGGCTCCTCGAATTGCGTCGGATCAGAGCTCATGGTGCGTGACCCTAACAGATGAACAGCATGCTCGCAACTGACACACCCGATACCCCCGAGGCCGTTCCGGTCTCCGTCGCGGTCACCCCTCTTCCGCTCGAAATCCAGGCCCAGAACGAGCGAATGCGCCACATTCCGTCGACGGAGTGGATGGTGCGGAAACTCGAGGGCGACGTGCGCAAGCGCATCGACCTGATGCTCGAAGTTCTGACCAACCTGCCCGGCGATGACCCGCGTCCTGTCGATCTCGAGGCCGCGTTACGCGTGCTCTGCCGTTCCATCGATCGCCTGGCCGAGGCCGCCCGTCACGGCCGGATCAACCACGCCCCGAATGAGATGGGCGCACATCTGCACTGGTCCCTCGAGCACGCCGCGGCGAACCTTCGCGGCGTGGATGGAGAGACCTTCGGCCGCCGTGCTCCCTTTCATCTCTTCGAGCGCTCGAAGTCGGAGCCGCTCTATGGCGCATTTCTGGTCGTGCTGGCCGCGATTGACCGCGCCCTCACGCTCGCGCGCACGATCGATCGCGCTCTCGACGAGCGCCTCTACGCCCACCTGGTACAGCTCGAGACGCCGATGCGGCCTGAACCGATCGCATAGAGAAAGGGTCACAGCGGCTTTCGTGTCGAATTCAACGACATTCGTGTCAAAGTTCTCGACATTCGCGTCGGTTTTGTCGATATTCGTGTTGAGGTCGGCGCCTCTAGCTGCCTCTTTCGCGCCTTTCGATACCTTCAAGGCAGCTTCGAAAGGCATTTCGGACCCTTTAAAGACCTCCGCAGGCCCTTTCGAAGCAAAAAAACGCCTTCCGAGGGCTCGAAAGGTCTTTAAAGAGGGTTCGGTGTGATCAAAATCTGGACGGATCTGTCATGAAAGTGCCCGAAAAGGATTCGAAAGGCGTTTTTCTGGTCAATCGAAGCCTGCGAGAGCACTTTCGAGGCGTCCCTGACGACTTTCGAGGCCCCGAAATGAACAATCGAGGCGCCGTCGAGCTCTTTCGAAGGCTCCGGAAGCTATCGAGAGGGCTCGAAAGGTATCGAAAGGGCTCGAAAGCTATCGAAAGGGCTCGAAAAGTATCGAAAGGGTTCAAAGGTCTTTCGAACCACGTCACCTCCCGCGGCAACGAGCGGAAAGCCATCTTTCACGCCCTACTTAGCCACCGTGGTCAGGCCGCACGACGCCTTCACGGTCGCGCGAAGGGCGTGAATGGGGTCGGTGTCGAGCCAGGCAATGCGCTGCGCGGCGATGTTCTTCTTCAGTAATTCTGTGGCGGCCTGGAGCTTTCCCTGATCCGAGACATCGAAGACCTCGCCCCAAGCGGTCGTAAGTTCCGGCCGCGGGCCCGTCAGCGACCAGACGAAGAGCGGGACGCCGATGCTGGCCAGATAGCGGCGGACGGTCTGGCCGTCATAGCGGCTGGCGTCCGGTGCCCTGCCGATCGCGAAAACGACAGCTCTGCGACGTGCACCGCCCATCGCCTGCACGCCGGCAACAGCGACGGCGTCGGCGAATTGTCGCGGGGACGTGTCGTTCTTCACCCCGTGTGAGGAGAGAAGGAACCAGAGCATGCCGCCCCGCTCCCTTCCGAAGTCGCCGGTGTAGGGAAAGAGGACGGAGGTCGGCTGGTCGGGCGCAGCCACTCGTGCGTGTCGGTGTCGAGCATGGCGGTGTCGCGCGTGGCTTTCTGATCGAGCAGCGAGGGGTGCGCGGCCGGCGGGACGAGCGCACTAGCCGAGTCGGCCGGATTCGGGTCACGAACCATGATGACCAGTGCCTCGCTCTTCTCGATGGCCTGTACGCGGATTGGCTGGCCGTGCGATGCAAAGCAACCATCGAGCGATGCCGGCACGGTCCCTGTCTCCATGACCGCCGTCGCTGTGAGCTCCGATGCAGTGCTCTGGGGGAGCGTCCCGCCGAAAACGATCTCTTTTCGCGCGCCGCCGTTCGCGAAACGCAGGTCAGTCGAAAGGACGTGCGGCGTGGCCATGTCGAGCCGAGGCAGCGCTGCCCGCGTCTGATTGAGGTTAAGGGGCTTGTCGTCCAGGGTCAGCGTCATGCGCCTCGGTCGTTCGCCCAGGAGGTGACGCCACCGCACTTCGGCGCCGACCGGCACGCCCGCCGCGCTGTGTTCCAGGACGATCTCTGCCTCGGCGATGGGCCGCGGGAGGTTGATGACCTGCGAGGTGCGCCCCACTTCCTGTCCGTTCGCGTCGAGGCCGATGGCGACGAGCACCTGCGGCTCAATGCCCGGTCCGAAATCGATCGTGACGCGCCAGGGCGGCGCGGTCAGTGTCGCCACCGGCTTGCCATCGAGCTCCATCCGCAACGCCACGACCATTGGATCGGCACGCAGCTCGACAGGCTGCCTTCCGGAAACAAGGCCGAGGTACAGCGTGAGGAAGGCGATTTGAGCCATGGCGTGCCGAGTGTAGGTGGCTCGTTGCTCGGTTCGCGTCCCGTGACGACAAGTTCACCGCGACCCTCACAAGATGTTGATCGGATCGACGTCGATGATGAAGTCGACTCCTTTCCATCGCCGGCCGCTCATGACCGACTCCACGGCGCGGCGCAGGGCCGTGCGTTGCGTCGAGCGGATGAGGATCTGGTAGCGGAAGACGCCCTTGATGCGGGCCATCGGCGCCGGCGCGGGCCCCTGAATGCGCGTGCCGGCGAGAGGACGCGCCGCCTCTTCGAGGCGATGACCGCAATCCATGGCGGCGCGCTCGACGTCGACGAGCGTCTCGCCGCGGAAGACGATGGCGATCAAGGCCGTCAGCGGCGGATAGTGAAATGTCCGGCGGAACTCGATCTCCGCCTCGTAGAACGCCTCATAGTCGTGATGCATGGCGTGCTGGATGGCGTAGTGCGTCGGGAACGCGGTCTGGATCAGTACCTTCCCCCGCAGGTCGCCCCTCCCCGACCGCCCCGCCACCTGCGTAAGCAGGTAGAACGTCTTCTCCGCGGAACGAAAGTCGGGATAGCCGAGGATGGCGTCGGCCGTGAGCACCACGGTGAGCGTGACGTTAGGAAAGTGATGTCCCTTGCTCAGCATCTGCGTGCCGATCAGGGCCTGGGTCTGGCGCTTGCGAAAACGATCGAGGATGCGGACGAGCTCCCCCTTCCGCCGGGTGGAGTCGCGGTCGAGCACTTCGCATGCGATTCCGGGGAAATCGCGGCGGAAGCGCTCCTCGACCTTTTCCGTGCCGAAGCCGATGGGCTGCAGCACCTCGCCGTTGCAGAGCGGGCACCTCGTCGGGATTCGGACGCGCAAGCCGCAGTAGTGGCAGATGAGCAGCCCCTCGCGGCGATGCACGGTGAGGGTGACGCTGCAGTCGCGACAGCGGAAGTCGTGGCCGCACTCACGGCAGAGCAGATAGGGCGCGTAGCCGCGGCGGTTGATGAGGATGATGGCCTGCTCGCCGGCGGCGAAGGTGGCGGCCAGGGCACTCTTCAACTGCACGCCGAAAATGACGAAACCCTTGTCCTCCTTTTCCGCCTTCTCCTTGCGCAGGTCGATGATCTCGACGTCCGGCAGGGGCCGGGCCTCGACGCGTTTCGTCATCCGCAGCAGCGTGTACTTGCCGCGGGAGGCGTTCTCGCGCGACTCGAGCGACGGCGTGGCCGAGCCGAGGATGACAGGAATGTTGCGCAGACGGGCCCGGACGACGGCCAGATCGCGGGCGTTGTAGCGGGGCGTCTCGTCCTGTTTGTAGGCGGCGTCCCCTTCTTCATCCACGACGATCAGGCCCAACCGCTGGAACGGTGTGAAGAGCGCCGATCGCGGGCCGATGGCGACGTCGACCTGTCCGCGGCGCGCCCGCCACCATTGGTCGTACCGCTCGCTCGCCGAGAGACTGCTGTGCAGGATGGCGATCCGTTCTCCGAATCGCTCCTTCAGCCGTGCGGCGAACACGGGGGTGAGCGAGATCTCCGGCACCAGCAGAATGGCCTGTTCGCCGCGCCGCACGGCGTGGCGCATCAACTCGATGTAGACCTCCGTCTTGCCGCTGCCGGTCACCCCTTCGAGCAGGAACGGCGCGAACGTGCCGAGCGAGGCCTCGACGGTCCCGATGGCCGCGAGCTGCTCGTCGGAGTAGCGGACATCCGCCAGCGCTCCGGCATCGAGTCCGCCGAGAAAGGCATCGAGCGTGTGCCGCCGCGGGCGGCGCTCGATGCGTATGAGCTCCTTTCGCGCCAGCGTGGAGAGCGTCGACGCACCGATCCCGGCGGCGGCGAGCGCACCCACGGACATCTCGCCGCCGCGCACCGTGAGCAACGCCAGAGCCTCTTCCTGCTTGCCGCGCAACGGCTCGTGGGCGGCCGCGGCCAGCACGACGAAGCGGTCATATCGGACGCCCTTCGCATCCTGGAAGCGATCGGCGATGGTGGCCAGACCGGCGTCGCGAAGGCGCTCGATGGCCGTGCGCGACGACGCTTCCACCGCGGCTGCGAAGGGCAGCGGCCGGCGGCGCAGCTCCTCGACGAGCGTCAGGTCGCTCTCGATGATTCGCTTGGCCGCGAGAGCCGCGGCGATCATCGCCTTGTCTGCCGTAAGCGAAACCTCACGCTTGCCGCGCGAGGTCATGTTTGCCGGCAATGCCACCCGCAGCAGCTCCCCCAGCGGCGCGAGGTAATAGTCGGCTCCCCAGCGACAGAGGTCGATGATCTCCGGAATCAACGCCGGTTCGTCGTCGTCGAGAACGCCGAGGATCGACCGGAGCTTCGTAGCGGGATCGGGCGCCTGGTCGTGGAGCGCGACCACGAAGCCCGTCGTCCGCTTCGGTCCGATCGGCACCTCGACCCGCGAGCCAAGCCGCACCGCGTCCCGCATCCCCTCGGGGAGGGCATACGTGAACGTACCCTTCACGGCGAGAGGTACTGCCACGTCCGCAAGAGGAGCCAATCCGTGGGAAGGGTTAGCGATGGCGGAGAGAGGATATCGTGTTAGTGATTAGTGGATGAGTGGATGAGCCGATTAGGGATGCTCCGCGGTTGATTCACTAATCACTAATCACTAATCCACTAATCACTTCCTTCACCCTTCACTCTTCAGCCTCCTGAGCGCCGCGGCAAGAACGGCAATGGCAACAAGGCTGTACGCCGCGATCTCGCCGAACGTCATGCGATTGCGGGGCTGGGTGCGGAAGGTCATCTCGTACGCTGACGCGTCCTGGCTCTGGGAGGCGATCTGCGCGCCGGCCACCACCACCCGCCCTTCGCCATTCGTGCCGGCGATGCGCAGCAGGGCGTGTGCTGGAACCTTGTCGCCGAATATCTCGTGCAGGTCGGCGGCGATCTGCATGTGGGCATCGACATAGCGGCGGTCTTCGGCTACCACTCGACCGGCGGGATCGAGGAGCTGCAATGTGACGGCGAGCGGCTGGCCTGTCACCTCGATGAGATAGACCTTGTAACGCGAGTCAGCCGGCGTCATGCCTTGCAGCGTCGTCTCTTCGCCGTTGCCGATAGCGAATTGCGTCGGAATGGCGGCAAACGCCGAAGCCACGGCCGCGGCGTTCGTCTCCCCCACCAGGCGGCTGTACGTCCGTGCGCTGGCAATGACGTCCTGCGTCGACTGCACGCGGATCGCTCCCATGGCCGCCCCTCCGGTCAGGGCTGGACCGATCGTATCGGTGACCCAGGCCTGACCCGGACCGATGCGCAAGGCGATCGTCCGCGGGCTCCGATTGGTCTGGCCCGACTGGTAGAACGCCAGCGTCACCTCAGCGGGATGGCGCGGAGAGAGGTTGGTGACCCAGAGCGCAGTGTCGAAGAGCCGGCCACCCACGCCCGCGGAGCTCCCGGTGACAGGGAGGACGAGGTCGCGACCGCTGTACGCCGCGGAGAGCGGGAGAGCAAGCGCGAGACAGGCAGCGAGGAGGAGCGACCGGAGCATAGCGCAACAGTATGCCGCTGTCGCAGGTCAGAAGGCAGAGGGCAGAAGGCTTCGCAAGTCAGAGGGCAGAAGGCAGAAGGCAGAGGTGGGCGGCGATGCGCGGCGGGTTTCGGCGTTTGCAAGGCAGAAGGCGTCGCGAGAGAGAGGGCTGAAGTCGAGGGCAGAGTTGTGAACGCGAGAGTCAAAGGCAAAAGGCGCGGTCGTGACCTCCGCGTTCTGACTTGCACAACGAAACGTCCACGCAACGCCGCCCACTTCTGCCTTCTGCCTTCCGCCTTCTGACTTGCGACCCATGTGCTGCGAGCGGCTACAATCGAAGACGCTGCCGTGGCCGCACTCCTCTACCTGACAACGGCCGTCATTCTGCTCGCCCTCGCGCGACGGGTGGTGGCGTTTTCTCTCCTCGCCGCCTCGGTGCTCGTGATGCTGCCGCTCGTCTTCACCGGACCGGCGCTCCTGACGGGCCGTGTCTACGCCCCCATCGATCTGGCCTACACCTCCGAGCCGCTGGCGTCCATGGCGCTGGCGGCCGGCGTCACGCACACGGCGAACGATGCTCTCTCCGACGTCTACGCGCAGTTCGTGCCGTGGAACGCCGCATTGCGCTGGGCCACCGCCCATCACGACTGGCCGCTGTGGAACCCCTTCGAGCTGGGAGGAGGGGTGCTGGCCGGCGCGGCGCAGTCGGCGCCGTATCACCCGCTCACGTTGCTCGGGCTCCTGCTGTCGCAGGCGCAGGCGCTGACGTTCGCGGCGACGATGATGTTCTTCGTCGCCGCCCTGACGATGTTTCTGCTGGCGCGCGAGCGCGAGCTGGCAGAGACCGCCGCCATCTTCGCCGCCGCCGCGTGGGCGTTCTCCACACACGTTGTGACTTTTGCGCACACGGCCCACGGGAACGCCGTGGCCATGATGCCGCTGGTGTTGCTGGCGGCACGGCGGGTGGCGCGCGATACCGCCGCGCTCACGCTGCTGATGCTCTGCGGCCATCCCGAGACCATGCTGCACGTCGTGTTTCTGGCCGCGGTGTTCGCAGTGTTCGAGATGCGCGGGGTCGCTCCCATCCGCACGATCGCCTGCGCGCTGGGTGCGGGCATCGCCACCCTGCTCCTGACGGCCATCTTCGTCCTCCCGATGTTGGACGCCATCTCCCAGACGCGGGAGTACCTGCACCGCACTGCCGCGGACAGCGCAGGCCCGCAGACGGCGAGTCTGCGGCACGTAGCACGCGTCCTTCCGCAGCAGTTCGTGCCCTTCGCCGAGGGGCGCAGCGGCGTGGAGGCGGTCTCGCACGCGCCGGGCATGCGTTATCCCTGGTCCGGCAGCGGGTACGCGGGCGCGCTGGCCTTCGGCCCCGCGATGTATGCGCTGTGGCGCGTGCGCCGGCGGACGACGTGGTTCTTCGCCGCCCTGGTGCTGTTCGGCTGGATGATGGGATCGGAGATGCCCGGCATCTTCAACCTCTTCCGGCATCTGCCGCCCTTCTCCATTGCCATCAACGAGCGGATGATCTCGTTCGCGGCGTTCGGCACGTCCATGCTGGCAGCCATTGGCCTCGATGCCTTCCTCCAACACCGCGATCACAACGCCCTCGCCTGGTTCCTCGGCGGAACGGCGGCGACGATAGCGGTGGCCATCGCGGCCATGACGCCGTCGATGCTCGCTTCGGGGCTAACGCCGAGCTTCGTTCGCGTCGGCGCCATGCGCGAGTTGCTGCCACTGCTCCTCGGCTTTGCCATCTGTCGCGTGCTGCCGTCGGCGCGCGTGGCGGCCATCGCGCTCGTGGCGCTCCTGCTCCTGCAGCGTAGCGGAGAGGCCGGTGGCCTGCAGCCGACGCTCGATGCGCGTGCGTTCTACCCTCCCATCGCCGGCCTCGATCGCCTGCCTCGCGACGACGCACGGCCGTATCGCATCGTTGGCCAGGGGACGTTGCTTCCCCCCGACATCGCCGCCCACTACGGGCTCGAGGACGTTCGGGGATATCAGGCCATGACGCTCGCGCGACTCGCGGCGACGTTTCCGCTGTGGTGCCAGCCGCAACCCGTCTGGTCCAACCGCGTCGATGACCTTACCGCGCCGATGCTGTCACTGATGAATGTCCGTTATGCGCTGGCCGTGGCGGACAGCCCGACGCCCGCCAAGTGGGAGCATCGAGGCAGCTATCCGGGCTTCGAACTGCTGGAGAACAGGATGGTGCTGTCGCGCGCCTTCATCCCCGCCGTGGTACACGAGGGGGTGAGGCCGCAGGACGTCGTCGCGGACATGGCCAAGGCACACGACTTTGCCGCCGAGGCGTGGATCGAGAGCGGCAGCCCGTCGACACGGCCGAACGGCGCCGGTCGGATTGCCATCCAGCGGCGAGGGTCGCATCTCCGTTTCCACATCGACATGGATTCACCCGGCTGGGTCGTCGTCTCCGAGCCCGGCTGGCGCGGCTGGCGCGTATTGGATGGCGACCGTCCCTTGGCTCTGCACTTCGCAGACGGCGCGTTCGCAGCCTTTCACCTCGAAGCAGGTACACACGATATCCGCATGTTCTTCCGTCCGCAGTCGTTCGTGCTGGGAGCGGCGGTCAGCGGGCTGACGGCACTGCTGCTGGCGTCGTTGGGCGCGTGGCGCATGTCGCGGTCGCGCCGAGCATCGCCTTAGCCATGGCGATGGGTAGACCCGGCTCAGGACCGACCGGCAAGTTCCTGTTCCGGACGAGGTGCGTCATCGGAGTAAGCTCATGGTCATGTGTCACCTCTGAATCATCGCCGAGGAGTGGGTACGCTCCGCATTCAGTCGGTCTCCTGCCGTGATCACGGCCCTGGTCATCGCCATCGTCGGAACGTTGTTGCTTCTCGGCGAATGGGTGGCTCCGCTTCGTGCCACGACCGAACCGAAGGTCCGCCGGATTGCGAGGAACCTCTCGACGGGCGCGTTTTCCTTCGGACTCGTCAACCTCCTGCACCCATTGCTCCTTCTGCCTGTCCTGGCATGGGCGCGGCGAGAGCAAGTCGGCATGCTGCACCTTGTTCACTGGCCACGATGGGCAGTACTGCTAGCCACGGTCGTGCTCCTCGACTACACGCTCTGGTGGTGGCATTGGGCAAGTCACCGCGTCCCGTTTCT
>WNFM01300620.1_pt1 | contig 10895 bp, 12 predicted proteins | sample 5400271 | NCBI WGS metagenome assembly WNFM01 (sample SAMN13153352, study PRJNA577476) | soil metagenome | isolation source: 60 cm saprolite on Douglas fir-dominated hillslope | place: USA:California | collected 2013-09-17 | reverse complement strand
CCGGGCCGGTACGTGGCGCGGTTCACCGAGGGCGTCGCGCTGATGAAGGCGCTGTGGACCCGGGAGCGGGTGAGGTTCCCGGGGGAGTTCTGGCAGCTTGAAGACGCGAGCATGGAGCCCAAGCCGTTCCAGAAGCCGTATCCGCCGCTGTGGTTCGGGGGATCCGGGCCGGCCGCGCTGCGGCGTGCCGTGCGGGAGGGCGACGGTTTCTTCGGTGCGGGCTCGTCTCCCACGGTGAAGTTCGCCGAACAGGTCCAGGCGGTGCGCCGCGCTGTGGCGGAGTCTGGCCGTTCTGTGGCGGACTTCCCGATTGCCAAACGCGTCTACGTGGCGATCGACGAGAACGCGGCGCGCGCCCGCAGCCGGACGAACGAGGCGCTGGAGCGGCTTTACGGGCAGCGCGTGGAGAGCATCGAGGCGGCCGCAGTCGCCGGCCCGCCCGCCGGCTGCCTCCGGCAGCTGCGCGAGGTTGCCGCTGCGGGCGCGGAACTGATCCTGTTCACGCCGTTGTTCGACCAGGCCGAGCACGCTGAGCGCCTCGCCGCAGAAGTAATCCCCCAGCTGGCCCGGGACTGAGCCAGTCTTCGCTACGTCCCGGTGACGACAGCTTCGTGAACATGCCGCCCGTCGGGACACCTGGTGACAGCCTTCAGCCCAGACAGTGGCCATTACAGAGGGTGAACACCCGACGAGTGAGCGGCCAGACACTCAGCGCATAACGATGCCGACTATGGACGCGTGTCAGCCGAGGCCTTTGCTGGGGAGGGTTTCCCTGCAGGAATTCATTCCTGCAGGTATGTACTGGTGTGTCGGCCGGCTCCGTAGGCAATGGCCAGTACCTCGTCGGCCTTTTCCGGAGTGCTGGCGTTCATGTGGGCGCGGAAGCCTTCCCAGTCGGGTATGCGGCCGTCCAGCGCAAACTGGTCGAACGGGAGGATGTAGAGGTGCACCCACGGCCCGTGCGCTGGCAGCACGCCGGGGCCAAGTACCGATCGCACGGCCTCGGTGGCTTTGCCCACCAACGCGCGGGCTTCTTCGGGGGCGCTGACGAGTTTCTGCGGGACGACGAGGTCGAGCTGGATCCGGGAGTCGGGGTTGGCGCCGGCGAGAGTGGCTGGGGCATACCAGTTCCCGGGTTCGAACTCATAGAACTGCACCCAGGAGACTTCCTTGTTCTTCTCGTTGTTGACCAGGCCTTCGGCGTCGGCAACTTCCTGGACTAGTTTCGCGCCCAGCTCATCCTTCTGAGCGGCGCTCAGGCGTCCCTTCATCAGGTGTACTCGGACGAAAACCATCGTGACCTCCTGCACCGGTTACCCGGCTCTGCCGCCGATGGACCTACGGCCGGGCATTGTGAGTTATGCGGTGTGAATCCGCCGGGTTAGCTGACGAGGAATTCCAGCAGGGCAGTGTTGACTTCGCCGGGGTGGGTTCAGCCGAGTTTGCGTGGCCCGCCCTCGACGGTGACCAGCTTGAGGTTTGATCAGGCCGGGCCGCCGTTTCGCGGTGGTCTCGCACGGCAGCATCCGGTTCTCGGAGCCGTGCACCATGACCGTCGGCATGTTCATCCTGGGCAGGTGCAGGACGCGTTCCTGCATTCCCAGGAGTGCCGGTTTAGCGGGTAGCCGTGAATGAGCACCACAGGCTGGCCGCTGCCGTGATCTTCGTAGTAGATCTCGATGCCGACGGTTCTCCGTGCCGACGGTGACACAGGACATGACTCCCCAGTCCGGTCCTCGCCGCGGGCTCCGACCTCGCTATGGTTACTCGCGCCAGATACCCCGGCTGGCCTCTGTCAAAACGGTCCGTCTGCCGGTGCCGCCCGCCTAGCGGGCCAGCTTCTGCGGGCGCCAGCATGGTTAACGTCTGCGCCACCTGAGCGGCCGCCAGCCACGATCGGCCGTACCCCCGAGATCGCCCGCGCCGCCGCACGCTGCATTCAGCTCCAGGCTCCTGCTACCTGCCGGGTGCGGACGTTGAGCCGGTTGAAGACGTTGGTTGTGGCGATCGACAGCAGCAGCGCTGCGAGTCCTTCCTCGTCGTAGTGCCGGGCCGCCTCGTCCCAGATCTCGTCCGGCACCGGGTCGGGCCGGTCGGCCAGCCGGGTGACGGCCTCGGTGAGGGCCAGCGCGGCGCGCTCCGCATCGGTGAAGTACGGCGCGTCCCGCCAGGCCGCCACCGTGGCCAGGCGGTTACTGCACGGTCCGCCCCGGTGAGATCCGGAGGGCGCCGGTGTCAGCGGCCTGAACCCGAAGGCCCTGCTGCTGTTCCTGGCTCTCCTGCCGCAGTTCATCACCCGCAGCGAAGCCTGGCCCCTCCCAGCCCAGATCGCGCTGCTGGGCCTGGTGCACACTGCCAACTGCGCCGTCGTCTCCACCAGCGAGGGCACCACGGCACGGCGGGTACTGCGGACACGTCCCGCCGCCGCCAGGGCGGTGACCTTCTCTTTACCATCGAGGTGCATGACGGTTGATAGAGGTCGTTGATGCAAGTCAGCGGACCTTGTGCGCGTGGAATGCGGTCGGCTGCGTCCGGTGCGGTTGCTGCACTTTGCTGCTGCATCGCCCCGCTCATGCGTTCGAGCCGGCGACCTCTCGCGTGCTCCTCATCTTCTCTGCTCTGGGCATTAGGTGCGCTAGCCGGACGGCCCGGGCGCTACGGCGTCTGAGACGGCCGGCCTGAGGCCAGTTACCGAACGGCTCCGTGCGTCAGCGAGCTTGACGGGGCCGGCGGCAGCGTGCACAGCCGCTGTTCGACGCAGGAACCGGGATAGCCGTCAACGTCCGCCGGGGCACACAGGATCCCGTGGGCCAGCAGCGCTCATACGAACTGCAAGATCTGACGATGTGTGGCGCGGGCGAGGCTGCAAGCGTTGATCCATATGCAGCTAGCGGGAAGGACGCTTCAGGTGAACGTGAGCTTTGAAGGCCAGAAGCTGGTGGGCTCCGATCAGACAGCCGCGACCGGCGTTAACGCCCCGTGCGAAGGCTGGACGGTCGTACTGGTGCACGGCAACCCGACCTGGGGCTTTTGTACCTGCGGCTGTTCCGCACGCCGGGTGTCGGCGAGGTGCTCGTGCAGGGGGCTCGACATGTTCGTCCGGGGTTTTCTGTTCCGCGACGGCGTCGTGCACCGCGACCGGCTTACGGCCGACGTGCGCCGCGCGTACCTGGCGCCGCACCCGACGTGGTCAAGCCGCACCGGCGAGCTCGTCTTCCCGCGCGAGATCCCTAACCCTGCCAGCCCCACCGGACCGGTCGCCGAACTGGTCACGCACCTCGAGCGCGAACTCGAGCAGCACTTCCGCTCCAAGCCCGCGCGGGTTTACGCCCGCGGTTCTCGAGGACTGGCGCAAGACTTTGCCCGACGCGCCCGTGACCCAGCTCGACGACGCCAGCCACTTCGTCCAAGAGGACGCCCATGAGCGGATCGTGCCCCAACTGCTCAGCTTCCTCGCCGACACCAAATTAGCTGGCCAGCAGCGGGGCAGAATTTGAACCTGCGACCTCTGGGGTATGAACCGTACGACGGCCGTCTTCCACGTCTCCGGGATGCGTCTCGCTGACCTGCTAGTCCCGTCGGTGAACATCGTCAGCGTCTCGGGCCGTCTCCCTTGTCTCGCTCGGTCTCGTTAGCAAATCCGTTAGCCAATGCGTGGGCTGACGAGCGTAGTCAGCAAGAGACAGACCCCACCCCCAGGTTGGGAACAACAGGAGGGAGAAGTCACATGACCAGCGCAGGCCGCCCCCGCACGGTCGATCACCACATGACCCGTGTCGATATCCCCACCGGTATGGGCTTCGACAGCTTCTGCGACGCCTTTGAACAAGCTGTCCCGGCTTTCGACGCCGCACACATCCGCCACATCACCGAAAATGGCGGCACATGGGAGGATATCGCCGCGGCAGTAGCCGCAAATGCTCCCAGCGAAATGATGCGGTACGAGACGCTCGACATGACCGCGCTTTACGCGACCACCAACCATCGCACAAAAGCCGTTGAGTACTTCGTGGGAAACCATGTGATCGCCGACCAGATGGTTCGCCGCGACCCAAAAATCTTGCTGTATGCGCCTTTGCGCATCCTGGTTCACGGGGACGCCGACGGTGATGCGGTTGTCTCAATCGACCGGCCCAGCACCGTCTTCGCCAGCCTGGGCGTGCAAGAAATCGACGACGTCGGCAGCTTCCTCGACCACAAAATCGCAGCCGTGCTGCGAGGCATCGGAGTCGACACCGGTGACGCTCTCGGTCGCAACACCCACCAGCGAACCAACTGAGGCGGAGCCTCGCACAACCGCACCGGCCCCTGCAGTGGCTCACAGACCCCCGCTTAGGTCGACGCGGTCGCCGTTGGAACACAAAGCTCACAGATGGGAAAAGCTATGTTGAGCACATCCGATGTTGCGCTGCATAATCGCACCGTCGTCCTACAACCTGCCTCGGGACGAGTTCTGAGCCTGTGCCGGGTTATGGCTACCGGTCGAGCTCGCCGAGGCGACGGGTGAGGAAGTCTCGTTCGATGGGGTTGTCTGTGAGCAGTAGGGCTTCGTGGTAGGCCAGCCGGGCGTCGTCGGCGCGGCGCAGGCGGCGCAGGAATTCGGCGCGGGCCGCGGGCAGGTAGTGGTAGCCGGCGAGCTGGGGTTCGGTGGCGAGCTGGTCGAGGGCGGCCAGGCCGGCGTGCGGGCCGCGGGCTTCGCCGATGGCGATGGCGCGGTTGAGGGCGACCACGGGGGATGGCCAGATCTGGGTCAGCGTGTCGTAGAGGTCGGTGATCTGCTGCCAGTCGGTGGATTCCCACCGGGGTGCTGCGGCGTGGACGGCGGCGATGGCGGCCATCAGCGCGTAGCGGGTCGGGGTTCGCTGCTCCAGCGCGGTGCGGATCAGGGCAAGTCCTTCATTGATCTCGGCCCGGTCCCAGCGGGTGCGGTCTTGCTCGGCGAGCAGGAGCAGCCTCCCGTCGGCGGTGGTGCGGGTGTGGCGGCGGGCGTCGGTGAGCAGGATGAGGGCCAGCAGCCCGGCGACGGCGGGGTCGCCGGGCAGGAGGTGCCGCAGCATGCGGGCCAGGTCGAGGGCTCGTTCGGCCAGGTCGCGACGTTGCAGGGACTGGCCTGCAGGCGCGGTGTGCCCGGTGGTGAACACCAGGTGGACCACGTCGAGGACCGCGGCGAGCCGGTCCGGCAGCTCGCTGCCCGCCGGGACGTGGTAGGGGATGCGGGCGGCGGCGATCTTTTTCTTGGCCCGGGTGATCCGTGCCGCCATGGTGGGCTCGGAGACCAGGAAGGCGCGGGCGACCTCGCCGGTGGTCAGCCCGCACAGCAGCCGCAGGGTGAGCGCCACCCGGGCCTCGGCCGCGAGCGCGGGGTGACAGCAGGTGAAGATCAGCCGGAGCCGGTCGTCCGGGATCGGGTCTGCAGCCGTGTCGTCGTCGCCGGGCCCGGGTGTCGTATCGGTGCCCACGAGCAGTGGCAGCTTCCTGGTTAGCGTGTCGCTGCGGCGGATCAGATTCATCGCCCGCCGCCGTGCCACCACGGTGAGCCACGCCGCGGGCCTGGCCGGGACGCCGCTGTCCGGCCAGGCAGCCAGCGCCTGGGCGTAGGCGTCCTGGACACAGTCCTCGGCGGCGTCCAGGTCGCGGGTGATCCGGGCGGTCGCGGCGAGCACGAACCCCCAGTCCCGGCGGTGTGCCTCGGCGACGGCGGCCGCGACTTCGGGATCCATCACGTGCCGCCGGTCAGCTCGCCGTCCACAGGGGGCGGACCTCGACCCCGCCGAACGGGGCCGGCACCTCCGCGGCGATCCGCAGCGCCTCGTCCAGGTTGGCGGCGTCGATCAGGTAGTAGCCCCCGATCACCTCCTTGGTTTCGGCGAATACGCCGTCGCTGACGGCAACCCCGCCATCAGCATCGTGCCGGATCGAGGTCGCCGTGTCGCTGGTGTGCAGCCGGCTGCCGCCGCGCAGCGCGGCAGCGTGGCGCGCCATGAAGTCTGTGTGCGCGGCCATCGTGGACTCGACGGTGTGCGGATCGGCATTCGCCCATGCCGCCTCATCGTCCCAGATGAATACCATGTACCCGGCCATCTGCGGCCTCCATTCTCAGGTTGCGGCGCCGCGCCATCGGCGGGCGAACGGCTGCCCGTGTGCTTGAACATGCCCCGGGCAGGATTCCGCACTTCGGGCGGGGTCCGTTCGGCTGCTGCGAGACGGGCCGACGCTGATCCGCCGGCCGTCCCGCAGCAAGATGCGGCCGGAGGCGGTCAGGGGCTGACAACCTCGGCGGTCTCGACGCTGACCCCGTGCTGCAGGCCCGGGCAGGCGCTAGCCAGCCGGGCGGCCTCGTCGGGGCTGCTGGCATCGATCACGACATACCCGGTGAGGATCGCGCTCGCCGGATCTCCGCCGTCCTTGGCGGCCAGGGTGCGGACCGTGCCCACCTGGTTTCCCGGGTCGGCGATCGCGGTGCCCAGGCTCGCGAACCAGGCGCCCCACTGCTGCCCCTCATCCGGCTGGCGCGCGCGGTCCGGCTGGCCGCGGAATGCCAGAACGTACTTGCTCATGACCTGCTCCCTTCGGGCGCGGGCCGGCGCCGTTCGCCGGCCTCTGCCTACCCGTCACCCGGCGCCGCTCCGGATCGACAACACCGCCCAGCCCGGTCATCGTGGCGGCGGCGATCACCGCCGCGGTGATCACGGCTCTCGAACACCAGCCGGCCTGCTGGCCGCAGCGCGGCCGCCCACTCCTGCCCGGTCACGAAGACCCGGGCCACGTTTCCAGTCATGACCGCGAGGTCGACCTGGAGCGGGGAGGCAGACCCGCGGCGTCGGTGTACAGCCAGCGGACGCGATCAGCGCCCGGTTTCCGCCGGGCGACCGCCAGCGAGGCAGCAGCCGGGTCGATCGCGGTGACCTCCAGCCCGCGCCCGGCGAGCAAGCAGGCCAGAGTTCCGGTTCCGCAACCGACGTCCAGCACGCTCCGGGCACCGAACTCTTCGGCCATGGCGGCGTAGACATCAAGATCAGAACCGTCAGAGTCCAGCAGATCGTAGAGTCCCGCAAGCCGGGGTTTGGCCAAGATGGCGTCAGGCACGCAACAAGCCCATCACCCACGCACCCAGGCCAGCGGCGATCCCCGCATGAGCGACGCCGCCGGCCACGCCAGCAGGCGGCGCAGATCAGCCGACTCAGCGCGCCCGCGTGGCAGAGCACCGAGGCTCGCTCCGCGCGCATAACGAGGCGGCTCGGGAATCGCTGCAGGATTCACGCTCGGTGTGGCCGCGGTGCACCGCGCGGTGGAATTGGGGATCACGTTCTTTGATACCGCCGACGTCTACGGCGCCGGGCACAGCGAGCGGATCCTCGCCCGGGCACTGGTCGGCCACCGGGACGAGGCGGTGATCGCCACCAAGTTCGGCTACACGTTTGACCCTGATCAGCGCGCCATCACCGGCCAGGACACCACCCCGGCCTACATCCGCCGGGCCTGCCAGGCATCGCTGCGGCGGCTGGGCACCGAGTGGATCGACCTGTACCAGCTGCACCCGGGAGACCTTCCGGTCGCACAGGCGCTGGAGGTGGGGGGCACGCTGGAGGAGCTGGTGGCTGAGGGGCTGATCCGCTGTTACGGGTGGAGCACGGACGAACCGCAGCGTGTGACCGCGTTCGCGGCCGGCGCGCATTGCGCCGCGATCCAGCACGAGCTGAACGTGCTCGCCGACGCACCCGCGATGCTCGCCGCCTGCCATGGTCGTGATCTGGCGAGCATCAGCCGCGGCCCGCTCGCGATGGGCCTGCTCACCGGCAAGTACGGCCCCGGCTCGCAGCTGCCCGCCGATGACGTGCGCGCCGCCCAGCCGTGGGTCGGCTACTTCACCGGCGGCCGTCCGGCACCAGCCTGGCTGGCCCGCCTTGATGCCGTCCGGCAGGTGCTCACCAGCGGCGGGCGCACCCTGGCCCAGGGCGCGCTGTGCTGGCTATTGGCCCGCAGCCCGCGCACCATCCCGATCCCTGGCATCCGGGCCGTGGCCCAGGCCGAGCAGAATGCCGCGGCGCTGCGCCTGGGCCCGCTGTCCGCGGCGGAGATGGACCAGATCGCCCGGCTGCTCGACGGGGGCGCCGTGCAGCCAGCTTGATCCACAGACCTGCGCGTCCCGGGCTCTTGACCTGGAGCGCACTCCAGCTGCCATGCTCGGAAGCCATGAGCGGCAGCTTCTCGCCTAGCCAGGCCGCCGAGCAGTCTGGCTTCAGCCTCGACACCCTGCGCTACTACGAGCGGATCGGCCTGCTGGACGGCATCGACGCGCGCCCAGCGGGCACCGTCGCTTCGGCGACGACGACCTGGAATGGCTGGGTGTGCTGCGCTGCCTGCGCGACACCGGCATGCCGATCGCACAGATGCGCAGGTACGCCGAGCTAGCCCGCGGCGGGCAGGCCACCCTTGCCGAGCGGATGAAGCTGCTCACCGAACACGACGCGCGCGTGGAAGGTCGGATTGCCTTGTTGCAAGCCCAGCGCAAACACCTCCAGGAAAAGATCGACTGGTATCGCAAACAGTTGCCGGTCACCGCACACCCTGACCGCCCCTTCAGGCCACGTGTGTGACCAGTGGGCCGGGCGGGTCACCGGCCGCCGGCACGGGCGCGCCGAACGTCCGGGGATGCGCCAGCCATGCGTTGATCGCCGTCGAGACGGCGTTCGCGCCGAACGGCGGTGCGGTGCGAGTTCAGATTGCCTGCTGCTGGCTACGTCGGGTGAGGCCCGAACCACATCGCCAGCCACTCTGGTGAACTCATCGGTCACATCTGCTGGCCGTGATCTGTCATAACCACGACGGACCTCAGCGGGTGATGAAAGTCCCGTTCGGCTTGAGCGAGGAGGGGCGCAAGGCGCTCGGATCCGTCGGCCGCCGCGGCGGCTCGTGCAGTGGTCGTCCTGCAGGGCTCATTGTGTCACCGGAGTGCGGCTTTCCCGGCCGGTCCGCCTCGCCAGGTTGGCATCGGGCGTTCTTCGAGGGCGACGCTGAGTGCGGCGCGCGCCAGCAGGCGGGTCGAGTCCAGCGTGGGCAGCGGGGAGGTTTCCGGCGGCACTAGGATCGGGGTTTCGGTGCAGACGAGGGCCACGGCGTCGCAGCCACGTGCAGCCAGGCTCTCGATGATGCGCACATGCTCGCGGCGTGATTGCTCGGTGAACACGCCGTTCACCAGCTCATCGAAAATGATCCCGTTGACGAGCAGGCGGTCGTCCATGGCGGGTATTTCGGTGGCGATCCCCCGGGCGCCCAGCGCCTGCGGGTAGAGAGGGCCGTCCATGGTGTATTTAGTGCCGATCACCCCAACCCGGGTGCGGCCGTCGCGGGCGGCCTGATCGGCGACGACCTCGGCGATGTGCAGGCCAGGGAGCGCCAGGCCGGGCCCGGGCCGTTCCAGGGCCATGTGCGCGGTGTTGTCCGGGCAGATGAAGAAGTCCGCACCGGCGCGGGCGAGGCGGTCGGCGCTCACCGATAGGGTCGCCCGCACCGAGTCATGGTCCCCGGCCTCCCACGCAGGCATGCTGTGCCCGAAGGCGATGTAGTCCAGGGTGATGTCCGGGTACACGTGGGAACCGAGACGGCGAACCCCTTCCTGGCAGAAGGTGAGGAAACAGAGCGAGGCTCCTTCGGTGCTGTGCGCGAGGATGCCAAGGTGCTTCACGGTGGGTCAGTTCCCCGGATCAGGTCGCGGGTTGCCGGCGGCCGGTCAGCGGGCGACCGCGCGGGTCACCCAGTCCCGCGCACACCAAGCGCTCGCCGCTGCGAACAGCGCGCCGGACAGATCACGGCGGCCGGTCCAGCGCCCGGCGAGGAACCCACCGGCCAGCCCAGCAGCGGCGACTACGGATGGCAGAACCGTGGCAGTTTCACTCATGAGCCTCACGCTACCCACCGGCACTGGCCGGCCAGCACCCAGCGGACGCCCATTGCGCCCGCCAGGGTTGCAAGAGCTCCAGCTTGCCCGGCTCATCGTGTTGGCGCGGACGATGACCATGTCTCGCCCGATTCCTCTCGCCGCGTTGCGGCGTGGCCGCGTCGCCGTCACCGCCACACCCCGGATCGGCGGCGAAGCTGAACCGCCCGGAGTAGACAAAACACTGCCAGCACCGCGCCGACTATCTCCCCGCCAGGGAGAGCCAAGTTGAACGCGGCCGTGTCAATCAGTAACCAAAGGCCGACAACAAGATACGCCGCGGCCGAGGCCGGCTGCCCTTCCCTACGACGTTGCAGATAACCCGACCGAATGGCCCATAGGGCCAGCCCAATCGCGCTAGCTCCGGCAAGAACGAGGATTATCCAGCCGATGTCGTGCCGCATGGCTGCTTTTCCTACCATAGATATCCGGGCAGCGTGCTGGATTGGCGCCGTCCGGGCGCCACGGGCGCAGCCCCAGCGCCCAGCGGCGGACGTGGCCCTACCACAGCGCCTCGTCATGCAGGGTTACCTGGCGCTGCCCGCAGAGGCCGAGTACCAGGACTGACCCCCCAGATCAGGCTGGGCAGCTACGCACGCTTGCTCATCGCCACCACCGCCCATTCGGCCAGATTGCCAGGCATGCTGCCCGGGTAGATGCGGGTGGTCTCGGTACCGGGCGGTCATGCATGGTCATGCACGCTGGGTCGCGGACAGTGGTCATGCTGAAGCCTGGGATGCCGGTTCACGGCACCGTAATGGGCCACTAGCTGGACGCGGGCCGGGGCTTCGGCCGGCGCCGGCGTTTGGCGTGAGACGGTGACGTTCGTGATGGGCGCGGGTCCGGGTGACCTGCGCGCCCCGCAAGCGCGGGTGCCATTTCCCGCGGCAGCGTCCGCGGCCGATAGCTATTAGCCGCGGATGAGGCCGAGGGAGCGGGCCCGGCTGACCGCCTCGTC
>WNFM01047101.1_pt3 | contig 10895 bp, 10 predicted proteins | sample 5400271 | NCBI WGS metagenome assembly WNFM01 (sample SAMN13153352, study PRJNA577476) | soil metagenome | isolation source: 60 cm saprolite on Douglas fir-dominated hillslope | place: USA:California | collected 2013-09-17 | reverse complement strand
AAATTCAGCCCGATCAGCCAGATCAGGCGGCGAAGCGGCAGCGGCAGCCGCGTCACCCGCAGGATCTTGCGAAATGACGGTACCGCGTCGACTGGGGCATCCTTGGCGTGCCTGATCTGGGCATTGACCTCGCCCAGCGGCAGTTCGTCGGCCGCGGGCACCTTTTGCGGCAGCACGCAATCCTGGCCGTCTTCGACGCGCGCGATCGCAACCATCGCGATACTGCGCGGCAGTTCATAGAAGCTCGGCCATGGCCATTTGGCGTAGAGCGTGCGCAGCACCGGCTCGTCTTTCGCCACCAGTGAGAACGCCTTGACGAAGATCGCCGCCCATCCGGGCGGCTTCGCTGAAAGCGCGCGGGCCTCCAACAGGGGACGGACGTTAAGCGGGCGCGCGAGCGAGACAAAGGGCACGCGGATCGATGCATGCACGAGGTCGGCGACGAGGCGGCGCGGCATTGAAATTTCTCGAACCGTTCCGCGCATGCGCTCCACTCAAGTTTCCACAACCGCAAACCGGCGAGTCGGATCACCCGCTTCGCCGGCCCCTCATCTAGCACGAACCGGCCGACCTGACGCCAGTTGGTTCTGCCTTTATGACGCCAGCGAGACCGCCGATCGGGCCTTGCGTCAATTCAGGAAGCACGAATAATTTCAGTGGCATGCAGGTTCAAATCTGTCTCAGCGCTTGATCCCCTCAAGGCTCGCAGCGATCCCGCGCTGAAACAGCGACCAGTCGAAGCCGAGTGCTAGCGCCAGATAGCCGCGGTCGATCATCTGATTGGCTTGTTCCGCGGTGCGCGCCACCCCGCCGATCGGGACGCCGCTTTTGAGGATGCCTTTTTCAGCGCGCGCCATCAGCGCCTGGACCTCGGGGTCATCGATGCGGCCGCGCTTGTTGATGGAGGTCGCGAGGTCGCCGGGTCCGATCACCGCAAGGTCGATGCCGGGGGTCGCCATGATCTCGTCGATCCGCTCGACCGCCTCGACATGCTCGATGGTGATCATGCAGATCATATCATCGTCGGCGGTCGCCATGTAATCTTGCATCGAGACGCCCCAGCGAAACGGGGCGTGGAACGGTCCCCAGAACCGGTCGCCGCGCGGCGGATAGCGCACGCTGCGCACGGCCTTTTCGGCATCCGCGCGGCTGCAGACCATCGGAAAATTGATGCCGAGCGCGCCGATATCCATCGGCGCCTTTGCAAGCCAGGGCTCGTTGGCGGCAACCCGCACCATCGGCACGCACGGCGTGCCTGAGGTCGCCGTGATCATCGCGTGCGCGGAAGTAAGATCGATCGGACCGTGCTCGAGATCGACGATGATCCAGTCGAGCCCGGAACGGGCCATGATCTGCACGGTCTGAATGCTCGGGATGGTCGCGATCGCTCCGAAGGTGGGACGCTTTTCCTGCCATTGCTGGCGCAGGCGGTTGAGGGGCGTGGGGCTTGCAGAGGTCAATTGCAAAACTCCGTTCGGCTGGTTCAACACGGGTGGCTCAAGGGCGTTGCTGACACCCGTTGGCCAGACCGGGTTGCGTACCGGATGTCTACGCGCACAGATCGGTCCTCGCAACAACGCTCTCATTGCAGACATGAATTCCCGATCTCGCGGCGCGATGCGCCCGAGCTTTGCGTCGATCGTCACCCTCCAAAAAGAACAAGAGGGCGCAGGGAAAGCCGGATGCGCGCTGCACCCGCGGTCTCGTGTGCACGAATGCACAAAAAAACGCACACGAGCATACAGGTCCAGCGGAGGCAATCCGACTTTCCCTGCGCAGTGGTTTACGGCTTATATCGTGCTCTCCTCGGTGACCGGGCTTTCTTGCCACCGTCGCCCGCAAGATATTTCTCGCGAACTTGGCGCCAGCGTCGGGGCGTCAGGACCACACGGCTTTGCCGTCCGCGTCGGCTCGCGTTCGTCTCTCGCAACCCTTCGCGTCCACTGCATCCCACCGCGCGTTCGTGACGATCGCGACTCGCCCCTCTCATCGGGTGAGACGCGCGGATTCAAATCACTGATTTGCCCGACGGCGAAAGCGGAATATTTTTCGCAGCAGGGCTGGACAGGCTTTTGAGTGATTTGCCCGTCGGGTTGTTTTGCCGCAGCCGGGTCGCAAGATTAGGCTTGCGCGCGAGGCGACGCAGTCGGCGTTTAGCGTTTTTAACCTGCAGGAATTACGCTTTACGATTCGGTGGTTTTCAGATTGCGCAAAGTTTCAAGTATTATGCAGCAGAAAGAGATGCCTCCTTGCGGCGCTTTTCAACACGCTCAATAAGTTCTCTGCACTCATCGTCCCGAAACAAAAGCCGTGCTTTTCGTGCTGAAACGAAGAAGCCTTTCTCAGATAGCTCCATCAATCTAGAGGGCTCTCCCTTCAAACTGGGAGCGCCCTGTCAGGGAAAATGCTCAGGGGCGAGGGCCGAAGCTGATCTCAAATGGAAGGCTCCCTTGAGCGATGCATGAGGGAAGGGCGGGTCGCCGAAAAACTAGCAGCGCGGCGAGACGCCGAAAAGCATCAATAGCCGGTCACGCGGGGACGCGACCGCCGAAGAACGGCATCAGCGCGCGGCTCAGCGTCTGGGGCTTTCCCGACGTGAAAATCATTTCGGCGCCGGCAGCGCCGGCCTCGATGCCGGGCGGCCCGAGCAAATCCGAAACCCGCCGCGCGATCGCCGGCGCCGGATCGATCCAGTCGACCGGCCATGGCGCCAGCGTTACCAGGCGGTCCATCAGCAGCGGGTAATGCGTGCAGGCCAGCACCACCGTATCGGTGCGCGCCGGATCGTTTTCGTCGTTCCCGACAAAACACGGCTTAAGTTCGGCCGATATGTCGACGTCGCTCACCTCGGTGCCGCTCAGCGCCGCTTCCGCCAGCGAGGCAAGCTCTGCGGAGCCGACCAGCGTCACTTCGCAGCCCTGCGCGAAATCGCGGATCAGCGCTCTCGTATATTCGCGCTTGACGGTGCCCTTGGTGCCGAACACCGACACCCGCTTTGTTTTGGATTGCGCGCAGGCCGGCTTGATCGCCGGCACGGTCCCGACAAAGGGGACGCTGTATCGCTCGCGAAGATGCGACATTACCAGCGTAGAGGCGGTGTTGCAGGCGATCACGACCAGATCGGGGGCGTGGCTTTCGATCAATTCGCCGATCAGCGGCACCACGCGGGCGATGATCTCTTCCTCGCTGTGATGGCCGTAGGGAAAGAACGCATCGTCGGCGACATAGACATAATGGGCGTCCGGCCGCGCGGCGACGACCTCACGCAAGACCGTGAGCCCGCCCAGGCCGGAATCGAAAACAAGAATCGTCGGAGGTGATGCCACAGCTAGCGACCTTAGCCGTTCCGCGGTTACCATTCAGTTGTTATTGCGGGCCCGTGCTATTGCGGGACCCGCATGCCCGATCCGCTTTCCCCGAACACGCGCTTGAAAATCGTATCGACGTGCTTGAGGTGATAGCCGAGGTCGAACTGCTCGGAGATCTCGGTGTCGGAGAGATATTTCTTCACCTCGGGGTCTTTTTTCAAAAGTTTCTGGAAATCGCCTTCGCCCCGCCACACCGGCATCGCGTTGCGCTGCACGAGCTTGTAGGCGTCTTCGCGGCTAGCGCCTTTTTGCGTCAGCGCGATCAGGACGCGCTGCGAATGGATCAGGCCGCCGAGCCGGTCCAGGTTCTTCATCATGTTCGCGGGATAGATCAATAGCTTGTCGATCAGGCCCGCCAGACGATTGAGGGCAAAATCGAGCGTCACCGTGGCGTCGGGCGCGATCATGCGCTCGGCGGAGGAGTGCGAAATGTCGCGCTCGTGCCACAACACGACGTTCTCCATCGCGGGCGTCACATAGGCACGCACCATGCGCGACAGCCCGGTGAGATTTTCCGACAATACCGGGTTGCGCTTGTGCGGCATCGCCGAAGAACCCTTTTGCCCTTCGGAGAAAAACTCTTCGGCTTCCAGCACTTCAGTGCGCTGCAGATGGCGGATTTCGGTGGCAAGCCGCTCGACCGAGGAGGCGATCACACCCAGCGTCGCAAAATACATCGCGTGGCGGTCGCGCGGAATGACCTGAGTCGAGATCGGCTCCGGCACCAGCCCCATCGCTTTCGCGACGTGCTCCTCCACGCGCGGATCGATCTGCGCGAAGGTGCCGACCGAGCCCGAGATCGCGCAGGTCGCGACCTCCTTACGGGCAGCGAGAAGCCGTTCGCGGGCGCGGGAAAATTCCGCAAACGCGTAGGCGAGTTTCAGGCCGAAGGTGACGGGCTCGGCGTGGATGCCGTGCGAGCGGCCGATGGTCGGCGTCATCTTGTGCTCGAAGGCACGCTTCTTCAGTGCCGCCAAGACCTTGTCGATGTCGTCGACCAGCAAGTCCGCGGCGCGGATCAGCTGCACGTTGAGGCAGGTGTCGAGCACGTCCGACGAAGTCATGCCCTGATGCACGAAGCGCGCCTCGGGGCCGACGATTTCGGCCAGATGGGTCAGGAAGGCGATGACGTCGTGCTTGGTCTCGCGCTCGATCTCGTCGATGCGCTCGACATTGAAGGTCGCATTCTTGGCCTTGGCCCAGATCGTTTTGGCGGCCTCTTTCGGCACCACGCCAAGCTCCGCCTGCGCGTCCGCCGCATGCGCCTCGATCTCGAACCAGATCTTGAAGCGGGTCTGCGGCTCCCAGATGGAGGCCATTTCCGGGCGGGTGTAGCGGGGGATCATCGACGACTCCAGGCGAATTGTTTTTTACGCCGCGCTTTAGCAGAGCGGCCCAAGCCAGACAAACGGCCAAGGAAAATCATCAAGGGAAATCATCAGGAGAAACGTCAGGCGCGACAACGAGGCAGGTGGGAGGGGGCGCAAGACGGGCATGGGGGCGGGCAGGGCTGTCAGGCCCTGAGGTGGCATGGGCAGGAGGTGGCGTCGGCAGGCAAGACCTCCCGGCTGGCCGGCCAGCCCCGCATCCCGCGCAGGCCTGCCTGAAATCTGTCAGCGGGACATGCTATATCCCTTTTCGACGCCAATAGTGGGTGTCACCCCGGCTCGTTGGCCCTGAGCCCGGGGACTTCAAAAGGACTACGCCAATGACCATCGAAATCATTCATTTGACTACACAAATCCAACTCTGGCTGAACCAGCAGGTGGCCCGCCATCTGGCGGCGCAGGCCGAGCGTCTGGAACCGGTAAAGCATTAACCCGTTAGGGGGATCGAATGACCACCCGTCTCGTCGTCTCAAAGGTACGCCAATGAACGAAGTCGTGGTTTTGACCCCCGAACGGATTTTGGAGGTAACCGAGGACGTTTTGCGCCGTTACGGACTCGCCAAGGCGACCGTGGTCGATGTGGCCCGGGCGCTCGATGTCAGCCACGGCAGCGTCTATCGCCATTTCCCCAGCAAGGCCTCGCTGCGTGAGGCCGTCGCCAAGCGTTGGCTCGACCGTGCCAGCGCGCCCCTCCTGGAGATTGCCGAGGCGACCGGTCCGGCCCCCGAAAGGCTGGAACGCTGGCTGCGCACGATGTTTGCGATCAAGCACAAGCGGCTTGGCGACGATCCCGAGATGTTCGCGACCTATCTGACGCTCGCCCGCGAGGCCTGCAAGGTCGTGAAGGGGCACAAGGATTGCCTGGTCGATCAGATCGCGCAGATGCTTTCGGACGGCGTGAAAGAGGGCGCGTTCGAAGTTGCCGACCCCAAGGTTTCCGCGCGCGCGATTTTCGACGCCACCAGCCGCTTCCATCATCCGGCCCATGCCGACGAATGGAACGATCCGGACGCCCCGGCGCGGATCGACGCCCTGTTGGCGTTGGTGCTCAAGGGACTGGAAGCGCCCTGTTAGGGTTGATTTCCACGCAAAAGGGCGGGACTCGCTATCGTTTTGCGCGGTAATTCTCTCGGTACGAACTTTCCGCCCATCGTTCACCAACGCACACATTAACCCATCGTGGAAACTGTCGGCAACCTTCGGTAGATAAGGGGTCGCGGCATGTTACGATGTTCCACGTGGCACAGAAAACAGTTGATCCTAGCGATGGTCTGCTTTCCGATATTGTTGGCCCGTGGGCTTCTGAAAAGCATGAACGACTACGAAAATATGTAGATTCCTACCGTAGCGCTCGGTCGATGTTTTTGCCGCCGAAGGGCACAGGAGGGGCTGCGTATATCGAACTATTTTCGGGGCCCGGCCGCTCCCGGGTTGACGGCGCAGGCTACTTTATTGACGGCAGCCCGCTTGTCGCTTTTAAGGAGGCGCGTCGCAGTGGCACGAACTTTTCTGAACTTCATTTTAACGATCTGGAAGCCGAAAACGTTGACGCGCTTCGTCAGCGTATAGGACGACTTGGCGGCGCTGCTCAGTTTTATAACGAAGCGGCATCGACGGCAGTCGATCGGGTTGTCTATGCACTCAATCCCACAGGCCTCCACTTTGCATTCCTTGATCCTTACAACCTTGAGAGCCTGCCGTTTTCAATTATTCAAAAGCTAGCCAAGTTGAGCCGGATGGACATGTTGATCCATGTCAGCATTTTCGATCTACAGCGGAACCTCAGGCGATATTTAAGTGAGGGCCGCGTCTTGGACTCATTCATGCCGGGATGGCGTGATGCTGTCGACGTGAACCGGAGTGATCAAGCCGTTCGAACTGCTTTACTGCACCATTGGCTGGGTTTGATCAAAGGGTTGGGGACAACCCCGGCGGATGGTATTGAACTGGTATCGGCCACTGGCGGTCAGCGTTTGTTCTGGCTCGTTTTCGTCAGTGCTCACTCGCTAGGTCGCAAGCTTTGGAGCGATATTAGCAACGTGAACGATCAAGGACGGGTACTGTGAGGCTGCATGGCTGATACTTCGATCGAGTGGACCGACGCGACTTGGAATCCTGTTGCTGGCTGCACGGTGCTGTCACCAGGCTGCACCAATTGTTACGCGATGCGGATGGCTGCGCGTCTAGATGCCATGGGTATGGAGAAGTATCGCGGTTTGACTCGCAAGAGCGGCGGCCGCGCAAAATGGACTGGAAAGGTTCGTCTTGACCGTGCGGCACTAAACGTTCCCGCAAAATGGCGGAAGCCAAGGCGGATTTTCGTGAATTCTATGTCGGATCTATTTCATGATGCAGTGCCTATTCATTTTGTCGCAAGTGTTTGGTCTGTGATGCAATCGACGCCGCGGCACACGTATCAAATCTTGACAAAGCGACCAGATAGGATGGCGGCGATCACAGCCAGATTACCCGTGCTTCCAAACGTTTGGCTTGGCACCAGCGTTGAGAGCAGCGATTATCTGGACCGAATTGATAATTTGCGAAAGGTAAATGCAGCAGTGCGGTTCGTATCCTTCGAGCCGCTGCTTGGGTCGGTGGCCAACGCCAACCTCACCGATATTCGATGGGCGATTGTTGGCGGTGAGAGCGGGCCTCGATCGCGCCCGATGATGGTAGAGTGGGTCGACGAGATCGAAGCAGCCTGCCGGGAATTCAGAACAGCATTCTTCTTCAAGCAATGGGGCGGTGTCCGGAAAAAAGCGACGGGCCGGATGTACCGCGAGCAGACATATGACGAAATGCCGCTGGTTTAAAAAGGTACTCAGCTTGATAGGATTTTATGCTGGTAGTTGAGTACGTGCTGCGGTGGTAGGATTTCCAGTCGCCGTCATTGCAGCCCGCACGCCGTCTGTTATTTGATATCCCTCAATGCACCTGCGCGCACCGGCGCGATAGTCGATGCGGAGGAACCCTTGCGGCTCGCGGTCTTTGCCGACATCCACGCCAACCGGCAGGCATTCGAGGCGTGCCTCGATTCCGCACCCTGCCTCGGCGATATCGTTGGCTATGGCGCCGATCCGGAATGGGCGGTCGAGACGGTGATGGACCTCGTCAAGGACGGGGCGATCGCCGTCATCGGAAATCATGACGCCGCCGTCGGCACCGCATCCGAAACCATGAATGCCGAAGCCCAGGCCGCGATCGAGTGGACGCGGGGCAGGCTGAGCGCGCCGCAGCGGCGCTTTCTGGCGGAATTGCCGCTGAAGCGCGAGGACGGCGATCGCCTCTACGTGCATTCGGAAGCCTCGCATCCGGCGCAATGGCATTACGTCCGTAGTTCATCGGATGCCGCGCGCAGCATCGAGGCGACCGCTGCCGGTGTCACGTTCTGCGGACACATTCACAAGCCCGCGCTCTATTCGATGTCGTCGGCGGCGAAGATGACGAGCTTCATCCCGACTTCCGAAACGCCGGTCCAATTCCTGAGCGGCCGGCGCTGGCTCGCCGTGCTCGGCTCGGTCGGGCAGCCGCGTGACGGCAATCCGGCGGCGGCCTATGCGATGCTCGATACTGCATCGCGCGAAATCACCTTTTGCCGCGTGCCCTATGACGTCATCGCGGCGGCCGATCGTATCCGCGCCAACGGCCTGCCGCATTGGCTCGCCGATCGCCTGCTGATCGGGAGGTGAGGGATGGCAAAACCAGCGATCGCTGAGGGCGTGCAACTCGACGGTTTTACGGTTGGGGAGTGCGTCCATCGCGGCGGCATGGCGACGCTGTGGACCGTGACCCATCCTGGCATCACGGTGCCGCTGTTGATGAAGGTGCCGCGGGTTTCCGAGGGCGAGGATCCAGCGGCGATCGTCTCTTTCGAGATGGAGCAGATGATTTTGCCGCGGCTCGCCGGCCCGCATGTGCCCGGATGTTTCGGCACCGGCGACTTTGCCAAGCAGGCCTATGTCGTCATCGAGCGCATTGCAGGCCAGACGCTCTACAGCCGGATCGCCGAGTTGCCGATCCCGTATGAAGAGGCGCGCCTGATCGTCGGCAGAGTAGCAACCGCGCTGGCCGACCTGCACCGGCAGAACGTCATTCACCACGACATCAAACCGAGCAGCATCATGTTTCGCCGCTCCGGCGAGTGCGTGCTGATCGACTTCGGACTGTCGCATCACAACCTGTTGCCGGACCTGCTGCAGGAGGAATTCCGCCTGCCTTACGGCACCGCGCCGTATATGGCGCCGGAGCGGTTGCTCGGCGTGCGCGACGATCCGCGCAGCGATCTGTTTTCGCTTGGCGTGTTGTTGTATTTTTTCACCACCGATGTGCGGCCGTTCGGCGAAAGCGAAACCCTTGGTGGCATGCGGCGGCGGCTGTGGCGCGATCCGTATCCGCTGCGCCAGTTGAAGCCGGACTATCCGCCCTGGCTGCAGGAGATCGTGCTGCGCTGTCTCGAGATCGAGCCGGTCTGGCGTCACCCGACGGCGTCGCAACTGGCGTTCGATCTCGCTTATCCCGATCAGGTCAAACTGACCGCGCGATCGGAACGGCTGAAACGCGACCCGCTAAGCACGGTGTGGCGCCGCCGCTTCAACGGTGGAATGACCCAGCCGAAACCGAAATCGGACGTGGCCGTCCAACTCGCATCAGGCCCGATCGTGGCCGTCGCGCTCGACACCGAGGATGGTTCGGGATCGCTCAACGAGTCCTTGCGCATTACGGCGGAGCATTTGCTGGCGACATTGCCGTCGGCGCGGCTGGCCTGCATCAACGTCTTGAAGCTCGGTCGCATCACCATCGACCGGACGCTCGACGAGCAGGGCAACAACAAGCATATCGACCGTCTGGTCGCGCTGCGGCATTGGGCATCGCCGCTGGGACTCGACGAGAGCCGGCTGACCGTGCACGTGCTGGAGGCGATCGATCCCGCGGCCGCGATCCTGGAATTCACGGCGATCAATCAGGTCGACCATATCGTGATCGGTGCGCGGCAGAATTCGATGCTGCGCACGCTGCTCGGCAGCGTCTCGGCCAAGGTCGCGGCCGAAGCCGCCTGCACCGTGACGGTAGTGCGGCCGCCGCGGCTGGCGGCGGCGATGCCGCAGGAAGCCGCCAACGGCTGACGCCGACCAGATGATGCTTACTCGAGCGTCTGGACCGGCGGAGTCTTCGCCGATGGCGCGGGAGGTGCCGCAGCAGGGGCAGGGGCAGGGGCCGCGCCTTCGCTCCGGGAACTCGCGACGCGCGGATTGCTTTCGCCGCCCGGGGTCACCACTTCTGCCTGCGCACCGCGCGCACCCTCGTTTGCGGCCTGCCTTCGCTGCCGCGCGGCGCGGGACCGGTCCAATCCCCATGAGCGCGCAATGGAAGGCCCGGCCGAATAACCGATGAACGCGCCGGCGACCGCGCCGATCGGACCCAGCACCACGGCGCCGGACACCGCGCCGAGCGCGGCGTCCCCGGCGCGATGTTGCGCGGATGCCGCTGACGTTGCGATGACGAGGATCACTGCTGCTGCGATGACGGCCTTGATCATGTTCTGGTTCCATCGATGAGAGGAATTCAGGCTGATCCTGGTTTATGGCCGCAGCGTGAAGCTTTCGCGGTCCAGATGCGACGCAATTCCGGCGGGTGTCTGCGTCAATCACAGGGATCGGGTATCGGGTGGTCGCAACATCAATAGGGAGGCAACTCCCGATCGGAAGGAACCGAAGATGCGCCTTTACTATCACCCGCGATCGGCAAACTCGCGCCGCGCCGTAATGACCGCGATCCACTTGAACATAAGGCTCGAACTGGTCGTGGTCGATCTCCTGAAAGGCGAACACAAGGCGCCGGAATACCAGCGTCTGAATCCAAACGGAAAAGTTCCGCTGTTGGACGACGACGGCTTCATGCTGTGGGAGTCGCACGCCATCATGCAATATCTGGCGGATCGATCGCCGGGGCAGGATCTCTATCCGGCGGATGTTAAGGCGCGTGCCGACGTCAACCGGTGGCTGTTCTGGTCAGCCTATCACTTTACGCCGGCGGTCGGTTTCATCAGCAGGGAGCGCGTCTCGAAGAAAATGGTTGGCGGATCCGGCGCCCCCGATCCGATAGAGATCGCGCGCGGCGAGGCGTTGCTCACCGCGGCGGC
>WNFM01330220.1_pt1 | contig 10898 bp, 19 predicted proteins | sample 5400271 | NCBI WGS metagenome assembly WNFM01 (sample SAMN13153352, study PRJNA577476) | soil metagenome | isolation source: 60 cm saprolite on Douglas fir-dominated hillslope | place: USA:California | collected 2013-09-17 | reverse complement strand
GGCAGTGGTCCAATAGCGACGGAGTGTCTTGCCCTCTTCCTCATTGGTGTAGTGATAGGTTAGCTGCTCGCCGGCAGGACAAAGATAGACGTCGTCCGCGACGACATAGACGAAGTCCTGCTTGCCAAACCGACCTTTCGCCAGAAGGCCCGAGGTAATCGGTTTCGGCAGGCAAACTGTGATGCCGGCTTGCTCGCAGGCCACAATTTCCTCGCCGCTATAGTACCCGCGATCGGCAACAGCCTCGATGGTCTCAGAGCCAATCGCGGCGCGTGCCTGCTCCGTCATACGAGATAGCTGGCTCCGGTCAGAACCAACATTGGTGACCTCATGGCTAACAATGAGATGGTGCTTCGTATCGACCGCACTTTGTACATTATAACCGACCATCCCGCTGCCTCGGCCACTTGTAGCCATCGAGCGAGCATCGGGATCGGTTAACGATATCTGCTTATCCCTACGCACGATATGCCATTCCCTCTCTAAAAGCGGCCGACGTAGCGGCCAACATGACCAAGCCGCAAGCGTTCTTCAGCGCACTTTCATTCAGCGATAGCGTGCAACAGTTAGGCATTAATGATTTGCTGCTTGGATCGGAGACGGTCGCGACTGTCTTGGCCGCACAGCAGACCGTTTACGGCCTGTTCGGTAGCGCGAGAGTATTCCAGCCCACTATGCTACCGGTAACAACGTCTACAAACTTTTGGCTGGATACCGCGAGCCAGACATTCAACAGTCCGGCCACAGGGACACTGGCGCTTCTTAATTCCTTGAATGGCTCGATCCGCGCAGTTCCATCTGGCGTCTATAGGGTTCTCGACGCTGCCGACGTGGCGATGACGGCGCGCGATAGCGACATATGGACGGCACCGCCGCAGTCTACGCAGGATGGCATTCATCCACAACCACCGAGGACAAACACTCTGGCAACATCACTGGCACCCAATTTATGAAGCTCAACAGCAGAGATTTCATTCACGCTGGTTGCCATGATATCGACCGTCCCTCGTTAAATTCGTTCGGGTTGGTGACTAGGCAGAAGGGGCTGCACTCTTACGACGGCAATCCATCACACCTTCCCGCTCCGGTTGAGTCAATGGTGCGAAATGGTGGCGCGCCCTCGTTGCAGAGGGCTGGGTCACAAGCTAGGCTTATCCCTTTGGGGTTTTTATGGGTTCGGTGGCTTTGGCGCTGATCGTCGGCGGGATGGCTCTAATATTTAGCGGGTTGATCTTCTGCCTCCCGTTTCGCGGCAGGCGTCCGGCGCCTCGCGAGTCATTCGAAGACAGCCAGGAGCGGATCGATCAGCATCTTCGTGAGATACGCAGAAGTAGCGGCGAAATGGACATTTAATGCTGGCGCCAGCCTGATTTCGGGTAGCGCAAACAAAAAAGACTGCCCGAGGGGCGACACGGAAGCGGGCTATCTCACCAAACTGTGAGGGAGGTGACCCTGTAAAACTGGCTGACCGTTTCCGACCTTCTCACCGTGTCCCCGTATGAAGAGAGGGCGCAATGAGACTGTTCCGACCACCAATGGCAGTTATCCTCGTCGTGTTGTTCGCGGGACCGGCTGGGGCGCAGGATGTGGGCCGTCCCCAGGATGGCTTCTATTCCGGCCAATCAAATAGCCAGTACAGCGGTCAATGGTACGGGCAAGTTAACCCCAGAGTAGATGGGCGACCGAATCGCAACGAGGGCCTTCCGCCAAGTGCCGCGGATAAGGATAACCGACGATTCGACAACCCCATCGATCCTGGAGATTGCGCAGAGGCCCAAATGCTAAACCCAGACGCGCGTCCCGGTTGGCAAAGGCGGGTGGGTAGGGCGTGCGATTAACCCCGTTCGTCGCAGGCGGTCTTTATGATGTTTTTCGTTCAATTAATGCTGCGAAGATCTGCGGCGCTGATAGCGATGACAGTCAGCACCGGAAGGATTCCAACTCCAATCATCATGACTTCGCCAGCACAAACTAAAAGACCGCCCGAAGGCGGTCTCCGTGCAGATACTGATAGATGATCAGGCTGCGTTAGGTTCTGCGCTCTGATTGCGACAGCGGTAGGCCATGAAGCCGAGACCGCAGAAGCCGAGGAGCATCATAGCCCAAGTCGAAGGCTCGGGGACGGCGGCAATGGTAAAGGTACTCGCTAGGAAGGCATCACCACCTGCTAACACATAGCCAGAGGAATAAAACGACGAGGCTAACAATCCGCAATCTGCAAAAGCACAGGTGCCTAGCGTCGGAGCATTTAGATTTCCGGTGGGGAATACTAATCCGAGTACAATGTCGTTGGTCACACCCTTAAATGAAGAATTAAGATCGAGGAAATCAGCACCGTTGGCCTTGCCGCCGACGAACAACACAAGTGGGCTCGTCGAGACAACCGAGTAAGCGAAAGTTGAGCCCAGCGCTATCGCGGGAGTTAAGGAGGTGAGCGCTATCCCTGCAGTCTGATCAGTGACAAGCCCTGCTGCGGGATCGAACATGATCGTGAAGGAACCTGAAAGCGAAGTGATCGGAGGTAAGGCCGCGGTGCCATTGGTGTCAGCAAAGCCGCCTAAAGTAAAAACGTAAGTTTCCGTGACAGTGGTAGCGCGAGCGGCAGTCAGTGTTGAAAAAAGCGAAAGAAGTATGACGGCGATTTTGCCTCGCATAATGTCCCCCTGAGAATTTAAAACGTTTAACTGACTACATTGATTAAATCCCTTTCAGCCTACGGTCGCCTTTGAACCCTCACAAGCCTAATTTGTCAGCACTTCTGACATTTTCTGATCAGGGCCGCGGTCGCGCGGGCTCTGGCTGGCGTGGTGGATCGTCGGGACGAGAAGGCGGCGCCGGCGGGGCGGGCCGGAGTGGGGATGCGAGGCGGTTCTCTTGCGGGCATTGCAAAAACTCCATCATGGAGAAGTCGCGTTTAGGCGTACCAGACGGTATCCTGTCCCTTGATGGTAAGCACGGGCTTATCGTCCCGCATCTCGATCAGACCGAGATCGATCAGCTTCGCGACATGCGCCGGGTTGATGATGGTCCACCGCTTGCCGGCGATGTCCTTCATCGTCCATCTTAGATCGATGGCGTCGAGTCCGAACCGGGCGAGGGAATCTTCGTCGGTTTGCATGCTGAGCCTATTGGTTTTCTTTTGATGACCGGTCAGCCTTGCAATTGTCTCCAAACAAAAATGACCAGAACCGTAAGGAATATCGCGACGAACCAAGGCCAGTCCGCCCACGGGGATTGACGCTTTTTTGGAATATTCATTTTTTTCCTTCAGCCCGAGCTCGACAAGCCGACTTTTGTACCCAACCGCAACCGGAAGGCGAGGGCAAGGGCGCCAACAAAAAGACCGCCCGAAGGCGGCCTCTCTGCTGCGCTGATCGAGCTGGTGATCAGGCGGCGTTAAGTGCGGTGCTCTGGTTGCGACGGCGATAAGCGACGAAGCCGACGCCGAAGAAGCCGAGGATCATCATCGCCCAGGTGGAGGGTTCGGGCACAGATGATGCCACGGCGTTCGGATCAAACGAGGCCACGTTGGTGAGTCCCAAGTTGATATGCCCGTTAATCAAGCTGTTGCCCGTCACAAAGCCGGTGTTGGGGTCGATGAGTTTGACAGTAATGGCTGTACCATCAATGTGAAACTCGTACTGTTTCGATTGGAATGCAAAGTCAGTGATAAACTCGAAACCGTTGAAAGCGCCGTTCTTGTACTGAATCCCTGGTGCGATTTGCGAATTAATATTGTCCGCCAAGTTGAAGCTGAGGCCGTCGAGCGTGATATTGAAGGCGGTCGCCGGCGCAATCGCTCCGATGTCAGGGAAGTTAGGATAGAAGACGTTCACGACTCCAGACGCAGGGATCAAAGAACTGTCGAAGACGAAGCTTCCGGAAAGCGGATCGCTTTGTGCGAAGCCGTTTCCGGTAAACGGTGCCTTCACGTTTGCGCCCCCTGGGTTAATTGCCCCGGAGAAATTTGCCGTCATGTACACGTCCGCCGAAGCGCCGGTTACAGTGAACAGCGCAGCTGCAATACCGAACGCAATCGAACAAATTTTCATTTTCAACCCCCAGGTGACTTACAAAACAAATTGAAACCTATTTAGTCAGCAATCCGCCACCGAAACAACTGAAAGATGGGTTCCTATCCGGAACTCTAATCCTACCCGCCCCCACCGTGGACCGTCCAAGTCCGTGGGCACGGCAAAAGGTCTGGATGTCGCCAAGGCGGCGTGGCGACATCCGGCGGCGACGCCGACTGCTTACGCAAAATCGCGGTCTAGCCTCCAATGCTGTGATGCCGGGCGTGCAACGCGCGCCGATCGCCTGTCAGTTTTTCGGCATAGTCGTCGATGGCGTCGATTAGATCTTGTGCCGGAATGCCAGCCTTCTTGCCGAAGATCAGGTATTTTCGCAGTGCGGCCAGTTGCTCAAGATCGGCCGCGACGGCGTTGGCGTGGGCCTCTTCCCGCCACTTGCGCTGTTTTTCTTCCTGGTAAGCCTCAGCCGCAGCTCGGTTCTCTGCCTTCGTCATGCTGGCATGATCGCGCCGATTCCGTCTCGGGAGAAGCCGCTAGGGTTTGAGGTAGGGGAGGCTGGCGCCGCCGCCTGTTGGTCAAGGGCAAGTCAGGGTTTGCGATTAGCTGAGACATCGGTGGGGCAGTTGGTGCAATTGGGTGGTTGGCTACGCTCGGAAACCAGCCAGACGGCGAAGCCGATCAAAACAACCAAGGTCACAACGAATTTGGCCAGAAGGCTATCACTCATGTTCCTACCGTTACGGAGCGGGCAAAAAATTCAGGACGCAATATCGTAAAGTCGTTTCAGGCGCTCAATGATGATCCCGAAAAAGTTTTGCAATTCCGTTTTGTTGTGGACGGGGCCTGCATCGGTGCCAAACGACAGCCATGCATTCCACGGGCTCAATCCGTAGACCACAACTTTCACTCCGCGTCTCGGACAGCCCGTCACTTCGCTCAGGTCAGCGACGATCATTGCCGCCAACTCATCGGCAGTTTTCTTTTCCTTGGTCGATGCCGTGGAAGGGAAAAAGGCGATGTCCGGTGTGCCCGCGAGGGGCGCCGGTTGTTGCGCAGCCTCATGCATTTCGCTCGCCTGGCCAGCCGTGACTTCTTCGGTTTGCTGCGCCAACCGCATCGCGAGGTCTAGAAGACTTTTATCACTCACGACTTACTCTTCACCTTCAATCCGAGTTCGACCAGCCCGCGGATCATTTCATATCCACCACGGGCGTCAGGGCTGGCTCACTGGCCGCAACCATCTGTTTCGAAGGGGTGTAGAACGAGACTGCGAAGATGAAGCCGACGGCTAAACAATACGCGACGATCGCAATTTTTGGATTGCTCATCGATCAATCCTCCCCGAGATATTGAACCCTGGCCAGCGGTGCGGAGCAAGGGCAATCGTCGAAGCGGTCCGAAAGGGGAGTTTTTTGACGCAAATCAGATGGGCGTCTGTAACGCCAATAGCCCGGCCGGGGTGAGTCTAATCTCCGACCGAGGCCCGCCACCCCGCCGCTCGATCCAGCCATTTTCGGCGATCCGGTTAATTGTGCCTTGGCCGACGGGAACGGGTAGCTTGGATACCGACCCCCCAATCTCCGGCGCGCAGATACTGCATGAGCTGGGGCTGAACCGCGTTAACGCCTGACGCTTTACCTCTCACGTTTCAGCCCCATCTAGAAAGTCCGCGCCGCCTCTGACTTCCGATCTGCGCTACGGTCAAACCCATTGCGTGAGCCTTAGACTTCACGGCGGATGCGCTTCGACTAAGAAGCTTCGCGATCTCGTCCGGTCGCGCGTTTCCCTGCAGAAGCTGTCGCAGCCGCTCTTCTTCGTCTCTCGTCCACAGCATCTTCATTTCGTCGCCTTCAACCCCAACTCAGCGAGCTGGCGGCCATTGCCGGAGTTCTGCACATGCTGTGCCGCAAGGTCTAAGAGATGCTGAGCCACCTGTGTATCCAGACATTCGTCGGCAAGTTGCCGGCAACGCCGGATCAACGTCAGCAACCGATCTTGTCTGGTTTGGGGCCCGCTAAACTAGCTTTGGTCTTTTTGCGGGCTAGCCAACGCTCGATTGTCTCTATGACGGCAGTCACTGCGGCTTCCCGCGTTCGTTGCCGACCCGACTCACTAGTTCTTTTATCCAAATCAACTGTCCACATCCGAGCGTGCTCACCAATATCTTGGACAACGGTGTACTCCGTACCCCGATATTCCATAAGAAAACTCGATCAAAAAAATTGGTTTCAATTCATCCATACAACCGCAACCGGAAGGCGAGGGCAACAACTAACGCACGAAAGTCGCCCCGGAGGGGTGCTTTCGTTCCCAAAACGGCTAAACCGGTCTAGTGTATGCGCGAGCCCAAACGATCTCACGGCCTGATTTCTTCGATGTTCAACCGGCCGGTGAATTTAACGAGTTGCAGCTTTACCTGGTTCGCCTTCGCGATCCCGCGCGCTACTGGCATCAGACTCTCCAATCGTGCCGCATCAGCAGCGATAAGCGGCGCATAGTCGCCTCTCAGCCAATCAATGACGGCGCTAAGTCGTCTGAGGATAATAAGGGGCAAGCTCAGCCGCAAGGGACTGCCGGTCCACTCACCACCGGTACCGACGGTGCTACGGCGGCCAATCCTCAGGGTGGTACTCCGCCAAACATGCAGGCAGTGCCCGAAGGTTCAACGACCAGCGTTGATCGGAAGTAGCAAGACCTGTACTTCTTTCTTGCGGAGCGCCCCGTAGCCGCCGTAGGATGCCAGCGTGCGGCAAATAAGGGAGTGCGGCTGGTGGCGACAGGTACAGTGAAGTGGTTCAATTCCACAAAGGGATTCGGATTCATCCAGCCGGACAGCGGCGGTGGAAAGGACGTGTTCGTCCACATCTCGGCGGTTGAAAAGGCCGGCCTGAATGACCTCCGCGAAGGCGACAAGGTCACTTATGACGTGGTCCCCAACAAGGGCAAAGAGAGTGCGGAAAATCTGAAGGTCGGCTAGTTTCTGCATTCCCACGGAGAGGCCGCCAACTGAGGCGGCCCGTTTCGAGACCGGCCCATTGCCACACGCGCGTTGGACAATGGACCGTCCCGGGTGGATGACGCACTGCGCCACAGACCATACGTCCTAACGTCCCTGCCAGAAGGCCGTTCCAACTGAGGCGGCCTTACTGTGTCTCGGGTGATTCATCAGTTCGGCCTAGCTCACCGGCAAGCCAGCCTTTGACTTGATCCATTTTCAGTGGGTCGGGACCTTCGCAATCGAAGCACTGGAACGTGCGCCGTCCTTTGCCGCCGGGAGGCAGCGCCAGGATCAGGAAGACCCCACAATGGGGGCAAGTTGGCCGTGTGGCTTGTCCCATGGAACAATTTTGCCACGGGGCTAACGTCCGTCAACTTAAAATTCAAATTAGGGCACTGCTTTTTTCAAACTAGGCCACGAGGGGTCGAAACAGGCCAGTACCCAAGCCCATTTGAGAAGTTTGGGGAATGGGGGCCTAGTAAATGAAGCCCAAAACATGAACTGATCTAGGTGAATGAAGGAGGCCGCCAACTCAGGGGACCTTACTCGTCCCAAGTGCGCTCACCGCAACCGCATTCGAACGCCCGAATGACTACTTGCCTGTCTGGGAAGTGCACGGCACCGACTAACTTCAGCGTTGCGCCGCAAGCGCGGCATTCCCGGCTTGAATTGTCTTCAGTCTCTCCAATTTTCTCAGCTCTGAATATCTCCATCGGTCATCCCCCAGTGCCCACTCCTGAGTTTCGGGCAAAACGCGTAATTGTCAAACTAGGCCACTGTCATTTTTGAATTAGGCCACCAGGGGTTAAAACAGGCCAGTACCTGCTGGTGATTAGGCAGCCTTAGTCTCGGATTGCTCGATAATCTCGATCTCGAAATATCCCATCGCTCGGAGCTCCTCGGCCTTTTTGACCGCGGCTTCCCGGCTCTCCCGTCGAAGTGTAATGCAGCCCGCAGCATCCCGGGCATGGATGAAAAACGCCATTTGCCGCCCCCGAAAACGCGAAAGTAGGCGTGACTTTCGGTTCCGACAATAGGAACTGGGGCCAAGGGCACCGCACCTGCAGCCAGTACCGCGCCGTAGAGGCGCCCATCGACTTAGATCGACGGCCGGCCTTCCCCCTCGGTCAGGCGCGCAGCCTGCAACCCGCTTGCACGAGCACCGCGCCGGCGACCGCAGCGACGTTCGCGAAGACGCTCGGCAAGACGGTAACGGCCGGCGAACCGCGTGCCACGCACCGGCGCCTCCGTCGGCCCTATAAGACAAGGGTTCGCATGCCGTCCAAGCTCGACCCACATATTGCTATGATCGAGGGCTGGCTCGCTGCGCAGCCGCAGCTGACGGCACTCGCCATCGTCGGCCGGCTGAGCGAGAGATACCCCGATGAGTTCGGGACGAGGCAGCATACGATTGTGCAGCGTCTGCTGAGGGCGCATAGACGGAAGGCTGCCGAACAGCTGGTCGCTCAGGAGCCGCTCGGCGTCGCCACGACCGCTGCCCCTTTGCCCGGGGTTGTGGACGGCTCGGGCTATGTAGGGCCCGAGCCGCCCACAGCCCCTCCCACCGAGCAAGCTTGGAAAGCCACCTGGCGCGATCGATCAGTCGACATCGGATCGACTGCTGCACTGGCGCCATCAGGGTAACATTTGCAGATGCGGCAATACGCGGGGTCAAATTTGAACGCCGATTGACAGCCACTGTCACTCAACATTTTCAGTGCCCGTCGGCATGTCTCAAAAGTGCCAACATGCGACGCCGACGAGGGCGCAATCGTTCACTCGAATAGCCGCCCGAAGGTGGCTTCGATTTAAAATCCCATGATCGTAAATCAGGCAGCCATCAACGTCGGTTTCAACTTCCGGTGACTTCGCATGCGCGACTTTCCGATGAGACGATTAGGTGGGATCTGGAAGTCCTCGAGCGTTTTCCCGGATCTGAGTTGAGCAGTTACCCACCGTGGCTGCTTACCACGGCCCGCCCAAGTCTCCGACGGTTTGTCGGGGTTTCGGTACTTAGGCAGGACTCGCGGATAGGGACGCCGTTCTCGCCCAATTTTTGCTTCAGATGCACCTGACTCCAGTAGTCGCAGTCGCTGGTCAAGTTGATTTGTTTTCGCAGATATCTTGCGTGTCAGAACCGCATCTACTTCGAGGTGAAGAGCCCAAAGCTCATCGATAGACATCAATTCGAAATTGGTGAGTTTCATGTTCACACCAAAAATAACGGGTCAAGCAAGGTGGCTCGGATTTATCTGTCTAGCCGAATACAACAGCTTCAGGAGCACGGCCCGGTCAATAGCTCAATTGGGTTAGACCATTAGCCAAATGAACTACCCCCAACGGATGAATCGCCAACGAAAGCGAGAGAATCCGTTCGTTAGACGATGGTCAACCAAGCCGACAAAGACGCGGAGCCCCAAGAGCGTGATGAAGCCCCAAACTATCGTGGCCAGAATGGCCATGACGAAAATAAAAAAGGCCATGACGATACCTCAGAGAGCACCCTTCACCATGCCGGGCTCCACAACGCGGTGCGCTCGGAAGTCATCCCTGAACGCCACCTGGCAGAAATACGAACAGGCGGCCCAACCGCGCGCCGTGGCGGGGTGATCTGGATGAGTGGGGCCTCGACACTTGGGTGACGCGGTTGCCGAGGCTCTCTGAGCCGCTGGCTCGCCCGATCTTGGTTCCTTTCGACAAGCGAGAATGCATCAGTTTGAAGGAGGCCGCGGGCATCGCTGGCAAGTCGGAATCGACAATGCGGGCTGGGTTGAGGAGCACTGACTGGGGCGTCGTATTGGGGGAGGGACATGGTCTGTCAGCCGGATCGCGCTCTCCATGTTCCTGGATGGCGACGATAGGGCGCTGCGGGCGTACCACTCCGGGGATCGTTGCAGTGATCTGATGATCGCCTATTTCCAGCGGGGCGGCTGTCGGCTGGTGGCTGGATAAGGCCCCGCTCTCACATCGCCGCAATAATCCGTATGGGCCATTTCCCGAATCGGCGAATGGCTCCAAGCTGCCGTCGGAGGTTACGTCGGCGGCACAAAGATGAGCCGGTTCTTTTTCGCCGTTTTCATTGTCGGGGGCTTGGTTCTGACCGCCTACTTCGGGGCAGCAGCTTGGCGGGTCTCAGAAGAAGGTCGAGGCGATATAACGGGGCAGGTTAGGCCAGCGATCCAAGGTGATGATTTCGGGCAACACTGAGCCTTTTTGAGGTTCGGCAGCCTACCCATCCTATGTGGCTGAGTTATCATCCATTGCGAGATTTTGCCGCCCCAAAGTTTGCCATGGATCGATTCGAAAAGAACCGTTTTCTGCCCCCGATTGAGCTCATGCTTGTGCTCGCGATCAATGTCGTCGTCGCAATCCTCGCCTATTATTCATTCCTGGTGTGGGGCCTTGTCCGGGGCTGATTTTGCCTGGAGTTTTGTGAGGTGGACAATCATGGCCACGTGGGGAAAAGGAATTGGCAGGGCAGATTTGTATGCCGCCGCCTATCGCGCGTCCGGCCTGTCTCGCGGCGAGTCTGCAGACCTAACGGATGAGATCTTTAGACAGATTATGGAGTGCCTTAGCAACGGCGAGACGGTGAAGCTTTCGTCATTCGGTACCTTTACGGTCCGCAAAAAAGGCAAACGGGTCGGACGAAATCCCAAGAATGGGATCGAGGCAATTATTGAACCTCGACGCGTGGTAGTGTTTAAAGCGTCGCCCGCTTTCAAAATGAAAGTAAATGCTCAGTCGGCTGCCCACATCAACAGCGGAATCTCAGCTGACATCGGCACCTCGTGACCTTGAAGGCCCGTAGCGACAATCTTCGCAGAGCCTACAAATTTCGCAACATCAGCAGCCTTGATGTAGCGATC
>WNFM01173849.1_pt1 | contig 10899 bp, 10 predicted proteins | sample 5400271 | NCBI WGS metagenome assembly WNFM01 (sample SAMN13153352, study PRJNA577476) | soil metagenome | isolation source: 60 cm saprolite on Douglas fir-dominated hillslope | place: USA:California | collected 2013-09-17 | reverse complement strand
ATCGCCGACGAGGAATTGCTGTCGCGCATCGAGCAGCGCGTCGACGAGCACATGGCGGCGAAGGTCGCGCAATGGGGTCCCGACGTGATGCGTTACGTCGAAAAGACCATCCTGCTGCAGACGCTGGATCATCTCTGGCGCGAGCATCTGATCATGCTCGATCATCTGCGCCAGGTGATCGGCCTGCGCGGTTACGGCCAGCGCGATCCGCTGCAGGAATACAAATCCGAAGCCTTCAGCCTGTTCGAGGCGATGATCGCGCATTTGCGCGAGGCGGTGACGGCGCAATTGATGCGCGTCGAAATCGTGCCGCCGGAAGAGCAGCAGCCGGCGTTGCCGGCGATGGAAGCGCACAAATTCGATCCCAATACCGGCGAGGACGAGTTGGCCTTCGCCAGTGCTTCCCTGGTGCCGTCGGCCACGCCGGGCCGCGATCCCAAGAACCCGGCAAGCTGGGGCAAGGTCGGCCGCAACGAGGATTGCCCGTGCGGCTCAGGCAAGAAGTTCAAGCACTGCCACGGCAAATACGTGTGAACGGGTGTTGCTGTCATCATCCGCGAAGGCGGATGATCCAGTATGCCGCGTCTTCTCGGTTCTATCCTAAATGCCTCGGAATGCTGGATGCCCGCTTTCGCGGGCATGACGGGGAGTTGCTGGCGTGATCTAGGTCGTAGGGCAAAGGCGCACTTGCGCCGTGCCCACCTGCTCTCCTCATACCGATAAGTTGGTGGGCACGATGCGCTTTGCCCACCCTTGCTACATTCTGTTCGTGTGGCTTCTTACTTTACCGCCGAGAAGCGGCTCTCGAACGAATTGGCCTGCACGATCGGCGCCGAGCCGGCGACGACGCCGTCTTTGGCGGCGGGCGCAGGCGCTGACGCCGCCTGGGCATCGGAAACCGTCGGTTTCAGCGGCGGCCGGGCTGAGGCCTGCTTTGTCTCGGGTTTTGCTGCCTCAGGCTTTGCTACCTCAGGCTTCGAGGTCTCGAGCTTCAATGCTTTGGGGGCGGCCGACGTATCTTGGCGCGGCGCCGGCTCGTTGCGCTTGGCCTCTATCACTTTCGGCTTCGCCGGGATCGGCTGCGCGCTGGCGGTGGTATCGGCGGTAGCGCCGCTGAGACCCACCTTGCGGGCGAGGTTGCTGAAGAAGCCACCGTCGGATTGCGTATTGGTCGGCGCCGCGGAGGCCACGCGCGTGGCCGGCGCGGATGCCGGTGCGCTGCTCGGCGCCATCGAAGCCACCAGCGGCTCTTCCGGAGACGTCACGGGTCCGTGCGGCGGATTGACGGTCGAGGGAATGGTGCCGGGCGCGCGGGAAACCGCGAGCAGCGTCAGGCCCTGACCTTCGCCGCCTTCCGAAAGTCCGGTATTGCCATTAGGCAATTTGGCGGCGAACACCTTGTTCATGCCGCCGTCGATACCGGTGTTCATGCGGGCGACCGGCGTTCCCTTGGCGATCAGTTTGGCGGTCTCGGCCTGCTCTTCCTGCTGCTTTTCGCGCACGGCGTCGACGACTTCATCCGGGATGACGTAGGCCGGGCACTTGGCCGAGGCTTCAAATACCGGATCGCGCTTGGCGTCGGGTGCCTTCGTGGCATCGAACACGTATTTCTTCTCGCAGAAATCGACCTTCGGCTCCTGCCGCGTCACTTCGAAATGATCGTAACCTTCCTTGATCATTTTCCAGAACGCCACGTTCGGATTGTTGCGATGCTTCGCCATGTTCAGCGGCGTCATGTGGAACGGAAAGGCCTCAAACTGGAACGACTTCTGGCCGCCGAAGAAGGATTCTCGCCCCAACGAATAGATTTCCGCGATCTGTTCGTCGGTCATCGCGTAGCAGCCGCGCGACGAGCAGTCGCCATGCACCATCAGCTCCGAGCCGGTATGCCCGAGCGCCCGGTCGTAAGCGTTGGGATAGCCAGTATTGAATGAGAGGTAATAGGCCGACTGCGGATTCATCTGCGCCGGCGTGATGTTATAGAAGCCTTCCGGCGCCTGGCGGTCGCCTTCGCGGACCTTCGGGCCGAGGTCCCCGGACCAGCGGCAGATCGGATAGGTCTTCAAAAGCGCAAAGCGGCCGGAGCGGTCCTGCTTCCAGACCTCGAGCTCGGCCTCCTCCTTGAACAGCCGGACCAGGATCGGCGATTGCAGATCCATATCCTTTTCCACCATCGCGGCGAGCAGTTTTGGCGGAACGGGCTGGTTGGCCTTGGCGTTGTTCGCGAGCGAAATTTCGTCGCTGTTGCAGCCGGCCAGCAGCACACCCGCCGCCAGCGCGACGGAAGTGGTGAGCGCGCGGACCAGCGAGCGATCGATCAATGCAAAGCTCCACACCCAACGGGCAATTTTCGCACCCCAAGTTTAGCGTTCATGCCCTGAAGCCATTGACTAAAATACTATCCTTTGACTCCCCGGCTCGCAAGCCGATGTGGGCAGCGCGGCAGGCCCCGCCCAAGCCTTGGTGAACAAACGTTAAATATCGGTGTCTTGGCCTAATTGGGGCCAAAACGCCGGTTTCTTCAAAAAGGCCGCGGCTGTTGCTTTCTGGCACAAGTCACCCCGGGCAAGAGGGGCCGACCCCGCCCTCCGGGGCTGATTCAAGCCAATTTCCGGCCGATATCGAGGAATTTCTGGCGCCGCTGCTTGCGGATGGCGTCGGAATCGAGGTTGCGCAATTCGTCAAAGGCCTGTGCGATGGCATCGCCCGTGGTCGCGATCATGCCTTGCGCATCGCGGTGGGCGCCGCCGGCCGGCTCCCGCAGGATGCTGTCGATCACGCCAAAGCGCAGCATGTCCTGCGCCGTGATCTTCATGCTGGTGGCGGCTTCCTGGGCCTTGGTGCCATCGCGCCACAGGATCGAGGACGCCGCCTCCGGCGAGATCACGCTGTAGATCGCATGTTCGAACATCAGCACCCGGTTGGCGGTGGTGATCGCGATGGCGCCGCCCGACATGCCCTCGCCGGTGATGATCACGACATTGGGCACCCCGAGCGACAGGCAGGCATCGGTGGAGCGGGCGATCGCTTCGGCCTGTCCGCGCTCCTCCGCGCCGATGCCGGGATAGGCTCCGGCGGAATCGACGATCGACAATACGGGAATGCCGAATCGTTCGGCCATTTCCATCAGCCGCACCGCCTTGCGATAGCCCTCGGGGCGCGCCATGCCGAAATTATGCTTGATGCGGGATTCGGTGGTGGCGCCCTTTTCCTGGCCGATCACGCAGATGCTCTCGCCACGGAAGCGGCCGAACCCGCCCATCAGCGCCTCGTCCTCGCCGAACTTGCGGTCGCCGGCGAGCGGGGTGAATTCCGATATCAGCGCACTGACAAAATCGGTGAAATGCGGCCGCTGCGGATGGCGCGCCACCAGCGTCTTCTGCCACGGCGTCAGATTGGCATAGAGCTCGTTGAGCGCCTGCGCTGCCTTGTCTTCGATCCGCGCAATCTCATCGCCGATGTCGCTGCCGGAAGCCGCCAGCGCGCGCAATTCATCGACCTTGGATTCGAGTTCGGCGACGGGCTTTTCGAAATCGAGGTAGGAGCGCATGTGATCCGGCATCAAATCAATATAGGCGAGAGCGCGCTTTGAGGCGACGCGGATTCCCATCCGCACGAAGAAAGCACGCCTTTTCAATTATTTAGCGCACATTCCGAGCGCTTATCCGATGGCGCGCCAAGAACGTCGCGGGCGGGAAGGGCTCTTTCAGCGGAGATGCCGCCGAAGTCAAGGTAGCTGGCCCGTTTACCCGTCGTCCCTGCGAACGCCGTGACGACAATCCTTACTTCTCCGCCAGCGGATGCAGGTCGCGCACCAGGCTTTTGAGGCGCTCTTCCACCACATGGGTGTAGATCTGCGTGGTCGAGATGTCGGTGTGTCCGAGCAGCGTCTGCACGATGCGCAAGTCAGCCCCGTTGTGCAGGAGGTGGCTGGCAAAGGCATGGCGAAGCACATGCGGACTGACTAGCCGCGGCGATAGGCCGGCCGATGCCGCGAGTTCTTTCAGGTCACGGGCAAAATGTTGGCGTGTCAGATGTCCGCTCTCGCCGAAGGAGGGAAACAGCCATTTCGAGGCGCTGGCATTTTTCTTCTTTTCGGACTTTTGCGCCTCGGTCGCCGCGAGGTAATCGGCCATCGCCTGCCTTGAAATCTCGTTCAGCGGCACCAGCCGTTCTTTGTCGCCCTTGCCGCGCACCACGATCATGCGGGCATCACGCCGCGCCGCCGAACGCGGCAGCGCCACCAGTTCCGATACCCGCAAGCCGGTGGCGTAGAGCACTTCCATCAGGCAATACAGCCGGAGCGCCCGCAGCCGCTGCAGCGCGGAGGCTTCCGGCGCTTCCGTCAATGTCTTGGCGCGCGTCAGCAGGCGATCGACGTCGGATATCGAGAGCACTTTCGGCAGGCCGCGGCCGCGCTTCGGGCCGGACAGGATCGCGGCGGGATCGTCGCTGCGAATCCGCTCGTTGAGCAGGAAGCGAAACAGATGCCGCATCGCCGAAAGCCTTCGCGCCACGCTCGACGATTTGAAGCCGCGGGTATCGAGATCGGCAAGATAGTCCCGCAACGCTTGCGTTTCAGCGCCGGCAAAGCTTTGGCCGAACCGGGCCAGAAATTCCGAAAAATCCGTCAGGTCGCGGCGATAGGCGTCGAGCGTATTGGGCCCTGCGCCCTGTTCCGCCGCAAGCATGTCGAGGAACTGGTTGATGAGTTTGGCATCTGAGGTCTTGCTTAAGCGCATCCCTCGACCCTAGCGCCTATTTCTTGAGGAACTTGTCTGCGGGGATGGTGACGGTTATTTCCCGCGGTTTCGGGTTAACGAAATTTGCCAGCGTGAAAATCACGCCATAGACGATCCCGACGATGACCGCGACGACCATCAGAAAGCGGAACAGGCTGGGCATCAGCGAGCCTCAGGCGGCGAATTAACCATTGAATTCATGTGGGATGGCCTGATTTGACTACCAACATGTTCGCCCCTCCGTTGCAAGTCTCTCTGGCAACGGTATCGGCGGGGGTAGTATAGGTGGCGCGGAACGCCGCAATCCTGAAGTCGATTGAGCCATTTGAGATGCCTGAGACCGCCCTACCTTCCAGCGCCAGCGCATCCCAGGAAGCCGACATCATTGCGGCACTGGGAACGCGGTCGGTCGTGCTGGTGGGCATGATGGGCGCCGGCAAATCCACCATCGGGCGGCGGCTCGCCGCGCGGCTGCGGCTGCGGTTTTTCGACGCGGACGGCGAAATCGAGCTGGCTCATGCCGGCATGACCATTCCTGAAATTTTCGCGGCTTACGGCGAGCCGTATTTCAGGGACGGCGAGGCGCGGGTGATCGCGCGGCTGCTCGACGGCGGTCCCGCCGTGCTGGCCACCGGCGGCGGCGCCTTCATGCGCGAAGAGACCCGCAATCGCATTCGCGACAAGGCCGTATCGATCTGGTTGAAGGCGGATGCGGATATCATCATGAAGCGCGTGAAGCGCCGCGCCGACCGTCCGCTGCTGCAGACCGAGGACCCGGAAGCCACCGTCGGGCGGCTGATGAGCGAGCGCGAGCCGGTCTATCGGCACGCGAGTTTGACGATCTGGTCGCGCGACGTGCCGCACGAAAAGATCGTCGATGAATGCATCGACGCCCTGCGTGCCCTTTTGTGCGGCGATGGCGCTGGTGCAGCATCGGAAACGCCACCTTCGGAAACATTGGACGTCACCCGATGACCGCGCCGCTGAAACGTTCCGATCCCGTCACGGTCGATGTCGCGCTCGGTGAGCGCGCCTATGACATCGTGATCGGCCGCGATGTGCTGCCATTGCTGGGCGGGCGTGTCGCCGCATTGCGGCCGGGCGCGCGCGCCGCCATCGTCACTGACCACAATGTCGCAAAGCATTGGCTCGAACAGACGGAAACCTCGCTGGCGCAGGCCGGCATTGCCACTTCGCGCATCATCGTCGAGGAAGGCGAGGGTTCGAAAACCTATGCCGGCCTGCAACAGGTTTCTGAAGCACTGATTTCAGCGAAGATCGAGCGCAACGATCTGGTGATCGCGCTCGGCGGCGGCGTGGTAGGCGACCTCGCCGGCTTTGCGGCTGCGATCCTGCGCCGCGGCGTCGATTTCGTGCAGGTGCCGACCTCGCTACTGGCGCAGGTCGATTCGTCCGTCGGCGGCAAAACCGGGATCAATTCGCCGCAGGGCAAAAACCTGCTCGGCGCCTTTCACCAGCCGCTGCTGGTGGTCGCGGACACGGCCGTGCTCGATACGCTGTCGCCGCGCCAGTTCCGGGCTGGTTACGCCGAGATCGCCAAATATGGCGTGCTTGGCGACGAAGCCTTCTTTGCCTGGCTGGAAGCCAACCACGCCGATATTTTTTCAGGAGGCAGCGCGCGCGAACACGCCATCGCCACCTCCTGCCGGGCGAAGGCGGCGATCGTGGCGCGCGACGAGCGCGAGACCGGCGAGCGCGCGCTGCTCAATCTCGGCCATACCTTCGGGCATGCGCTGGAGGCCGCGACCGGCTTTTCCGACCGGCTGTTCCATGGCGAAGGTGTCGCCGTCGGCATGGCGCTGGCGGCGGAACTTTCCGCCGAGCTCGGGATGATCGCAAGCCGACGCGGCGCGAGTCAGCCGTCACCTTGCCGAGGTGGGCCTGCCGACCCATCTGCAGGATATCGCCGGATTTGCCCAGGAAGGGTTGACGGATGCCGACGCGCTGATGGCGCTGATGGCGCAGGACAAGAAGGTCAAGCGCGGCCGGCTTACCTTTATCCTGCTAGAGGCCGTGGGCCGCGCGGTGATCGCGCCCGAGGTCGAGCCGTCGCGGGTTCGCGACTTTCTTCAAGGCAAGTTGCGACGAATTGGATGAAGTGAACAACGCGCCATGCACTGGCTTACGCTCTCCATCCTCATTGCCCTTCTTTTGGTTTCCGCGTTCTTTTCCGCCAGCGAGACCGCGCTGACCGCCGCCTCGCGCGCGAGCATGCTGCGATTGTCGAAACAGGGCAATCGCGAGGCCGCCGTGGTTTCCAGCCTGTTCGCGATGCGCGAGCGCATGATCGGCGCGCTCTTGCTCGGCAACAACATCGCCAATATCGGTGCCTCGGCCTTGGCGACCGGCATTTCCACCGCCTGGTTCGGCGAAGTCGGCGTGCTCTACGCCACGATCGTGATGACGGTGCTGGTCGTGATCTTCGCCGAGTTGCTGCCGAAGACGATCGCCATCAACGCGCCGGACCGGGTAGCGCTCTTGGTCGCGCGGCCGATGAAGCTGATGGTGTACCTGTTTGGGCCGCTGCTCACCGTGATCGAGGCGATCGTTCGCGCGCTGATGAAATTGCTCGGCATCAAGATCGGCGCCCACCAGTCTATCCTGTCGCCGACCGAACGGCTGCGCGGCGCGGTCGATCTGCTCCACCACGAAGGCGGCGTCGAAAAACAGGACCGCGACATGTTCGGCGGACTGTTGGATCTGCGCGAGCTTCAGGTCTCCGACGTGATGGTTCACCGCACCGAAATGGTGATGATCAATGCCGACTTGCCGCCGGAAGAGCTGGTGCGCGAGGTGCTGGCCACCGAATATACGCGGATTCCGCTGTGGCGCGACAAGCCGGAAAACATCATTGGCGTGCTACACGCCAAGGATCTGTTGCGCGCCATACGCGCCGCCGACGGCGATACCTCCAGGATCGATGTCTCGACCATCGCGCTGCCGCCATGGTTCGTGCCGGAAATGCGCCCGGTGTCCGAGCAACTGAAAGCCTTCCGCCGCCGCAAGACCCATTTTGCCCTGGTGGTCGACGAATACGGCGAAGTCGAAGGCATGGTGACGCTGGAGGACATTCTGGAAGAGATCGTCGGCGACATTTCCGACGAGCACGACGTGGTGGTGGCCGGCGTCCGCGCCCAGCCCGACGGCTCGGTGGTGGTCGACGGCTCGGTGCCGATCCGCGATCTCAACCGCGCCATGGACTGGCATCTGCCCGACGAAGAGGCGACCACCGTCGCCGGCCTCGTGATCCACGAGGCGCGCTCGATCCCCGAACGCGGCCAGAGTTTTACCTTTCACGGCTTCCGCTTCCGCGTGCTGCGCCGCGAGCGCAACCGTATCACAGCACTTCGGATCGTGCCGGTGACGCGCGAGGCCGAGGTCGAGGAGAAAAAGCCGAAGCGGGCGGGGACGGCGTTTTAGCTCTGATTTTAATGAAATGGCGCAGCCGCCTAGGACGGCGCTTCCCCCGGCGCCTGCGCATGAATCGCCAGCGCGTGCACGCTTCCTGCCAGTTCCCCGGCGAGAGCCGCATTAATCATGCGGTGGCGTTCGATCCGGGTCTTCCCTTTGAAGACAGGCGATACGATATAAACCCGGAAATGCGTCTCGCCGCCTACCCGGTGGCCGGCATGGCCCTCATGCAGATGTGATTCGTCCAAGACTTCGAGGCTTTCTGGCGCGAAAGCTTCACGCAACTTGTGTATGATAATGTCTTTGACGGTTTCGTGGGTGGTCATGGCGGCGGCAATACGGCCATCATCGCCTGTCGTCAATGGCGCATCGGGAGTTAGGGGTTTCGCAATGTCAAGACTTGAAGCTTTTCGCATTGCGTTGTCATAGTCAGCCATGCCGATTGATTCATCAAAGTTCTTCGATAGCATCCGCATCAAGCCCAACAAGCTGAGTGCGAAGCAGCAGGCGCAGGCGCGCGAGGCGTCGGCCATGTGCGAATGGCCGGAATGCAAGAACAAGGGGCCGCACCGCGCGCCCAAGGGCCGCAACAACGACAAGGAATACTGGCACTTCTGTCTCAACCACGTGCGCGAATACAACCAGTCCTATAATTTCTTCCAGGGCATGAATGCGGACGCGGTCGCGCGCTACCAGAAGGATGCGCTGACCGGCCATCGCCCGACCTGGAAGATGGGCGCCAATACCTCAGCCAAGCGAAGCAAGGGCAGCGCCGAGGCCGACCTAGAAGGTGCGGTCGATCCGTTCTCGATGTTCAGTGAGCTCAACGGCCGCGGCCGCTGGCGGCCCGGTCCCGGTGCGGGCGCCGAGGCCAAGGCCGAAACCCGAAAGATCTTCAACGCCGAGCGCAAGGCGCTGCAGGTGATGGGGCTCGGCACCGACGCGACGCTCGAGACCGTGAAAGCAAAATACAAGGCGCTGGTGAAGCAGCACCATCCCGACGCCAATGGCGGCGACCGCTCCACCGAAGACCGCCTGATCGAGATCATCAAGGCGTATAATTATCTCAAGACGGTGGTGCGCGCGGGCTAACCTTGTAGCCCGGATGAAGCGAAGCGCAATCCGGGATAAAGTTTACCGCTTGCGAGAGAGTCCCGGATTGCACTGCGCTCCATCCGGGCTACAGCGCGTCGCCTCACACCCTCTCCGAATCCTTCATCTGCCCTGACGTCGCCGAGATGATCAATTTGCCGAGCTCGACAAAATGCTGCTTGCGCGGCGAGCTTCGCCGCCACGCCAGCCCGACCACGCGGCGCGGCTGCGGATCGGTGAAGCGCATCAGCCTGATATCGTCCTGGCGGCATTCCAATTTGATGCTCAATTCCGGCAATAGCGTCATGCCCAGCCCATTAGCCACCATCTGGACGATGGTCGAGAGATTGGAGGCGCCGAAGGTGTCGATATTGTCGACGCGGCGCAGGTTGCAGAACGACAGCGCCTGATCGCGCAGGCAGTGGCCCTCTTCGAGCAGCAGCAGGCGGTCCCGCTGCAACAGATCGGGCGTCGCGCGAATCCGGTTCGAGATACGCCGCGACTTCGGCATCGCCAGCAGGAAGCGGTCGTTGAACAGTTTTATGGTTTCGACTTCAGGGTTTTCCACCGGAAGTGCGAGCAACAGCAAGTCGAGCGCGCCGTCGAGCAGTTCGTCGACGAGATGATGGGTCTGGGTCTCCCGCAAATGCAGATCGAGATCCGGAAATTTCTCGCGGACCAGCGGCAACAACGCCGGCAGCACATAAGGCGCCACCGATGGAATCACGCCGAGGTGCAGCGGTCCGGCCAGGGTGTTGCCCTGGCGGCGGGCAAAATCGACGATATCGCGCGCCTCCGCCAGGATGCGGGTGGCGCGGCCGGCGATCTCGCGCCCGGCTTCGGTCAGCATCACGCCGTTCCGGCCGCGCTCCACCAATTGCACGCCGAGCGTCTTTTCCAGTTCCTGAATCTGCATCGAAAGCGCCGGCTGGGTCACGGCGCATTGTTCCGCTGCCCTGCCGAAATGCCTGATACGGGCGACGGCCTCGAAATATCTGAGTTGCTTGAGCGAGATCATGTCGATCAGTTTTTCTTATCTCAAAGCTCTATTAATACGATTGGACCTGATCGGCAAGCCTCCCTAGTTTTGCCGCTCCCACCAAGAAGGAGAGAGCCGATGAGCAAAAATCCCATCCTGACGACGTCGTCGGGCGCGCCGGTCGCTGATAACCAGAATTCGATCACCGCAGGACCGATGGGGCCGGTCCTGATGCAGGACTTTCATCTCCTGGAGAAGCTTGCGCACCAGAATCGCGAGCGCATTCCGGAGCGCACCGTTCACGCCAAAGGCTCGGCCGCCTATGGGACGCTGACCATCACCAACGATATTTCAAAATACACCACGGCAGCCGCGCTTTCGAAGGTCGGCAAGAAGACCGAGGCCTTCCTGCGCTTCTCTACCGTCGCCGGCGAGCGCGGTGCGGCGGATGCCGAGCGCGACGTGCGCGGCTTTGCGTTGCGCTTCTATACCGAGGAAGGGAACTGGGACCTCGTCGGCAACAACACGCCGGTGTTTTTTGTGCGTGATCCCCTAAAATTCCCTGACTTCATCCACACCCAGAAGCGCCATCCCAAGACCAACATGCGCTCGCCGACCGCGATGTGGGATTTCTGGTCGCTGTCGCCGGAAAGC
>WNFM01091405.1_pt3 | contig 10899 bp, 14 predicted proteins | sample 5400271 | NCBI WGS metagenome assembly WNFM01 (sample SAMN13153352, study PRJNA577476) | soil metagenome | isolation source: 60 cm saprolite on Douglas fir-dominated hillslope | place: USA:California | collected 2013-09-17 | reverse complement strand
TGCCCAACACCTTCGTTCCGGGAAGGAACCTGCTTTTCTTCACGGCCGCCGCGGCGCTCGCCTACCGCCGGGGGATAAGGACGCTCGTGGGCGGAATGTGCGAGACCGATTTCTCCGGCTACCCGGACTGCCGCGACGATACGATCAAGGCGCTGCAGGTGGCGCTCGGCCTCGGCATGGACCGGCGCTTCGTGCTCGAGACGCCGCTCATGTGGATCGACAAGGCGGCAACCTTCGCGCTGGCCGAGGAGCTCGGCGGCAAGCCCCTCGTCGAGCTCGTCCTCGAGCACACGCACACCTGCTACCTCGGCAGCCGGGAGCGGCACGAGTGGGGGCCGGGCTGCGGCGAATGCCCGGCGTGCAAGCTGCGCAAAGACGGCCACGCGCGCTATCGCGCCGGGCGCGCGGCACGGCGCAGCGCCTAGAACAGATCCTACTTCTGTCCCACCGCCATCCTGTACACCTGCCGTGCCGCTTCTTCCTTGAGCGCGTCGTCCACTTCCCGCATGACGCCGCCCACGTCGACCGGCTTTTCGATCTGCTCGTAGCGCCCAGTCAGTTCGATCTCAGGGGTTAGCTTGCCGCTCTTGTAGAGCGACCAGATCTCCTTGCCGTACTCGGTGTCCAGGATCTCGGGCGCAAAACGGCCGAAGTAGCGGGTGAGGTTGCCGATGTCCCGCTCGAGCATGCTCTTCGCGTGGGCGTTGCCCGCGGCGTCGACGGCTTGGGGCAGGTCGATGATCACCGGCCCTTCACTCGCGACGAGCACGTTGTATTCCGACAGATCGCCGTGGACGACCCCGGCGCAGAGCATTCGAACGACTTCCCAGATCAGCGTGCCGTGGAATTCGCGCGCCTGCTCCGGCGTGAGCACCACGTCGTTCAGCCGCGGCGCGGGTTCGCCCTCGGCGTCGGTCACCAGCTCCATCAGCAGCACGCCGTCGACGAAGTCGTATGCCCGAGGGACGCGCACGCCGGCGGCGGCGAGGCGGTACAAGGCGTCCACCTCGGTGCTTTGCCACGCTTCCTCCTTCGCCTTTCGCCCATAGCGGCTGCCTTTTTCCATCGCGCGCGCGCGGCGGCTGTTTTTCACCTTGCGGCCCTCGGTGTAATCCACGCTCTGGCGGAAGCTGCGCAGGTTGGCTTCCTTGTAGACCTTCGCGCAGCGGATGTCTTCTCCGCAGCGGACCACGAAGATCATGGCCTCCTTGCCGCTCATCAGCTGGCGCACGACCGCATCGACGAGGCCGGCCTCGACGAGCGGTTCGAGTCTTTTCGGTATTTTCATAAGCGGGCTCTTGCCCTCCTCACGGATGTCATGGCGGCAACGGTGGACTTTTTCGACGCGGATGTCTGTACGCGAGGGCGCAATCTACAGGAAACCGGTCGAATATTCCCGTATCTCGCGTCCGGGCGGTCGAGAACATGTATCCGGCGACCTTCCATCAGAGGTTAGAATCCCGTCCGACTCTCGACTGGAACCACCCATGCGCGTCGTCGTGATCGGCGGTTACGGCAATTTCGGTGCCCGCGTCTGCCGCGCGCTCGCCGTGTCGCCCGCGATGGAAGTCGTCGCCGCGGGCCGCCATCCGGAGAGAGGGCAGGGCGCCTTCGACGGCCTGAAGCTTCAGCACGTGCGGCTGGATCACTCCGAGCACGACTTCCCGCGCGCTCTCGCCCGCCTCGCCCCCGAGCTCGTGATCCATTGCGCAGGGCCGTTCCAGTCGCAGGACTACCGGGTGGCTTTCGCCGCGATGGAGGCCGGCGCGCATTACCTCGATCTCGCCGACGGCCGGCAGTTCGTGACGGGCTTTCCCTACTATGTCCATCCGGCCGCGCGCGCGGCGCAGCGCGTAGCCATCTCGGGGGCGAGCAGCGCGCCCGCCCTCTCCTCGGCCGTGATCGACAGCGTGGGCGCCCGCCTTTCGCAGATCGAGGAGATCCAGATCGCGATCGCGCCGGGACAGCGCGCGCCGCGGGGCGAAGCGACGATCGCGGCGGTGCTCGGCTACGCCGGGCGGCGGTTCAAGTGGCGGAGCGGCGGCGCGTGGCGCGACGCGTGGGGCTGGCAGGAGCTCAAGCGCCTGCGCTTCTACGGGCTGGGCGCGCGCTGGGCCGCCGCCTGCGATGTTCCCGACCTCGAGCTCTTCCCGAAGCGCTATCCCGACACCCGCACGATGCAGTTCCGCGCCTCGCTCGAAAGCGGCGCGCAGCAACTCGCGCTGTGGCTCGCCGCGCTGTTGCGCCGGCGGGGCGTGCCCCTGCCGATCGAGCGCTGGGCGAAGCCGCTCGACCGGATCGCGTCGTGGATGGACGTCTTCGGCGGCGATCTCGGCGGCATGCTGGTGAACGTTACGGGCAGGCGGCCCGACGGAAGCCGCGCGCGGATCGAATGGCACCTGACGGCCGACGCGCAGCACGGCCCCGAGATTCCCTGCATGGCCGCCATCTTGCTCGCGCGCAAGCTCGCGCAAGGCGGCGTCGCGCAGCCGGGCGCGTACTCCTGCATGGGATTCCTCGCGCTGCCGGAATTCGAGACCGAGTTCGCACGCTGGCGCATCACCACGGTGGTGAGGGAGAGCGCCGCGTGAGCGCGCTGGGGTTCTGCCGGCGGTCGACATGATGCACGGCAGAATCGAGACGCCGTAGCTCTTGACGAACTATAACGCGGCGCGTTATAGTTCCGCATGATCCTGAGCTTCCGCTCCAAGGAAGCGCAAAAAATCTGGCGTGGAGAACCGTCGCGGCGCCTTCCGATGTCGATTCAGGACGTGGCGCGCCGAAAGCTTCGGATGCTCAATAATGCGCGGCGTCTGGACGACTTGCGAGTGCCGCCGGCCAACCGGCTGGAGGCCTTGAAGGGCGACCGAAAGGGACAGCACAGCATCAGGATCAACGACCAATGGCGCATATGTTTTGGCTGGACCGGCGCTGGAGTGACCGACGTCGAGATTGTTGACTATCACTGAGGCCGCATGGCGAAGAAGCTGCGTAACATTCATCCGGGCGAGGTGCTGCTCGAGGAATTTCTGAATCCGATGGGAATCAGCCAGAACGCGCTTGCCCGCGCGATCGGGGTGCCGCCACGCCGGATCAACGAGATCATCCTGGGTAAGCGCGCGGTCACGGCCGATACGGCATTGCGGCTGGCAGCCTTCTTCGGCACGTCTGAAGGATTCTGGCTGGGACTGCAGGCTGACTACGACCTCGAGGAGACACGTCACGGCATCGGGAAGGAGCTCCTGCGCGTGGAACAGGCTCGCGCCGAGTACCGTGTTCAGCGCCGCTGATGCGTGAGCACCGTCGCGTCCCGGAAGACGGCGCAGCCGCGACGGCGGATCGTTCGAGCATGACCCTCAAGCGGCAGGACCTGGACGACATCTCCGCGCGGACCCTGGACCACTACGACCAGCGCGCCGGGGACTTCTGGAAGGGCACGCGCGATCACGATATCAGCCAGAACATCGCGGCGCTGCTCAGATACATCGAGGGCGAGCCGCCGTTCGCGATTCTCGACCTGGGGTGCGGGCCGGGGCGGGACTTGAAGACGTTCGCCGGGCTCGGCCACGTCGCAATCGGGCTGGAGGGATCGGAGCGCTTCGCAGCCATGGCGCGCGAGCACAGCGGCTGCGAGGTGTGGCGGCAGGATTTGTTCGGCCTCGATCTGCCCGATGCGCGCTTCGACGGCGTGTTCGCCAACGCGGTGCTGTTTCACGTGCCGGGCCAGGAGCTGCCGCGCGTCCTGCGCGAGCTGCATGCGACGCTCAAGCCGCGCGGCGTGCTGTTCAGCTCGAACCCGCACGGCGGAAACGAGGAGGGCTGGAGCCGCGGGCGCTACGGCGCGTTTCACGATCTGGAAACCTGGCGGCGCTTCATGACCGCCGCGGGGTTCGCCGAGCTGACGCACTACTACCGGCCCGAAGGCCTGCCGCGCGAGCAGCAGCCCTGGCTCGCGAGCGCGTGGCGCGCTCTGCGCTGAGCTACGCTCCCCGCTGCCCGATGAGGCCGCATGACGGAGTTCTGCTTCTCCACGCCGCGCATCATCATGCACAGGTGGCGGGCCTCGATCATCACGCCGACGCCCGCCGCGTCGATCGAATCCATGATCGCCTGGGAAATCTGCTCGGTCAGCCGCTCCTGCAGCTGCAGGCGCCGCGCGTACATGTCGACCAGGCGCGCGAGCTTGCTGACGCCGAACACCCGGCCGTTCGGGATGTACCCGATGTGGCAGCGTCCGAAGAACGGCAGCATGTGGTGCTCGCACAGGCTGTAGACCTCGATGTTCTTCACGATGACCATGCTGTTGGTCTCTTGCGTGAAGATCGCGCCGTTGATCAGCTTGGCCGCGTCGGCGCGGCTGCCGGAAGTCAGGAAGGCGAGGGCAGCGGCGACCCGCTGCGGGGTCTTCACCAATCCTTCGCGCTGCGGATCCTCGCCGATTTCGGCCAGCAGCTCGCGCACCAGGCCTTCGATTTTTGCGGCGTTCGGGGTCATTGCGGGATTATAGGCGCGCTTCAGCGCGATAGAATGCCGGCATGTGCGGGCGTTTCGTCTCTCCCGATGAAGCCGCGGTCGAGCGCGCCTGGCACATCGGCCGCCGCAACTGGAAGGCGCCCTTCGGCAAGCCGCGCTACAACGTCGCGCCGACGATGCGCGTGATCATGCTCAGGCGCGACGCCGACCCCGGGATCGAGCTTGCGCACGCGCGCTGGGGATTCGTGCCGTACTGGTGGAAGGAAGCCAAGCCCCCGCGCGGCAGCTTCAACGCGAAGTTCGAGACCGCCGCGGCGAACGGCATGTGGCGCGAGGCGTTTTCGCGCGCGCGGTGCCTGTTGCCGGCGCTCGGCTGGTACGAATGGCGCGAGGAGATGCGCGTCGACAAGGCGACGGGCGAGGTCGTGAAGGTCAATCAGCCCTACTACATCACCCGCAAGGACCGCCGGCCGCTGTGCTTCGCGGGGCTCATGTCCAGATGGAAAGACCCGGGCGATCCCGAGCCGACGCTGACCTGCGCCATTCTGACGCGCCCGGGCGCGGGCCGCGCCGGCGAGATCCACGAGCGCATGCCGGTCGTGCTGCCCGATGAAGCGCACGCGCAATGGCTCGATCCGGCGCAGGTCGATCCGGCCCGGGCGGCCGCGCTGATCGAAGAGCACGCGCAAGTCGATTTCGATCTCGTCCGCATCGGGCGCGGCATCAACCGCACCGAGGAAGACAGCGAGAAGCTGATCGAGCCTGCGGAGGCGGGCTAGGAGCGCGCTCAGAACGGCAGCGAGCCGGGGACAGGAACGATCTCGCTCTCGTCGAGCAATCCGTGCGCGCCGACCCCGAGCAGGCGCACGGGCCGGCGCGCGGCGTCGGTGCGGGCCAGGAGGGCCAGTGCGCGCGCGGCGATCTCGGCGGCATCGCAGGTGGGTGCGTGGGCCGTGTGGCTGCGTGTGACGGTGGTGAAGTCCGCGTAGCGCACCTTGATGGTCACGGTGCGCGCGCGCAGTTTCCTCTTCGCGAGGCCCTCGGCCGTGTGGCGCGCCATGCGCTCGATCTCGCCGCGGATCCGCTCGAGGTCCGTGAGGTCCTTCTCGTAGGTGTTTTCGTCGGAGAGCGACTTCCGCCGCCGGTCGGGCTCGACCGACCGCGGGTCTTCGCCGTGCGACAGCGATTTCAACCAGCCGGCGAGGCTTCCCACCGCGCCGTGCAGCCGCTCGTCCTCCGCCGCGCGCACGTCGAGCAGCCGTTCGATGCCGATTGCGCGCAGCTTCTTCGCGGTGACCGGACCCACGCCCGAGAGCGCCTCGACCGGCAGCTCCCGAAGGAACTCCTCGACTTTCTCGGGCGCGATCACGGTGAGCCCGTCGGGCTTCTTCCAGCCCGAGGCGATCTTGGCGAGGAACTTGTTGGGCGCGACGCCCGCCGAGGCGCTTAGATTCAATTGCTCGCGAATGAGCGCTTTCAGCTTCTTCGCGACATTGCTCGCGAGCGGCTCGCCCCAGAGATTGTCGGTGACATCCAGGTAGGCCTCGTCGAGCGACAGCGGCTCGACGAGAGGCGTGCAGGATCGCAGGATCTCCATCACCTGCTGCGAGACCGCGCGGTAGCGCGCAAAATCGGGCCGCACGATGACGAGATCGGGGCACAGGCGCAGCGCGCGGGCCATCGGGATGGCCGAGCGCACGCCGAAAGCGCGCGCCTCGTAGCTCGCCGCGGCCACCACGCCGCGCGACTCCGCCGGGCCGCCGACCGCGACCGGCCGGCCGCGCAGTGCGGGATCGTCGCGCTGCTCCACCGACGCATAGAACGCGTCCATGTCCACGTGGATGATGCGGCGCGGCGATTCTGGCATGGGGAAAGTGTAGCGCGCCGAGCGGGGGGCAGGAGCGCTTTGCAGCAGACATGGCGGGGCAATCCAAGTAGCATGGCGAAAGAGGCCCGGTACAAGGGGAATAATCGCGGTCTGCGGCCTGTTCTACCAGAGCACCACACAATCACACAAGGAGGAGACATGAAACGCGTATTTCTCGCAGCTCTCGCCTGCGGGCTGGCGGCCGCATCCGCGGCCTGGTCGCAGGCGCCGGCACGCCCGCAGATCGCGACGACGAAGGTCGACGGCACGGAAGGCGTATACATTTTCCGCAACGGCAATCACCAGGCGATGTTCGTCGTCACCCGGGACGGCGTGATCGCCACCGACCCGGTCGCCTACGGGCGTCCGCAGGGAGGCGCCGCGTACGTCGCCGAGATCAGGAAGGTCACCGACAAGCCGATCAAGTACCTTGTCTACAGCCATCACCATTACGACCACGTCGCCGGCGGCCAGGCGTTCAAGGACGCGGGCGCGAAAATCATCGCGCACAAGAAGGCCAAGGAGCGCCTCGCGGTCCTCGGAGATCCGGCCACGCCGCTGCCCGACGAGACGTTCGACGAGAAAAGGACCATCAATCTCGGCGGGACCGCGCTCGAGCTGACCTACGTCGGCCTGAACCACTCCGACAGCTCGCTCGTCATGCGCCTGCCGAAGGAAAAGATCATCTTCGTGGTCGACTTCCTCCCGGTCGGCTCGGTGCCGGGCCGCGGCATGATCGACTTCTATCCGCTCGAAGCGGAACAATCGATCAAGCAGGTGCTGGCGATGGATTGGGAGCGCCTGATCCCGGGTCATCCCGGTGTGCCCGGCGACCGGCTGGGAACGAAGAAGGACGCCCAGGACCAGCTCGCTTTCCTGCAGGACGCCTCGGAGGCGGTGAAGGTCGCGGCGCGCGAAGGGAAATGCTGGGAACCGGCGGAGAAGGAGGTCAAGCTGCCGAAGTACGAAAAGTGGCCCGGCTACGAGAACAACCTGCAATTCGTGACGCGGCGCTACTGCGGCTTGTGGGGGCGCGGCACCTGAGCCGGCCGTCTTCCTTCCACGAACAACGGCCGAGACGCGCGCTCGGCCGTTTTTGTTTGCGCCGCCGGCTCCAACGCACTTCGCGGTGTTCTTGCTATTGCACGCCGCACCGACCATACTTGCGGCATCGAATTCCACTTGGGTCAGTCCTCGGCATCCTTTCCGGGGTGCTCCGATTCTGGTTTCTCCCACGGCTAATTTGATGCCCCGCGCAATCCGGCTCGGGGCGACATCCATGGAGAGCATCCATGCCTATCGGCACCGTGAAATGGTTCAACCCGAGCAAGGGTTTCGGCTTCATTCAACCTGACGACAAGTCCAAGGACGTGTTCGTGCACATCTCGGCGGTGGAACGCGCCGGACTCGGCAGTCTCAACGAGAATCAGAAGATTTCCTACGAGCTCGAACAAGGGCAGAACGGCAAAACGTCCGCAGTCGATTTGAAAGCCGTCTGACCCCCGCGCGGCCTTCATTGAGCGATCCGTAAATGTGTTACCGTGATCGCTGCAATGAAGGAGCTTCATGCCCATGCAGCGCGAGGAGCGCGGGAGATATTTGATCGAGGCGAGCGCGTGTCGCCTCACCGACGGGAACAAGTGGCAGCCCCGGCTCACGATGACGCGGATGGCGTGCGCGAACGCCTTGTCAAAAAGCCAGTCGTTTCCCGGGCTGACCCCGCTGTTCGAAACGGCAAAAGGCGCTGTCCGCTACGCGATCGATCTCGGTCGAAGCATGGCCGACGAAGGATCGCCGCGGCTGAAGGTGTAGCGGCGCGCCCGGCGCCCTTCCGCAGGCCGGCGCGGCAGGTCAATCCACGACTGCGACGACCTGGATCTCCACCAGCTGCTCCGGCTCGCCCAGCTCGAGCACCGCGAGGTTGGTCGCGGTGGGCCGGTGATCGTGGGGCGCGAAGTACTCATCGATGACGGCATGCGCGCGGCCGATGTCGCCCAGGCGGGGCCGCGCCCTGAAGATGAACATGTGCACGACGTCGGCGAAGCTCGCGTGGGCCGCCTCCAGCGTCCACTTGGCTTTCCAGGTCGTTCGTCAGGTACTTGAGGATCTGCTCGCGCTTGTGCGGATGGTCGTGGTACACGGGCAGCGCGGTGCCGCCGGCGAGCCAGAGGATCTTCCCGCTCTTGATCTTGATCGCCGGCGAGAACGGCATGAACACGCTCTTGTCGTAGTTCGGGTGGTGGATGATTTCCAGATGGCTGCCGCTTTGCGCTCGCGCGGGCGCTGTGGTGAAGGCAAAGGCGAGCGCGCCGCATGCAAGAGCGGTGAATGCGGCGGGAGTGCGAACGGGTTTCCTGGCGGTCATGTCGAATCCTCCTTGGGGTTGAAGCAAGAACGCCCCGGGAAGATCCCCGGGGCGTTTTGTTTTGGGAAGGTATCGCTGTTGAGCGATACGTCAGTTCGCGAGCGGATCGGGACGAATCTGGATCTTGTAGACCTTCGGCTGGTTCTGCGTGCCGCCTTCGTTGTGGAACACGGTGCGCGTGCCCGACATCGTCCACAGCCCCTTGCCTTTCCAGCCGGCGTTCGGGTCGTCGATGCGGCCGTCGACGAGCTTGGTGTTGAACCCCAGCGGATACGGCACGCGAAGGTCCACCATCTTCCCGTCCACTACCGCGAGCAGTTCTTCGCCACCGTTGGCCGAGGCGATCGGCACGTTCGCCCCCAATCCCAGCGTGTTGTAGCGATCCACCCAGATGTAATAGGCGTGGTTGGCGCTTCCCGCAGGGTCCAGGCCCTTGAACTGCGGCCCGGGCATCCTGAATAACGTCCAGCCTTCCGGGCAGAGCTTGCCGCTCGCCGCCCCGGGTCCGTTCAGCGGACCCTTGCACTTCCTGCGGTCGAAGCTCGCGATGTGCCCGCTCGCGAGCGGCACCCAGACGACGCCGTCGGTGGTCATGTCGATACCGCGCGGGCTCCATGCGCCTTCCGGAGGCACATAGACTTCGGCCAGCGTGGTTTCCGACGGATTGGGTCCCGGCACGAGGCGAATGAGATAGCCGGGCTGGTCCAAGCGCCCGAAGCCGATGCCCATCGACTGGCCCCATACCGAATCGTCCACCGGGCTCGGCATGATTCCGTAGAAACCGGCCGTCAGCCGGGTGTCGCCCTCGTCACGTCTGCCGTTGCCGTTGGTGTCGACGATGACGGGCGTCCAGCCCTGCGATTTCGCCGAGTCGCCGGTCTCGAGGAACATCTTGGTGTTCACCCAGCCGACCACGCTGGCCTGCGGGCCGCCCTGGCTCAGCCACAGCGTCCTGTTGGCATCGTGGCCGAAGTATAGGTGGTGCGTGGTGAAGCAGGTATCGACATGCTGCCACTTGCCGGTCTTTGGATCGTAGACGGAGACTTGGCGCACCGACGCGTCCAGCGGGGCGACTTTCGCCGAGGGATGATCGGAGCCCTTCTTGCAGAAATCCGGGTTGGGCGCTGGCCGGATCCTGGCCGTGAACCAGACCCGCCCCTCGCTATCCATCATTGCGTTGTGAATGCTCGAGTGCCCGTCCCAGATCGGCTCCTTGCCCCAATAGGCCGACGACTGCATCGGCAATTCCGTGGAGGACGGCGTCTTGGGATTGGGAACGGGATGCTTGATGAAGTACGGTTTGTGGTTTACCGGGTCGAGCGCCGGAATCAGGTCGGTGCTCTCCTCGGGCGCGCCGTAGATCGGGCCGTTGGCGTTGAGCCGCGGGTTGTTGCGGTCGGTCGAGATGCCGTCGTGGAGATAGTATTTCGGCGTCGAAAAATCCCACATCGTGACGACCATGTTGCGCTCGACGCCCTGCGGCCGCTCGGGCTTGGCGAAGGGGAGCTCGCCGCCGGCGATGCGGTCGGTCCAGTCGGCATAATTCTTCAGCGCTGCGTCGGCGCCCATGTAACCGAGTCCGAGCGCCATTTGCGTCAGGGCCTGTCCCGACTGCGTGCGCCGCGCCCAGCCCGCGACACCGGGGCCGAATTCCTTCGGCACCGTGCGCATGCCCTTGGAGCCGAGCGAGTGGCAAGACTGGCACGCGTTCTTCACCGTGTCGACCCATTGTTCTTGCGTCTTGATGTTGTTGCTGATGCCGTTGCCCTTGTCGCCGGTTCCGGGGAATTCCTGCTTGCCGGGGATGTTGATCATGGAATACCAGTACATTCCGGGGTAGTACTCGGCCGCGGCCGCCGCACTCGGCGCGGGCACCGCCGTCAGGTTGAGCGTTCTTCCCGGCGCACTCTGCATCTTGGGCGAATCCGCCAGTCCGTAGCCGCGCACCCACACGCTGTAATTCGCTTTCGGAAGGTCCGGAATGAGATAGCGGCCCTGATCGTCGGTGACGACGAGCTTGGCGAATTTCGTGGGAAGGTCGGTTGTCTCGGCGATCACCCAGACGCCGGCCTCGGGACCGTTCGCACTGGTGACCACGCCGCCCAGATCGTTCGCGCCGACGCTGCCTGAGCCTTGCGGGGGGCTTTGGCACGAAGTGAGAAAGGCGGCAATCGCGATCGCCGCCGCGGCCAAG
>WNFM01218539.1_pt1 | contig 10900 bp, 8 predicted proteins | sample 5400271 | NCBI WGS metagenome assembly WNFM01 (sample SAMN13153352, study PRJNA577476) | soil metagenome | isolation source: 60 cm saprolite on Douglas fir-dominated hillslope | place: USA:California | collected 2013-09-17 | reverse complement strand
AGATCGGACAGACCGTGCCGTTCTCGGGGCCTGCTTCCGCCTATGCCGGCATCGGCAAGACCCAGGCTGCCTATCTGAAGATGATCAACGACCAGGGCGGCATCAATGGCCGCAAGCTCAATTTGATCCAGTATGACGACGCCTATTCGCCGCCGAAGGCGGTGGAGCAGGTGCGCAAATTGGTCGAAGGCGACGAGGTGCTGTTCACCTTCCAGATCATCGGCACGCCGTCGAACGCCGCCGTGCAAAAATACCTTAACGCCAAGAAGGTGCCGCAGCTGCTCGCCTCCACCGGCGCGTCGCGCTTCTCGGATTGGAAGACCGCGCCCTGGACCATCGCGTTCAATCCCAACTACCAGTCTGAGGGGCGCATTTACGCAAAGTATATTCTGCAGAATTACCCCAACGCCAAGATCGGCATCCTCTACCAGAATGACGACCTTGGCCGCGACTACATCACCGGCCTGAAGAACGGCCTCGGCGACAAGGCCACGACCATGATCGTCGGCGAAGTGTCGTACGAATTGACCGATCCGACCATCGATTCGCAAATCGTCAAACTGAAATCGCTTGGTGCCGATCTGCTCTACGACGCGTCGACCCCGAAATTCGCGGCCCAAGCGATCAAGAAGGTTGCCGACCTCGCCTGGAAGCCGGTCCACATCCTCGACATCAATGCGAGCCCGGTGTCGGCCACACTCAAGCCGGCAGGCCTCGATATCTCCAAGGACATCATCTCTACCAATTACGGCAAGGACCCGGGCGACCCGCAATGGAAGGACGATGCGGGTCTCAAAGCCTATTTCGCGTTCATGGACAAATATTACCCGGAGGGCGACAAGCTCAACACGGTCAACACCTACGGCTATTCGACCGCGGAGTTGCTGGTGCATATCCTGCGTCAGTGCGGCGACGATCTGACGCGCGAGAACGTCATGCGGCAGGCCACCAGCATCAAGAACTTCACCGCCAGCCTGGCGCTGCCCGGCATGACCATCAATACCTCGCCGACCGATTACCGCATCAACAAGCAGATGCAGATGATGAAGTTCAATGGCGAGCGCTGGGAGCTGTTTGGTCCGATCATCGAGGATACCGGCCCCGCGGGCTAGCTGCCCTGAAATCGTTCACCTTTTCGGCACGCCTCGCCTTGCAATGCCGCATCGGTTCCTCCACACTCGCGGCCAGCGATGGCGTTCGCCGAAGGCTCGACACGGCCTAGGGACAAGATCATCGGCACAATCACCACACATGAGGAAGCAGCAATATGAGGAACGGCATTTTTCATCTGGTCACCGGGACGGCGGTTGCCATCGCGCTGTCGGCATCGCCGGCATCGGCGCAAAAGAAATACGACACCGGCGCCACCGATACCGAGATCAAGATCGGCCAGACCGCGCCGTTCTCAGGACCTGCTTCCGCCTATGCCACCATCAGCAAGACCCAGGCGGCCTATTTCAAGATGATCAACGATCAGGGTGGCGTTAACGGCCGCAAGATCAATCTGATCCAGTATGACGACGCCTACAGCCCGCCGAAAACCGTCGAGCAGGTTCGCAAATTGGTCGAGAGCGACGAGGTGCTGCTGACGTTCCAGTTGATCGGCACGCCGCCCAACGCCGCCGTCCAGAAATATCTCAATGCCAAGAAGGTCCCGCAACTGTTCGCCGCCACCGGCGCTTCGCGCTTTACCGATCCGAAGAATTTCCCCTGGACCATGGGTTTTAATCCGAACTACCAGACCGAGGGGCGCATCTACGCGCAATATATTCTGAAGAATTTTCCCAATGCCAAAATTGGCATCATCTATCAGAACGACGATCTCGGCCGCGATTACCTGACCGGCCTGAAGGATGGTCTCGGCGACAAAGCCAAGACCATGATCGTCGCCGAGACCTCTTACGAGTTGACCGATCCGACCATCGATTCGCAGATCGTCAAACTGAAGTCGGTCGGCGCCGATCTCGTGTTCGACGCCTCGACCCCGAAATTCGCCGCCCAAGCGATCAAGAAAATCGCCGACCTCGACTGGAAGCCGGTGCATATCCTCGACATCAACGCGACATCAGTGGGTGCTGTCATGAAGCCCGCGGGGCTTGAGAATTCCAAGGGCGTCATCAGCGTCAACTACGGCAAGGATCCGCTCGATCCCTCGTGGAAGGATGACGCCGGCATGAAGAAGTATTTTGCCTTCATGGCGAAATACTATCCGGAGGGCGACAAGGACTCGAACTTCAACACCTATGGCTATTCGACCACGCAGCTTTTGATCCAGGTCTTGAAGCAATGCGGCGACGATCTCACCCGCGACAACGTCCTGAAGCAGGCCACCAGCCTGAAGGACGTTCAACTTGATCTGTCGCTGCCCGGTATCGTCGGCAACACCTCGCCGACCGACTATCGCGTCAACAAGCAGTTGCAGATGATGAAGTTCAACGGCGAGCGCTGGGAGCTGTTCGGGCCGATCATTCAGGACGACGCTGCGGGGTGAGGCTCTCCCCGCCGTCATTGCGAGCCAACGGGTCGCGCGAATGCGCGCCCGATGACAGGCCCCGCGAAGCAATCCATAGCCCCCAAGAGGAGGAATGGATTGCTTCGTCGCTTCCGCCTTCGCTCGTTGAGCTACGGCGGACAAGTTGCTCCTCGCAATGACGGGAGTATCAGTTTGCCCGGTAGGGTTAAGCGTGTCTGAAACCCCATGTTATCAGGCACTTCCGCGACTGGCGCGGCGTCGGCGTTAACCATCGTTTAACACCGCTTTAAACCCCGCCCGCTAGTGTGCCGCATCTGACGGTGTGGACGTTTGCGGATGGCGTGGGGACGGAAAAAGAGCGGCGGACGCAAGGAGCCGCTATTTGGGCTCGCGGCTGCGCTTTCGGACTTGCGTCTCGGCCCGCAGGATCGCATCCCCTCCCCCGCCGACGACAAGCCGAAGAAGCAATCTCCCAAGCGCAAGACGGCCGATAGCGACGACGATGCTCCACGCGAACGGAGGCCGCCTGTGACCAAGAGCGGCAGCAAACGACGGTCCAAGGGCCGGGCGCGCGGCGGCCTCTATCGGCTGGTCTATTGGGGCGCGGTGCTCGGCCTGTGGGGCGTAATCGCGGCTGTCGGCGTCGTGGTCTGGGTCGGTGCGCATCTGCCGGCGATCCAATCGCTTGAAATCCCGAAACGGCCGCCGACCATCCAGATCACCGGCGCCGACGGCAGCGTGCTGGCGACCCGCGGCGAAATGGCCGGCGCCAATGTCTCATTGAAGGATCTGCCACCCTATCTGCCGAAGGCGTTCATCGCCATCGAGGACCGCCGCTTCTATTCGCATTACGGCGTCGATCCCTTGGGCATTTTGCGCGCAGCGGTGACGAATGTGCTGCATCGCGGCGTCTCGCAAGGCGGCTCGACGCTGACCCAGCAGCTTGCAAAAAATCTGTTCCTGACCCAGGAGCGCACGCTGCAGCGGAAATTGCAGGAAGTCGAACTCGCGCTCTGGCTGGAGCGCAAGCATTCCAAGTCGGAAATTCTCGAGCTCTATCTCAACCGGGTTTATTTCGGCTCCGGCGCCTACGGCGTCGAGGCGGCATCGCAACGCTACTTCGGAAAGTCCGCCAGGAACGTCACGCTGTCGGAGGCGGCGATGCTGGCGGGCCTTGTGAAATCCCCGTCGCGGCTGGCGCCGAATCGTAACCCCGAGGGCGCCGAGCAGCGCGCCCAGATCGTGCTGTCGGCGATGGCCGACGCCAAATTCATCACCGAAGCCCAGGCGCAGGCTTCGATCGGCCATCCCTCCTATAATGTAAAACCGGCGGGCGCCGGCACCGTCAATTATGTCGCCGACTGGATCGGCGAAGTGCTCGACGATCTGATCGGCCAGATCGATCGGGACATCGTGGTCGAAACCACGATCGATCCGAAACTGCAGAACGTCGCCGAAGCCGCCGTGATCGACGAACTCGCGGCAAAAAGCGTGAAATTCAACGTTAGCCAGGGCGCGCTGGTGGCGATGAGCCCGGATGGCGCGGTGCGCGCCATGGTCGGCGGCCGTAACTATGCCGAGAGCCAGTATAATCGCGCGGTCACGGCGAAACGCCAGCCGGGTTCGGCGTTCAAACCGTTCGTCTATCTGACCGCGATCGAATCCGGCCTGACGCCGGAGACGATCCGGCAGGATGCGCCGCTCGACGTCAAAGGCTGGAAGCCCGAGAATTACAGCCACGAATATTTCGGCGCGGTGACGCTGACGCAGGCCTTGGCGATGTCGCTCAACACCGTTGCGGTGCGGCTCGGATTGGAAGTGGGACCCAAGAACGTGGTGCGCACCGCGCACCGGCTCGGCATTTCATCGAAACTCGAAGCCAATGCCTCGATCGCGCTTGGCACGTCGGAAGTCTCGCTCACCGAACTGGTCGGCGCCTACGCGCCGTTTGCCAATGGCGGTCAGGGCGTCTCGCCGCACGTCGTGACCAGGATCCGCACCGACGCAGGCAAGGTGCTTTATGCGCGACAGCCGGATCAACTTGGCCAGGTGATCGAACCGCGCAATGTCGCCATGATGAACACCATGATGCAGGAGACGCTGCTCTCCGGCACCGCCCACAAAGCGGAGCTTCCGGGCTGGATGGCCGCCGGCAAGACCGGCACCAGCCAGGACTTTCGCGATGCGTGGTTCATCGGCTATACGGCCAATCTCGTCACCGGCGTCTGGCTCGGCAATGACGACAATTCGCCGACCAAGAAGGCGACCGGCGGCGGATTGCCGGTCGAGGTCTGGACCCGTTTTATGAAAGCGGCCCATCAGGGGGTCGCAACCGCGCCGCTGCCGGCTTCGCAAGGCGGCGGCTTCTTCTCGACCGTCGCCCAGGCCGCGCCGCAATCAAGCGCGCCCGCCAACGCGCCCGCCAACGCCTCAGCCCGGCCGGCGCCGACGCGCACGTCTGCGCGCCCGGAAGCGGCGGCTGGCCTCGACGGCTGGCTGATGGATCGACTGTTCGGGCGGTAGGACCCTAGTTTGCGCACATCCTCTTTACGAGACCTTCGGCTTATATGAAGCAGCCGCCAAGTCAGCGCCGGCCAACTCCGCGGGCGTTCCAGCTGCTCCAGCTCACGCTGGCGAGGCTTTGAAGATCGGTTGCGACAGGCCGCTTGGTTTGCCTTTCGTGGTCAGCGATGCATCGCTCAGATTGCGCGATCTTTCGCTTCAGCTTGGCTATGGTTTTTTGCGTTTCGCCGCTCGAACCGACCATATCGCCGATTCTGAACCGAGCAATTTCGAGGGTCTTCAGGGCCTCACGGTTCTTCCTGAGCTGGGCCCTGTGCCAAGCTATGTTGCTATTGCTGTCAGCAATCATCTAGCAGCCACCGCGATCGGTTTTTCGATTGCATTGGGCACTTCAATATCGACTTCTAGAGTCGATACATGTTTGCCCCTTTCCATCCTGACGACGACCTTTTCCGGATCAAGCACGACATGCCGTGAGACCACTGCAAGGATCTCGGCCCGCAACAGCCCCAACAATTCAGGCTGGCCGCGCAAACCGCGTTCATGCGCCAGGAGTATCTGCAACCGTTCCCGTGCAACAGGTGCGGTGGCATTCCGGCCACTGATGAGCCGCAGCAGGTTCCTCATGCGGCCCTCCTTCGAAGTAATCGGTTCATCAAGCCTTTGCGTTCGCCCGGTACCACCATGTTGACAGTTTCACCCATCAGACGGCGCGCCGCATCGTTGTAGGCGCGGGCCGGCGCACTGTTGGCGTTGTTCAGAGTGACCGGAGATCCAACATTCGACGCACGCAAAACGTCCTGGCTCTCAGGAATGATTCCGAGCAGTGGCGTCGCGAGGATTTCGAGGACATCCTCGATGCTGAGCATTTCTCCCCGCGCCGCACGCGCGGTATCGTATCGGGTTATCAGCACATGCTTCTCTACCCGCTCGCCTCTCTCCGCCTTCACGGTCTTTGAATCGAGCATTCCGATGATGCGATCGGAGTCGCGTACCGACGAGACTTCGGGGTTGGTGACGATGACGGCCTCTTCCGCATAGCGCATCGCAAGCGTCGCGCCCCGCTCGATGCCCGCCGGACTATCGCAGAGAATCCACTCAAAGTTGTTTCGCAGGTCGGCGATAATCTTGCCGACACCCTCGTCCGTCAGGGCGTCCTTGTCCCTGGTCTGGGATGCCGGAAGCAGCCATAAATTCTCCAGCCGCTTGTCGCGAATGAGAGCCTGCGAGAGCTTTGCGACGCCCTGCACCACGTTGATGAGGTCGAACACGACCCGTCGTTCCGCTCCCATGACAAGATCGAGGTTGCGCAGACCGACGTCGAAGTCGATGACCACCACTTTTTCTCCCATTTGCGCGAGCGCCGCGCCGAGCGCGGCTGTGGAAGTTGTCTTTCCGACGCCGCCTTTTCCTGACGTCACGACCAAGACTTTGGCCATTCTTCTCCTCCTTTGCCGATTAATTCAGCGATGTAATTTTCATGATGTTGCCCTCGAGCCACGCCTGAGCCGGCCGATTGCGCAGGGTGGCACTTATATCCTCAGCAGTCTGGAAGTAGCCGTCGATTGCCAAGAGCTCGGCCTCGATTTTCTGACAAAAAATCCGCGCGGTGGAATTGCCGTTGACCCCCGCCATGGCACGGCCGCGGAGCGTTCCGTAGACATGGATAGACCCCCCAGCGACAATCTCCGCACCGGAACCGACCGAGCCCAGCACAGTCACGTCGCCTTCGGGAAAAACAATCGACTGCCCGGAGCGCACCGGGTTTTTGAGCAGAAGGGATGTTGGTTTCGCTTTGGCCTCAGGCTTTTTCGGTTCGTTCTGCACAAGCACAGTGGGGCGTCCGCCTGTCAGCAAAGGCGGCATGCTCGTCGTGAGGTGGGCGGCGTCCACACCCTCAACGCCAAGGACACGAATGTTGCGTTGTTCGAGGCTCGCGACCAGGTGGATGATACCGGTTTGGCTAAGGTCAACGGCGGACAGGTCAAGTACCACCGGCTTGCCGACAAAAAATCCGGGCGAGCGGGCGAGCATTGCGTCTATTTCTTCGAGCCAGCCTACGATCGGAACGACGGGGGCAAACACAAACGCAACGTAAGAGCGGCCCCGCATTCGAATCAGTTGACGTGTTGGCGCTACAGAAGCGTCCATTTGGTCGACTCGCCTTTGTTATTGAATGGTTAAGGATGGGCGGCCTTGGTTAACCATTGGTTAACAAAGGCCCGTTTCGCACTAAGAACCAGCGTCCCATGTTTTCGACGGGCGCAACCGGCCCCACAGGCGACATCGCCTCATCATAAATCGATCGGCCAAGCCTAAAAGAAAGCTCCTCCGCCTTCACCTGTTACGGCCGCAGACCCTGACGACGAGTCTTTCAATGCCGCGATCGCCACCCGTATGACCGCCATACGCATTCCGAATTGGCCTCTGTCCTCATAGCCGCGTTAGCTGGCGGCCTGCGCGGAACTAGCACCAAAGAGTGTACTCATAAATCCAATCCGGTCCGAAATTCTCGAATTTCGCCCAGGAAGTTGGGATATGCTTCGGCATCTCACCTCAATTTTAGAAAATGATTTCCAGTTCTCGGTGGTACTGCAGGTTCTGAATGGACGAGAAGGCATACGACGAATTCAGTTCGCGCTTTTGCAGCAGATTGAAAGGCTCTGCCGAAGTTTGGGGCATCGTCGCGCTTGGCTCGACACCGGGCGGTCCGGAAAGAGACCGATGGTCAGACCATGATTTGCGATTGTCTTGCGAGGTGATGCCTCAGAGCGATTTTTGGGGTCGTCCGATTGGACGCCCGACTCTGAAAGAATTATTGCCCACGCTCGCCATCTTGGAATTTATGCTGCCGCTATTTATGACGATGGGCACAAAGTCGAATACCTCGTCTGTGACGAACGCGCCGTGCCGGAAATCAATGTAACCCGCTTTTCTGTGATGTTAGACCGTGGCGGCATTCGCGAAGCGATGCACCAAGCCAAAACTTCGACGTTGGCGCGGCAACAGCAAGCGCATCTCGATGCCAACCCAGCTAATGTCGCCATTATTCTTGCAACCGCTGCGAGCCGCGCGGAACGTGGAGAAATTCTGAGTGCCACGGCGTGGACCGCCATGGCAGCGGATACTTTGTTGATCATGCTTGCCGCGCAGAACCGCCAAACATCTGCTCTTTCCGATCCACTTGATTCCCGACGTAGGCTGGAGAAAGTCAGACCTGACCTTGCGGCATCTCTGACAGAGATTTTGCGATTGCCACCGAGTGTTGCGGTCTTCCAGCTTGCAAATTTTGCCAACAATGCAATTCGACCCGAAACGAGCGCGATGAATTGGCGGCCATTTGATATCGTCATGGCTACGGTAAAGCCAAAGCCGGGCAGCTGGCACCATGGCGTCTGACCGCAATGTCGTGCGCGCTTGTTGCTCATCGTACCGCGAAATCGGGGACCCCGGCGTGAGCGGGTTTGCGCTCATCGTGGCGCCGCGGCCTATCGGTTGGACGATGCAGTTGGCCGCCTTCTTTAAACAATCAAGGCCGGTGGTTGATGGTGTGGACGGCCCCCTACGGCATCAGTTGTGCCAGAATGAGGTTGTTACAAATCTCAGACAAGGGAGCCGTCCGTGAAGCAGATTATCCGCATTGGAAGCGGCAAGCGGCCTCATAGCGCATCGTGCCCGCCGCTTGTTCCTCGTCATGCCCCGGCTTGAACCGGGGCATCCAGTACTCCGCGGCGTTCGTTTTTGAACGGAGCGCAACGGTTAGCGCTCTGGAATACTGGGTCGCCCGGTCAAGCCGGGCGATGACAGTTGTGGGTGCGCTGGACGGCGCTAGTCCTGTATCCCATAACGATGCAGGTCGTTGCCGTGGGTGTCGAGCCAGCTCTTGGCGCGCTCGACATGGCCGCAGATTTTGGCGACCACCCGCCAGAACCGCGCCGAATGGTTCATCTCGACGAGATGGGCGACCTCATGCGCGGCGAGATAGTCGAGCACGTGAGGCGGCGCCAGAATCAGCCGCCACGAGAATGACAACGAGCCCGCCGATGTGCACGAGCCCCAGCGGCTCGACTGATCGCGGATCGACAGCCGCTTCACCTTGACGCCCAGTGCCTCCGCGCTGGATTGCACCGCTTCCTGAAGATCGGCGCGCACTTCGCGCTTGAGGTAATCATACACGCGTCGCTCGATATGCTCAGGGCCTCCGGCGACGCAGAGAATCCGCTCGCCGCTGTCGCGCGTTTCCGGCCATACCGTGCCGCGCACGCCCGGCCGATGCACGATCCGGTGCGGAACGCCGCGAAGCGGTATTACCGTGCCCGGAAGAAATGGTGCGGCCTTCGGCAAACGCCCGAGGCGCGCGGCGATCCAGCCGCCATGACGCTGAGCGAAATCCTTGGCGTCGGCGATGGTGCCGCGCGGCGGTATGGTGAGGATCGCTTCGCGGTCGCTCGGATGAATGCGCAAGGTGTAACGGCGCGCGCGCCGGTGCCGGCGGAGCCGAACCGAAAAGATTTGTGAGCCGTGTTTCACCAAAAGAGTCGAAGGCTCGTAAGGCCGCCGATAAAGGAGGGCGCGAGTGGTCATGTCTGAAAGTCCGGGGAGCAGGAGTTCGCCCGGATTCTGCCATATCCGCCGCCAGTGAAATCGCTCGGCGCAAAAACAAATCATTTGCCCAATATACAGGGGCTGAGCGGCCGTCAGCCCCTACAGGATGGGGCTGGAACAAAAAAATTTGGACGAATTTGCCGCTTCACCACCCCTTGAAGAAATGAGGTAATACTCATCCCTTCAAGAGAGCGAGAATCAGGGTTTCCGGACGTCAATTCAGGGAGTTACCGGCGCGGCCGAATCACCCGGGTTTTCGCGTTTCGCGTATTCGATGCCGCAAACCAAACGCCGGCGAGACTTATTCAGCCGCTGCGGCCAACGAAGCCTTCATATTCGCCGACGACATCATGAAATCGGAGATACGCGGCACGATTTCTGATTTGAAACGCGAGCCGTTGAAGACGCCGTAATGTCCGACGCCCTTTTGCATGTAGTGCACGCGGCGGTGGGCGGGAATAGAAGTGCACAATTCGTGGGTCGCTTCGGTCTGTCCGAGCCCGGAAATATCGTCCTTCTCGCCTTCCACCGTCATCAGCGCGACGCGGGTGATCTTGGAGGGATCGACCGGCTTGCCGCGATGGGTCATCTCGCCCTTGGGCAGCGCGTGCTTGATGAACACCAGATCGACCGTCTGCAGATAATACTCCGCGGCCAGATCCATCACCGCGAGATATTCGTCGTAGAAATCGCGGTGCTTGTCGACCAGATCGCCGTCGCCCTTCACAAGATTCTTGAACAGGTTCTTGTGCGCGTCCATGTGGCGGTCGAAATTCATGCTGATGAAGCCGTTGAGCTGCAGGAAGCCCGGATAGACGTCGCGCATGACGCCGGGATGCGGAAACGGCACCTTGGTGATGACGTGGCTGCGGAACCACTCGATACCGCGCTCGGCGGCAAGATTGTTGACCGCCGTCGGATTGCGGCGGGTGTCGATCGGGCCGCCCATCAGCGTCATCGAGATCGGAGCGAAGGGATCGCGCTCGGCTTCCATGATGGAAACCGCTGCCACCACCGGCACCGAGGGCTGGCACACGGCAATCACGTGCATGTTGCCGCCGAGCACGTGAAGCATCTCGATGACATAATCGATGTAGTCGTCCAGATCGAAGCGGCCTTCGGTCACCGGGACCATCCGGGCATCGGTCCAATCGGTGATGTAGACCTCATGCGTCGGCAGAAAGGCTTCGACGGTACCGCGCAACAGCGTCGCGTAATGTCCGGACATTGGCGCTACGATCAGCACGCGCGGCTGCGGCATGCGCAACGGCCGCGTCAGCTTGCGATCGAAATACAACA
>WNFM01065739.1_pt3 | contig 10902 bp, 11 predicted proteins | sample 5400271 | NCBI WGS metagenome assembly WNFM01 (sample SAMN13153352, study PRJNA577476) | soil metagenome | isolation source: 60 cm saprolite on Douglas fir-dominated hillslope | place: USA:California | collected 2013-09-17 | reverse complement strand
ATTGACGATCCGAACGGCCATTGGGCCTTCGACCCCAGCCGCGGGCTGCTCCAACGCCAATACGGCTCGAACTACGCGGGCGTTTGCCACACCGCCCTCGCCCAAAAAGGCCACACCCGGCCCGGTGAAGTCCTGTTTGGGACGGACTCTCATACCTGCATGGCCGGGGCGTTCAATGAATTTGCGACCGGCATCGGCAACACCGACGCCGGGTTCGTCCTGGGCACAGGCAAACTTTTGCTTAAAGTGCCGGAAACGATGCACTTCCGGCTGGAAGGCAAACTCCAGCCCGGCGTGATGGCCAAGGATGTCATCCTCCATTGCATCGGCGAAATCGGTTTCGATGGGGCGACCTACCGGGCCTTGCAGTTCGACGGGCCGGGCGTGACAAACTTGTCCATGGATGACCGGATGACCATCGCCAACATGGCCATCGAAGCCGGGGGCAAGAATGGGATTTTTGAATTCGATGCCCAGACCAAAGCCGCCGTGGACTATCGGTGCAGCTTGAACGGGACCCACTCGAGTTACGAACCCGTCGAAAGAGACGCGAGCGAGAAGTTCGTTTATGAGTTCTCGCTCGACTTGTCCAAACTCGAGCCGACCGTGGCATGCCATCCGGACCCGGGCCAGCGCAAACTTGCCAAAGAGCTTTCCCACGTCAAACTGGACCGCGCCTACGTCGGTTCCTGCACCGGGGGCAAGACGAGCGATTTTCTCGAATTCGCCCGGCTCTTGCAGGGCAGACGAGTTGTCATCGATACCTTCGGCGTGCCCGCCACACCCGAGATTGTGAGGGACTTGCAATCGGCGCGGTGGGGAAGCAAGACGATCTGGCAAATCCTGACCGATGCCGGGGTGCAGATGACGGAGAATGCCGGCTGCGCGGCCTGCCTGGGGGGCCCGGTCGATACTTTCGGACGCATGAACGCTCCGCTCAAGTGCATCAGCGCCACCAACCGGAATTTTCCCGGCCGCATGGGGCACAGGGAATCACAGGTATTCCTGGCCTCTCCTGCCACCGTGGCGGCCAGCGCGCTGACGGGACGAATCACCGATCCCCGGGGGCTCTTGAGTTGAATCGTGAACAATTAGACACCTGGTGTGAACGTGGCGTGTTGGGGTTGGTGCTGGCCATCCTCGTCTATTCACCGCTGGCCTTGGGCGCGGTGCGCCCTCAGGAGTTCGTGGTCGTCGAGTGGCTGACCGTCACGATCATCTTCGTCTGGGGCTGCCGGTTTTGGCTCAATCCCAAACATCGTATCCTGTGGCCCCCGGTTTGTTGGGGAGTGCTGCTCTTTATGGGTGACGCAGTTGGGCGCTATGTGACGGCAGATATTGAATATGCAGCCCGTCAGGAAATGATTCGGGTGCTGATCTACGGCTTCATTTTCTTTGCCGTGCTCAACAACCTGCACCGTTTGGAAATCACCCAGGTGGTGGGCATGACTGTCCTCTTTTTGGGTATGGCCATCGCCTTCTACGCCATCGCCCAATTCCTGACGGACTCGGATCACGTCTGGCATTTCCTGCGTCCGGAGGCCTATCGCAAACGCGCCTCCGGCACGTTGATCTGTCCGAACCACCTGGCAGGCTACCTGGAGATGCTGCTGCCGCTGGGGTTGATCTATACCTTGACTGGCCGCTTCAAGCATGTCGCCAAGGTGCTGCTCTGCTATGCCTCGCTGGTTATCTTCACCGGGATTGCGGTCACGGTTTCGCGAGGGGGGTGGGCTGTCACCGTCATTATCGTGGCGGTGCTGTTTTTCTGGTTGATGCGTCAGCGGGATTACCGGCTGCAATGCCTTCTTCTCCTGGTTGTGCTGGCAACCATCGCGACGATTTTTTTGCTCAAAGCCGAGTTATCGGACAATCGCAAAGAACACTTGGCCCAGCCCCAAAAGCTCGCGGACATTCGTTTCAAGCTCTGGGGCCCGGCGATCCAAATGTGGCAGGACCATTTGTGGTGGGGCGTGGGCCCGGACCACTTCCAGCACCGATTTGGCCTTTATCGCCCAAGGGATTGGGAGGTCCAAGTGCTGGCGGATCGAGCCCATAATGATTATCTCAACACGCTGGCGGATTGGGGTTTGGTTGGCGGAATCTTAGTCGCGGCAACCTGGGGTGTCTTCTTCTGGAGCGTGATTCGGGGATGGAAGTTTGTGCAGCGGGCCCAGAACGATTTTGCGGCCAAGCGAAGCAACAAATCTTCCTTCGTGATGGGCGGAACGCTGGGTTTGATGGCCATTCTGCTGCATTCCTTGGTCGATTTCAACATGCACATCCCCTCCAATGCCATTTTGGCGGTGACCCTCATGGCCCTGGTGAGCGGGTATTTCCGGTTTTCGTCCGAATCGTACTGGCACACCGCCCGCTGGCCGCTTCGCACTCTGACGACGCTGATCTTGCTGGCGGGCTTGTTCTTCCTGGCTCAACAGAGCTGGCAGCGGACAGTGGAAACCGCGTGGCTGGTGCGCGCCAAAGCGTTGCCGGCGAATTCCATGCAACAGATCGGAGCCTACGAAAAGGCGTTCAAGACGGACGGGAAGAATTTTGAAACTGCCTACAGAATTGGCGAGGACTACCGCATGCGAAGCTGGGAGGGAGGGGATGAGTACCGCGGATTGGCGGAAAAGGCGATGGAATGGTTTCAGAAGAGCATGACGCTAAACCCTTATGAGCCGAATAATTTCCTGCGCACGGGTATGTGCCTCGACTGGCTGGGCAAGCACGAGTTGGCTTACTCTTCTTACCAGAAGGCGCTGCTGCTCGATCCCAACAGCTATTATGTTCATGCGCTTCTGGGCTGGCATTACGTTCAGTTGGAGGATTGGACCAAGGCCAGGGAGTGGTTCGCCAAATCCATTGGCCTCTCGGGCCCGAAAAATCTCATCGCCCAATCCTATTTGAAGATCATCGACGAAAAGCTGGCTGGCCCGCCGAGCGTCAGGACCAACGTCTCGCCCAAGTCCTGAACAGGCCCGCGAGCATTCTCATTTTGGCGGCGGACCCGCCTTCGCGCTGCTTCGGCGCGGTCTGAGTCTCGGTCGTGCCGAGTGACTGAGCCGGGCCGCTGGGCAACCAGCGATCCGCCTGGATTTGGCCATGAAATTGCTTCAATGGCTCGGAAAAATGAAAAATGTGCGATTAGAGAATATTGCAATTGACAATGGGCCGGGTTTCTTTAGATTTCGCTGGTTTTGGTGTCACGGATCTGATAAAATCAAAATATGAAATTTACTGAAAACCTCGCTAACCGACTGGTTCGTTTTACATTCGGATTGGTGGCCCTCGGTCTGGCCACTGGTCTCCAAGCTCAAACCCCTGGCAAAGCCGAGGTGCGGGCCATTAGGGGTAAAGCCAGCTTTGCCGCGGCTGGTGGCGCATTCGCCCCACTCAAAGTTGGCGCCATCCTTTACTCGGGCGCAACCATCAAGACGGAGGGAGGCGCTTTTGTGGATTTGTTTTTAGGGAACAGCGCGGGTTTCATCCGCGTCACCGAAAACACCACTTTGGCCCTGGACAAGCTGGCCTTCACCGACACGGGCGCCGACACGGTGGTCGAAGTCCAGTTGAACCTGCCGGACGGCACCATCCTTGGAAACGTCAACAAACTTTCCGCGGCCTCCAAGTACGAGGTCAAAGTGCCCAATGGTGTTGCCGGAATTCGCGGCACCCGTTTCCGGATCGCTTCCAGCGCCCATGTGGTACTGCTGGAAGGCTCGCTGATCATGGTGTACGTGCCGCCCAACGGAGTGCCCACCCCTTATCCGTTGTTCGGCCCGCCGGCGCAATACTTCTCCCCGACCGAGGGAGTCAAGCCTTGCCCGATTGTTCTTGTTGAAGAAGTCAAGCAACAGGGCGCTGGCCTGGGTGGGGCTGGCGGAGCGGGTCCCGGCGGAATCGAACCGATCGAGCCTCGCGTACCGGGCGGCAAACCCGTGGAGTTCGTCCCGCCGACGCCGACCGTACCGGCGCCACCGCCAGGCTCGTGAGCGACTGCTCAGTTCTTTGTTTTCAAGGCCCGGAGTGACTTAGGTTGCTCTGGGCTTTTTAGTGTGATGCCACCGTGAACCTAAAGGCCGTTAAACTTGCTCCGCTGTGGATTTGCGTTGCGGCGACCGCGCTCGCCTGCTTGACGCAGGCTTTCCTCAGCCGGCTTCGGGGCGTCCAGCTTTTGCAGCGGTTGGAATGGATAACTTACGATCTGCGACTGCAGATCGCCAACGACTTCAAGCCGCCCGTCAGCGATAAGCTTGGCTTCGTTCACATCGGCGATGACGCCATCGCGATCTTCGGCCAAGGCGCACTCGGCGCCAATCTTAAGTTCGATTTGCCCTGGCCGCGTCAGGTCTATGGCCGGGTCCTGCGGGAGTTGAGGGCAGAGCGCGCCAGCGGCGTGGGATTGGACGTCCTGTTCGCCGAGCGCCGGGATAAAGATAAAGATAAAGAAGTGAAGGTGCAGGGAGTGGAATCCGATGTCTTTTTTGCGCAACAACTGCGGCTGGCTGGCAACGTCGTTCTTGCCGCGACCAAAGAGCTTCCCCTCGCGCCCTTATTTCGCGCGACGGCGAATGCGTGGGTGATATTTCACAGGAACGGGATGCCGATGTCGTGCTCCGCCGGGCCCGGGCCTTCCATGACTACCGCCTCTGGCATAAAAACATCAAGGATGCGGCATTGTTGGCGGGGTGGGATTTGGCGAAAGCCTCGGTGCAATCCAATCAAATCGTCTTCCCGAAAGCCAGAGGCGGTCGCGCCGTTCTCAGCCTGAATCCCGATGGTTACTTCGATCCGACTGAAGTGACTGGCGCCAAACCCGCTGGCGGATTTGTCCGGCTCGAGAAGCCTTTTGAAGAGGCGCGTGTCTGGCATCTGGGCCTGGCCCTGGCTGCGCGCGAACTCGGGCTTGACTTGGAGAAGGCCGTGGTCCGGCTGGACCAGCATCAAATCACTCTCACTGGAACCAACGGCATGAATCGCGTCATTCCCGTGGATGGTGAAGGCCGCTTTCTCATCGATTGGAGCCTGCGGTTCAACGATCCGCGACTCGCCCAGGAAGCGATTGAAAAGCTGGTCAGCGATGATGTACTCCGTCCGCTCGGCAGCAACATCACCGCCCGGTTTGCCGGCAAACTGGTGATCATCGGTTCCACGGCTACTGGGAGTGATTTGACCGATCGCGGGGCCACCCCGCTGGAAAAGGATACCTTCCTGACTATTAACTATTGCAACGTGGTCAACTCGATGCTGACTGACCGGTTCATCCAGCCCATCCCATCGTGGATGGCCTTGCTGCTAGTCGCTCTGATGGGCTGCAGCGCCTCCGTTCTGACACTTAGGCTGTCCGCATTGTGGGCTTCTCTGCTGGTGGCGCTTTTGGTGGCGGCTTGCATCCTTCTTCAAATGATCCTTTTTATCCGCTATCGGTGGGCGCTCCCGATGGTCATGCCGGTGGGGGCGGCCCTGTTGGCCCATTTTAGCCTGCTCACCTACCAGGCCTTCTTCGAACAGAACGAGCGCCGCCGGATCAAGAGCCTCTTCACCAAACTGGTTTCTCCTCATATTGTCAACGAGTTGCTCAAAACCAAACGGATCTCCCTCGTCGGAGCCCGTGGCGAAGTGACGGTGTTTTTTGCGGATATTCGAGGCTTCACCGAAATGACGGATCGAAGCCATGCCCAGGCCGAGGCCTTCGTCCGGGCAAATCGGTTCGGGGAGGCCGACGCCAAAGTCTATTTCGATCAGCAAGCCCAGCTCTTGCTCCACACGGTCAATGAGTACCTAGGCCTCATCGCCGACGTGATCAAGAAGCACGAAGGCACCCTGGACAAATACATCGGCGACTGCGTGATGGCTTTCTGGGGCGCTCCCACTCCGAATCCACGACACGCCTTGGCCTGCGTCCGCGCCGCCATTGATGCGCAACGCGCGATTCATGTCCTCAACCAACAACGGGCCTCCCAGAACAAACAGCGCCAAGTGGAAAACCTGCGCCGAGCCGCCACCGGCCACCCTCCGCTGCCTCTCTTGGATCTTTTGACACTCGGCACTGGCATCAACACCGGTTTCGTCACGGTAGGTGTAATGGGTTCGGCTGCGCACGGCCTCAATTACACCGTGCTCGGCCGCGACGTGAACCTGGCCAGCCGGCTGGAAGGCCATTCCGGGCAAGGCCGCATCATCATTAGCGAAGCCACGTATTTGGAACTGCAACGCGACGCACCAACCCTGGCTTCGACTTGCGTTTCCCTGCCTCCCCCGAAGCTCAAGGGCTTCAGCGCCGCCATGATGATTTTTGAGGTTCCCTGGAAGCCCAATCTCACTGGCCAGACGGAGGTCTTTTCTGAACCTCCGATGCCCGAACTGAAGCCGGCAGGCGAACGACGTAGTGGGGCAGGCGTCTCGCCTGCCTCTTTGGGCGTCCCGCCCGTGTGACCATTCGCGGGCGAGACGCCTGCCTCGACAGCCGGGACGGCTGCCCCACTATCACCGCCCTTTTTTAGATAGGCAAATCCCACCCGTCTGCTAGGCTTTCCTCATGCGAACGGGCATTTATCCGGGAAGTTTCGATCCTCTCACCAATGGCCACCTGGACCTGATTCAACGCGCGGCCAAGCTGTTTGACCGGGTGATCGTGGCCATCGCCAAGAACGAAAGCAAAAAACCTCTTTTTGCCCTCGACGAACGGCTCGAATTGGTCAGCCGAGCCATCAAACCCCTGCCCAATGTGTCCGCCGACGCCTTCGATGGGCTGCTGGTGAGCTATGCCAAACGGCAGGGCGGACAGGCCATCGTTCGAGGTTTGCGGGCCGTCTCGGACTTTGAGTTTGAATTTCAGCTCGCATTGATGAATCGCAAGCTGGATGAGCAGATTGAAACGATCTTTATGATGCCCAAAGACACCTATACCTTCCTCAGTTCGAGAATCGTGAAAGAGATCGCCGGTTTGGGCGGCGATGTGAGCGCCTTTGTTCCGCCCGAGGTCTGTGAGGCCCTGGCCCGGAAGCTGTCGAAACAAACCGGTTAACCAGGCGGATTTGCCCATGTCGATCCGTTTTAACATCCGCCACTTGGAGGAGAAGTCACGTTTGCTGAAGGGTGATCTGCCAGTGAGCGAACTGGACTTGGCTGGTGTGGATGAATTGATCCATCTCTCCCAGCCCTTGTCCTACGACTTGGAGGTGCAACTGCTCGAAAAAAGCGTCTTAGTGCAGGGAACGCTAAGTTTAAGGCTGGTCTGTGAATGCGCCCGTTGCCTCAAACCCTATCCGCACGAGTTGTCGCTGGAAGGCTGGGCGCTGCATTTGGCCTTGGAGGGCGAGGAAAAGGTGGCCATCAATAATGATTACGTGGACTTGACGCCCTATGTGCGGGAGGATATTCTCCTCGCGTTTCCGCAACATCCGTTGTGTGAATCCGAGTGCAAGGGCCTGGCAATTGGGCGAAGTGACCCCAAGAAGCCGGGCACTGGCAGAGGGCCGGAGCCGGGAGCAGCCGTCTGGGCCGAGCTAAACAAATTGAAATTGTGAATTGATTTATGGGTGTACCCAAGCGTAAACCATCGAAAAGCCGTCAACGTATGCGACGGGCATACAACAGCGTCCTCACGCTCCCCCAGCTAAGCATGTGCCCGCAGTGTACTGCTCCCTATATCCCGCACCGGGTCTGCCCGGCCTGCGGATTCTACAAAGGGCGGCAGGTCATTACGGTCACGGCTGGGGCCTAGAGTGCAAGCGGACGGCACGGCCCCTCTCCTCTCGGGCAAGGGGAAGGCCAGGGTGAATGGTTCGTGACCCGCGTTCTTTTGATTTATGCGAATCGTAGTGGATGTCATGGGTGGCGATAACGGCTGCGGGGTCGTCATTGATGGGGTGAGACTTGCCCTCCAGGCGAACGCGGCCATCACCGAGTTGTATCTGGTTGGGGATCAGACTCAAATCGAGGACTCACTCAAAAAGTCCCGGTGCCAGGATGGCCGCCTGAAAATCATCCATGCCAGCGAGGTGCTGACCATGGAGGACAAACCGCTGGCCGGCGTGCGCAAAAAAAAGGACTCATCCCTGGTTCGGGCTGTCGAGTTGGTCGAAGAGGGCAAGGCTGAGGCCTTGATCTCACCTGGAAACACCGGCGCACTGGTAGCCGCGGCCACCGTCAAGCTGGGGCGCCTGGAGGGTGTGGAACATCCTGCGATCGTGGCCATCGTCCCCTCCGCCAAGACCGATTTCGTGCTGATCGATGCCGGGGCCAAGCCCGAATGCAAACCCATCCACCTTGCCCAATTTGCCATCATGGGGAACATCTATTCCCGGGAAATCCTGGGCTGCCCAACGCCCCGCGTCGGCATCCTCAGCAACGGCAAGGAGGAGATCAAAGGCAACGAACTCACTCGGGAGGCCTACAAGCTCTGCCAGCAGTTGGATCTGAACTTCATCGGCTACGTCGAGGGCCACGACCTGTTTTCCGACAACGTCGAAGTCGCGGTGACCGATGGATTCGTGGGGAATCTGGTGCTGAAGACCTGCGAAAGCATGGGCAAAGGGATGTTGCGCATGGTCAAACGCGAACTGGCGGCCAGTCCCATCCGCAAACTCGGCGCCGCCCTCGCCCGCAGCGCCTTCCACACTATCAAACAGCGCATGGACCCTGACGCCTATGGCGGCGCGCCCCTGCTGGGCCTCAACGGCAACGTCATCAAAGCGCACGGCTCCGCCCGCGAACGCGCGATCATGAATGCGATTCGAGTCAGCACCGAAGCCGTTCAACACCAGATTAACGAGATCATTAAGCAGGAAGTGGCGCGAGCCAGCCAACGGTTCCTTCAAGCCAAGGTTTCAGTTCCCACCCCCATTCCGGCATGAAACTATTCAACTCGGTCAAGTTCAAGAACCCCAGGGCCAAACACGGCTTCCAAGGCCGCACTTGCTCTATCATCTCCGTCGGTTCCTACGTCCCCGAACGCGTCCTGACCAATGCCGACCTGGAAAAACTGGTCGAGACATCCGACGAATGGATCACCTCTCGCACAGGCATCAAGGAGCGGCACATCGCCGCCGCTAACGAATTCACTTCAGACATGGCGGCCAATGCCGCCCGCCGGGCCATGGAAAGCGGCGGCATCAAGCCGGAAGAGATTGATCTGATCATCGTCGCCACCATTACCCCCGACATGATGTTTCCGGCCACTGCTTGTCTGGTACAGCAGAAGCTCGGCGCGCGCCGTTCGGCGGCGTTTGATATCGAGGCCGCCTGCTCCGGATTCATTTACGGGCACCTACAACACCGTCCTGGTGATCGGCGCGGAGAAACTCTCCACCATTGTTGATTGGACCGACCGCAATACCTGCGTGCTCTTTGGCGACGGAGCCGGGGCGGCCATTCTGCAACACCGCCCGGACGCCCACGGTCTGCTCACCGCCTGCATGGGCGCGGAGGGTGACAAAGCCGAGCTTCTGTGCATGCCCGGCGGCGGCAGCCGTTGTCCGGCCACGGCCGACTCCGTTAGTGCCAGGTTGCATTTCCTGCGCATGGATGGCAAGGAAACCTTCAAGAGCGCCGTGACGGCAATGTACACTGCCGGCCAGGAAGCCCTGCGGCGCTGCGAAATAAACATCTCCCAAATCAAGTGCATGATTCCGCACCAGGCCAATCGCCGCATCATCGACGCCGTCGGCGAGCGGTTGGGGGTGAAACCGGAGCAGGTGTTCGTCAACCTGGAAAAATACGGCAACACCTCTGCCGCTTCCGTCGCCATCGCCCTGGATGAAGCCGTCCGCACCGGGCGCATCCAACGCGGGGACTTGGTCTTGATGGTCGTCTTCGGCGCCGGGCTTACGTGGGCGGCGGCGGTGATTGAGTGGTAGTAATTCGTCACTGGCCCTCCCGAACGGGCCAAAAAAATCGTCGAAACCGGCATTGACGTAGCCCGTGCGTGTGCTATGCTGCCATTACAAACTATGAGCGCACGTACAGTTGGTAATGCGGAGTTGTTCCAGACCGTCACCGTTCAAGCTCGCTCCACTAGCTTGGATCTCTCCGCCGGCGACATTCGCATTCGCAAGAATGGCATCGAGTTCAAAAACCACCACCACATCGCCGTCTGGACGGAAATGACCGTCGAGTTGCAGACCCCTCAAGAGCCGAGGAAGCTGCGCTTCACCGGCGTCGTCGTCGCCTGCACGGGCAATCGCCACGCTGGTTTTGAGGTTTCCATGGTCTTCACCAGCCTCTCCCGCCAGACCCAAGCCCGTCTGAATTCGCTCGCTTTTTCGCACTAGCCGGAATCGTCCCGGATCGCTAGATTCCGGGTGTGGAACTCTTTACTCGCATCTTGCAGACCGCCATTGAAGGCGGCGCCTCCGACGTTCATTTCAAAATCGGAACTCCGGTCATCCTCCGGATCAATCGTCAACTCCTCGCTATCGACGCACCGCACCCGACGGGGGAGTGGATGGAACAGGTGATCGAAAAAATCGTCCCCAAGCACGCCAGAAAGCGTCTCGAAGAAGAGCGGGAGGTGGATTTCTCCTACTTCGTTCCTGGGATTGGCCGATTCCGGACCAACCTCTTCCAGCAACGCGGGCAGTTCTGTCTGGCCATGCGGTTTGTAAAAACCCAAGTCCCCAGCTTCGAGGAACTTGGGTTGCTGCCGGTGCTCAGGCAGATTGCCGAATCCCCGCGTGGCATCGTGTTGCTGGCCGGCTCAACCGGCTGCGGCAAGTCCACCACTCTGGCCGCCATGGTCGAACATATCAATGCCCACAGCAAAAAGCACATCATCACCATGGAAGACCCCATCGAGTACGTCTTCGAGGACAACCAATCGGTGATCGAACAACGGGAAGTGGGTTTGGACACCCTCTCCTTCGAGCACGCCCTGCGGCATGTCCTCCGCCAGGACCC
>WNFM01173183.1_pt2 | contig 10904 bp, 8 predicted proteins | sample 5400271 | NCBI WGS metagenome assembly WNFM01 (sample SAMN13153352, study PRJNA577476) | soil metagenome | isolation source: 60 cm saprolite on Douglas fir-dominated hillslope | place: USA:California | collected 2013-09-17 | reverse complement strand
TGGGCTTCCGATGCCCTGCTGAGTTGTTCACCCCGGATGCTTTCGATTTCAAGAAGCATCATGCTTCGCTTTTTGCACTTGGTCATTGAAACCGCCAACTATTAATACTGACGCGAATAATCATATCCTAACGACATCATGCGCAAAAGATTTCTCATGCCGGTGTCCGTATAACAACCCCCAAAAATGGGGGCACCGCCTTGAGTAGTACCCTTCCCGTCTATCCTCATATTCTGTTGCCTAGCGAAAGTTCGGTCAAAGCTGTACAGCAACGTTCGCGAATGTCCGATTGTCTAGAACGACAGGCAGCTAAAGGGCAAGAGCCTCAACACCTAACGCGTATGTTCGGGGAACCCATTGAAGTACGCCGATCCCAAAGGGTTGAAGGTCGTACCGTGCCCTGCTGGATTAGCGGATGGGACGGTATGCGACGATGGTCAACCTGGTTCCGATGACACTCCTCGTTGTGTAACAGCAGAATGCGCAGCCGGTTTACCTCCCGCGCCATCCGAAAACCGAACCAACGAAGAGATTCAGAAAGGTCAATGCAAGCTCACCTGTCAAATTGTTTTGTCACCAGCAGTGGCTGCGTGTAATTTAGCCGTTAGTGGAGGTTTGCCTGGATTTGCTTTAGGACAAGCTGGTAAGTGGGGGGGCATGTGAACTCGTTTGCAAATAATGGATTCCCGAGATCGATCGCCTGTCCCCGGTGTGGGCACCGGTCTTTCGGTGGTTTTGTATCTCATCGATTTGCATGCACAGCATGCGGTGCGCATCTGCGGAGTAACCTGCGGCTCGTTGGATTTGTCGAGTGGCTAATAGGCGCGCCGATCTTTTTCCTTGTTGCCGCAATGTTGCAACGGCTTCCATGGTTCTTGGGCTGGCCATACGGCGGTTTGGCAGTCGTGCTCTTCTTACCTGCGTGCATCGTTCACGTTCTAGTACTTAGAAAATTCCTTGAGATTCGGCAGGTAGATTCAGAAGAGGACAGTGAGCAAGTAACTAAGAATAGAAGTTGAAATGCTCCACCCAGCGCTCGCCTTTGCGCGGGCGTTGTCGCTTCGCGCGACCTACTTCCCTGTTTGATATTGTCAAATTGGGGTGCTGAAGCGACGAGGTGAACGACGTGTGTACTAACGCATTCGCACACCAGCGCGAATCCTGCGAATTCACACAGAGATTGCTGTCTCGTGGCTCATGCCCGTGATCTCAGTGTGTATTTTCACGCGCAGCTGACCCGGATTGTCGTCGGCGAGTGACCCGCATTGGAAGAAATCAACTGTTTGGATACATAGCGGAGTATCAATGCATATGTGGGTCTGCCCGAAATGAAAAACAGGGTCAATTGGCCGCGACAATTAACAGCTGCGCAAATAACTGTGCAGTTCCATGTGGCAGGAATCAAGTTTCATCGTGTCAATGTCGAGCATGTGAAGTCGGGCGTGTCTCTTAAGTTGCGGGTGGAGCGGTTCAAAGGTGAGAAATGTTATGCAATCTGTCTCTCGACCGGTGAACAGCTGGGATTCATACCAAAAAATATGGTTCCTCTGCTGGGAGGACAAGAAAGTGATGACAGCCAATATTTCTGACGTGCGACCATTTGCCGTACCTTGGAAGCAGGTACGTGTGAAACTGATCTTGCTGGACGACGCCGTTTGGGAACCCACTATCGGGATTACAGCCCCGATTCGGTAAGTATACCAATGCCGGGATTTTTACACTTTCAAGTTCTAACTTATCCACGTCCGGCGCCAAATAATTAATGTTTTCCGCCCAAATTCTTGTGACTCGCATCCCGAGGGGCAACATATCCATTTGTCCTACATCTTTAACGGACAATTCCTTACAGGCTAGTTAGCCATTTGTCGTAGTGGATCCATGCATCTAATAATTAGGTAGCTGAGGAAGTCCGAATAGGGCATTTCTTCATTCCGTCTAAATACATATCAATCAAAGGCTCATCCTTTGATAGCTTTAAATCCTAATTTGTTAGTTGTACCAACCGAAAAATTAATGCTAATGTATTTTATGGTTTTCTCGCCCATTGTGAGGACCACGTTGTGCGGCACACATAGCAATCTCTACTGCATTAAGCTGCTGGATCAGCCATAAGCTTAAACAAGCGGTGCCCAAAAGCGCCTCTCAATTGGCGCTATAAAAACAATAACAGGAGCCCCTCGCTGACCCCCCGCGACACGTTGTTAGAGGGGAGGGTGTCATGGTGGACTCATCGGCTTCACGGTCGAATGTTGCTGCTTCATCGCGCTGCATCAATATAGGGCGATGGAGATTCTCGGTCTGTGTACCTCCTGATCTTAGTCCTGCGACGTGACGCCACGGCGACAGCGGCATTTCTTTTCACGAGCCAACTACTCCAGAGCGTTCAGCGCCGATAGGACGTCGCTCGCCTATCGTAAAGCGGAATGAGATGGGTTGTATTTGATACGAATCTGTAATGTATTTGTATTCGTGGGGCGAGAAAAATACACAAGATGATGAAAATAGAAATTGATAAGCAGAGGAAGCAAAGAAAAGAGATTAGCAGTCGTGATTTTGCAAACAGAGTGTGGAACTCAGGTAGTAGATGACGGAGGACGAAAGCGTGCCTGTGCAGCTTTGGAAAGCGGGAGTGCGTCTTGCCGGCATATTCCATGCGGCCTTAGGTGGCGAGACGGCAGGTGTGCCCGGCGTTGAAACTACTTCAAGCGCGCGCGCCACGAGGACACCCGCCACCGGCGCCTCACTACTTCCGCTCCATCCAATGGGTACTTCCTGCAAGTTCACTACGTCTCTTGACCCAAACAATGTTTATAACAATGGCGCGACGAACGATAGAGACAATCTTCCAAAGAAGGCGAAGCGACAGGTGAATGCAAGTTCCAGCATCGACAAATGTTAGGAGCACAAACAGACTATGGTCAATATATCAAGTTCATCGAAATATCCGACGCCAGTGCGCCGTCCGCTACGGGTTTTCGCTTTCGACCCGAGCCGTGGCAGGTTGCTTGGCAACGAGATGCAGATCGAAGTCCGGTTTCGCCCACTGGCCCCTGGGCCGATCGACACGAGTGGCGCGCACGACCAGATTGCAATCGTTGACTACGACATCTCGCGGAAGAAGTACTACCATCCTGTCAATCTCGACGATCCGTTCGTCCTTCTTTCGAACGGCATTGCGCCATCAGAGTCGGATCCGCGCTTCCATCAGCAGATGGTTTATGCCGTTGCAAGCGACACAATAGAGCAATTTGAAAGCGCGCTTGGCCGACGTATCCATTGGCGCCGGGCGGAGCGACAGTTGGACGCAAAAAAGGGCTGGCTCCCCGACGATATTCTTACCCTAACGCTGTACCCCCATGCGATGCAGCAGGCGAACGCGTTCTATAGCCCGGAAGCCCATGGCATTCTGTTCGGGTATTTTCAAGCGGGGCGCGACGACCCCGGGCGCAACATTCCGGGTCAAACCGTGTTCACTTGCCTTTCTCACGACATCATTGTGCATGAGATGACCCACGCCATACTCGATGGTCTGCGCAGCCACTTCATGGAACAGACGAATCCGGACGTCGCGGCCTTTCACGAGGCTTTTGCTGATCTGGCCGCACTTTTCCGCCATTTCACGCACCGAGAGGTGCTTGTCGACGCCATTCAGCGGAGCGGCGGCCGTCTATACTCGCCGGCGCTGAAAGGAAACGCGCTCGCAGATCAGGCGGCGCAATCTTGGCTCGGGGCCGGCGAACAAGATCGCAATCCTCTGATCGAACTAGCGGGCCAGTTTGGCGAGGCGACGGGCATGCATAAGGGCCTGCGCTCGGCGATCGGTCAACCGAAGACGATGAAGGATCTGCAGGAGACAACAGAGTGCCACGAGCGGGGATCGATTCTGGTCGCGGCGGTGTTCGACGCGTTCTTTACCGTTTATCTCCAGCGCGCGACTAAGCATTTCCGGATTTATCAGTCCGCTGGTGGTGGCGACCGGGGGGATCTACCTGCACCGTTAGCCGATGCCCTATGCCACGAGGCGACCAGGACCGCGTTGGAGTTCTTTCGGAGCTGTGCTCGGGCTCTAGATTATCTGCCGCCGGTCGACGTCACGTTCGGTGACTTCCTGCGCGCGGTGATGACTGCGCACAGGGATTTTGATCCTTCGGATGACGAGGGAATCCGCGATACCTGGATGGAATCGTTCCGCCGCCGCGAGATCCTGCCCGACGATGCACCGTTCTTCTCGGAGGACGCGCTGTGCTGGCCCGACCAGGGCGAAAACCACCCTATTAAGGGCCTTCCTTTTGGCGGACCCTCGGGACTCGTTTACGCAGAGAGGCAGCAAACTGCGGAGGGGCTTGCCGCCTACATCAACAAACCCGCTAGCAAGAGGTTTCTTAAACTAGACCCCCGACGTGATTACCGCATTCCATCATTTCATCCTCTGTATCGAATGGACCGCAGCGGCAGCGTGCGCTGGGATCTGGTCGTCGAGGTCGTGCAGACTGCGCCGGCAACAGCTTCGACCTACCCGATGCGCGGGGGCGCGACGATGATCGTGTCCACGAACGGAACCGGCGATGGTGGATCGAAGGAGGCTGTGTTTGTACGCTATGTGATTGCGAAACCGCTGACTGGACCCGAGGGGCAGCAGCGCGCGAAGCGGCAAGCAGAGCATCTCGAGGATAGGGGAATCAAACGGGGTGGAAATGCCAGCGAATTGCGCGTGAATTTCGCGCTTGTCCACGGAGGCGAATGAAGATGGCTTCGAAGACCCAGCGCACGGCCAAGCGTACAAAAAAACCTACCAAAGCACCGGCCACCAAACGCCGCACACAGCAAAGGGAGCCACCGGCGCCGAAACGCATGCCTGCCCGTGGCACGGCGCCTTCTTCCCGCACTCCCGCTTCGGCGTCCTCCCCGTCGAGCGGCGGCGGGGGGGCGGGGACCGGGTGGACCCCGGACATCGGGGAGGTCGGGATCCGGGTGCGCATGTATCGCGTGGGGTTCGGCGATTTTTTTCTTATTTCGTTTCTGGATGCCGCGGGTAAGCCGGTCCATGTCATCGTTGACTGTGGTGTGTTCAAAGGCACGAAGCAGACCGGCGACATCCACAGCATCGAGGCCGCGGTCGCCAACATGGCGGAAACAACAGGCGGGCGGGTCGCACTCATCATCATGACGCATCGGCACGCCGACCATATCGCCGGGTTTGCCCGGTGTGCGGATACTTTCAAGAAACTGGCGGTGGGTGGAGTGTGGATGCCCATCTGGGAATCGGAGTACGAACCGACTGCGCTGAAATTTCAAGCGGAACTCACCCGCACCGCTTTCGGATTGAGGCAGCATTTCAGCAGTCTTGCGCGCGCGTCAGAGGAACAGAACACCGCCCGCAAGTACATGGAGAACGCCACCGGCGAGCTTGGCGCGACTGGCACGGCCGCTGCGGGCTCGAACGCCGTGGCGCTCAATCTGCTCAAGCACGGATTCACCGGGTTGAACCCGGGTTACTACAAGGGTGGCGATAATCCGCAGCTTCCCAAGGCGCTGGACGGTATCGGGGTTTCCGCCCAGATTCTCGGTCCGCCGCCGGTGGCCGATATGGACCTGATGAAGCTGATGGATCTGCAAAAGAACGTCGGGCAGTACCTTACCGGTGCGGTCGGGACCAGCGCAGGCCCCTTCGAGCCTTTCGATTCCGTATGGGAGATCGACCCGACAAAGGTGTTGGCGAAAGGACAGCGCGAGACCTATACCGGCGTGTCGTTTCGCGAATGGGTCTATCCTCGCAAGTCTTGGCAACCCGTTAAGCCTGCACAAGCGCACCGGGCGCGCACCAACGTGGAAGAGCTGCTCCTGCAATCACAGCCCATTGCGGCTCTTGTGGCGGCCAAGCAGCTCAACTCCTTCTTGAACAATCAGAGCCTGGTGGTCCTGTTCAGCTTCAAGGGCAAGAATCTCCTGTTCGTCGGCGATTCGCAGGCTGGAAACTGGGAGCACTGGTTATTCAAGACCGATACTCCCGACAAAATGGCAAAGGGCGTCCTAGACGCGACAGCACAGCAAATTCTCACAAACCTGCACTTCTACAAGGTTGGCCACCACGGTAGCGGGAACGCCACACCCAAGGTGGTGGTGGAGACTATGGGCAAGCCGGGTCACAAATTCGCCGCCATGTGTTCCACCCAAAAAGATGTGTACGGGACCGAAGATCCAGAAGATCCCACGAAGGGAACGGAAGTACCCCGCATTCCATTGCTGCAAAAGCTTGCGTCGGAAAGTGCGTTTGTGAGGAGTGATCAGATCCCGATTACGCTCAACGGGAAAGTCATTCCGGCAAAGGTTTCGGAGACATTGCCCGGCGCGTTTCCGGGCGGCCGATTCGTAAAAGGAGATTTTTGGGTGGATTGCTTCCTCTGATGCCACGCGGACAATTCCCCGGTCTTTTCGCAATAATTGGCCGGCACTATGAGCGCGATCCGGGCTTTGTATGCACTGTGGATTCGCACGCCAAAGCGAGCTAAAAAAGAATGCGACCGGGCATGTAGATTGGATGGTCAGTATTGAATCAGTGAGGAGATCGCAATGAAGCAGAAAAAGATCAACAAAGGAGCGGTTTTTCCGGTCGCATCGGTTGTAGCAGTACTCTGCGTTGCAGGATGCGACCAAAAACTCGTCCATCACGCGGAGGTAAGTCATGCGGAGGACGCAGCCAGTGTTTTTGTGTCGGCTTATCCGGCGGTCGCCTGGTCCGATATTGCCGATAAATTATCTCCGAAGAACAGCCTTACCATGGACCAGGCACGCGCATATGCAACGGTGACGACCCAGGCGCAAGTCGCGCAGGTTGTAAATGCGATGGCTGCAGGGTTGGGAATTTCAGGACCGACTGCTACGCGAAATGTGACCAAGACCACCGCAGCAGATGGCACGGAACAGACCACTGGCACCGCAACGCAGAGCTATGGGACTGTTCCATCTTCGTCGGGGATACCTTCTAATTCATTGTCCACCCTGACGCCCGATCTTACAAAAGGGCCAATGACGTACCAGGTAGATGGCAACACCCTCATAAACGAGGCGTCCGCGCTTTTTCAACAAGCCCAGATTCTGGACAACCAAATCAGCGCCGCATACTTTCCGAAAGAATATCGGGTCCACTTGATCACGCTGCAAGTCAATGTTCAGCCGAAGCAACGTGATGTGGGCTATGACGTGTACATGGACGTGAGCCTTCTGCCGAGCAATTGGTCACTCGCGAAGACGGCAGCCCAAGACGTCAGCACCGACTTGGGAGGGCAGCCACCGGTCGTGGTATATCCGCTGATCCTCATGGACGCGATGGAACTTACAAGTGTTGGGAAAAGCCTGCAAACAATTCGGCAGGCCGCACTGCAGTTGTCCGGTGTAATCGGACAGTACGGTGCGAATCTGGGACTCAGTAGCGGATCAAACAAGCTCAATTCCATTATTGGTTTGGACAAGAACAGTCTTGTAACGGTGGGTCGTATCAACAGCAATACGCTTCGCATACGGCTGGGTGCGGAGAACTCGGGTTCTGCCGGACTGGCGTTGGTACCACGCGCCTACAATATTTCCCTGGTGGTAATGACAAAACTAGGTGGGACCAGCAACGGGACCCTTGCAGACATTAACTCGTTGCAGGTCGTCACCCACGCGAGTTTCTTGTCTACCGAGACTGGAAAGGCTCTGGGACATGCGCGCACACGTGAGATTCTAGCTCTGGAGGTGAATAAGAAAGTGTGCGACTACGAGTATCGAGTAAATCTTCCAGGCTGCGCGGCGGTGCACAAGGCGCCGTCTGAACAACAATGCTTTGAGTCGAACAACATGCCCGCGAAACTGAATCGCACGTTTGTAGAAGCGAATCTTAATCTGCTTCGGGCGATAGACCGTCAGGACTACCAATTGGTGCAGTCGTGCCTATTGGATGCTGCAGGGAAACCGTTGGACGATCGATTGAAGAAGGTGCAGGGCGAACTGAGCCTCAGACGGCTTTTGGCTGCATTGACCGAACTTCAATTTGACTCGCTGTATGCGGATTTCGAGATTCCGCTTAAGCCATTGGTGCAGAGACAGATTCCTGACCCATCTCAAGTTGCTCTCTATTCGGATGATGAAAAGAGTGCGACTACGGTGATCTTGCGCGGCGGAAGAGGATTGGAGCCGAAGGATCCTGGAAATATCGCTTCGTTGCTGGTGAAGAATACGCCGTCGAAAGATGATCAGAAAAAAGACCTGAGTCAGGCGTCAGTGACACCGCAACCGTTACCAGCCAACGCAAAACTCATGGCTACGTCAATATCAATGGTGACGGATGGATCCGAGATAGATATCAGCTTTCCGTCGCTCGTCAAAACCGGGCTGGTACCCGCAATGGATAGTGAAGGAATGGCACCATTGTGCCTGACGATAGGGTCGACACACAAAGACGTCGAAATAAACACGTGCTATGCGGTTAGAGCAGGCGTATTGCCGAGCAAGCCGACGATCAATCCAGTGACTATTTCGTCGGCTGTGCTCATTGCCGATAAGAACAACGTGGCAAGAGTCACCGTCCAAGTCGGTACTATCGATATAGGTACGTCGCTAATGCTCATCATTGAGGGGGCGGACGTGCGCTTCGACAGTGCGATCCAAGCAGTGGCGCTTACGAGCAAAGGCGTGCCGCTCACCGCGAATTCCGTGTTTACGTTGGAACTTGGCAACCTCTCCCCGATGCATGCAGTTACGCTCACGACGATGGACAGCGCGTCCAAGAAACCCGTCGGTTCGCCTATCACATTGCTCGTTGCGCCGGCGTCCGGGGCGTTCCGCTGAAGAGGCGCCGATTCATGTGGCGAATCGAGTAAAAATGGCTCGACGGCAAATGCGATCAGGAGAGCCACGAAGGCACGCGTGATGACAACTCATGCGCGGCGAAAGGACTATAGGTTCGACAGTAGAAGGCGACCTTAAAATCCAACCAAGCCGATCTAGCGACGCCGCCGAAGGGAGGTGAAGCATATGGCAACTACGGGGGATACGATGGAAGAAAGAATGTCGACCGCAATTTCGGAAGCCCTTTCTCCGCTACCCACTCCGATGGAGGAGGAGTCAGGACAGAGTGAAGAGCCCGGGGAAGCGCAAGATGGAATAGGGCTGTGTCTTTCCGGTGGGGGGTATCGGGCGATGCTGTTTCATGTCGGATCCCTGTGGCGGCTCCATGAGATAGGGTTGCTTCGGAAGGTCGACCGGATTTCCAGTGTGTCGGGTGGGTCAATCACGGCTGGTGTACTTGGGCTTAAATGGAAAAAGATCTATGGAACTGACAGCCAAAATTCAGCGTTCATGGACGAATTCGTAACACCCATAAGAAAATTTGCCCACGTATGCGTGGATATTAATGCTGGAATGACGCACTTACTTCCTTGGGGCGATACGCCTAGTGAGCGCGTAGCGAAGGCCTATAGGGCCCACCTGTTTGGCGATGCAACGCTCCAGGATCTACCGGATGATCCGCCACGATTCGTATTCAACGCGACGGATATCAAAACCGGTTCGCTCTGGCGCTTTTCCAAACCATATATGCGCGATTATATGGTTGGCATGGTTCAGAATCCGACCGTGAAACTGGCTGATACCGTGGCTGCGTCGTCCGCATTTCCGCCTTTTCTGTCACCTGCGCATCTCAAGTCTGAGTATTTAAAGTTCGATACCCCGAAAGACGAGCCATTTCACTATCCGCCATTCACGACAGATGTGCTTCTGAGTGACGGCGGTGTCTACGACAATCTAGGGCTTGAAACGGTCTGGAAGCGATACAAAACTGTTCTGGTGAGCGATGCAGGCCAGAAAATTGCGGCGGAGCAATCGCCCTCCAAGGAATGGCTCCTGCATATGATTCGCGTTTTAGACATTATCGACAATCAGGTACGCTCACTACGCTATCGACAATTGATCGCTTCCTACGAACAGAAAATACGGGCTGGCGCGTATTGGGGCATTCGCACGAAAATTGAAAGCTATCGAGTACGAAGTTTGAATTGCCCATATGCGAGAACGAAAGAATTGGCCGAGATTCCAACGCGCCTAACGGCGACGACCGATAACGTACAGGAGCGTCTGATCAATTGGGGTTATGCAGTTTGTGATGCGGCCTTGAGGGCGTTCTATGACCAAAACCTGAGTCCTGCAAGTGACTTTCCTTATTCGAGTACGGGAGTCTAATCGTTACACAGCACATGATCTTTGGGGTGCGAATTGATAATCAAGAGGCGACAGGGATCTGAAATAGGGGGTGGCAAAACTGCCGCCAGTCATGATGATGTTGATTTTCACGTCGACTTGAACCATATTTTCGTTTTGCGTTGACCCACGTTGGGATCGTGAAAGTCGTAGAAAATCAAAAATGAAATTTGACCGCCCCGGATCAGCGCAAGATGAAAAAGTGGGTCAACCAAACACGATAATCAACAGTCTGTTCGAAAAGAAAATCTAGGTTCAACAGGCAGCGAAAATCAACATGCTCATTTCACAATGGCTCTATTGAAAACGTAACCAGTGCCCGATCGCGATGCCGGCCAACGCAAAAACGATATTTGCCGCGGTTCCTGCAAGTGCAGTTGCGGCGTAGTAGGCTCCCAGTCTTCGCTTAGCAACCAACCAATCCATTTGTGGTTGACTCGGTGGCTCATCTGGAAATTTAGCGTAGTTGGTTCCTTGCCAGTAGAACGCCGTCTTCATTACAAGCCAAGCGCCTACAATTGGCCAAAGGCTCGAAACCCAGAAACAGGCGAAGAACATGGGCCTTTCTAGATGACCGATCCAATAGCCGCCCGAGTTAGCGGACATCAGCTCGATCCATTTGGAGAAATTTTCGAACTGCGGCGGTTGGATATAGCCGATGTTTTGGCCAA
>WNFM01298357.1_pt2 | contig 10906 bp, 9 predicted proteins | sample 5400271 | NCBI WGS metagenome assembly WNFM01 (sample SAMN13153352, study PRJNA577476) | soil metagenome | isolation source: 60 cm saprolite on Douglas fir-dominated hillslope | place: USA:California | collected 2013-09-17 | reverse complement strand
ATCGCGGATAAGAGTCCAAGAAAACTCTCTCTTTTCTTCCTCTTATCGAAGGCCAACTCCCGGCAGTCCTCCGCACCGGATAGCAACCGCTCCATGCGAAGCGCCTCGTTTGTTCCAGACCCTTTAGTGGCAAACCATGCGATGATCATCGTTACGTCGAAATCAACTCACAACATTCGCCAGAAGAAACTCGTCGCCTCCAACGGATAGTCCCTGCAGAGGTTCTTCGACACTTCGACAAGAAACGCGAACTTCCACGACTGCCCGCGAAGAACCCTCCCCGGCGGTCATACTTATAATCAGGTACGCGATTTTCAATGAGGAAGGACAAATTGAGTATTATCACCAGCTCGGGCAAACGCAGCCCCTTCCTCGGCGGGTTCCAATTCGTGGGGCAAGGGCATTCTCAGCTTCCATGTCGGGGCTAACTGGAGCTCGTTCACAATCAATGCCTTATCCCAGGCGCCCTTATTAAACGCTTCAATCACAAACACCCTGCCGCCAGACTTTACTGAGCCGCCTACCTTTCGTCCCGAAAACGATGGCAGTGAATCAAATGAATTAGCCAGCATCCCGGCGCGATCCATTGGCGGCGCAAGCGTCGCGGGCACAGCACCAACAGGAGTAATCGTTTCAGAGGCTGCACTGACAAAGTTCGTCTCCACGGTCGGAATCGCTACCAGTTGTGCCTGATCCTCGGTAGGAACAATCTTATATCCGCGTTTCGTCAATTCCGTTTTTGCTTGGTCTGCCGCCGCCTGTGCCAATGTCGGGTCATCGACATAGGGATTTGGTATTACGACGATTCCAGACCCATCGGGTGTCGGGCCGGCCTGCGGCTTGCCAGGTTGAGCCTTCGACAAAACTCCCGTCACGCTACTGCAACTCACCAGCATCACTGATAGATAAAGAACCAGCCACCCGCTCAGCGCCGCGACTTTCGGTTGGCTCGTCGTTGTTGATGCTCGCGTGGTCATATTTACCTCCCGCTCATTTGTTGGGACAGCGTTGCTTCCTGATCAGATTGCTGACCTCCTGTTGCTTCGGCCAACTTCCTCACTCTGCGCAGCCGTCGTTCTCCCCCCTGCCGGGAAGCTGCAACCAGACCGAGAAGGACCGCCGTGTAAAGCTGGAGCGATGCAATCTGCATCGGGAAATCGACCGTTGCGTGAACTAGAATCGTCCCTAGCGCAAGAAGAGAGGCGATCGCAAAACGACGGGTGTTACCACTCCAACGCCTGTACCGTCGCCCGAGCGTCCAAGTTGCCCGTGCAACTGTTTGGCCGAAGAAAATAAACCAGGCGGTTGCTCCGCAGAAGCCCCACTCAACTAGCGTCTGAAGGTAATCCTCGTGCGCGTATTCCCAATAGCCCTGAAGTCTTGTCCCTAGATTATTGGTAAAAAAAGGAAAAATTAAGTGGAACGTTCCCGGTCCAAATCCCCACCAACCGGAAGCCGGTATGATATAGCGCACGATGGCGCCGTAAAGCATGAACCTACCATCACCGTCACTCACCAGACTTTTGCCCAGCTCCGCCCAATGCCGGTAGGCATCCTTGAAGCCGACGGACCACACCAGAAGAGCAGCAGCCAAGAAACCAGCGATAGCGAATCCCGTGAGCCGAGTCCAACCGAAGGCAACTTTGTTTGTGCGAGCTCTTTCGTGCCATTTCCAGCAAAGAAAGCAGCAGAGGGCAACTAACCCTATTAACGTCGCTGCGCGTGAAACATTAACAAATGCGCTCACCAGCGTACCAAGAAACGCCAGCACCCAAAAACTTCTGACTAGATTGGAGTGGTCTCGCCGGAACATACAAATCATCCGTGCAGCCGTCAGTAAGAGGCTGATGTTAATAAAAGCGCCCGCATTCGCGTGGTACCGGTAGGTAGCAAAAAACGTTGGTCCACTATCGAGATCACTCCGCCAGAAAATGCCGGGTGCTCCCGTCACCCGCTGCAGCAACCCTAAGCCCACTAGACTCACTCCCGTTATGCTCATGATAACCCAAAAGCGGTCTCGCCACTCCGGGTCAGCCCCCAAGTCGTTAACCGCCCAGAACGCGCCAAATAATCCGGTGATCAACCACATTTGGTCCAAGGATGTCCCGCGATCGACTGTGCCCGGCAACCATGGTATCAGCGTAGGAACAAAGTGGAAATATTGGACCGTTGAGTCGTAAACTAACTTCGGATTCAAAACCATCACCCAGCCTTGCGTGAGAATGATGAGGGTCAGCGCGGCCGGCAGCCAATGAACCTTCGGCCAGCGCCGCTGGATGAGCCGCGAGATCACGAAAAGGCCGATTAGGACCAGTAAAGCTCCCGCTAACAACTCTTTCGTTTGTGGGAAAGTCGTACCGTATGCCCAGGGAGCGATAACTAGCAATCCCGCTAGCCACCAGCCAGGCGCATCGCACATCACCTGCTTCCACCAAAACCGCCGGACAAGACTGCTCTTCTTCCGACGGGCCCGTCTGCCGGTGCGTTGCGCTGGCGTCTGCGGCGGTTTGTTAACATCCAGCTCGCCACGCGATGTAGACCGATAAACTAACATTTATGAGCCAACGTTAATAAATTCACTGCAGAGGCACAGAGTTCAGGAAGAAGGGAACGGCCGAAAGCTGATTGCGATTAGGCACAAATTGACACAAATGAACGTCTCCCATTCGACGTCTTCGAAATCTGCAGTTTCGCGATTATTTTTTCTGATTTCTCCCTCCTTTGTGAGCTCTGTGCCTTTGTGGTGAATTCCGTTCAGTATGCCGAAGTTGGTGGCCGAAAGATCTGTTTTATGGTCTCAAACACGATCCAGATATCCCGCCAAATGGACCAAAACTCTAAGTAGTCGGTATCATATTTGACCCGCTCACTAATATCCTTCTCGGTGGTAATCTCGCCGCGATAGCCCCGAATCTGGGCCAATCCCGTAATGCCCGGTTTAACGTAGTTGCGGACAAGATAAGACTCTAACGCCTTGCAGAATTTCCGATCGTGGATCAGCATATGAGGCCGAGGACCAACAATGCTCATCTCGCCGCGCAAGACGTTAATAAACTGCGGCAGTTCATCCAGGCTGGTGCGACGAAGCCAACGCCCCGCGGCAAAAACTCGCGCATCGTTGGCGGTCGCCTGTTTGCTGGAACGCGCTTTCGGTTGCATGGTTCGAAACTTCAAGATCCGGAACGGTTGGCGAGAAAAGCCCGCCCGCGTTTGCCGATAGAAAAGTGGGCCCGGCGATTGCAACCGGTGCAAAATGGTCACTAACAACATCACCGGCGGAAGAATAAATAAAACCACCGGCACACTGATCGCGATGTCGAGTGCACGTTTTAGCAAACGGTTAATCGGGTCCTCGAGTGGCTCTTCCCGGAACGAGATAAAATCGAAACCGTACAAATTAAAAAAAGAAACCGGATGATGCAAGAGCTCAGAAAGATTGTTCACTACCAGCAACCGTGTACCGAGCCGGTTACAGAGGCGGGCAATCTCTCCCAGCACTTTCTGCTCGCGCGGCAGCTCAAGCAGAACGAGCTGATGAATCCGCCCTCTAGAAATTGTTTTTTCTAAAAGCGATAGGTTGTCGTTCTGAGCCAGATGCACGAACTCTTGCTGATCGGCTGGGTTCTCCACCAGATTTGAAATGTCGAGGCCCAGCTCGGCCGTTTGTTTGCACCAATCCTGCATCTCCCGGGCTTTTTCGAGCGGTCCAACCAACAACGCCTTGTGTTGGTGACGATCGGAAAAGAAGGTCCGCATCAGAAACCGGGGAAGATGTCGATGGGCGTAGAAAAACGCCAGATAGAGTAACGGCAGATAGGTGAAAAGAAACAAGCGTGAGATCTGGGGATCTTTGAAAAGGGCGAGCAGCAGCAGGATAGCCCCTGCAACAAAAAGGACGTTGCGCAGAGCGATACTATGACTGCCAAAAAGGTCGCATCGAAGGACCTTGTCATTTAATTTTTGCGAATTGAGGCTAGCGATCCCCAGCCCAGCGAGAGCGATCAGCTGGTAGATCAGGTAGTGGCCGTAATCGTACGCGTTGTCCGCATGGAATAGGATGACCAGGAAGCTGAGATACGACCAAAATGCGATCACCAGCAGCAATGCCAACAGCCAATAGTACGAATTCTTTACCCCACGTACGCGGTTGTAGACCATAATTCGTTACCCCAGTGAAAGGACACTCTCAGCACTTTGTGCCACCGGTTTGGGTTCCGAACAGGAGGCCGCTCGCAAAACCAGCGTCATCTTCTGCAGGAAGACCTCACGCGAAAATCGTTCGGCGTTCGCTCGAATCCTTTCGGCGCACCAACTGATCCTTTCTGCGAGTCGAACTGCGGCAGCGAGCGACTCCGGGGACGGCTCTTGAAAGAGAATACCAGTCTCGCCGTCTGTCACGGTCTCAAGAGCGCCGCCACCGGCGAAAGCAATCACCGGGCGCCCGCAGGCCTGGGCTTCGACCGGAGCAATGCCGAAATCTTCCACCCCCGGGAAAATCAGGCCGCGACAACCTTCTAAATAACGCTTCGCTTCCGAATCAGTTACGTGTCCGAGAAAAGAAATGGTGGGTCCCGCGAGTGCCTGGAGACGAGCGCGGTCCGGACCATCTCCGATGATCACCAGTTTTTCGCCCAGTTGGTTAAAGGCTTGAACCGCTAAATCGATCCGCTTATAGCCGACCAGTCTGGATAAAACGAGATAGTAATCTCCGCGCTGGGAAGTAACGGAGAACCGGTCCACATTAACTGGGGGATAAACCACGACCGAGGTCCGCCCGTAACAGTCTAAGATTCTTTGCTGCACGCATCGGGAAATAGCGACGAACTGACCGATTCCTTGTGCACATTGAAAATCCCATGTCCGTAAAGCCGTTAGCAGTGCCGTCGCTGCGGTCTTTAGAACCGCTCCCTTGAATTCTCGACTCATATAGGTGTCCGGCGACCAGAAAAAACGAGGCGGCGTGTAACAGTAACAAACCGTCTTGGCCGAGTCTGCCACCCGGATCCACTTAGCGAACCCGCTGCTGCTGATCCAAACGATGTCCGCGTCGACCCGTGGCATGGAACGAAAAGCAAATGGATAAAGCGGGAACAGCTTTTTGAAATGGCGCCGGGAACCGGGCAGACGATTGACCCAGTTGTTCCGGATATCTTTCCCGATAAACTCCGGTAACAGATGGTCATAGTCCGTCACGCTCGTGTAAATAGGCGCTTCAGGAAATGCCTGAGCCATGGCCGCCACGACCCGCTCTGCGCCCCCCATCTGAATCAAGTAATCATGGACAATCGCTAACCGCATACACTCCCTCTCCTCCTCTTAATCGTGCTCATAATCGCTCGTTGGTATCTGTTAGCCGGCGGAATGTTAAAGCCTCGGAGTAATGGAGTATCGGAGTATTGCGATATGGTGGCCCGAGCGATGCAGGAGCACCGAGAACGAACGAGAATGCGGAATTTCTTAAACATCTTAGGCTTCGGTCAGCTTTGCATCGTTCTCCCTTGATCTCCTTCGAGTGACGCCCGCAGCGGTCTTCACTCGCGACCTTGTCAATCCCTCTACACTTCCGTTGATGAAGTCTGTCCAATCAGCCAGTATTCTCTCCAGGTCGAAGCGCTGGACTGCTGCTTCCCTGCCGCTCCTGGCGAGCGTTTCCGCCCAGCGCCGGTTATTCAGCAACTGTTCCATGGCGCTGACTAACTCCCCTGCATCTCCTGGATCCACTAAGATCCCGGTCACCCCATCTTCAATAATTTCAGCAGGACCACCGCATCGGCTGGCAATCACCGGTCGACCAGCTAACTGCGCTTCCACAATCACTCGCCCAAATGGTTCTGGCGAAATCGAACAATGCACCACCAAATCAACCGCTCTGAGAAAGGGAAGGATATCAGGTTGAAACCCCATAAAATGGACGCGATCCGTCAGTCCTAAGCGTTCAACGAGCAGCATAAGCTCGCGCTTATACTGCTCGTCCCCGGCTGTGAACAAAGCATCCCCCACAATGATCGCAGTCACCCCAGGAAGCTGCCTAAGCGCTTGAATGAGAATCTTTTGTCCCTTCCAGCTCGTAATCCTTCCAAACATTCCCACCATCGCTCTATCGTCACCGGGATTCTTCGTTGGACAAGGCGCCACTACGGAGTCTTCACCAAACCGTTCGACTCGGAATCCATTTGGTAGAACCGTTAAGTTGCGATTCCGTCCGCCCGCTTTCCGGTAAGCCTCCGCGGTTGCCTCGGAATTTGCTACGACACCGGTAGCTAGATTAGCAGCGGTTACTAACAACCAACGGTTTAGCCGGTTAAAATGTTGGGCGTCAATGATGTCGTGGAGATGAAACAGGAACGGCTTCCGGAGAATCGAGGCGGCGACCGCGGTGATGATTACTGCTTTGGCCGTATTCGCGTACAGAACGTCGAAACCTTGCGCAACCCTCGCGACCTTGACCACGAGCGAAATAAAACCGGGGAGAGAGCTAAAATAGGTAGCGATCTTTGAGTTCTTCCTGACCTGCGCTTCTTGTCGAGCGCCGGTCAGAACCATCGTATGGACGCGATTCGTCTCGAGCAGCTCCTGAAACGGCCCTGGCTCAAACAGAAGGACGGTACTCCGGTCCCGCAGATGAGTTGCCAAGTCAGCCAAACACAACTCAGCGCCGCCGAGCTGTCCTGTCTGATCCACAAATAAAATCCTGAAATCAGAGTTCACGCCTCAACCCTGCCGGTACACCGATAATACTGTTGCCACCCGCCGTCATGGTTCTCCCCCTCCCATCCCGTCAACCGCCACCTCTGCTGCGACGCCCTCGCCCTAACGCCCTCGCCCTATTAAGGGTTCGTTCGAGCCCCTGGAGTAGAAGGCGAAATAAACACGCCGTTAGTGGACGAATTCGCCGGGTTAAAGGTTGGCACCCCAAGAACCGTGGTGGTTGGTGCAACTCCCTCGACGCTGGCCAACAAGTTGGCTATAAAATCGAGGAGCGAAGCAAAGGCCCCGCCGTTTTGACTCAAAGCGAAGTTGAGCGCGCTCAGAATGGCCAATTGTTCCTCCCGACTAACGTTCGAGATGGCAGCGTCGATAATACATTGGCCTTGAGGCGGGTTCGCCTCAACCGCGGCCACTACCACCGCTCCGACTTGACTCGGCGGCGCACAGGCAAGGATGGCCTTGATCAAAGCCGAGGCATCGTCGCATGAACCCACTCTGGCAAATGCTGCTTTGGTTAAGGCCAAAGCCCTGTTGTAATTCCCCCGGGCAAATGCGGCACAGATAGCGGCGCTATCGTTTTGCGCATACGTCGCTGCTGGAACGGCTACAACAATGGCGACGCACAGAAAAAACTTAGCAATAGAATGAATCATTAGATACCTCCAAAAAATAACCCGCGGTCCGTTCTAGTAATTTTACTCAGAATAGGCAATACCATTTTTGCGAGAATTTAAAGAAAATGCACCGATCAATCAAAATGCCTCTGTTCGCTTCGCTCTTTTATGGCGTATACCTCTCAGATAATCTTCATTCCCAGTCGCGATCTGTCCCCCGATGAGGATTGCCATTCTCTCTGGGGCGTTTCCCCCACAATTCGACGGTATCGGTGATCACACCTGGTGGCTTTCTCAGGAGTTGGCCAACCAGGATCAAGAAGTCGTCGTCTTCACCAGCTTCGCCCCCAATAGACCAAAACCCGCCGGCGTTGAGGTGATCTGCTGCTTCAATCCCGCCAAACCTCAAACCATCCAGGGACTCCCGCACGCCCTCCAGGAGGCTGGGCGGTTCGATTGGCTAATTCTCCAGTACAATCCGTTTTCTTTTGCGCCCCGAGGCTTCGCGCCTTGGTTAGTCTCTGCACTGAGAAAAGCGAAGATCCGGCTCGCGCTCATGGTTCATGAAACTTATGTCCCCCTTTGGCCGTGGAAGTTCACCGTGATGCGCCTTTGGCAATACCCGCAGTTTGCCTTCCTGGTGCGCATAGCGGGCGCGGTTTTCGTGTCAACCGAACGCTGGCTTCCCCAGGTGCAACGGTGGACAAAGCGGCCTTGTTCAGTGCTACCGGTTGGCTCGAACCTACCCCGCTGTGAACTCACAAAACGAGAAGCAAGAGCAAACCTCGGCTTCCCACCAGAGGCGTTGCTACTTGGTATCTTCGGGTTCTCGCATATTAGCAAGCGCACGGAATGGGTTGGCGCCGCCGCGTGCCGGATCCAAGACCGATTTCCACAAACCCAACTTTTGAGTGTCGGACACACCAGCGAGTTGCTCCGCGCTACCTGCGGGCAGGTCCCCGTGCATCAGCATGGCCTTTTGTCAGGACCTGAGGTTAGCTTACGCCTGCGGGCCATGGACCTTTTTCTAGCACCTTTTGTCGACGGCATTTCTACTCGACGCGGATCGGTAATCGCGGCTTTTCAGCATAGCGTCCCGGTCTGCTCCACCTTCCGTGAATATACTGATCGCTCTCTTCGCAACCTTGCCAGCACGGCAATTTCTTTAACGCCGAGCGACAACGAAACCCTTTTCATGCAGAGCGCGCTCGAGATGGCCCGAAAATCCCTCGAGCGAACCGATTTAGGTCAGGATCTGGCGAAGTTTCACGATGAACATTTCGCTTGGCCCATTATCGCCCGGCGCTTAATCGCAGAACTGGAAAAATGAATCGTTCCTTAGAAACGTCCCCACCCTTTCGGGCCCCCAAAGAGCTTCCCACTTTCTTATGTCCCTCAAAGAGCTGATCGTGATGCCGGCTGGAAAGGACCGCGGAGGAGCTGAAGAAGCTCTTTTGCAATATGTGACCTATCGGACAAGCCAGGGTGCACCTCCGCACGTCATCGTACTTGAGCCAGGCCCCCTCACGGAATTGTTGGAGGCGCGCGGCGCCAAAGTAACCTTCATTGACGCCCGACGGGTCCGTGACATACGGCGGTGGATTGAGACGGTTCGCAAAATCGCGGCGATCGCGCGACAAGAACGAGCGCAGATCATTTTCGGCTGGATGAGTAAGGGGCACCTTTATGGTGGAATAGCTGGACTGCTGGTTAACACGCCAGCAATCTACTACCAACATGGTCTACCCGAAGCCGGGACAATCGACAGGCTTTGCCGCCTGTTACCGGCATCCGGTGCGCTTGGCTGTTCCGACTTTGTGACTCAGCAACAACAGCGGGTGGTACGTTACCCTGTCCTCAGCGCGCCGCCGGCAGCCGATATCAGCCGCTTCGAGAAGGCTAGAACGCTTTCTGCCAGCGACCTGAAAAGTCGACTTGGATTCGACCCGAACCGACCCCTGATCGGGATTGTGGGCCGGCTGCAGCGCTGGAAAGGCATGCATGTCTTCGCCGAGGCCATGGCAAAAATCATCGATACAAAGTTGGATTGCCAAGGTGTGATTGTCGGCGGTCCGCATGATTGGGAGCCTGATTACGCAGTGTGGCTAGAACAGCGTGTTCGGCAACTGGGTCTAACCGGCAAAATCATGCTCGCGGGTAAGCAGAACAATGTACCCGTGTGGATGCAGGCAATGGACGTCTTCGTTCACGCCTCCGAAGGCGAACCGTTCGGCATCGTGGTCGTGGAAGCCATGTCGCTGGGCAAACCGGTCATTGCGACAAAGCCCGGCGGACCGGAAGAGATCATCCAGCACGGCAAGAACGGCCTATTAATACCCCCCAACGATCCGACAAAGCTCGCTGAAGCCGTCGTTACTTACCTGAGTGATCCGGCCCTTTCGGCGCGAATCGGTGCGGCTGCTAGACAGCGGGCCCTAGAGTTCACTCCCGAGCGATTCGCCCAACGTGTCCTCGAAGCCCTAACACGCTTCGCCAAGCCATCGCATCTCACGCCAAGTCACAAAGACGCCGCGGGTTAAAACACCTGTACGGAACTAAAAATTGACTTCATGGGTCTGGAGGAGGCGTGTTACGCCGACGACCTGACTGGAAAGCAATTTCGACTGCCTTCCTCCGTCTGTATCTCTGCAACTTGGCGTGAGTTTTGCAACGCCTTACCCAATCAACGGCGCACCCGGCCGCGTTAACCTTAGTTTCAGCGGACCGTAGAGTGCATTGTAAGATCCAATCGGTTCGTGAATTGCGATTGCCTCGGTGTAGAGCGTGATAAACCGGTAGCCGCGCGCCGTTAAGATACTGTTGATTTCGGTCAGCTGAGTATGCCCTATTCCACTCGAAGCAAGCTCGGTGATCGTGTGACATTCAAAAAAAATGTATCGAATCACCTCCGGCTTAAGATAATCGCTGCACCCGAGGAGTACGTTTCTTTCGAAACCTTCAACATCGATCTTAAGTAGGTCGACCTTCTTTATCCCGAACTTGTCTATTATCTGATCCAGGCGGCAAGTAACGATTTTTTCTTCGCCGATTTGCTTTGCCCGCAAGCTATCCTGTAAAACATGCACCATCGTATTCAAACCCGTACGCATCGCTGCGGTGCCGTTTACATCTGCGGCCGCCATCTGGTGTAATGTTGCCCGCGGTTCCCGACCCAGAGATTCATTAAGCGCCGCGAACGTACGCTCAACAGGTTCAAACGCGTGAATGACCGCGTTAGGGAAACGGCGCAGGAAAACCCGTGTCACCTCACCTCGATTGGCTCCAACGTCAAAGATCGTCTGGAAACTCTGAGGACTCTCCAACTTTTCGAGATCGTCGAAAAGGTCGTGTCCCCAAGACCCGTTTGCGTGGCTGATTCGGAGCTTTCCAATGCGACTCAGATATTTTCCGAAGAACTCCGATCGGCGACGGTTATACGATCGGATTAGCCGAGCTAAGAGGGTCATGGCCATTTCTCGGCCGGGATGGTCCCGTTTCTTGATCGACCAAAACTCGTGGCTTTTGGAACCCACTTGAGGAGCTTAGCCACGGACATGCAACCACAGGCTCCGAAAAACGGTCAA
>WNFM01172738.1_pt1 | contig 10907 bp, 7 predicted proteins | sample 5400271 | NCBI WGS metagenome assembly WNFM01 (sample SAMN13153352, study PRJNA577476) | soil metagenome | isolation source: 60 cm saprolite on Douglas fir-dominated hillslope | place: USA:California | collected 2013-09-17 | reverse complement strand
TCTCGATCCGCTCCAGGGTCTCGACATCGGAATGGATGTAGCGCACCCGGACACCGGCTTCGTGCATGTATTCGGTCAAATCCTCGGCCATGCGCTTGGTCAGCGTGGTGATCAGCACGCGCTGGCTTTTCGCTGCGGCGTCCTTGCATTCGGCGATCACATCATCGACCTGGAATTCGGTCGGGCGGATGACGCAGACGGGATCGATCAAGCCTGTGGGGCGGATCACTTGTTCAGCGAAAACGCCACCGGTGCGCTGCATTTCCCACGGACCTGGTGTCGCCGAGACATGCACGGTCTGCGGTCGCATGCGCTCCCATTCCTCGAATTTCAACGGACGATTATCGCAGCAGGAGGGCAGGCGGAAACCATATTCGGCCAAAGTCGATTTCCGCGCATAGTCGCCTTTGAACATGCCGCCGACCTGCGGCACGGTGACATGGCTTTCATCGGTGAAGAGCAGCGCGTCCTCGGGCAGATATTCGAACAAGGTCGGTGGTGGCTCACCGGGATTGCGGCCGGTCAGATAGCGCGAATAGTTTTCGATACCGGCACAAGCACCCGTCGCCTCCATCATTTCCATGTCGAAGTTGACACGTTGTTCCAGGCGCTGGGCCTCGAGGAGCTTGTTCTGAGTGTTGAGGTCGGTCAGCCGCACTTTCAGCTCTTCGCGGATCAGCTTGATCGCCTGGGTGAGGGTCGGTTTCGGTGTCACATAGTGGCTGTTGGCGTAGATCTTGATCTCGTCCAGCGAGGCGGCCTTCTCGCCGGTCAGCGGGTCGAATTCATAGATCGCCTCGATCTCGTCGCCAAACAGCGACAGGCGCCAGGCGCGATCTTCAAAGTGGGCGGGAAACAGTTCGACGCTGTCGCCCTTGACGCGGAAGGTGCCACGATAGAAGGCGGCATCATTGCGCTTGTATTGCAGCTCGATGAGCCGGCGCAGAAAGTCGTTGAGATTGATCGAATCACCGACCTTCAGCGTCACCGTCATGGTGGAATAGGTTTCCGGCGAGCCGATGCCATAGATACAGGAGACCGAGGCGACGATGATCACGTCGCGGCGCTCGAACAGCGAACGGGTCGCCGCGTGGCGCATGCGGTCGATCTGCTCGTTCAGCGAGGATTCCTTCTCGATATAGGTATCGGTGCGGGGCACATAGGCTTCCGGCTGGTAATAGTCGTAATAGGAAACGAAATATTCGACGGCATTTTCCGGAAAGAAGCTCTTCATCTCGCCATAAAGTTGCGCCGCCAGGGTCTTGTTGGGTGCCATCACTAAAGCCGGGCGCTGCACCTGCTGGATCACATGCGCCATGGTGAAGGTCTTGCCGGAACCGGTGACCCCGAGCAGCACCTGATCACGCTCTTCCTGGCGGATGCCGGCGACAAGATCTTCGATGGCCTGCGGCTGATCGCCGGCGGGCACGTAATCGGAGACCAGCTTGAACGGCTTGCCCACGGTCGGCTGGGCGATCGAGACCGGGCGTTCTTCGATGATGGGATCGGCATGCAGCGGCTGTTTCATGCCCCTTATATAGCCTGCCCAGGCGGCTGTTTAAAGTCGCTGGCGCGGGGCCATCGGCACTCCTGACAGCGTTCCTGACATCGCGTGGTCTCAGCTTCCGCCGGTCAAGCGCGAGGCCGGCGCCTCAGCCAGCAGGGGACGCAGCACCTCAATCACCCGCTGGGACTGACTTTGCGCCACGTTGAAGCGGAGGAAGGCACCGCAACTCTGGCTGGTGCTGAAGGCATTGCCGGGCGCCAGCATGACCCCTTGATCCAGGGCCAGGCGGGCGATCTCGGCGGAATCGCTGCCGGCCGGCAGCTGCATCCACAGGAACATCCCCTCGCTCGGTTGCAGCCAAGGCGTGAGGCCGCAGGCCTCCAGGCGGCGCTGCACCTGGGCCATCGCCTGGCGCAGGCGGCCGCGAATGGTTTCGACATGCTTGCGGTAGCTGCCATCGATCAGCAGGCAGTGCACCAATTGGGCCGAGAGCTCATTATTGCCGAAACTGCTGGCAAGCTTCAGGTCGCTCAAGGCGGCGATCAGCGGGCCATTGCCGGCGATGAAGCCGCAGCGGCAGGCGGCGGACAGGGTCTTCGAGAAGCTGCCGAGATAGATCACCCGCTGCAGCTGATCGAGGGCGGCGAGACGCAGGCCGGGCCGTTCCTGGAAATCGAGGAAGATATCATCCTCGATAATGAGGAAATTATGCTCGGTCGCCAGCTGCAACAGACGATGCGCGACGGCGGGTGCCAGTTGCCCGCCGGTCGGATTATGCAAGGCGGCATTGGTGAGATAGAGCTTCGGCTGGTGCTGTTTGGCGAGCTCCGCCAGACGATCGAGATCGGGACCGTCTGGGCGGCGGGGGACGCCAACGGCCTGTACCCGGTGGCTGCGCAGATTGCCGATGAAGTTGAAATAGCCGGGATCATCGACCAGCACGGCATCCCCCGGCTGCACCAAGGCGCGATGCACCAGATCGATCGCCTGGCTGCCACTATCGGTCAACAGGATGCACTGGGGTGGCGCATCGATCTCGATCGCCGCCAGACGACGGGTCAGCTGTTCGCGCAAGGGGGCAAATCCCAAGGGCTGACCATATTCCAGTAACTGGCTGTCGCCAGCATTGGCGATCTGCCGCAAGGCCCGGCGAATCTGCGGTTCATCCAGCCAGGAACGCGGCAGCCAGCCGCAACCCGGCTTCAGCAACCGATCATCCAGGGTCAGGGCCTGACGCATGATCCAGATCGGATCGATGGTGCGGTTGCGGGCATCAGCCGGTTCGCCGAGATCCAATGCCGGCCGCGATCCGGAGACAAAGAAGCCGGAAGCGGGCCGCGAGACCAGATAGCCCTGTGCCACCAGCCGGTCATAGCTTTCGATAACCGTGAACTTGCTGACGCCGATCGCCTCGGCCAACCGCCGGATCGATGGCAGGCGGACCCCCGGCAGTAGGCGTCGCTGCTCGATGCGCTCGATCATGGCGGTCATGATCTGATCGACCAGCGGGCGCGGATCCTGGCGGTCGAGTTGGAGGTCCATCTTGAGCATACCGGTACAGTTTTACTGAGTGTACCGGATCGATTGGCGGCCAGCTAGAGGCTGACCATTCCTGATGGAGCGCATCCGCGTCGCGCTCATCGTCGCCAATTCGGAGCAGCAGCAAGGGCCAGCCGAAGCTGAGCGCCGATTTTGTTTGGGTGATCATTGGGCCTGACGGTCATGCCAGCGAGATAGCAAGGCCATCAATCAACTGTACCGGTAAGGGCGCCGATACAGGTCGCGCGGAGGAGCGTGCGCCTTGCCTGGGTGGGCACTGGACGTCATGGCATTTTTCGGTGACGGGATCATGGCAAAGATCGATGGATCATGGAGGTTGCGAGTGACAGACATGAATGTGACGGAAAAGGCCCAGCCCACGCTGCAGGCCGTGTTGCCGTCATTGGCGGATTCCGGCATCGTCGCGACCCGGCGCATGGCCAGCATGCGCAACCAGTCCGACATCTGGCTCGGCCTCGTGTTCGGTTTTGTCGGCTGTGCGATCTTCGCCGGCTCCCTGCCGGCGACGCGCCTTGCCGTGGCGCAATTCGATCCGCTGCTGGTCACGGCGGCGCGGGCGGTGATCGCCGGCATCCTGTCGATCCTGGCGCTGGCCTGGCGTCGGCAAGCCTGGCCGGATCGCGCCGCCTGGCAAAGCCTGGCGATCGTCGCCTTTGGTGTTGTGCTGGGGTTCCCGCTGTTCAGTGCCTATGCCATGCATCAAGTCCCGGCCAATCACGGCATGGTCTTCATCGGGCTGCTGCCGGCGATGACGGCCATGGCCGCCGTGTGGCGGGGCGGCGAGCGGCCGAAATCGGCTTTCTGGTTGTTCGCGGTGCTGGGTGGATGTGCCGTCATCGGCTACGCGCTGTACCAGGCGCACCGTGCCGGGCAGGGCTTTCGCCTGCAGTCAGCCGATATCGATATGCTGATTGCCATTGCCGTTTGCGGTCTTGGCTATGCCGAGGGCGCGGTGCTGGCGCGTCGTCTGGGTTCCTGGCAGGTCATCTGCTGGGCGCTGCTGCTGGCCCTGCCGGTGATGTCGAGCCTCTTGATCTGGCGCTGGCTGGCGCTTGATTTCAGTTTCGATCAACTGCTGAACAGTGGTCCACAAGCCTTGGCCGGGCTCGGCTATGTCAGTCTGTTCAGCATGTTGATCGGCTTCTTCTTCTGGTACCACGGCTTGAAGCTCGGCGGCATCGCCCGCGTCGGCCAGTTGCAGCTCATCCAAAGCTTTCTCGGTCTTGGCTTTGCCCATCTGGTGCTGGGTGAGCCGGTGCCGACAAGCGCCCTGATCGCTGCTGTGCTGGTGGTCGGCTGTATCTTCGGCGCCAGAAAAGCGGCTTGAAGCCGTCGACGATCAGGCCATGCGAATTCGACCGATGAAGGCATCGACCTGCGATGAGAGGGCTGTCGATTGCCGGGAGAGTTCATTGGCGGCCTCCAGCACTTGTCCGGCCGCGTTGCCGGCCTGGGCAGCTGCATCATTGACCCCCGGTGATATTGCGCGCGACCTCTTCGGCCCCGACCGCAGCCTGCTGCACATTGCGGGCAATTTCCTGGGTGGCGGCGCTCTGTTCCTCGATCGCGGCAGCAAGGCTCGCGGCAATCTCACTCAGGCGAAGGACGGTGCCGCCGATCGTCTGTATGGCATTGACCGTCTGGTTCGTCTCTTGTTGGATGGCGCCGATCTGTCCGGTGATCTCTTCGGTCGCGCGCGCCGTCTGGGTGGCGAGATTTTTGACTTCGGAGGCGACGACGGCAAAGCCTTTTCCGGCCTCGCCGGCGCGGGCGGCTTCGATGGTTGCATTCAGCGCCAGCAAATTGGTCTGGCTGGCAATGTCCTGAATCAACTGAACCACCGAGCCGATCTTGTTGGCGGCCTCCGCCAGGCCGGCGACGCCGGCATTGGTGCGATCGACCTCAGCGACGGCATCCCGGGCGATCGATGCTGATTCCGAGACCTGGCGGGTGATCTCACTGATCGAGCTGCTGAGTTCTTCGGTCGCCGTGGCGACCGTCTGAACATTGCTGGAGGCCTCTGCTGTCGCCGCCAAGACGACAATTGCCTGACGTGACGTCTCTTCTGAGATCGAACTCATGGTCGTGGCGTTGCCTTGCAACTGCTCGGCCGAGCTTGAGACCGATTGCACGATGCCCTTGACGCTGGCTTCGAAGCCATTCGCCATGTCCTGCATCAATTGCTTCTTCTCGATTTCCGCCTGACGCTTCTGCTCCGTGGCCGCAGCTTCCATCGCGCGTGACTTGAGCGTGTTTTCTTTGAAGACAAAGGTTATCTTGGCGATGGCACCGACTTCATCAGCCCGGTCAGCACCAGGAACGTCGACTTGGAGGTGGCCGTCGGCCAATTGCCGCAGCACCTCGACAAGACGCCGCAGGGGGCGGCTGATGCCGAATTGGGCAATCAGATAGCCGATCAGCGATCCCATCAAGACACCGCCAATGCTGAGCGCGATCAGGATATGCCGCATCACTTCATAAATATCATGGGCGCCTTGAGCGAGATCGCTCGATCGCTGGTCAATGTCGGTGCCCATGTCCTGCATCAACTGGCGCAGCTTATCGACATGCTGGTGGCTCGGTTTGGCAGCCGCGAGAATCTGCGCCTGTTCAGCCTCCACATTGACGCCGGCACCAACTTTCTCGGCTGTCGCCAGGGTGTTCTCCATGCTGGTCAAGTAATCGGCATAACTCGCCTCAACCTTCCGCAATAGGTCGGTCTGGCTTTCATCGAGCAGCGGCCTGATGTCGATCAGGTGGCAGCAACGATCTCCTTGGGGTCCGGACCGGATTGGCGGCAACCCAGACTTCACTGCGATTCATCATGGCGATGTTGAGGGCAATGCGCGGTGCGATGGCGGCCGCCGTCGCCATCAGGCTGCGGCCTGAGAATGGTTGTCGACGGTAATCCACGCGATTACGCCTTAAGGTTTCCTAAAGGCGGATATTTATGCGTAATGATGGAAAATCGATTAGACCTGTGACAGCCACCGATTGCGTGTCCGCCTGTTCGGGAAATCGAGAGCCCGATCGGTCGAGGACCCGTGGCGCTGTGCCGTCCGATCAGACGCATGTCCGACCCGCAGCATGACGTTAGTGCGCCTGGTATGTTTGGATGCCTGCATTTGATGCGCAATAGGTCAGTCTATCTGTCTGTTCTGGGGTGTTGCGGCGCCAAGATGCGCATTTGTGGCAGCTCTGCAGCCATTGCGGTTGCGCCCTCGAAACGCTGGCAGTAAGGTCCGCCCGTTTTGCGCCAACTGTCCGAGCTTGAGAAGATCATGCCCTTTATTTCCGATCGCCTGGAACGCATCAAACCGTCCCCCACCATTGCCGTCACCATGAAGGCCCGCGAGTTGAAAGCCGCCGGCCGCGATGTCATCGGCCTTGGTGCCGGTGAGCCGGATTTCGATACGCCGGACAATATCAAGGCCGCCGCCATCGCCGCCATCAACAGCGGTGATACCAAATACACCAATGTCGACGGTACCGATGCCCTGAAGAAGGCGATCTGCGCCAAATTCAAGCGTGAGAACAATCTCGACTACAAGCCAGAGCAGGTGACCGTCGGTACCGGCGGCAAACAGGTGCTGTATAACGCCCTGATGGCCACCCTCAATGAGGGCGACGAGGTCATTATCCCGGCGCCCTATTGGGTCTCCTATCCGGATATCGTGCTGCTCGCGGATGCCAAGCCGGTGATCGTTGCCTGCAATGCCAACCATCAGTTCAAGCTGCAGCCGGACGATCTCGACAAGGCGATCACGCCGAACACCAAATGGCTCATCTTGAACAGCCCGTCGAACCCGACCGGTGCTGCCTATTCGAAGGCCGAGCTAAAAGCCTTGGCGGATGTGCTGCTGAAGCACCCGCATGTCTGGGTGCTGACCGACGACATGTATGAGCATCTGGTCTATGACGACTTCAATTTCTCGACCATCGCCGAGATCGAGCCGAAGCTCTATGACCGCACCTTGACCATGAATGGGGTTTCCAAATCCTATTGCATGACCGGCTGGCGCATTGGCTATGCCGCCGGTCCGGTCCAGCTGATCAAGGCGATCGCCAAGGTGCAGTCGCAATCGACCTCGAATCCGACCTCGATCAGCCAGGCGGCAGCTGTTGAAGCCTTGAACGGGCCGCAGGATTTCATCGCCAAGCACAATGTCAGCTTCAAAGCCCGCCGCGATCTGGTGGTCCAGATGCTGAACCAGGCACCGGGCCTGCATTGCCACAAGCCGGAAGGCGCGTTCTACGTCTATCCGTCCTGTGCCGGTGTCATTGGCAAGACCACACCCCAGGGCAAAAAAATCGCCACCGACGACGATTTCGTCACCTATCTGCTGGAAGCAGAGGGCGTTGCCGCCGTTCAAGGCTCGGCTTTCGGCCTGTCGCCGTTTTTCCGCATTTCCTACGCGACTTCGACCGAGGCGCTAACGGAAGCCTGTACGCGAATCAAGCGGGCCTGCGAAGCACTGAAGTAACGAGCTGATTTATCTCGTCTTTAACGCCAGAACGGCCGGGTGAATCCCGGCCGTTCACGTTTTCGTGATTTGCGGGGATCCACCCCGGCTCCCCATCCTTACTGAGCTGCGCGAACACGATTTGAAGGATATCACCCATGCTGATCAGGGTTCAGCGCGGCTGGGAGCTACCTGCCTCCCAGGTGACCCCGGAACATATCTTCTTTGGCCGACGTCGCTTCCTCTCGGGTCTTGCGGCGGCCGGCGCAATCGGCTCCGTTCTCGGGAGCGGCGCCCGGCGGGCTTGGGCCGATGAGGGTGATCCCTCGGCGGGTCTCTATCCGACCAAACATAACGATGCCTATAAAATCGACGGCATGCTGACGCCGGAAGACAAGGCCACGAATTACAACAACTACTATGAATTCGGCGACAGCAAAAACATCGCCAGCGCCGCCCAGGCCCTGCCCATCCGGCCCTGGACCGTGACCATCGACGGCATGGTGGAAAAGCCGCAAACCATTGCCATTGACGATCTGTTGAAGGCGATGCCGTTGGAAGAGCGCATCTATCGCCATCGCTGCGTCGAGGCCTGGTCGATGGCGGTGCCCTGGAGCGGCTTCCCCTTGAAGGCGCTGGTCGATTTCGCCAAGCCCACCGCCGGCGCGAAATTCCTGCGTTTCGAAAGCTTTTCCAAGCCGGATGTGGCACCCGGACAGAACCAGGACTGGTATCCCTGGCCCTATATCGAGGGCGTCACACTGGCGGAGGCGACCAATGAGCTCGCCTTCATCTCGACCGGCCTCTATGGCAAACCAATCGCAAAACAGAATGGCGCTCCGATCCGCCTGACCCTGCCCTGGAAGTATGGTTTCAAATCGGCCAAGGGGATCATCAAGATCACCTTCACCGATGAGCGGCCGAAAACCTTCTGGGAGACCATTCAATCGGCGGAATACGGCTTCTGGGCCAATGTCAATCCGGAGGTTCCGCATCCGCGCTGGAGCCAGGCCAGCGAACGCGACCTCGGCACCGGCGATCAACGCGATACGCAATTGTTCAATGGTTATGCAGCACAGGTGGCCAGTCTCTATACCGGTCTGGAAAGCGAGATGCTCTACCGATAGACGCTTTTGCCGCGACATCACGCGATCGCCCCGGTCATTGTCGGCCGGGGCGTTTTTGCCAATCAGGCAGCGCGGCGTCAGCGGTACAGGTCGCGGTTGATCGAAAAGACCAGGACCTTGTTGACGATCTTGTCGTCATCGGAAAGCGGCAAAAACAGATTGGCTTCGGAGACGAAGCGGTCGACCACCTGAAAGTCGTCCTCCTCGTAAAACGGTGCCCGGGTTCGGCAGACGGTTTCATATCGGGTGATTGCCTGGGCCGGCGTTGTGGCGAAGAACGCCTCGGCGACGGATTTGCCGGTCGGGTCATTACCGCGCAGCTGCACTTCACCGGTGCCGACCAGACGATAGACAAAGCGGCGGCTGTCCTCGACCACATCCACCAAGGTGATGTTGGACAAATATGGCGCCAGCTCCACGGGATCGATGTCGGCGCGGCTAGGCATGGTGCGGCCGTTGCATTTGGCCTGCCAATAGGCCAGCACCTTGAGAATATCGGGGTGGCATGACAGCCGCCAATCCTGCATCGCCAGTGTCACTCGTTGTTGCCTGAAGCCCGGTCGACCAGGGTTGTGCTGTCTGGCCAGCCAAGCAAAGGGCATTGCGTCTTAGAGACGGGTTCACAATTTAGCGCCAATCGGCGGCAAGCTCATGAACCATTGAGATGACGCAGTGTCAGTACCGAATCAGTCCGGCTCTCACGCTGGCGCCAAGGCCTTACGATAAAGCAAAATGATTTCATTGCAGAGAGCAGATTATGCGATCGGGCTCTAGGGACCGGTGTTGACCAAGACGGTGACCTGACAAGAGTGGTTGGAATCAGATACCCCGGCTGGCTCCCGATCAGCCTTTCTTGCGCCAACGACGAAAGGGCAAGAATGACCGTCGGGTGGCCGTATTTTCCCGATACCAAGTCAAATTCTTTTGCAGGCTCAAGGTGAATTCGGCAATCAAATTGCCATCCAGATCATCGCCGCGCTGGCGCAGGGCGTGAAGAAAGCTGCCCGTCCAATTCAGGTTGTCCCGTTTAATGACCAGCTCAATCAGAACATCGAGATCGGCAGACGGTCCCTGTTGAAGAATGGCATCCGGCGGTTGCCTGACGAGATCATTGCGGGTGGCGATCCAACCCGAAGCGTTGCGGTCATGGAGACGGTAATCCACCAGGACGCTGTCGACATACTGGCGCTGCCGTAATCCAGTCGCAAGCAGTGCAACCCAGAAATCATGACTCACAGTTGCGCCTTCAGGCGGCCAACCCCATCTGGCGATAAAGTCGGATTTAATCGCCAGTGTGCAGCCCTTCAGACATACCGCCGGGGAAAAACCCTGTGCTTGCAGATACCGATAATACGAAGGGTGGGTCGCATCGCTCGGGCTGGTGGAGAAGACTGAAATATCATGAGAAAAGACCGAGGCGGTGCTGTCGGCGGCAATGTCGGCCATCAGGGCGATCTTGTCATCACGCCAAATATCGTCCTGATCGGCAAGAAAAATCAGATCGCCGGTGCTGTGCCGCGCGGCCGCGGCGAAGTTTTTCGCAAAGCCGATATTCGTGCGGTTGACGAAGACCTGGACGGGAAAGGCGGCAGTTTGGGCAAAGGCTTTCGCGATTTCTACCGTCCGGTCACGGGAGCAGTCATCACTGATGATGAGCTCGTCAGGTCGCCGCGTCTGGCGCGCCAAGCTGGCAAGCTGCTCCGCCAGGAAGGCCTCCCCCTGATAGGTTGCCATGACAACCGAGGTCGTGAGGCGCCGATTGGTGCCAGGGCCTGGAGAAAGCGATAACTGGTTGCGCATCAATTGTTCATGTCCGGCTGATTGATTAACAAGATGAGTCGCGGTTTTGCCCGTAGTGGCGCCGTCCTGCCAGGCACGACCTGCCAAGCGAACCTGTCAGAACTTTCAATCGGCTGTCAACAAGCCGCGTAAAGTCTTCCTCGAAACCCGGGCGGACGGTGATGACGAACCGGCAGTACCCGCCCACAGGAAATTCTGATGCTCGGGATCGGGGTGCTCGAACAGCATCTTGTCGCGTCCCTGAGCCTCGCCGCCCCAGAAATATGGATAAAGGAAGTAGAGTAGGTTTTCCCACTCAACCGCCTCCTGAACAAACTTGACCATGTCTCCAAACAGCATCGCCTTCGCCCAATCCGAACCGTTGAGCCCGGCGAAGGTTGGCGAAGGCGTGACCGGAGCCGCACCGCCCAGAAACGCGACTTCGCTTTTGAACATCTGATCGACCGTCGC
>WNFM01064820.1_pt2 | contig 10907 bp, 11 predicted proteins | sample 5400271 | NCBI WGS metagenome assembly WNFM01 (sample SAMN13153352, study PRJNA577476) | soil metagenome | isolation source: 60 cm saprolite on Douglas fir-dominated hillslope | place: USA:California | collected 2013-09-17 | reverse complement strand
GGCGAAATCCCAATGATGATGTCCGGGACGTCGACGGCGCCGCAGATCAAGGCGGGGCGGCTGCTCGCGCTCGCCTTCACCGGGCCGCAGCGCTCGCGCATGCTCCCCGACGTGCCTACCGTCGCCGAGTTCTATCCGGATTTCGTGATGGTGCAATGGTACGGCCTGTTCGCGCCGGCCGGCACGCCCGAAGCCGTGCTTGTGCGCCTGCGCGCCGAGACGAACAAGGCGCTCGTCCTGCCGGACGTCAAAGAGAGGCTTTCCAACGCCGGCGGCGTCGAGCCCTGGATCAGCACGCCCGAGGAATTCGCCGCCGAGATGAGGAGCGAGTTCACCACCTACGGCAAGCTTGTGAAGGAAGTCGGGGCGAGAATCGATTGAGAACAAGGAGGTTCACCGTATGAAATCGTACTGGCTCAAGCCGGACTCCGGAAAAACCGCAATCGAGTTCCGCGATGTGCCCGCACCCGAGCCCGGCCCGGGCCAGATCCTCCTGCGCATGCACGCAGCGGCCCTGAATCGCGGCGAGCTGATCGTCGGCCACGCCGTGAAAACGGGGGGACCCGCCAAGGCGGCGGGCGGCGAAGGCGCGGGCGAGATCGCCAAGCTCGGAGAAGGCGTGGCCGGGTTCAAGACGGGCGACCGCGTGATGGGCCGCTGCAGCGGCGCCTTCGCCGAGTATTCGCTCATGGACGCGCGCGAGGCGCTGGCGATGCCGAAGAATCTTTCCTGGGAAGAGGCGGCGTGCATTCCGCTCGCTTTCATGGTGGTGCACGACATGCTCGTCGCTCAAGGGCGGCTCAAGGCGGGGGAATGGCTGCTCGTCACCGGCATCTCGGCCGGCGTCGGCGTAGCGGCACTGCAGACGGCCAAGGCGCTCGGCGCCAAGGTGATCGGGACCTCGGGCTCGCAGGAGAAACTCGACAAGCTGAAGGCGATGGGCCTGGACGTCGGCATACGCACGCGGGCCGGGGACTTCGCCGACGCGGTGATGAAAGCGACCGGCGGTAAGGGCGCGAACCTCGTGGTCAACAATGTCGGCGGCTCGGTCTTTCCCGAGACCGTCCGCGCGCTCGCCTACGAAGGCCGGCACGCGACCGTCGGCTACGTCGACGGCGTGCTCAAGAGCGAGATCGACATCGAGGCCCTGCACACCAAGCGGCTCACGCTGTTCGGGGTCTCCAATCGATTGCGCACCGCCGAGCAGCGCGCGGTAACGGTGCGCGGGTTCGCCGCCGATGTCCTTCCCTTCATCGCTGCCGGAAAGATAAAACCGCTGGTCGACCGCGTGTTTCCCTTCGCGGAGTTGCCCGCGGCCAAGGCCTACATGGAATCCAACGCGCAGGTCGGCAAGATCGCGGTGCGCATCCAGAGCTGAATCAGGTCACTGCTCGACCGGGATCCCGGCCTCCTTGATCACGCGGCCCCAGGTCGCGTACTCGCGCGCCATGTGCTGCGCGAGCTCCTCGGGGGTCGACGGCGTAGGCTCCTCGCCCTGCTTGAAGATCGCGTCGTGGGTTTCAGGGTCGCGCAGGGCTTTCACAATCTCGCGGTTCAGCCTTGCGACGATGTCCTTCGGCGTCTTCGCCGGCGCAACGTACGCGTACCAGTTCGTCGCTTCGTAGCCCGGATAGCCCTGCTCCGCGATCGTCGGCACGTCTGGCAGGGTCGGCGAGCGCTTCGGGCTGGTCGTTCCCAGCGCGCGGAGCTTGCCCGCCTTCACCTGCGGGACGGCGGTGGTCGCCGAGGCGAACACCGATTGGATCTGCCCGCCGAGCAGGTCGCTCATCGCCGGGCCGCCGCCCTTGTACGGCACGTGGATCAGGTTGGCCTTCGCCGTCAGCCGGAACAGCTCGCCCGCGAGGTTGCCGGCGCTGCCGACCCCGGAAGTCCCGTAGGGGAGGCCGCCCGGGCGGGTGTTCGCTTCCTTGACGTACTCGGCGATGTTCTTGGCGGGCAGCGACGGGTGCACCACGAGCACGTTGCCCGACACCGTCGCCATGGACACTGGCGCGAAATCCTTGGAGTTGAGGTGCGGCGCGACGGCCAGCGCCGCGATGGTCGCCAGTAGAATCGTGTAGCCGTCCGGCGCGGCCTTGGCGACGACGTCCGCGCCGATGATACCGCCTGCGCCGGCACGGTTCTCGACGACGATGGTCTGGCCCAGATACTCGCCGAGCTTCTTTTGCATGACGCGCGCCACGGTGTCTGTCCCGCCGCCCGGGGCGAAGCCGACCACGACGGTGATCGGCCGGACCGGATAAGTCTGCGCCGTTGCGTCGGAAGCAACGGCAAGCGCCGCAGAGAGCGCGATGACGAATTTCATGCTCCTTCTCCTCTCCTCACGTACCGGCGCCGTGGGCGGCGCTCATTTCCCCCGAAACACGGGCTTGCGCTTCTCCATGAATGCTCTGCGGCCCTCGATGTAATCCTGGCTCTCGAAACAAGCTTTGACGAGCGCGGCGCAGGCCTTCGCGTCGGGCGCCTCGCCCGATTTCAGCAGCTCGCGCACGATGCGCTTGCTCGCGCGGATGGTGAGCGGCGCGTTCTCCGAGATCATCGTGCAGTACTCGAGAACCAGCGCTTCGAGCTCGCCGGCCGGGACGACGCGGTGAACGAAACCCATGGTCTTCGCCTCGTCGGCCTTGAACTGGCGCCCGGTGATCAGCACCTCGCGGGCGAATGCCGGTCCGACGGTGTCGACGAGGTTCTTCAGGGAGGAGGCGCGGTAACCGAGTCCCAGCTTCGCCGCCGGGATGCCCAGGCGCGCATCCTCCGCCGCGATCCGGAGGTCGGAGCACAGGGCGATGTTGACGCCCGCGCCGAGGCAATAGCCCCGGATCATGGCGATGATCACCTTGTCGCAGCTCTGCAAGCGCTCGGCCACGCGGCCGGCGATCTCCTCGTAGCGCAGTATGCCTTCGGCGGTCGAGCGGTCCTTCTCGTACTGCGAGACGTCGGCTCCGGAAACGAACGCCTTGTCCCCCTCGCCCTTGAGTACGATCACCCGGACCTGGGGATCCTGCTCGAAGCGATCGAGCACCTTCGGGATCGCCTCCCACATGTCGATCGAGATGGCGTTCCTGCGGGCGGGATTGTTGAAGGTGAGCCATCCGATCGAGCCTTGCTTCTCGGCGACGATGCGCTCGGTCAGATCGCCCGCAGCGAATGCGGGCTGCTTTGGAAGGGCGACGAGTTCTGCCTGATTCATGAGCGGTTCCTGCGGAGGAAACCGCGATTGTAAGCCGCTACGTGGCCGGGCGACCCTTGATCGCCGTCAATAAGGTCTCGCGCCGAACAGATAGGGATGAAGAAGCACGAGCACCAGGTAGAGCGCCAGGCCGATCAGCACCTTCCTCCAACCGATCTCTTCGAAGCGGAACTGGTTGCGCCCCTGGAAGATCGCGCCGAACGGGATGTTGGACGTGACCGAGGCGTAGCGCTCCCAGTCCACGCCGATCGCCTTGTTCTTGCGGGCGTCGATCAGCACCGTGCCTAGGATCGACAGCAATGCGAAGCCCCCGAAGAAGATCACCGAGGCGGTATCTCCCCGGGCAATCACGTGCAGCACCGCCCACAACGCGATGCCCCACTGGATCGGGTGGCGCGTGACCCGCAGGATTCCGCGCGGCTCGCCGAGGGACCGAAGCGCGCTCTCCTGGCGCACGGCGCTGGGGTTTGGGGTGAGCCCGCCCACCGCGATGAAAATCAGCGAAACCGGCATCAGCACCACCGCCCACACCTTGAACTCGTCTCCCAACCACAAGCGCTCGTAAGGCGCCCTGGTGTACGCCCAGACCATCCATGTAACCGTGAGCAGGGATACCAGGCTGTAGACCCCGAGATAGGCTTTCTCGCCCAGTACCCCGACGAGCTCTGAACGAAGCGGCGTGCTTGAAACGAAGTGAGTGCCTAGAAACACGCCCGCCGCAAGCACGAGCATAGACATGGGTTCCATGCCAAACTCCCTAGTTGGGAAAGTATGCTGCCACGAAGGCCGGGGGTGGTCAAAAGTCTGAAACGTTCGCTTACAGTCCTTACAGATTCCTGATCAACCTCGGGCGGCGGTGCGCGTTACTGGAGGCGGGAGACAACATCAAGGAGGCGGACATGAAAGCGACAGCAACAGTGGCGGCGGCAGCGGTCGCCGGTTTGTTTTCAATCGCGGCAACGGCGCAGACCACCGGGTCGGAAGTACAGCGCGACGTCAACCAGCAGCAACGCATCGAGCAGGGGCTGAAGAGCGGGTCGCTCAACACCCGCGAAGCCTCGAGACTCGAGTCGGGCGAGGCGCGGATCGACCGCATGGAATCGAGCGCCATGAAGGACGGGAAGCTGAGCCCCGCGGAAAAGGCGCGCATCCAGCGCGCGCAGAACCAGGAAAGCCGCGACATCAACCGGCTCGAAAGCAACTCGGCGAGAGGCAATCCCAACTCGGCGTCGTCGCAGCGCATGCAGGCCGACGTGCAGCGCAACGTCAACCAGCAGCAGCGCATCGAGCAAGGCGTGAAGTCCGGACAGCTCACCAACCGCGAAGGCGGCAAGCTCGAAGGGGGCCAGGCGCGGGTTGACCGCGCCGAAGCGCGGGCCGGAGCCAATGGCCGGGTGAGCACCAACGAGCAGCAGCGCGTCCAGAGGGCGGAGAACCAGCAGAGCAAGCGTATCTACAAGGAGAAGCACGACGCGCAGAAACGGCACTAAGACGCGCACGGGGCGTAGACTCGGCGCCCAGCCTCAGCCTTGCGATAAAAAGCCCGCCTCGCGCGGGCTTTTTATTCTCCCGGAATGCCGAGGCTCGGTCCCCTTTTCGTCACGACGGCACTTGCCTGAAAGAAGCGATAGGGGCACCATTACCGTCCCGTGGACGATGCGGGGCCGATCGGGCAGCATAGGATCGGTCCGGCGGAGGTGCTCATGACCAGGAAAACGGCACAAGGAGCGCTGCTAGTCGTTTCGCTTGCGCTTTTCTCCCCTGTTGCTGCGGCGGCTGATCCCAGGGACCCCGGCGAATATCCTCTGAAGGACACGCCGGAAGCGGCCGTCCTTCGCGGCGACGTCGTTTTTCGCACCTATTGCGCGCTGTGCCACGGGCTGAACGCCGACGGGCAAGGCCGGGCGGCCAAAATATACAACCCCAAGCCGGCCAACCTGCGCAAGAGCATGGTGCCCGACGCCTACAAGGAAAGGATCATCCGGAAGGGCGGCAAGGAAATGGGGCGCTCCGCGTTCATGCCGCCCTGGGGCGAAGAGCTGACCGACGAGCAGATCACCGATGTGGTGCGGTATCTGCGCAGCATCGCCCCGCCCAACGCGCCCAAATAGAAACGCTGACACGACCGAGGAGTTGCCCATGCGTTCCACGCAAATCTTCCTGCTTTTCGCCTCGGCGGCATGGCTTGCCGGAGCGGCCGCAGGCGAGTATCCCATGACGCCGACCCAGGCGGACATGAAGTGGCTTCTGCCCAAGCAGCCCGATTCCCCCGCCGACAACCGGCCTACCCGGGACCGCATCGAGCTGGGAAAGATGCTGTTCTACGATCCGCGCCTGTCCTCGGACGGCAACCTGGCCTGCGCCGGATGCCACAACCCGATGTTCGGCTGGTCCGACGGGCTGGCCACCGCCAAAGGCAGCAAAAGCAAGGTCCTGGGGCGCGCGACTCCGACGGTCGTCAACACCGGCTACAACAGCATCCAGATGTGGGACGGGCGCAAGAGCTCGCTCGAAGACCAGGCCATGGGACCGATGGAATCCATGGACGAGATGGCGATGGACCTCAAGGCGCTGTTCGCGTGGCTGGCCAATACGCCGGGATACAAGGCCGCGTTCGCGAAGGCCTACCCGGGCGAGGCGATCGACCACAAGACAGTGGCGAAAGCGCTGGCCGCCTTCGAGCGCACCATCGTCAGCAAAGACTCGCCGTTCGATCGCTGGCTGCGCGGTGACAAGAAGGCCATGACATCCCAGCAGGTCCGCGGTTTCAGATTGTTCTCCGATCCGAACAAGGCCGACTGCGAGACCTGCCACCAGGCTCCCAATTTCACCGACAACGGGTTTCACAACATCGGGCTCGCGTCGTACGACCAGCCCAACCCGGACATGGGCCGCTTCGTCATCAGGCCGCTCCCGTCGGTGCGGGGGGCGTTCAAGACCCCGACGCTGCGCGACGTCGCGCTGACGGCGCCCTATTTCCACGACGGATCGGCAAGAACGTTGATGAACGTCATGGAACACTACAACCGAGGTGGGGTGAGCGCCAAGGACCGCTCACCCCAGATCAAGCGGCTGAACCTGACGCGCGGGGAGACGGAGGACGTCGTGGCCTTCCTTCAGGCGCTGACCACGCCGTCCAAGCCGTTTGTTCTGCCGCTGTTGCCTCCGAACTGAGCGGAGGCATTCGCATGCTCGTCCGACAGAGCGCGCGCATCCTTCCGAGCGAGATCACGTCGGAGGCCGCCTATCACCAAAGGCGGCGTTTTCTCAGACACGCCGCGGCCTTCGGGATCGCCGCCTTCTCCCCGGGGCTGGCGGCCGATTGCGTTGCTCCCTCGGGGAAGGGCCTGATTGCCGGCGACAAGCCCAACACCTACGCCGAGATCACGACGTACAACAATTTCTACGAGTATTCGCCCGACAAGCGCGCCGTGGCGCACCTGGCGCAGAACCTCGCTCCGCGGCCCTGGTCGCTCCGCATAGAAGGAGAAGTCGAACAGCCGAGGTCGATCGACGTCGATCGGCTCCTGCGCGAGCACGCTCCGCAGGAACGCATCTACCGCCTGCGCTGCATCGAAGGCTGGTCGATGGTGATTCCGTGGGAGGGCGTCCCTCTGTGCGACGTGCTGACGGGCGTGCGCCCGACCTCGCGCGCGCGCTTCGTCGAGTTCGTCTCCCTGCACGACCCGATGCGCTTCTACGGGCAGCGTCGCCCGACGCTGCCGTGGCCGTACACGGAGGCGCTGACCATCGCGGAAGCGATGCATCCCCTGACCCTCCTTGCCACGGGGCTGTACGGCAAGCCCATGCCCAACCAGAACGGCGCGCCGATCCGGCTGGTCGTGCCCTGGAAATACGGGTTCAAGAGCATCAAATCCATCGTGACCATCCGCCTGCAGGAGAGCCAGCCGCCACATGGCCGCGAGTCTCAGCCGACTACGGTTTCTACGGCAACGTGAATCCCCGCGTCGCGGGCGCGCGCGGCACCCAGTCGCGGGAAACCCGCATCGGCGAGCTGCGCAAGCGCGAAACGCTGCTGCTCAACGGCTACGCCGATCAGGTGGCCCGCCTCTATGCAGGCCTCGACCTCGACGCCCTCCTCTGAGGGGCTTCCGCGCGTGACGCGGGTTTTGAGCACCGCGAACCGGCACTCTCTTGCCCTCACCTGGATCGCGTGCGCGCTGGCGGCCATGCCGCTGGTCAATCTGGGATCGGACGCCGTCAACGGTTCGCTGGGAGCCAATCCTCTGGACCGGATCCTGCGCACCCCGGGACGTTGCGCGCTGATCCTGCTGCTCGTCGTGCTGACAGCGACCCCCTTGCGGCATGCGCTGGTCTTTGCCGCCAGGCGCGGCGGCGTGCGCTACGGCCGCCGCCTCGCGGACTGGAACTGGATGATACGTCTGCGGCGCCCGCTTGGCCTGGCGAGTTTCTTCTACGCGCTCGTGCACGCGGCCCTGTACCTTTCCCTCGACGCGGGATTCAACGCGGACGAATTGGCGAAGGACTTGCGCGACAAACCGTTCATCCTCGCCGGACTGGGGGCGTTCGTGCTGCTGTTGCCGCTCGCGGTGACCTCGACCGACGCGTGGGTGCGCCGGCTCAAGCGCGATTGGAAGCGCTTGCATCTTCTGGTGTATCCGGCGGCGATCCTCGCGGTGCTGCACTTCTTTTGGCTGTCCAAGCCGGGCGTGGGCGATCCGCAGATTTATGCGTTCGTGCTGGCTGTGCTGCTCGGTTATCGTCTCGCGGCAAAGCGGCTGCGCGTTCGCGACCCAGTCGAGGGGCTCGGCGAAGAGGTGATCGACGCGAGCACGACCGACTCGGAGCGCCGTGGACCCCACGCAACGCCTTCATGAACCGATCGCACCGGCATCAAGCCGTCGCTGGTCTGTGGATTGCTTTTTCTTTTCGCCGCTTCCGTCCAGGCGGAGGAGTTCGTGGTCGGTCAAAAGGACAAGTCGTTCTCCGTCAAGACACTGAAAATCAAGGTCGGCGATACGGTGGCCTTCAGGAACGACGATTCTTTTTTCCACAACATCTATTCGCTGTCGGACGTCCAGACGTTCGATCTGGGGTCTTTTCCCCAGGGACAAGCGAGAAAGGTCATCTTCACCAAGCCGGGAAAAGTCGAGGTCGAGTGCGCGATCCATCCTTCGATGAGGCTGGTCATCGAGGTAACGAAGTAGGGTGCGCGGCAATCCGGCCGTGAAGACCTGGACCATAGCGATCGTGGATAGATCGACGGCGGCCCGGCTGTGCGGTGCGATCGCCGCGCTTTTCGGCGCGGTGGCCCTGGTCGGATGGGGCCAACACAATCCCGACCTGGTCCGGTTCAGACCGGACTGGCCGGTGATGGAGCTGAATACGGCGCTGTGCGCGATCCTGGGAGGAACGGCGCTCGCCTTGCCGGGATGGCAGCAGCGCGCTTCGCGCAGAGTTCGACTGGCGTGCGGCGTGGTGCTGCTGGTCCTCCCTGCGTTGACGCTGCTGGAGAATCTTTTCGGCCTCGAGCTCGGCATCGACTGGCCCAGCCTGCATCGCTCGCTATCGGACCTCGACCCGCACCCGGGACGCATGGAGGTCGACGCCAGCCTCGGCTTTCTGTTCCTCGGGGCCGCCCTGATGCTGCCGGAGAACGCCCTGGCCCGGCGCAGCGAGTCGCTGCGCCAAAGTCTGGCGCTCATGGCGGTGGCGATGAGCCTGATCGCCCTGGCCGCCTATTTCCTCAAGCTCGATCTCGTGTACGGCTGGCAGGGCATTGCCCGCACGGCCCCGCAGGCGGCGGGCAGCCTCGGCGTGCTGGGTATCGGCCTGTGGATGCAGGCCGGGCGCGCCGGAGGCGAGCAGCTGCGGCAACACGGCCGCGACATTCTCCTGATGGTCGCGGCCTCGCTCGCCGTCGTGACGATCGTCGCGGGCGTGATGGGATTCGCGTTCATGCAGAATCGCGTCGAGCAAATGACCACCGACAGCCTGGTGCGGCTGCACAGCGACCGCGCGCGGCTCTTCACGAACGTCATCCTCCAGCACACGCTCCTCGCCGGAAGCATCGCGGCCCTCCCCGGTACCGTGGCGCAGCTGCGCCAGCTGGAGCGAGCGCGCGGCGATCCGCAGGCACGGTCCCAGCTCGAGGATATCGCACGCAGCTATCTGCGGACGGGATTCACGCGGGTGGCTTTCTACAGGGAGAGCCGCCTGTTGGCGGAGGCGGGAACCGCCGTGGCACAGCCGGAAATGACGGTTGCGCTTCACGGTCCCTTTCCGCGCGAGCTCCTTTGGAGCCAGGGCTTCCACCTGCGATCACGGCTCGCGGTGCGGGACCGCGACCGCGTGATCGGAGAAGTCGTCGCGGAGCGCTCGCTGGACATTCTGACGCTTCTTACCGCAGACGCCAACCAGTGGGGAGAGACCGGGGAGATGATGTTGTGCGCGCTGGACGGCGATCCGTTTCCGTGTTTTCCGGGGCGATTCGTTTCCCGGCCCTTTACCGTGCCGCGCGCCGTCGACGACAGGCCGTCGATCGTGGCTCAGGCCTTGAAAGGCGAGCCCGGGGTCGTTTCCATTCCGGATTTCCGCGGGCAACCGGTGCTCGCCGCTCGGCATGGTAGTCAAGATGGACTGGGCCGAGCTTTACGCGCCGGTGCGCAGGCAGCTGCAGATCGTGCTGGTTTCCCTCGCGCTGATGGTGGCCTTGAGCCTGTGGCTGGTGCAAGGACGCGTACGCCCGTTGCTGCAGAGGCTGGTCGAATCGCAGCAGGCGGCGCAGGCGAGCGAGGCGCGCTTTCTCGCGGCGGCGGAGAACAATCCGGACGCCTTCTACATTCTCGACAGCGTGCGCGATGCGCGCCGGAACCTCGTCGACTTCCGCGTCGCCTACGTGAACGAAAAAGGAGCGAAGCTGTTTTCTCTGCCCAAGGAGCGGCTCATCGGCCAGCGGTTCTGCGAGGTGGTGCCGCTGATCCGAGAGAGCGGGTTCTTCGATAAATACAAACGCGTCGCGGACACCGGCGAATCGCTGCTCGAGGAGCTGTCGGTTTCCATCCCCGGCGCCGATGTTTCCTGGCTGGGTCATCAGGTGGTGCGTCTGGGCGACGGCGTGGCCATCACCTCGCGCGACATCAGCGAGCGCAAAGTCATGGAAGAGCGCTTCAAGTACATGGCGCAAAACGACGCGTTGACCGGGTTGCCCAACCGGGCGCTGTTTCTCGATCGCCTAGAGCAGGCCATCACGCGGGCACAGCGGAACAAGCAGCCGATGGCGCTGATGTTCCTGGACGTCGATCGTTTCAAGGGCATCAACGATACGCACGGCCACGCGGCGGGCGACCAGCTGCTGCGCACATTCGCCGACCGCCTGAGGAGCTGCGTGCGCCGCAGCGACACGGTGGCGCGCCTGGGCGGCGACGAGTTCACGATCATCCTGGAGAACCTGAAAAATCCGCAGGACGCGGAAGTCGTCGCGCAAAAGATCGCCGCTGCCCTGCTTCCAGTGGTCAAGGTCGGCGATCTCGAAGTCACCGTCACCTCGAGCATCGGGATCGCGAATTACCGCGATACGACAAAAACCGGACTGTCCCCGGGCGCGCTGCTGGAACAAGCCGACCAGGCCCTGTACGAAGCCAAGCGTCGCGGAAGAAACGGCTACGCGCTGTACGCGCAGAACCCGGACCAGGACCGCGTCGGCGCCGCGGCG
>WNFM01172627.1_pt1 | contig 10908 bp, 7 predicted proteins | sample 5400271 | NCBI WGS metagenome assembly WNFM01 (sample SAMN13153352, study PRJNA577476) | soil metagenome | isolation source: 60 cm saprolite on Douglas fir-dominated hillslope | place: USA:California | collected 2013-09-17 | reverse complement strand
GGCCAGGAACCGCCCATCCGGGCTCCAGTCGAGGTCGTAGAGGGAGGCCACGTAGCCCCCAATGATGCGAAGACACTGTCCACTGTCCACATCCCACACGCGGACGGTGCCATCGCCGCTGCCACTGAGCAGGGTGCGGCTGTCGGATGTGAAGGCAATTGAGTAGATGACGGCGGTATGCCCATGCAGGACCGCCCGCGATCTCCCCTCCTTGACGTCCCAGAGGCAGATGGTTTGATCAAAGCTGCAACTGGCCAGGGTGCGTCCATCCGGGCTCCAGGCCACGCGCATCACCCGGTCCGTATGCCACGAGAACGTCTGGAGACAGCCTCGGCTTTCCATATCCCACAGCTTGACGGTGCCATCAAAGCTCGCGCTGGCGAACTGCGCGCCATCGGGTGCGAGGGCCAGTCCCCGCACCCGCTTGGTATGCCCCTCGAGGATGGCAACGCAGCGAGCCGGCCCGGTCTCGTGCCTCTCCCACAGTCGAATCGCGCCCTGGAGATCGCCACTGACGAGCCGCCTCCCGTCTGGGCTCCAGGCCAGCGAGCCGACCGGAGTGGGATGCGGCACGTCCTCGAGGGGGGTGCCGTGCCGGGCATCCCAGAGCCGGACGGTCGCATCCAGTCCCCCACTGGCGAGCAGGCTTCCATCGGGGGAAAAAGCCACCCCAACGATGCTTCCGGTGTGCCAGCCCGTCCAGAGCAGGGTGCCACTCTCTACATCCCACAGCTTGACGCTGCTATCATAGCTCCCGCTGGCCAGCTGGCGTCCATCTGGGCTGAAAGCCAGAGCAAATACGTTGGCGCTGTGAGCTTGCCAGACCCTATGGAGAGTCCGACCTGCCTCTGCCCACACCCGCACTTTCCCACCCCAGTTGGCCGCAGCCCAGTACTGCCCGTTTCTATTCATGGCGACTGCCGCGATGTCATCGAGGAGCTCGGTGAAGACACTGTCCTGGAAAGTCGCACCCGCAAGGGTCGCATCTTGCATCTCGACGCCTTGCAAATACACGCCGCGCAGGGCCAGACGCGAGAGATCCAGGCCACGCAGGTCCCCGCGCAGCAGCCGCAGCAGCGCCACCAGGTTGGCCGATCCATACCCCTGGGCGTCCTCGGCCCGCTCGCGCAACGCGTCGAGTACTGCGCGCAGCTGCCCCTCCACCTCGGCTCGCCCTTGGTACATGCTCTGCAGGCGCGCGAGCAGCGGGGCGAGCAGTAGCCGCTGCTGCGTCTGCCGCACGTATTCCTTGGCCCCCGCCTGAGAGAGGCCATGCTCACGGAGCCGGAGCAGCCGTCCCTGCCCGATCTCCTGGCTGGCCGTGGTGACGAGCTTCGTGGTCACGTACTCCAGCACCACTGATTGCAAGGTGAAGCTGCCTGCCCGCTGTCCCCGCTCGATGAGCGAGCGCCGGCGCAGGCCATCCACGGCTTCCAACACCTGGACGTGCGCAAGCGGGGCCACCAGCACCGCGAGCAGGTCCTCGAGGGTCACCGGCTCGCGCAGGATCGCCAACCAGGAGAGCACCGTCTGCTCCAGAGGCGAGAGCCGCGCCCATTGCTCGTCGAGCAGCGCCGCGATGCTGCCAAAGATGGTCGTGCCCCCGGAGAGGAACTGGCTGATCTCGCCCCCGAAGAGCTCCACAATCGTCTGCGCCACGATGTTCAGGGCCAGCGGGTTGCCTGCGTACACCTCCACCAGGCGCTCCCGGTCGTGCGGGGAACCCACCACGTCTTTCTCCGTCAGCAGCTGAGCGCCTGCCTCTGCATCGAGCCCGGCCAGACGCAAAGCACGTACCGGCGAGCGGCTGCCTTCCAGGGGCACCAGGTCGGCCGGTTTCTCCCGGGAGGTGAGTAGCAGGCAACTCTGGTGTCTGATCTCCCCCATCCGTCGCAGCAGTCGGGCATACCCCTCGAAGCCTGCACGCATGCGGCCCGTACCCTCCCCTTCCTCCAGCAGCATCTCCAGGTTGTCCAGCACCAGCAGCACCCGCCGCGCGCGCAGCTGCTCCATCAGCAGACGGAGACGTTCTTCCAGGGAGTCGGGCAGGTCCCTCAGCAAGTTCGGGGCCAGCACCTGCAGGCATCCCTCCACGAGCGCGGAGCAGGAAGGGGCATCACGCAGGGAGCGAAAGATGACCACCTCGAACTGCACCGCCACCCGGTGCATCGCGGTGACCGCCAGCGCCGACTTGCCGATGCCGCCCATGCCCAGCACACTCACCACTCGACAGCGCGCCACTCCCACCCAGTGGAAGAGCTGCGCCAGTTCCTCCTCGCGCCCATAGAAGGTGGGCACATCCAGCGCCTCGCCCCAATCCACCCGCGGTCCCAGTGCAGGCTGAGCCACGGCCTGCTCATCGGCGTTGGTCTGCTCGTCCGACTGCGATGACACGAGCACAAGCCGGGTGTGCCGGGTACCGAGCAGCCCCTGGAGCCACTGCTCATCGAGCAGCACCTTCTGATGCGCCGCACGCCAGAAGGCGCGGATCTCCTCCTCCTCGTGCCCAGCGGGAAAGGCCGAAGCTCGCATCCCCAGCACGATGAGCTCTTTGAGGTGCGCGCTGGCAGGATAATTGCTGCCCAGTTCCCAGGTGCTCACGGCGCGACGGGAGATGCCAAGCCGCTGGGCCAGACTCGCTTGCGTCAGACCTATGTGTGTGCGCAGCGTCAGCATCAGCTGCCCGAAGGCATAGTCGCGCTCACCATAAAGGGATCGCTTCATGGGCAGGTCTCCTTTCTGCCTGACCCACCAGTGTGAACCCATGTGAAACGATGGGAAATGCCATGCCATCTGCTGGACGATGCCTTTCCCAGGCCACAGCCGTATACTCCTGAGTGTTGGGTGTGCGCACCATGCAGGTCAACGCCCTTCTGGGTGATCTGGGGCAATGCCAATCGACCTCAGATCACCTCTCTCCATTCATCCACCTCTATGATAACAGATTTGCTGGCTGACCACGAGTCTCTGGTGAGAGAGCCATGCCGAAAAAAGGTTCTCTCACGGGCGTCTGATCTCTGCTTCTGAAGAAGGAAAACGATGTGAAACGATATGCGAAGTGATGGACACTGACTTCTCGCGCGTCCCCTTCTATACTTGGCAGAGGAAATGATGTTCAACAAAAAAAGGATACGCTCATGACAAATCTTCTCGATCTCACGGTTGCGGCCCATGGCGGCCTCGATCGCTTCAACCAACTCAAGGCTCTCTCCGTGCATCAGCGCCTCGGCGGCCGACTGTGGGCGCTGAAGGGCCAGGAAGGAGCACTGGACAATACACGCTTGACCGTAGATCTGCACAGAGAGCACGTGTCCTATGTGCCGTTCAAGCTTCCGAACCAGCGCACGGATTTCACTCCGCAACGCGTTGCGGTCGAGACCAACGAAGGAGAGGTCGTTGAGGAACGCACCAATCCCCGTGCCGCTTTCGCTGGACATACCCAGGAAACCCCGTGGGATAATCTGCATCTGATCTACTTCGCAAGCTATGCGATGTGGACCTATCTGACCTGCCCTTTCACCTTGACCTTGGATGGGGTCGACGTCACCGAGATTGAGCCGTGGCAAGAGCAGGGTGAGATCTGGCGGCGTCTCAAGGTGCAGTTCCCACCGTCCATCGCCACACACAGCGTGGCGCAGACGTTCTATATCGGCAACGATGGCTTGTTTCGCCGACACGACTATGATGTGGAGATCTCGGGGAATGTCACAGCAGCCCATTACATTTCCGACTACAAGGACGTGTCTGGCATGATGGTGCCGACGAAGCACCGCATCTACCCTCGTCAGCAGGACAACACGCCCCTACTTGACCTGTTGCTCGTCTCAATCGATTTGAGCGATATGCGCTTCGAGGCCCTGCGTTAAGGAAGGAGCCCAGGAGCCGCACGTGCCCGTGATCGACCTCGTCGTCGCTGGTGACGTGGTCTACAACACTGTCCACCTGAATACTCATCCTTCCGCCGAGGAGTTCTTCGATCGGATGCTTGAGTTGCACCCAACGAGACTCAATCCGGGCGCTCTGTGGGGAAGCGCCACATCCCTTTTGTCCAGGTCTTCTGGCAAATCGGTGGAGTCTCTCTGAATCCCCAGCACCATAGCATATTGACCTAACAAGGAGACAACAATGACATCTCAAAGCGAAATCACCTACGACGTGTTCATCTCCGATCCGATTCCGCAAGCGATCGCGACGCTACTTCCCAATGGCGATCACCAGATGTGGTCGCCGATGTCCAGTACGCTCATCTACGGCTCAACCGAAGCCGTGCTGGTCGATCCGCCGATCACCATCAAGCAGACTAAAGCGCTTGCCGACTGGGTGGAGAGCTTCGGAAAAAAACTCTCGTCCATCTACATCACGCATGGGCATGGCGATCACTGGTTCGGCACCAAGCCGCTGACAGAGCGCTTCCCAGGCGTGAGCGTCTACGCGACCGAGGGTACGCTCGAAGTGATGCGGCAGAATGCGTCGGATGGGGTGCCGAGCGAGTTCTGGACAACACGGTTCCCTGACCAGATTCCGGACACGTCAATCCTGGCTAAGACGGTGCCCGCAGACGGATTCTCCGTCGACGGTGCCAAGATTTTAGTAGTGGAAGTTGGCCATAGTGACGGGGACAACAGCACAGTGCTGCACGTGCCATCGATCGGTCTCGTCGTCGCCGGTGACGTGGTCTACACCAACGTCCACCAATACCTCGCCCAATCCGCCGGCGGAGGCCTCGACGCCTGGCTTCACGCGCTCGACATCGTCGAAGCATTGAATCCGACCAAGGTCGTTTCGGGTCACAAAGACAAGACTCGTGACGATGACCCGTCGAACATTGCTGCGACTCGGAAATACCTCAACGATGCCAAAGGCCTTCTCGCGGCCAATCCGACGCAATTGCAGTTCTTCTCCCAAATGATGAAGCTGTATCCCGAGCGTCTTAACCCTTCGATACTGTGGATGTCGGCGCAGGCCCTCCTGCGAGACGGGTAGAAGGCTCGAAAGCCCAGACTGTACATTTTGGAATGAAGTGAGTCTGGCACAGATTTGGTGAAGCTCTCCTTTCAAAGAAGAGAACCGCTGCTGTGTGCTCAAAGAGCAAATGATTTTCTTCTGAAAAGCACATCCTTCACCAAGATTGAGCCAGACTCACAACTATTGACTTTTAACAGAGGTTCATCTCTCTGTGAATTTACAACTACCGTGCACAACAATCCGCTTCTGGAGCGGTTTTTCAGGCTGTCAATGGTTGTTCTGCTCAACATTCGCGCAAACTGCTCACTCTTCATCGAAGTTACCAGTATCATACATGACCAGAAAGATTTACCACCGATCACCATCATTTACATCTCGTTGTCCTCTACCCGCTTATACCCTTCTCTCACCTGACGGCACTCGTTATCACCGCATCCTCGACCTACACGCTTTCTGCCTTGCTCATAACCTGGACTTCAATCAGATGTACAAATTAGCACAAGGTGAGATTAAGGAGTTACAGGGATGGATGCGGTTGGAGTAAAACTCGCTACTTCAATCTACATCTATGCTTTTCAGGTTATTTCCTGGCGTAACGTCCTCAAGTGCTAATACTGAGCTTTCTATTTTACATTTAAGGAACATCATTTTTTATCCAATTTACTATTAGCATTTTGAGACCCGTATATGCGTCTTCTACGATGCCATTGGTAGCATTAGTCACAATTGACACGGCAACACCCACAACCAGTGCCATAGTTATTATTATTATTGGATCATTTGATGAAATATTAAATAAATGCGTTAAATTTCCTATGAATAGGATTAAAACATAAATGATGACTATTGCAATACTAGCTATTGCACGAATTTGACTTGTTTGACGTTGTTTGTCTTTTCGTAATTGTATTAGCCGTTTTTCTAACTCATCTGTTGTTATAAGTCGACCATCTGCGATTCTTGCTCTTATATCCATAGCACGCTTGCTACCTGTAAGCAGAACTTTTATGCTTAGTGACTCACCAGGATTGAGGAGTATGGATGAAAGCTTTACCGACTCAGAATCTAAGGTGAGAAACGTTTTCAAGGCATTATCGGCTATGAGGTTTTTAGGGCTGGTCTCTAAAACTTCGCAGCTAACCATCTTGTTTCCACTGAAAATTATTTGGAGAGGTTCGGCATAGTCCTCTGGCTTTATTGCAATGTTACCCCCATTTGTAATTTGTAAGATGAGAAGATATAGGTCTTGTACCGGCTGACCATCGAATCGAATCTCTACACGGTCTGCAACTGCTTTATTGATATTCGCAATGGGGGCATCAGAAACCACTTCATACACCAGTTCTTTCACAGTTCTTTCGGCTTCTGCTTGGCGTAACTGCCTCCTACTAATTACAATAGCGACTACTGCAATAGGAATGGCGAGAACAGCGGCAATACCACCAATGCCACTAAGAAATGACCAGACTGGACTACTGAAAAAGTCTGTAGGTGGATTATTAGGAGGTGATGCCTGTTTTACAATCATTATCATGCAATATGCGATGAGGCTCATAAATGGGTGGTACATTTTATCTTCCTCTCCTCGATCTTTGAATGTTCCATGTTGTGGAGGTATTTTCGCTTTGATACAGAAAACTAGGGATGTATTGATCCATCGGGCATGGTTGCGCCTTTGAGTGATTTGGCTTGTGCTAACTGTTCCTTTGTGAGAATAGCATCCCTGAGATAGGCACCCTCCAAGAACGCTCCGTTGAGGTTAACACCACCGAGATCTGTTCCACTGAAGATGGCTTTTCTGAGATTGGCATTGCTGAGGTCAGCACCACTTAGGAGGGTACCGCTAAAGTTAGTACCAGACATTGAGGTGCCATGTAAATCAGCATTACGTAGATCGATACCCCTGAGGTCCGAATGGTTGAAAACTACTCCCCATAACTCAATGATAGCACCATTTCTGTTTATTAATCCGGCTTCATGCAAAAATATGAGCAGTATTCTTTTCCGAATCCCGTCTAATCCCTGGACAACTGCAACTATCCGCATTCGTGCTATGGTGCGTATCTCATCTCCTGGCTTTGACTCACGTAAGCCATTGACAAGCAGAAGTTCGGCCATCCTGTCAATACATGCTTGGAGTGCAGCTTCGCGCTGGTTATCTAATGCAATTTCTCTCTCGGTTTCCGCACGCTTTTCTGCTGCTTCTCGCTCCGCTTGAGTCCTTTTTTCTGTAGCCTCTCGATCATTCCTGCTTGTTGTGTAATTAAATAAATACCCTCCAACAGCTAGCACTAATGGAACAATAAGAAGCTGCATCCAATCCCAAAACGATTTTGCCGGTACTTCCACCTCAGTCCTGGTTACTGTCGCAGGTGATGTACCGCTGTGTGCTGTTGCTATTGTTACGGTGTGATACCCGTTAAATCCAAATACATCTATCTGGTATCCCACGACGATCAATCCGATTGCCAGCAAAACAATAATAGCCGTAATTACTGTACGTTTTCTGCATCTCTGCCACCAATTGATGAGCTTTACTTTCATTGGATACTCCCACCTTACCCTTCAACCGTTACACCAATCTCATCCTCTAGATTGACCACTTGTGCAAGTTCCTCCACGAGCTTCACCGTCTCAACACTCACCGTCACCACACGCCCAACCAATCGAACAATATATTCAGGGTCATCATCACGGTTAGGGTCGCTCACAATCTCGCTTCGCTTATCCGTGCTGACCTGGTACTGATCGATTATCCAATCTAGGGCAGAGCGGTTGCCTAGCCGATACTGGAAACATTCTTGTGGTATGCTAGAAAGCGTCAGGCTCTCGTTAACAATCACGGCTGCCTTATCTGTCGTGAGTTTCATCTTCTCCACACGCCAGCTAAAAGGTACATCCTGGTTCTCAATCCACTTTAATGGATATTCTTTGGCCTGCTCGTAGTTCAGGTGTATATCCATCAGTTGCTTTCCGATACCTATACAAGCCTCAAATGCTTCCTGCCTTTGTAAGAGTGGGATATGCGGTAGGTCGCGCCTGAGATTCAACGCATAACGTCGACAGTACTGTGGGTGGTGTAACATAGCGTAGATGTATTGGAAGATATGGCGCTTGGTTATATTAGCGCCGTATCGCGTTTGAAATTGTTCTAGAGCCCAGTCGGTTATATTCTCGCGGCGATTGCTACCATCTTCAGCGTAAGTATAGTATGGAAAACACTGTGCCATCTCAAAGGCCAGATCCTGTTTTGGTATTTTATTTGTAGCAAGGCAACCGAAGCCCTTTCTATTTCCTGCTCCTGCAACACAAATCACCGTATTTTCTAATTCAGTATCGGGATTTGGGAAGAATTGAGGGAGTTGATAGACCTCCTCGTTAAGAATTCGATCAAAGAACAGCCATTGTTTACAGAATGGACGATATAATGATAAACGAATTTTAGTTTCAGCATATTTAGCATAGTGTCCACGTTGAAGATCTAACTTTAAATCGCGGCTCCACTTAATTTTACTGTCAACATACTCCACGAAATTATCAACATCAGTTGTATTACTACCACGTCGCTCCCAGCGATCAACCTCGCCATTGTAGGTTTCAATGAAAAGCTTGATCTTTGTTATAAGAGCAGAATAGTTGAAGTCATAAGTCCAGTTATCGCGGTTAGTCTTAACTCCAGCACTATACGACCGAAAAATTGTTTTTTCATTTAAGCGTTGTGGAACCTTTGCTTCTTTGGTTCCCATAGGTAGAAAGGTGGTAAACTCCTGAAGCATACCTTCAGTAAGCCATGTATTTCTTTCATCCGGCTGTAGATTCAGCCAATCAACTCCTGCAATGCTTCCTTTTTCAGCTAAATAGGCTAGTTTCTCTGATTTGCGCCAATTCTCTGGCACACGATAGTAGAAGAGTGATCGCTGAGTGTGCTGTGAAGAACGTATCGCTACAGTAATTCCTACGCCCACCTGAATACCAAAGACGTTGTGTGTCGTACCAGAGAGCTTGGGATTCTTGCGCACGTTGCCATGAAGATCGAGGTGATAAATCTGGGTAAAATCTTTTGAAAGGTGTTTGCGCATTCCATCAAAAGCAATCTGATCGACGAATGAGTTGTTTGAGATCATGCAGACGATACCATCATGCCCTTGTAGTCGGTCAATAGCCCAACGGAAGAACTTCACGTAAGCATCAGAAAGAGCTTTTTTATTACTGGATTGGGAGTCCTTTGCATATGTCTCGTGGATACGCTTGTCAATCACTGGATAACGTCGGTTTTTGTTATTATCATTCTCATTTACTTGACCAACGTTGTAAGGTGGATTCCCAATGACTACCATGATTTGTGCTTCTCTCTCACGTTGCATACGTTCAGTATTCTTTTCACTAAACAGTTCCATCTGCTGACCTTCGAGGTTAAGCGTGTCGGCAAAGCAGATGCCCTCAAATGACTCATACTCGCCCATCCGTTCAAAATATTCATGTTCAATATTAAGCGAGGCGATATAGTAGGGCAACAGCGTAATTTCGTTACAGAAGAGGTCATGCTGATATTTATATTTTAGCTTGGGACGGGGAATGCGGTGCAGGAGATTAACGATAAAGCTGCCCGTACCTGTAGCAGGGTCGAGTATCTGCACGCCTGGCTCCGCTATAGAGGTATGAAATTCTCGTTGAAGCACCTCTTCCACACTTGCGCACATGAAATCCACAATCTCTTGCGGGGTGTAGACAATGCCATGCGTGTCAGCCTGTTTGACCGAGAAACCTTGGAAGAAACGTTCGTAGACCGTGTTGAGGAAGTTCTGTTTCTCTGTCCAATCATCGAGGTTCCTGGCTGCGTTTTCAATGACGACGTAAAAGTGGTTGGTTGATTTTTCAAAATCGCTACGGTTAAAGGTGCGACTGGTAAGTGTCTGGATCACCTTTTCGATTTCAGCAGCAATGACGTTACGGCGAGTAAAGTCGGGATTGTTAAAGATAGAGCGGAAGAGGCGTTCAGTCAAGAGGTGTTGTATCAGCATCTCATCTACTGTATCACTGCTCATATTGGGATCGAGTGAGGTACGGCATAGGTCAAGGAAGGTAGCAAAGGCAGCAACAAAGGATTTATTCTTGGCGTGCTCGTCTTTGATACGCTTCAAGAGACCTTGTGCGAGATCAGGAATACTCTCCTTGAAGTCTTGTACCGCATGCTCAAAGGTAGCGATGTCTGGTTCAGCGTAGTGAAAGAAGGTGTCAAGGACATTGGTGAGTTCTTTGGGCTGCTTCAGGTCTACTTCAAGAACTTGTTTATTGTTCTGATAGAGAATGGCTCGGCGGGTATCCTCAAAAATAGTGTTGCTGATCGGATAACCTGCATTGATCTTTTTGCGTATCTCAATGTTAAGATCGTCCTTGGTATCCTTGGCTTCCCAGTAACCACGAGGCAGGTTGAAGGTATCGCGTAGAGTGCCATCAGGACGTTTACCGTTCGCCAGGGTCTGTTCGGGAATGAGGGTCCAGTTGGCTGATTGGGCGAAGGCAGCAAGTAGGTTTTGGAAGGCACTTCTAACCGCTGTTTCGTGGGTGACTTTGTGAGTATGGTAGGCGTCAAGTTCCTGGTAGTAGTGGTCGATGGCTTTTCTTTGCGTTAAAGTGAGCTGCATTGTAACCCTGTACCCCTTCGCTTCCTATACTAGTTGATACCTCTAGTGGTTTCTCCCCGCGTTCTACTTAGTCTAGTTCTCATTAGGCACGCTCTCGATCAGTTCACGATGCCAGAAATAAGCGAAGTGGTGTGGACTAATCAGTCCTATCATCGGGCACGTCTTCGATTAACTCACAGGTAGACACCCCCAACACATTAGCTAATCTTCTCAGCGTTGATAGTGTCACCTCGGCATAGGGATCACGAACAAGCCGACGGATAGTGCCATATGCGACTTCTGACCGATGGGAGATTTT
>WNFM01131667.1_pt1 | contig 10908 bp, 12 predicted proteins | sample 5400271 | NCBI WGS metagenome assembly WNFM01 (sample SAMN13153352, study PRJNA577476) | soil metagenome | isolation source: 60 cm saprolite on Douglas fir-dominated hillslope | place: USA:California | collected 2013-09-17 | reverse complement strand
ATCGTGATCACGATCGCCACCCTCATCGGCCAGCTGATCCCGCTGCTGGCGTTCGCGTCGCTCTCGCGTGAAGTAGCGCAGGTAAGGCGCGCCCCGGCCGTGATGAATCAGGCAGTCGAAGGCTGGTCGTGATCGGGGTGAATGATCACCTTGAGTGCTGCGCCTTGCCTGGATGTGAACGTGTGGTGGGCTGTGGCGAACTCCTTCAGGCTAAACCGGTGGGTTATGAGTTCGCCCGCCCGGATGCGCCCGTCGGCGATGAGGGGCACAACGTCGGCCATCTCGCCGGCATTGGCGCGTACACCCACGAAGTCCAGCTCGTCTAGCACCATGCGCTGGATCGGCAGCTTGACGGCTTCAAGCGGAATGCCGATGACCGAGCAGCGGCCGCCCTTACGCAGCACGTCGACGGCCCAGCGAATTGTCTCGGCTGCGCCCGCGCATTCCAGCGCGACCTCGACGCCCAGCCCGGCCGTCCTGGCCCGGACTTCGGCAACCGGTCCTGCACGGTGGAGTCGACGGTCTCGAACCCGAGAGCCGCAGCCCGCTTGAGCCGCTCGCCGCGGCCTACCACGATCACGCGAGCGGCGCCGACGACCCGAGCGCACTCCGCGACCAGTAGCCCCATCACTCCCGCGCCGAAGACAGCGGCGTTCGTGCCCGGCCTGATCTGGGCGCGGTTGACGGTATGCATAGCGATCGAGGTGCTGTCACACATCGCTGCCAGGTCATAGCTCATTGTGTCCGGGATGTGGGTGAGACTCTTGATCGACTGGACGACGTAGCCGGCGTACGCGCCGGGCTTGTTGTGCCCGTACTGGCTGTGCACGTCCGGTCGGCCGTAGTTGTCGCAGAGTTGATAGCGCCCGAGTTGGCACTGACGGCAGTAGCCGCAACCGGCATGCGAGGACCCCGCGACACGGTCGCCAACTTTCCAGCCGAACAACTCGGCATTCTGGCCGAGGCCAACGATGTCCCCGGCCCACTCGTGCCCCGGCGTGAACGGCATGGCCGGTGGCCAGAACCCGGGGAAGTCGCCGTTGATGATGTGCGCGTCGGTGCCGCAGATCGCTACCGCGCGGACCCGGCACAGTGCCTCGTATGGTTGCGGCGAGGGCATCGCGACTTGCTCGATGGAGTAACGGTTGGGCGCGTGGACGACCAGTGCGTCCATCGTTGCCGTAGTCATCTGGACTCCAAGGTGGTGAGGGCCGCGCACTCGGTCACCGGCCCGCATCGGACTTGACGGCGGCTGCGGCGGCGTGCACGGCACAGATGATTTCGGGGTATGCCCCGCAGCGGCAGATGCTGCCAGTCAGCCACCGCCTGATCTCGTCGTCGGATGGATCGGCGTTGTCGCGAAGCAGTCCCCGGCACATCATGATCATCCCCGGGGTGCAGAATCCGCATTGAAAGGCGCCAGCATCGACGAACGCCTGCTGGATCGGGTCGAGCGTGCCGTCACGACTGAGTGACTCGATCGTGGTCACCTCGGCGCGGTCCAGCTGCACCGCCCAGTAGAGGCAGGACGAGACGGGCATCCCGCCGACTTCGACCGTGCACGTCCCGCAGACGCCTTGCCCGCAACTCTCCCTCGCGCCGTACAGCCCGAACTCACGGCGGAGCAGCTCAAGCAGTGTTTCGTCGTTCCTGATCTGCGCCTCGACGGCGCGGTAGTTGAGCGTGAACGTGATCCTCGTCCAGCTGGAAGTCACTCGAGCCTCCGTCCCTTACTAAGATGTAGACCCCGGAGCACCTTCTCAGCACTCAGAGGCAGGCTCCTGATTCGTACGCCGGTCGCATCCGCGAGAGCGTTGGCGACGGCGGGCGACACGGCGAATGTGCCGGTCTCGCCGATTCCCTTGGCTCCGTAGGGGCCAGCCGGGTGGGGATGCTGGATGAGGCAAACATCTATGTCCGGCGGCACGTCGAGTGCGGTAGGCACTTTGTAGAGCCCCAAGCCGGGGTTGGTGAGCTGGCCGTCCTCGTAGCGCATTTCCTCGGACAGCGTCATGCCAAGCTGCATGACCACGCCGCCGGAGACCTGACGTCGTGCCGCGTCGGGATTCAGCGCCACGCCGGCATCGGCCACGCAGACGATCCGGTCGACCGTGATTCGCCCTGTCCGGACGTCCACGGAGATCTCGGCGCCCGCGCCGCCGACCATCCAGAACGGCGTGATGGCCGGTGACTGCCCGGTCTGCGGGTCGGGCGCGACACTGCGGGGTGTGTAGCTGCCGTAGCCGACGAGAGTGCCTGCTCGGGCACCGTGGGTCGCGGACATGATCTCCTCGAATGTGAGCCCGGCTGCGCGTCCGCCCGAACAGCTGGCGTCAGCTGGGCTGCACCCGGTCACTTCCGCGGCAAGCGCCACGAGCTGGCGCTTCAGATCGCGCGCTGCGGCGAGGACCGCGTTGCCCATGTGGAAGGTTGACCGTGAGCCCAGCGTGCCCATGTCGTAAGGGGTCGCGTCGGTGTCCGGCGGCAGGACGGCGATCTGCTCAGGCGGCACGCCGAGCGCCTGGCCCGCGATGACCGCCATGACCGTTGAGGAACCCTGGCCCATGTCGACTGTGCCCTGGCGGACCGTCACGCTACCATCCCCGGCCAGCGACACGGTGGCTGCTGAAGTTGTGGGCGTCACAACGGCCTTCAGGCCGATTGCCACGCCACGGCCGCGCCGGACCGTACCGGACCCGCGGTCGATCTCCTCGGCCCAGCGCATCTTCGTGGCGAGCAGCTCGAGGACTTCCATGGTGGCTGCGGATTCCAGCCTGGTGCCGGTGGCGTGCAGGTCGCCGTCGGCCAGCAGGTTGCGCCGCCGTAGCTCGATCGGGTCCATCCCGGTCGCCGCGGCGATCTCATCGGCATGGCTCTCGTGCGCGAACACCATTTGCGGGACACCGAACCCGCGCATGGCGCCCGCCGGGGTTCGGTTGGTGTAGACGGCGCGCGAGTCGACCGCTACCGCGTCGATGCGGTATGGCCCGGCGGCGATGAAACCCGACTTCTGCGTCACTCTCGGCCCGATGTCGGCGTAGGCCCCGCCGTTCCAGTAGACCTCGACTGCGCGGGCCCGGAATTTTCCTGTGTCATCGACGCGGGAACGGATCCGGGTGGTGGTCGCGTGCCTGCTGATGGTGAAGAATTGCTCGTCCATCGTGATCGCGACCCTTACGGGGCGACCGGCGATCAGCGCGGCGGCGGCCGCGAGGGCCTCGAGTTTCATGTAGAGCTTGGCGCCGAACCCGCCGCCCAGGTACGGCACTATCACCCGCACCTGATTCTCCCGCCAGCCGAGCAGCCGGGCGAGCTCGAGCCGCGTGAACGACGGGCTCTGCGTGCCCGACTCGACCTCCAGGCGATCGGGTCCGACGAACTCCGCGATCGCGCAGTGCGACTCAAGCGGAACGTGCGCCACCTGCTGCGTGTGGTATTCGTGCTCGAAAACCTGCCCGCCGCCGTCCCAGGCTGCGTCTGGGTCGCCGTGCCTGAGGCGGGTGTGCAGCGCGACGTTGGTGCCGCGGACTCCGGCGAGGTGCCTGAGGTCAGCGAACGCGGCCCCGGGCCGCAGTGACTCGTGCACCAACGGAGCGTCCTCGCCGCTGGCTGCGACCTCATCGAAGACCGGCTTCAGGCCGCGATAGCTCACGTCAACGAGAGCTGCCGCGGCAACGGCGATGTGCCGCTCATCGGCTAGCACCAGCGCTACGGGCTCGCCGACGTACCGCACCTTCTCCAGGGCCAGGATCGGCTGGTCGTGGAATGCGGGCCCGTAGTACGGGTCCTTGATGACCTGGGCCACGTCCTGCCCGGTCAGCACGGAATGGACGCCTGGGCTGGCCCGAGCGGCGTCTGCGTCGATCCCGGCGAGCTCAGCGTGCGGCTCGGTGCTGCGCACGATGGCCGCGTGCAGCATCCGGTGCCTGACATGGTTGATCACGTAGTCGGCGGTGCCGTCGACCTTCGACCGTGCCTCCAGGACTGGCCGCGACCTGCCGATCTCCGTCATCGAACATCCTCGCTCCCGGGGCGAGCGAACAGGCTGGCCAGCGCCCGCATGGCGTGCACCCGGAGCATCTCGCGCTTGTAGGCCGCCGAGCCGTGGACATCACCGACCGGGCGAACCGTCTCGCCCGCTGCGTCCGCCGCTTCCCTGCACGCCGCCTCCAGGCGGCTCGCGTCGTCTAGCACCACCCCGTCGAGCAGCGCTTCGGCCGCGCGCAACCGCAGCGGCGACGTCGTGACGGCGCCGACCGTTATCCGCGGCTCAGCCACCCGGCCGTCGCGTGCCTTGATTGCGGCCGCGACGGTGACCGAGGGCCAGTCGTCAGCCGCCGCCGATGTGTAGCGGAAGTACACCGCGCGCCGACCGGCAGCGACTGGCACCTCAACAGCGGTGATCAGCTCCTGTTGTCCCAGCGTGGTCTGGTAGTAGCCCGACACGAGATCGTCAATCGAGCTCCACCTGACGCCGTCGGGACCGCTGATCTCCACCCTGGCGTCCAAGGCGAGCAGCACGGGCGGCAGATCCATGTGCGGATCGGCGTGGGCCAGGTGGCCGCCAAGGCAGGCGACATTGCGCACCCGGACGTTGGCGACGAGGCCGGCTGCGGCGGCCAGCGCGTCGGCCGCCGCCCACACCAGCGGGGAGCGAGCCATCTCGGTCAGCGTGACCATGGCCCCGATCCGCAGGGCGCCCGGCTGCGGACTGCTGATCTGCCCCAGCTTCTCGCGCAGATTGCGCAGGCTCACCAGCCGCGTCGGCTGCAGGAAGCCGTATCTGGCGAGGAGCGCGAGGGCCGTGCCGCCCGCAAGCGGGCGGACCGTCTCGTCCTCCTCGCAGCGCAACTCGAAGATCACATCGGGTTCTGACGCGGGGAACACCACGCTGGGCGAGACGCTCATATCACAGCCAGCGGGTCGATCATTGAACCGGTCGCGCCGGTTATTTTGAGCGGCGCGGCGACGAAGAGGAATTCGTATACCTGATCCCGCGCCAGGTCCTCGAGGTAGATGCTCTCCATCAGGTAGATGCCGTGCTCGATGAGCAGTTTGGCATGGACCGGCTGCGGGTTGCTCGGCTGGCCGGGCGGGCCGGGCGGCGCCGGCTGGACCTCGTAGGTCTCGGTGTCTGTGCCGGTCGCGATGATCCGCCGGTCCCTCAGCCATTCGGCCGCGGAGATGTCGGGCCCGGGTGTCCGGTGCGCCCGCATCTTCTCGACATCCGGCCACAGCGACAGGTAGCCGGTCCTGATCAGCACGACGTCCCACGGCCGCACGTCAACGCCCTGCGCGCGCGCGGTCGCGGCCAGCTCATCGGCGGTGATCGGCTGGCCCATCGACAGGCAGGCAACACGCCGCGCGTGAACATCGGGGGAAGCTTCGCGGCGTCGCCGTAGATGGGCCCGAAGTCGCCCAGATGATCGCTCGTGTTGCCACCGCCGTACCAGCGGGCTTCCGGGCCGATCGTCATATGCGCGAGCGCGTCGACGTGAGCACCCGAATGCGCGGTGCCCATAATCAGCTCGCTCATGTAGCCGAGCTGGACGTCGTTGCCGGGGCCCCACGGCTCCTCGGCTGCCACGGTGATGCCGTGCGGGGTCCGGAACGAAAGGACCTCGAACGTCGGATGGCCGGGAAATAGCGGCATTCCGCGGTACCGGGGCACGGCGAGTGAGTAGTGCCGTCCGAGCCGGACGAGGCGGCTCGCCGCCAGGATGGCCTCAGCGGGCACGTCACCAGCCGGGCCCACTTCGCCGGGTTGCGTCACGGGACCGGTCATCGGACATCCTCCCGTTCGCGCTGGCTACGGCGGGCTGCCCAAGCCGAGGCGTTCCCCAGGCCGAAGAGCTTGCACGCGTTCCCGCCGAGGATCGCGCCCGCAGCCTCGCGGGCAGCCGGAACCAGGCCAATCAGGCCGACCGGATCGGGCTCCCAGGGGAACGGATAATCGGAGCCGAGCAGCACCCGGCCGGTATCGGTGATGGTCAGCAGGGCCGCGAGGACGCGCGGGTCGAGCACGACGCTATCGACATAGAGGCGCCCGAACGCCTCAGCTGGCGAGCTGCTGCCCGGGTTCATCTCGTGGGCCCGCTGCAGCCTGCGGAGCAGGAACGGGAGCGACCCCCCGCCGTGTGCGGCGATCATCCGGAGTCCGGGGTGCCGCGCGAGTACGCCGCTGAGCAACAGCCGGGACAGCGCGAGCGTCGTCTCGTGCGCCCGGCCAACCGCATTCGCCAGGCCGTGCAATTGCAGTCGCGGATCGCGAGCGAGGAAAGTCGGGTGCAGCAAGACCGGCATCCTGGTGATCGCGAGCTCGGCCCAGACCGGGTCGAAACGCGGGTCGTCCAGTTCAGCGCCCGGGGCGGCGGTCCCGATGACGACTCCAACGTGGCCCGCGGACTGTGCGCGCCGGATCTCGGCCACGGCAACCTCGGGATGCGGGAGCGGAATTCCGGCCAGAGTCGCGAATCGGTCATCGCCCGAGACTGCCGAGATCATGCTGTCGTTCAGGAAGCTGACCCACCGGCAGGCTTCTCTTTCCTCCAGCGTGTAGCCGAGCAGGTCGGTCCACGGGCTCAGAATCTGGATGTTGATCCCGTTCCTGTCCAGCCAGCCCGAGAAATCCGGCAGCGAGGAGATCCGGGCGGGCGCTGGCGGGGACATTGCCTGGCCAGGGAAGGTGAATCTCAGCTCTTCTCCGGCTGCCGAGATCGCGATTCGAGGGAATCGCTGCCCGGCGCGGAGAACGTCGATGACGCTGTCCGGTATGTAATGGGCGTGGCAGTCGACGACCAGAGCAGGGCCGTCTGTCGGCGCTCTCAATGGGCCACCTCCCTGATCTGCTATCATCTGCGGAGGCCCGCGTGTCACCCAGCCCAGTCCGGCCGCCCCGGCGGGTCGTCCTGCGTGACCAGATCCGCGAAGCCCTGCTCGAGCGGATCTTCGACGGTAGCTATCAGCCGGGCAAGCGGCTGGTGGAGACCGTCGTGGCGAAAGAGTTCGGCACGAGCCAGGCGCCGGTGCGTGAGGCGCTGCGCGACCTCGAGGCGCTGAGGCTGGTGCAGTCCGAGCCCTTCCACGGGACGCACGTGCGCGCCTTCGAAGCCAGCGAGCTGCTGGAAATTTATCCCGTCCGGGCCGTCCTCGAAGAACTCGCCGCGCGCGAGGCTACCAGCCGGTTGCGTGGCGACGTTCGGGCGCTCAAGCGCTGTCTGGAAGGGATGCGCGCCGCTGCGGCCAAGGGCGACTCCCGGCGGGAGATCCACTACGACGTCGAGTTCCACCGGCTGATCGTCAGTGCTGCAGGCAACGACGTGCTGCTGCGGACCTGGCAATCGCTCGCCATCGAATCGCGAACGACCATGACGGTCGTGGCCGGCAGTGTAGACCGCGCGGAGCTTGCTGAGCTGCATGTTCCGATCCTGGAGGCGATCGAGCGTGAGGACCCGGCGGCGGCCGGGGCCGCGGCCAGGCAGCATTTCAAGTACTTCGGTGACCGACTCCGGGCACGGCTCGAGGCGGGCCACCAACCTGCGGAGTGATGCGCATCGGCGTCCCCGGAATGCGGACCGGTGCTCGTGGTGGCGCATGGTCACTCCCAGCTGTCCGATATCCGTAGCCGGACCGGTGTGGGATTGAAGGAATTGCACGGGTTGAGGTCCTGCGGGCAGGCCGACAGCGCGAAGAGCGAGTCCATTAGCACGGAGAGCACAAGCCTGTCGCCGGGCTGGCTCAGCGGCTGCTCGTTTCCGAAGCTGCGGTCAGGCTCGATCGGCGCGTTCTGAAAGAAGTTAATCGTGTCGGGGATCTCCCACTCTTCTATTCCGTATGGCGCGAGGGCCTCGACGAAATTGCTGCGGCAGCTACGGTGGCCTTGCACCTTGTAGTCAAGGACATATCGCCGTTCATCGCACATGGCGGTGATGACGTCGTGCACCCCGACATCGTCGTGCACTATCTCGTACATGGGGCGCCGCCAGTTGGACACGAGGACATCGCCGACCCGAAGGTTTAGCCGCAGCGTCGCAGACCGCGTGTGCGTGGCCGACAACCATTCGTGGTGGCGTTGTACCGCGAACGCCACCGGCTCGGCCACCTGCCCGCCTTCGACGTCGGTGATCTCGATAAACTGGCCAGCGGTCACCCGGACTGCGGCGGCGTGCCCGCCGGGAATCATGATCTCCGTTTCCGGCATCGTTTCCTCGCTTACTCGGTAGTCACTCCGGCTCTCATGTCCGCCTGCTTGGCGCGAAGCCCGTTCACCCATCGCGCCAGGTCGCTCTGGTTCACCCCGACCAGCTGTCCGTCGCGCACAACCTGCCGTCCGTCGCAGAACACCTGGCGGACCGCGGTGCCCGCCAGCGAGCGGACGATGTGTGATTTCAGCGCGGCGGTCGGCAGCAGGCTCGGATCTGTCAGGTCCAGCACGACGAAGTCGGCCCTGTAACCGGGCTCGATCAGGCCGACCGGCTGGTCCAGCACGGCGCCGCCGTCGCATGTTGCCAGCCTGATGAGAGCGTCCGTTGGCAGCTCGGTGACGCTGCCGGCCTGTACGCGCTGAGCGAGCCCGGCGATCTGCACATCGCGCAAGATGCTGAGTGCGTTGTTGCTGGCTGCGCCGTCGGTGCCAAGCCCGGTTCGGATTCCGCGGTTCGCCAGCTCGGCGAGCCGGATGATGCGCTCGGCGAAGAACATGTTGCTGACGCAGTTGTAGGACAGCCGTCCGCCGCGCTGCCCGAGCAGGTCGAGCTCGGTCTCGGTCAGCCAGATCCCGTGCACGCTGACGAGGCGGGAGGACAGAACGCCCCACTGCTCGAGCAGTTCAATCGACGTGCCGCCGAGCTCGCGGCGGACCCGGTCGGTGGAGGAGGCCGAGTCGGATATGTGCATGTACCACAGGGTGCCGAAGTCCTCTGCCAGACCGGCCGCCAGCTCGATCATGGGTCGGGATGAGCCATACAGGTTGTGCGGGGCGGGGCTGATAGTGACGAGCCGATCGCCCTGAAACTCGGCCGCGAGCTCGCGGAACCGGGCCTCGGCCGTTTGCACGGTTTCCCTGGTCGCCGGCCCGCCCCACTCGGCGTCGAGCAGCGTTCGGCCCATGACGACCCGCATGCCGAGATCATGGGCAGCGCGAAGCGCCTCCCGTACGTTGTTGTTCCCGCCGCCGTTCAGGTAGAAGAAGTCCGCGACGGTCGTCGTCCCGGCTCGCAGCATTTCGCCGAAGGCGAGTAGCGCGCCGAGATAAGCGGCGCTGGCGTCAAAGACCGCCACCTCGCGGTACACCTCGGCCAGCCAGGCAGCCAGCGGCAGCTCGTCGAGCTCGCCCCTGAGCAGGGACAGATAGGAGTGGCAGTGCGTGTTCACGGCGCCTGGGAATATCGCGTGACCCGGAAAGCTGTGGATGCTCGCCTGTGGTGTCGGCTTGGTAGCCGTCACGCCGATGATCTCGCCGTCGTCGACCTCGACATAGACGTCAGGCTCGAAGCTGCCCGACACATACACCAGGTCCGCGGTATAGAAGGTGCTCATTCGTTACCGCCCGTCCCCGCGTATCGCGAGTCGCCGCGGTCAGAGTCCGACGCTTCCAAGTCTGCGGCTCCGGTGTCCGCCGGCTTCCGGGCTGACGGCCTCGCGCCGAGATAGAGCGCGCCGAAATCCTGCTCCGCCAGCAGCGGTTCGGGTGCCGAGCTGACTGCGACGCGGCCGGCCACCATGACGTGGCACCAGTCGCTGATCTCCATCGCGTCCCGCGCGCGCTGCTCCACCAGCAGCACCGCGGTGCCCGACCGCGCTAGCGATACGACGTACTCGCGGAGGATCATCTGCGCCATCGCCGGCGCGAGGTTCGCTGTCGGCTCATCCAGGATCAGCACCTTCGGGCGCAGCACGAGGCAGCGGCCGATCGCGAGCAGCTTGCGCTCGCCGCCGCTCAGCGTCTTGGCGTGCCTTTTGAGCATGGGCTTGAGGATCGGCAACCCTTCGAGCACCTCGTCGATGCGCTCTGCGACGGCGCGCCGCGGGACGAGGTACGCGCCCATCTCCAGGTTGTCCTGAACCGTGAGCGGCGGGAAGACGTCGCTGGCCTGCGGCACGTATCCGAGGCCCGCGCGCGCCAGCTCATTCCCCGGCGCTCCAGTCACGTCTGCGCCGTCGAGCAGCACCCGGCCGGACAACGGCTTCAGCCGACCGGTCAGCGCCTTGAGGAGGGTTGATTTGCCCGCACCGTTCGGGCCGATGACGGAGACAACCGCTCCGGGCGACACCGTGAGCGAGACGCCATGAACGATCGGCACCGCTCCGTAGCCGACGGTGACGTCGTGGGTGGCGAGGCACTCATCGCCGCCGAGCGGTTCAGCCGGCCAGGTACGCATCGAGGACCCTCCGGTCAGACCGGATCTCGGTTAGCGTTCCGTCCGCCAGCACCCTGCCCTGCGCCATGACGATGACGTGATCGCAGAGCCGCTCGACGACCGACATCTCATGCTCGACCATCAGCATCTGCAGCCCTTCGGACCTTAGCTCCAGCAGGTATTCCTGGATGCGCTGACTCAGCGCCGGGTTGACGCCGGCCATCGGTTCGTCGAGCAGCAGCAGTCGTGGCCGGGCCATGAGCGCCCGCATGATCTCCAGCAGCCTGCGCTGCCCGCCGCTCAGCGTGCCCGCTAGCTCGTTGGCCATGGCCGTCATGCTGAACCGGTCCATCAGCTCGGCCGCGAGGCGCACATTCGCGTCTTCGGCGTGGCGCCAGTAGCGCTTGCCGAGCAGCGCCGACCGCAGCGTGTCACCCCGGCCGCCCTGCACCGCGGTGAGCATGTTCTCCAGCACCGTCATATGCGGGAATTCGCTCGACAACTGGAAGGTGCGCCCCACGCCGCGCCGGGCCACCTGATAGCTGGGCAA
>WNFM01006657.1_pt2 | contig 10908 bp, 10 predicted proteins | sample 5400271 | NCBI WGS metagenome assembly WNFM01 (sample SAMN13153352, study PRJNA577476) | soil metagenome | isolation source: 60 cm saprolite on Douglas fir-dominated hillslope | place: USA:California | collected 2013-09-17 | reverse complement strand
CCTCGAAGCCGAGGGGCGCCCCGTTCCGCCGCTGATCGAGCGCGTGCGCCGCAACGGCACGGGCGCGTTTTACACCGACGGCGCGGAGCGCCGCTTCTTCGACTGGCAGAGCGGCAGCTATCAACCCGTGCCTGAAGGCGCGCCGCGCCTCAGCCTCACGTCGCTCAAGCGCGCAGGCAAGACCGTCAAGGAGAACCGCAGCGCGTCCCTCATCGATCTGGGTGACGGTGTGCTCGGTGTCGAGTTCCACGCGAAGATGAACGCCATCGACGACGAGATCGTGGCCATGCTGCGCGCCGCCGTCGAAGAGGCGCAGCACAACTGGCGGGCGATCGTCGTGGGCAACGAGGCGCCGGACTTCTGCGTCGGCGCGAATCTGGCGCAGGTCTTGATGGGTGCCCGCATGCGCATGTGGCCGGCGCTCGAGAGTCCCGGTGGTGGTTGCCCCGGCTGGACGCACGCTCGGCGGCGGCGCTGAGATCGTCATGCATGGGCACGCGGTGCGCGCGGCGGCGGAGACGTATCTCGGGCTGGTCGAGGTTGGCGCGGGGCTGATTCCAGCGGGCGGCGGCTGCAAAGAGCTGCTCGCGCGCTGGCAGACGATGACGCCGGAGCACGGGCCATTTCCCGCTGCGCGCCATGCCTTCGAGGTGATTGCCGTGGCGACGGTGTCTACCAGCGCGCCGGACGCGCGCAGCTACGGCTTCCTCAAGAAGTCCGACGCGATCACGCTCGATCGCGAGCGCCTGCTCGCCGACGCCAAGGCCGACGCACTGGCGCTGGCGGATGCCAAAGACCAGGGGCGCTGGGCGCCGCCGACGCCGCCGACCTTCCGGCTGCCTGGCGCGGGCGGGCGGCTCGTGCTGGAGCAGGTGGTCGAGGGGTTGCGCGAGACCGGCAAGGCCAGCGAGCACGACGCGGTCGTCTCGGGCAAGCTCGCCTACGTGCTGACGGGCGGCGATTGCTCGCCATTGGATGAGATCTCCGAGCAGCACATCCTGGACCTGGAGCGCGAGGCGTTCGTGAGTCTGGCAGGCATGCCCAAGACCCAGGAGCGCATGGATGCTCTATTGAAGACGGGGAAGCCGCTACGCAACTAGACGGCGAACGAGCAAAGGGCGCGTCGTCCACGGTGCGTGGGCGCTACGCGCCCTCGCCCACCGGCGCGCTGCACCTTGGCAATCTGCGTACCGCGCTGCTGGCCTGGCTCTTCGCGCGCCATGCCGGTGGCGCATTCGTGCTGCGTGTGGAAGACCTCGACCTGCCCCGTGTGCGTCCCGGCGCGGCTGCGCAAATGCTGGCGGATCTGCGCTGGCTGGGCCTCGACTGGGATGAAGGGCCAGATGCCGGCGGGGCGCTCGGCCCCTACATCCAGAGCGCACGCACGATGCTCTACGCCGATGCCCTGGTGCGCCTGCGTGCCGCCGGCCGGCTGTATCCTTGTTACTGCACGCGCGCCGAGCTGAGCCGGCTGGCCAGCGCGCCGCAGGGTGGAGACGACGAGCGCCGCTATCCCGGTACGTGCCAGTCGCTGAGCGCGCGCGAGCGCGCACGGCACGAGCGCGCGGGTCGGCGCCCAAGCTGGCGCTTTCGCGTCCCCGAACAGCCGATCAGGTTCTACGACGAGCTAGCCGGGGAGGTCGTCGAACAGGTGGCGGCGACCAGTGGCGACATCGTCGTGCGGCGCAGCGACGGCATCGTGGCGTATCAGCTGGCGGTTGTTGTGGACGACGCGCTGATGGGCATCACGCAAGTGGTACGCGGCGCAGACCTGCTCAGCTCGACTGCGCGCCAGCTCGCCCTCTTCGATGCCCTCGGTTACCGCCGCCCCGCCACGTTCGCGCATGTGCCACTGGCCACCGACGGCGCTGGCGCGCGCCTTGCAAAGCGCGACAAGTCCGCCGGCGTTGCCGGGCTACGCGAGCGTGGCGTATGTGCCACGGCCGTGCTGGGCGCGCTGGCTGCCAGCTGCGGCTTGTGGCCTGCCAACGTGCCGGTGTCACTCGCCGAGCTGTTGGCTGCCTTCGCTCCCGAACGCATTCAGTCGGTGCCGTCTGCCGTGATGGTATAACTGTGGTTCATCCGCGGGCGCCTACGGCAAGCATCCGTTCGGTGCACGGCTTGACGCGTGCGGGGGCCAGGCGTATAGTGCGGTGCGCGGCGGACATGGGTCTTTCTGCCCTTGTGGGAGTGACGAGGATGTCATGACCGATCCAGAGAAACAGACGACCTATTCGGGTGGAGTCCCCTCCGGCGCGACGGACGAATTCCTCGCTCTCGCCGGCCATGAGCTTCGCAGCCCCATCACCGCTCTCAAAGGGCATGTGCAGCTGCTCCAGCGGCGTCTACGCCGCCAATCGGGCCGCGAAAACGACCTGACTGATCTCGACAAGGTCATGTTCCAGGTCGAGCGGCTGACCCACGAACTGGATGTCTACCTCGAAGCCGTACACATCGCGCGTGGGCAGTTCGAGCTGATGCCGGCCAGCTGCGACCTCGTAGCTATTACCGAGCGTCTGGTGGAGCTCTATGCGCGCGGCGTGGTCAGCCATAGCGTTCACCTGGAAACCGCCGAGCGGGAGCTGGCGGGACAGTGGGACCGCCAGCGCTTGCAGACGACCGTCGCGAGCCTGCTGTCAAACGCCGTCAAGTTCAGTCGCGGGGGCGAGGTGGTCTTGCGACTGACACGCGAAGGCCCCTGCGCGCGACTCGAGATAGCGGACCGGGGTATCGGCGTGCCACCGGCCGATCGGCAGCGCATCTTCGCGCCCTATGCGCGCGGGAGCAACGCGGAGAACGCGGGCGCCGGGCTGGGTTTGTTTGTGTCGCGCGAGATCGTGCGGCGCAGCAAGGGACGCATCGGCGTGCGCGGACACCACGGCGGTGGCAGCGTCTTCTGGTTCACGCTGCCGCTAGACGCCACCAGCTATAGGTCCTCCAGCGCCTCGGCGGGCTCACAGCGCCGGCCAAGGAATATTGGCACGTCCCGCTGAGTGTAGCGGCGGACCTCGGTTGCCCGGAGCGATTCCATCATACGGCACAACTCGCTCGGGTCATCCGACTCGTTGGCGAGGATAAACTCGTAATCCCCCAACCCAAACGCGTCTACCGTGTTGGCGAGCACGCCGCCCCCTTCGGCGACGACGATGGGCGCCTGCGCCAGCGCGGTACCGCCCTTGCCAGCGCTCGACTGAGGCACGGCATCGGGGACGAGCTGCTCGCGCGGCACCGCGTAGCGCCGGCCGATCAGGCCATGCTCGGCCATCAGCTCGCGACGCCGCTCGTACGGCAGCAGATACCACTCGGTTGTCTTGACGAACGGATACACGCTGATGAACTTCCTCGGCGTGGCGCCGAGCATGAACGACGGCAGGTGGCCGGGATCATAGCGGGCGGTAGCCACGACACCGATGTAGGTTTGGCGGGTCTCGAGGTAGCCGCCGAGGCCGCTGTGACGCAGCGCCACCGCCAGCCGCTGGATCGCATCGAGGTCGGTCCCATGGACCCACAACAGCAAGTCCGCGTCTTCGCGCAGGCCAACGAGCGAATACACGCCGCGCAAGGAGACGGAAGCGTCTCTGCCTTCGAGAGCGGCGAGGAACTCGGCTTTCGCCTGGCCGCGCTCGGTCTCGCTGAGCCGGGCGAACGCGCGATCCAGCTTGAACAGCCAGTAGGCGGCGTAGGTCGTTGAGGCGCTCGTGGTGTCCATATGTGATCTCCCGTCGTAGTGAGGCCGATTGCCGCCGCGCGTAGGCGCTGGTTGCGCCTGCCGTGCACCGGCTCTTCAGCACATTGTAGCAGCGATCACTTGCGCGGTTCTAGCGCGCCACTCCGCCCTGTTGCGCGTACGGCAAGGGGCGTCTACAATGGCGTACGATGAACCTGACTCAACCGCGCGCCCATCGACGATGGCCGCTGCGCCTCCTGTGTATGCTGCTGGTGGCGAGCGCGCTGCTGCCGGTGCTCGCCGGTTGCGGTCTGCATTCAGGCGGCGATGCCCTGGCGTTTCTGCGCGACGGCCAGCTCTGGACGGTACACTCAGACGGCTCGCAACCGCTGCAGCTCACGGGCAGCCATGTTGTGGGCTTCGCTTGGTCGCCGGACCACCACGAGCTCGTGTTGCGCATCGCCGCCGTGCCAGCACCCACGCCGCCAACGGGAACCCGCGCCGCGCCCGACGCGCCAGGAGACATTGCCGCGGTCAGCATCAACGGCGGCGCCGCGTTGCAGCTCACGCCCACCTCTGCTGGCCTCAGCCGCGGCGATGCCTGGTGGAATCCGAACGGCAACCGGATACTTTACACCGAGCGCGCGGCGCCACCACCGCAGCCCGCGACATTCGTCGTCTCGCAGGTAGATCAGCCGGTCGGCATCGCGCGGCATCCGCTGCTGAACGTGGCGGGATTGCCGGTGCTCTCGCCAGACGGCAGGCGTGTCGCCGCCGTCTCCCCAGACGGCGCGCTGTTGCTGGGTCCGCCGGGGCAGGCCGGGCGTTCGATTGCCTCCGATGTCTTACGGACGCTGCCCGGCACATCGCGCCCGGCGCGCGTCCTCTGGCAGCCGGGCCACGATGCGCTGCTCTACGCCCTCGCCGCGCCCACAGGCGTGACGCTGGACCTGCGCAGCCTGAATGGCGGCGTACGCGAGGTCGTCACGCTGCCGGCGGTGCTCGATTACACCTTCGCGCCCGACGGCTCGCTGCTGCTGGTCCGCGAACCCACGCGGATTTCGCTCTGGAGTGTGAGTCAGCCGGGCCAGCCGCTCTGGACCTGGCCCGAAACCGACCCGCTGGCGCTGCCCTCGTGGTCGCCGGATGGGCACCAGGTGCTCGTACAGAACGGTGCGGGCCTCCAACTTGCAGATCTGCGCACGAAGACCGTGCATGCGCTGCTGACGTACGAACAATCGCAGATTCAGGCGCCGCCCGACGCACAGACGGACTGGCATCCAGCCGCCGGCAGTCCGTGGGCCACCGACGGGCACGCGCTCGTCTTCGCGGCCGCCACGGGGGCAAGCTGGCAGGGGCGGCCACTCCCACAGCCTCACGGCGCCACCAGTGGCCTGTATGTGGTATCAATCACCTCGGGGATGGTGGGACGGCCGGTGCTGGTGGATAGCGGCGACGACCGCGCGCCGAGCTGGAGTTTCCTCGACCCATCAACGGCGTTCCTGATGGCGTCGTGAGCTGGTCCAGCGATTGCCGGACGGAGAAGGAGAGGGTCGCGCCATGCCACACTCGAATGGCCCGCGGGCCGACGACGCGGACGAGCTCGATCTCAGCGAGATCGATCCGCAAGAATACGACATGCTGATGCGGCTCGAACGGCTGGAGAGCCTTGAAGAAGAGATGATGGAGATGGGGATCGCCTCGCTCGATGAGGTGCGCCAGCGCATCGCGGATCTGCACCGCCAGCTGGACGAGGAAGAGTAGGCCGCGCGCCTTCGTGACTCCGCTCACTCGCCAGGTAACCGCTCGCTCGCATGGATCACCTCAGGACCCGGCAGCGGCGCTTGGCAGCCGCTCGACCACGGGCAGCACACCACCTGTGGCTCAGCGTCCGGCGCATCGCACGCGGGCGGCAATGGCTCCCCGCGCAGGAATGTCGCGACGATGCAGAGCGGCAGCCCGATCACACCCAGATGGCAGCCGGCGATGTGCGCGACCGGGTGGAAATGCGGATGTTGAATCGAGTAGGCGCCGGCCTTGTCCATGGGGTCGCCGGTGGCGACGTACGCCGAGATTTCATCGTCGGTATAGGGGCGCATCAGGACACGCGTCGTCGCGGTCGCCGAGACGAGCGCCGCGGGAGTGGGGCCGGCCAGGGCAACACCCGTCGCCACGAGATGCTCGCGGCCGCGCAGTTGGCGCAGCATCGCCGCGGCCTCATCCGCGCTCGCCGGCTTGGCCAGCGACGTGCCCTCCAGCAGCACGGTAGTGTCGGCAGCCAGCACCATGAAGTCCTCATCCCGCGCTGACTCGCGCAATAGTTGTTGCGCCGCCTGCACTTTCCGCCGCGCCAGATGCTCGCCAAGCAGCCCAAGCGGGCCCGCATAGTCCGCGCTTAGCCGCTCTTCATCCACCGGCGCGACACACGGCTCGAAGGCGATGCCGGCCTAGAGTCGCGGCTCACTCATGCCGCGGCCTCCAGCAGGGCGATGGTCTCGATGTGGGCGGTCTGCGGGAACATGTCGAGCGGCTGCACGGAGACGAGCCGGTAGGCGGCTGCTGTTTGGCAGAGGTAGGCCAGGTCGCGCGCCAGCGTCGCGGGGTCGCAGGAGACATAGACCACGCGAGGCACGCGGCGGGCGGCGAGCGCAGCCAGCACCGGTCGCTGGCATCCGGCGCGCGGCGGATCGATCACCAGCCCGTCCAGCCGCTCCTCCAGCGCCGGCAGCACATTTTCCACTTTGGCCTGCATGATGGAAACGTTGGCAACGTCCCGAAGATTCCAGCGCGCGTCGCGAATGGCGCTGGCGGACTCTTCGATGGCGATGACGCGGCCTGCGCGGCGCGCCAGCAGCGCCGCGAACGTGCCAACGCCGCAATAGGCGTCCACGAGCGTCGCCTCCGGTCCTGCAGGCAGCAGGCGCACCACCTCTTCCGCCATGCGATTGGCCTGCGCCGTATTGGTCTGGAAGAAGGAGCTTGGCCGGATACGGAACGTGATGCCGCCTAGCTCCTCGTCCAGGTCCGACTCGCGCACAGCGATCCCCGCTGCCTCTAAGCGCGCGTGCGCCTCGACCGACGGCGCTGGTTGCATGAGCACCTGGCCCGTGGCGGCGCTGGAGCGAATGAGCGCCTGCGGCTGGGGCAGCGGCGTATCTGCCAGCAGCGCCAGCGTGTCGTTGATGCGCTCCTCGGCGATTGGGCAGGTGCGCAGCGGGAGCACGCGACGGCTGCCCCGCGCCGTCAACCCCGCCTGGCCCTCGCGGTTCACCGAGAAGCGCATATGATTGCGATAGTGCCAGGCCCTAGGGCTGGCGAGGGCGGGGAGCACCGGCGGCGCGGCGAAGCCGGCGGCACAAAGCTCGTCGCGAACGCGCCCCGTCTTCCAGGCAAGCTGGGCCGGATACGCCATGTGTTGTAGCTGGCAGCCGCCACACGTGCCGAAGACCGGGCACTGTGCCGCGACGTGCGCGGGCGCGCCTTGCACGACTCGCAGCACGCGCACCTGGGGCGGCGGCGTATGCTTGGCCCGCTTGCGCCCGGGGCGCGGCAACCGCCACTCCGCCTCGACCTCGACCAGCTCTCCCGGCAGCCCACCCACCAGGCCCAGGCGCGCGGGGGGAGCGTGCGCCGCCCATCCTGGCCCATACACCGCGGCAAAGGCGTCGTCATCGGGCGACTGGTGCGTTCGGATGACCGCTCCCTGCGCTACACCGTGCGCGTCGAGCGTGTCCACCTGCACCAGATAGCGCCCGCGCACGACGCGCGGCGCTTCCGCTGGCGTTGGGCCGGCTGGGCGGTCTTCGGCCTGGCGTCCGAGCTGTTCCATGTGCTCCCAGAATCCATTAGAGTAGCTACGCGGGCAAATCAGCCCGAGTATAGCACAGGGCGCTGGCGGCGAAGAAGGCAAGGTGCTACTCTACCATAAGGCATGCTGGGAACGCGCCAAGCCGCGGACCTAGGCAACGGGAGGTAGTGAAGCAGGATGGGAGACCTTTCGGCTACCGGGCGCCGGCTGGCGCTGGCGCGTATGGCGGAGACTCCGCTGGACGTGTTGGTGATCGGTGGCGGCATCACCGGAGCCGGCGTCGCGCTGGATGCGGCGGCCCGCGGCTACAGCGTCGGACTCGTGGAGCGCGGCGACTTTGCCAGCGGGACGAGCAGCCAGTCCACCAAGCTCGTGCATGGCGGCATTCGCTATCTCCCGCAGCTCGACATTCCGCTCGTGCGCGAGGCGCTGGTCGAGCGCGGCCGCTTGTTGCGCAACGCGCCGCACCTCGTCCATCCCCTCACCTTCATACTTCCCCTCTACGCCAGCTCGCGGCATCCGGTCGGCTTGCCGATTGCGCCGCCGTTCGGCATGGGCCTGGACCTGATCCTCGACACAGGGCTCGCCCTCTATGACGAGCTGGCGGGCAAGCAGAATCTGGGCAAGCATCGCCGCATCGATCGTGACGAAGTGCTGGCGCGCGCGCGCTGCCTGACGCCGGCCGGCTTGAAGACTGGCTTCATCTATCACGACGCGCAGACCGACGACACGCGGCTCACGCTCGCGGTGCTGCGCACGGCGGCCGAGCATGGTGCGCTGCTGGCCAACTACTGCGCGGTGACGGGGTTCGCGCACGACGGCAGGGTCGCTGGCGTCTATGTGCGTGAGACGCTGCCCGGCGACGAAGGCGCCACCACTGCTGCCGGCTTCGCGGTGCGCGCGCGGCACGTCGTCAACGCCACGGGCGTGTGGGCCGAACAGACGGAGCGGCTGGACGGCGAGACGCCGACACTCCAGGTGGCGCCGAGCAAGGGCACGCACCTTGTCTTCACACGCGAGGCCCTCGATCTGGGCGACGAAGCGATCGTGCTGCCAGAGACCGAGGACGGCCGCATCATCTTCATCGTGCCCTGGCAGTCTCGCGCGCTGGTCGGCACCACGGATAACGGTGTGGAGCAGATGGAGACGCCGGTTGCAACCGAGGATGACATTGACTATCTGTTGGGGCACTTGAATCACACCGTGCGCCGCCCGCTGACACGTGCGGACATCGTGGCAACGTACGCCGGCTATCGCCCTCTGCTGCGGCTGCATCGGCGCCGCACGCCGGCCAGGCTTTCGCGCACGCACGCCGTCACCGAGGGGGAGGACGGTCTGCTGACGGTGTCTGGCGGCAAGCTGACCACGTACCGGCTGATGGCGCAAGATGTCGTAGACCGCATCGATCGGCGTGAGGACCACAAGCGACGGCATGTGACGCTGTGGCTGCCGCTCTCCGGCGCGCCAGAGGAACGCGCGACTGAGAAGACGTATGCCCAAAGCACAATTGAGGAGCCACCGCTCGACGACGCGGTCCTGGTGCATCTGAGCGGCGCCTATGGCAGCCATGCGTGCGCGGTGCGCGCGTTGGTGCGTGAGCGGTCGCAGCTCGCGGCACGCTGCGTCCCCGATCTGCCGTACATAGCGGCGGAGGTGGTCTACGTCTGCCGCACGGAGATGGCGCTGACGCTCGAAGACGTGCTGGCGCGTCGCACCCACATCGCCATCGAAGACCGCTCGCGCGGGTTAGACGCCGCACCGGTCGTCGCCGGTCTGATGGCGGAGGAGCTTGGCTGGTCGAGCGCCGAGCGCGAGCGCCAGCTCGCCGCCTACCGTGCCTATGCGCAAGTACAGGCCGGTCCGTTGCCGCTGCCGAGCGCGGCAGTGCCATAGAAACGCTCAACCGACATCCCTTCGTGCGACCGGTGCCCACGGTGCTGACCGCCAGGCCCGCCGACCTGCCTACCAGGCGAATGCGTGCACCAGCCAGTCGCGGCTGAGCCGCACCAGCAGCGGGCTGCCGTGCGGGCAGACGGCCCGCGCGTTGACCTCGCGCAGCTCCGTCAGCAACGTCTGTTGCTCCGCAGCGCTGAGCGGCTGCCCGCGACGCACCGCCGATCGGCAGGCGAGCGCGATGGCCACATGGTCGCGCCAGTCCTCAACGTCCTCGGCGGCTTCGATCAGCAGCGTCCTGGTCTCCGCGGGAGCGGTCGGTACCGCGCCAGGCACCTGCGGCAGCGAGCGCACGAGAAACGTGCTGCCGCCGAAGGGCTGGCACTCGATGCCCAGCGCGGCCAGCTCGCTCAGGCGCGGCGTCAAGAGCTGCGTTTGGCGCGGCGTCAGCTCGATCAAGAGCGGCTCCAGCAAGAGCTGGGCCATCGCCGTCGCCCCCGGCGCCCCAGACGACCCGTCCGCCACGTGCGCCGCTCCTTCCGTGGGACCGCGCACCATGGCGGGCGCAGCGGAGCCAATTGCATACTGGACGCGCAGGCGCTCGTAGAGTACTCGCTCGTGCGCGCGATGCTGATCGACGAGAAACAGGTCACCAGCGCTGGAGCGCGCCAGGATCAGCGCGTCGTCGAACTGCGCCAGCGCCATGTCCGGCAGGTCCCGTATCTCAACCGGCTCGTCCGCGAGCTCGCGCCACAAACTGCCGTAGCGCTCTCGACGCTCGGCGGCCGCGCCGCCGGTGGCGCTCCAATGGCCACGCGCCTGCTCGTCGCGGGAGCGCTCGCCGCGCGCCCAAGCACGTCGGCGACGGTGTCGCGCAGCGCGGCCGCCAGGCGTTTCTCGTCGCGCACCAGCACCTCTGCCTTGGCCGGATGGATGTTGGCATCTACGCCCTCCGGCGGCAGGCGAAGCTGGGCTACGAGCAGCGGATGACGTCCCTTGCGCAGCAGCGGCCGATAGCCTGCCTCGGCGGCGGCGAGCAGTGCGCGATGGTGCACGGGGCGCCCATTGATGGCGATGACGATGTGCTCGCGCGCGCTGAAGGTGAAGGCACGGCTGCCTACCGCACCGCTGAGCGTGAATCCCTCGCCACCGCGGTCCCCCAGTTGCGCCAACTCACGCGCAGCATCCGCGCCGTACAGCGCGCCGACGGCTCCAGCGAGATCGTGCCCTGGCGTCTGCGCCAGGAGATGACCATCATCCACCACGAGCGTAAACCGCACTGCCGGGTAAATCAGCGCATACGCACGCAGCGTCGCGAAGATCCTGGTCGTTTCGACGCCGGCGCGCGCGAACATCGCGCGGCGGGCGGGCAGCGACTGGAACAGCTCGCGCACCGTGACCGTAGTGCCGCGCGGCCGCGAGCTGGCGGTCATGGCCGCCGGGCCGCCCGGCGTCAGCGTCAGTGAGCGCGCCAGTCCGCTCTCGTCTGTCGCGCTCGTCAGCTCCACCTCTGCCGCCGCGGCTATGCTCGCCAGCGCCT
>WNFM01256029.1_pt1 | contig 10912 bp, 10 predicted proteins | sample 5400271 | NCBI WGS metagenome assembly WNFM01 (sample SAMN13153352, study PRJNA577476) | soil metagenome | isolation source: 60 cm saprolite on Douglas fir-dominated hillslope | place: USA:California | collected 2013-09-17 | reverse complement strand
GTAGCCGGAATGTGTATTGCGGCGCAATTTACAGTCGAGCTGTTCAGCGTACTGTGGTCCCACCACGCCTTCGACATAGAGCGTGTAACGACAGCCCGTTTGGTCCTCCTCCGGCGCCAGCATGGCGAACCTCGGCGGTTCGCTTCCAAATACTTCGCGCAAGGCCTCGACCACGAAGGGCTCTGATAATTTTTCCCCGAATCGATCGGAGACGTTTCCGGCGCGACCGAGGAATTTGAGTGACGGCGTCTTCTCGACCCAGCCAGTCACCGCCACGCGATCACCGAGGCGATAACGCCATAGGCCGCCCGCGGTGGTCACGACCACTTCGTATTCTTCCCCTTCACGCAGCCGTGCTGCGCGCAGAACGCGTCCGCTCACGTCGATGAATTCAAAGAAATGCGACTCGATCGCAAGCGGATACTGTCCACGGAACGGCAACGTCACGAAGGCTTCGGTAGCGGTCAACCCTTTCGGCTGGAGCCACGCATTCGGAAACCGCCTTTGCAGCTCCGTTGCGGCGAGCGCGGCGGCGCCACCACCCCAGCAACTAATCACCCTCAACGCCGGCCAGATAGTGGCTGGCTTGTGCGGGCCGGCGGCGCGCAACTCCTGCGCCCGGCGTGGCCTCGGGACAAAGGAACCACCAGCGCCGCAGGCGACATCGTCAAGCAGTTTCTCCCAGTGTGCGGGAAGGGCATCGAGAAGCAGGGTGAAAAAGGAAGGATGCCATACGGAAATGAGCCGCAGGTCCCGACAACGCAACAAGTGGAAAAGCGTTTGGCGGCGAAATACTTCCAACGACGCAGCGTGCTGCACGACGGGCGGCACAGCCATGACTGCCTCTGCTAATCGCCGTCGTGCTCCTCCCAGATAAGCCGTGTCGGCCTCGAAGCCGATGGGAATGGCGGAGGCTTCGGCTCTCGCGTCGCGCAACACGGGAGTCACCGACCAATAGGCGGGGCCGCCCAGGAGTCCGGGGGATGCGCGCTGCAAATCAAGCAGCCAAGGACCGATGGCGGCATTGAACTCGCGCTGCAATCCAGCGGTGAATGGAATCAGCTTGCGCGCGCCCGTCGAGCCGCTCGTGGGAACAAGATGTGTCACCGGCTCGCGCGACAATACATTCGTTTCACCTCTGCTGATGCGGGCAATCCAAGGCTCGATCGAATCATAATCCATCAGCGGAACACGCCGGGCAAAGTCCTCATAGCCACGGATGGAATCAAAACCATGAGTCTTGCCGAAAGCGGTGGAAGCGTTGCGTTCGAGGTCAGCACGCAATCTGCCTTGTTGGGCGGCTTCCGGATTGCGCAACGCGCGGCAGAAACGCAAATACGCCGGCAGGTTAGACGCGCTCCAGAGCGTGTTAGCGATCGTCGCAGAGAGTTGCACAGGTTTGTGGAGTGGTCATGCGGCGGCCAGCGGCGGTCAGATTGTCCGGGCATAGCTCGGTCAGGCAGACCAGCTCATCGCCTTCGGCGTGGCCTGGGTTGCGCGACTCGAAGAACCTCACGTGCGGATCGTGCCCCCGGCTGGCCGGAGCTTTTTCCAGCCCGGCGCGCAGCCGTTGCGGATGAGCGAACCGCACCAGACCCGCGCGGGAATCGAACTGCCTGCCGAAACGCTCGCGGGCCAGTTGTTCGAGCAGGCGCTGTGTTTCAGGCGGGGTGGGCGCATCGAAGCGCGGAAAGAATCGGCGCCAGAACACGGGCAGGAAGCGATACGTCCGAAAGCCTGAGGTCAGCAGCAACCAGAAACATCGTCCGGCCGGGAGCGTCGCGCGCAAGGTGTCCACGGCTGCGACCCAGGCCCGCGGCAACGCCGTGGTGCCCCACGCGTCTCGCGCCACGATGGTATCGCCGGAGTAAACGACGTTCAACGCGCTGCCGTCGAAAGCCGTCGTGCAAGCCGCCAGGGTCGAAAAGCCGACGAGCGTTTCCTGGCGTTCGAGCAAGAGCGCGAGATTCTTGTCCGCGAGATCGCGCGCAAACTGGCCGGTGGTCACGCCGTCGAAGTGTTGGGCCAGCAGTCGGAACATTTCGCCTTTCTGTCTCACCGTGAGTTCGCCGCGCGGCACAAGTTGGAACTGCACTCCGGTCGCGGGCTTCATAGCAAAGCCGCCTCCGGGGCAAGAATCCGGCCATCCAACTCGCGAGCGGCGCCGCCTAGGTCCGGCCAGCGCACCACGTAAAGCCGCGTGCGATATTCGCGGACCCGGAAGTGGCTGCACATCGTGGCCAGACGCGGGTCGTTGGCGGCAAAGCCCAGGGTGAGGAGTTCAATTCCTCGTTGTGATGCGAAGTGGCGCAGTTCGGCCACCAGGAAAATCAGTCCTTTCGGATCATCGGCTTCGACAACCAAGTGCGAGACGAACGCGTTTGGGACAACCCCTCCAATCGGTGGCAATGGTGGCCGGCCGACACTGCGCGCCCAGACATTGAAGGCCGGCCGCCCCAAAGCCAGAGCGGGCGAATAGCCTCGGACGACAGTTTGTTTGAAGTTTCGCTGGTCCCACAAAGCGGCGGAGGCATTGGCTTTGCCACAGCTCCGGATAGAATGGAAATCGTGTTCCCGCAATCCGAGCGCCTCGAGCGAGTTCAATTCAGCAGCCGACCAACAAGGGGCGAATTGGTGAAGGCGGCCATGTTTGTTCAGGCGGGCGAGTTCACTGGCCCCACGCGGCCACGCGCCAGCGCTTGGAAGCTTCTCACGCGGTCTGGTCCGGCAGACAGGGAGGACCATCGTCACGAATTCGACCATGAATTCGTAACGCGGCATGCCGGGCAGGGCGCGCTCGAGAAACTTCCGGGCGCGTTCGTTGCCGGCGGCGATGCTCGTGAAGTAGAAATCCGCGGGGGCCTGGGCCTGAAGCTCGTGAAAGAATGCGTAGCCGCGCCGCACAATGTCGAAGCGCCCGGCGTGTTGGGAATCAAGACGCAAGCCGCCGAGATAGCCGACACGCCGCGGCGCGCCGTTCACGAACCGCTGGCGGATGGCGCAACTCCCGGCGCACACCACCTGCCCGCCGTTGCGGGCGACAATGGTTTGCTTCGTTTCACCTGGCAGACTGGCGTCGGCAAAATAATCCGGCTCGCGTTCGAGCGAGAGCGAGATTCGGCCCGGCATTGGGTTTTCACGCAGCAGCAGGCGGAGGTCCGCGTCGTCCGCCTGGCTGGCGACGGCGAATTCCACCGCAGCCGTGTGGGCGCCAGGGGCGCATTCGCGAGATGTCGGCAACTGGTTTTGGGCGGTGCTGCCAGCTAAAGCTGGCGTTCCGGTCGAAACGCCGGCTTCAGCCGGCAGCACCTTGCCGACACCTCGCGAATGCGCCCGGCTGCCGGTCAATTCGCGCTCAAGAACGGGCCTTGCCATGATTCGTCTCCCAGCGGGTAGTGGTCGCGCAGGCTCACATCATTGCGGTGGAGCGCATTGATCAGATAAAAGTTTCTCCACATGAACCAGTTGCTGCGGTTCACGCCATCGAAGCCGCGTTGCGCGATGCTGCCCCACGAGTAGAACGCCCGCCGGGCGGCGACGCAGTTTCGCTGCAGCGCATCGGGTGACATCCCACGCGGCTGAAACGGGATGCGATTGTAGCTGTAACGGTCGTCCAGCCACCAACTGTCATAGAGCAACCGGCCTTCGTGTTCCAGGCGCCGATAGAGGGGCGTGCCGGGGAACGGCGTGAGATGGTTGAACGCGGCGATATAGAGCGCGTGTTCCTTCGCGAAAGCGACCGTGGCGGCGAAGCTTTCAGGGGTGTCGCGGTCGTAACCGAAAATGAACGTGCCATACACACGGATGCGGTGCCGGCGCAGATTCGCGAGCGCCTTCTCAAATCCGCCGCGCATGGTGTTGAAAGACTTGTTCATGTCGCGCAAATTCTCGGGATTCAGGCTCTCGAAGCCGATCAGCACGCCCTGACAACCGCTGCGCGCCAGCAGTTCGAGAAATTCCTCGTCGTGCGCCGCGTTGATGCTGGATTGGCTCACCCAGCGGACTCCGAGCGGGATCAGCGCGCGGAAGAACTCCTTGGCTTCGGCCAGATTCGAGGTGATGTTGTCGTCCACGAAAAAGAACAACTTCCGCTCGCGTTTCAGCGGCGCAATTTCGGCAATGATTTTGTCAATCGGCCGGCGGGTCTGGCTGGCGTTGAAAACGGTTTGCACCGCGCAGAAATCGCATTTGAAATGGCAGCCGCGTCCCGCCTCGACCAATCCGATGGGCAGGTAGCGTTTGCCGCGAAAGACGGAACGGTCGGGTTTCAGATTCGCCAGCGAAGGCCGGCCGGCTTGTCGATAGAACTTTTCCAGCCGACCGTGGCGGGCGTCGTCAATGACGCGCGGCCAGAGTTGCTCGGCCTCGCCGCAGACGACGGCTTCGGCGTGCCGGGCGGCTTCTTCCGGGCAGAGCGTGGCGTGAAACCCGCCCATGACCACGGGCACGCGGCGTTTCCGAAATTCGGTGGCGATCTGGTAAGCGCGTTTCGCCGTGTAGGTTTCGACGCTGATGGCGACAAGGTCGGTCGGCTCGTCAAAGGGAATTTGCTCCATGCGGTCATCGTAAAACCGGACGGCAACGTCATGCGGCGTCAACCCGGCCAGAGTGGCCGCGGGCAGCGCCTCCATCTGCCAGGTGCGGATGTATTTCTGTCCCGGCTTTCGGCCAATGCAGGGATGGACGATGGTCAGGCGCATGAGTCTCAGGCGGCTCCCGCCGCCGGTTGAGCAGGCTCGAAAGCTCTTGGATTAGGTGGCGCACGGCCGACGATCCAATCGCAATGGTAAAAGCGGCTCAGGTTGTGCGCGTAAAACCGGTAGCCAAGATTTGTGCCTAGTTTCACCGGCCAAGGGGCCGGGGAACGCGCAATCCGGCGCGCGATGGACCGAAAACTGTAGGCGTGCTTCCACGCGGCTTCCGCGCCTTGCTGAAGCTCTTCGACCGTCATCCTGGCCGGGCGGAACACCACGTGCTGGCCATCGTAAAGTTCCCAATTCCTGGTGAGGAGGCGGCCTTCAGCCTCCAATCGTTTGTAGAGCGCGGTGTTGGGAAAGGGGGTGACGATGGCGAAGCGCGGCAGGTCAATGCCCGCCTGCACCGCGAATTCGGCCGTTTTCAAAAAAACATCCGGCCCGTCGTGATCGAGGCCGAAGACGAAACAGCCTTGCAGGGCGATCCCGTGTTCGTGAAGGCGATCGACGACGCGGGCAAATTTCTGCGGCGAATTAAAGCCTTTATGGTTCTGCCGAAGGTTTTCCGGTGAGATCGATTCGAGACCCATCAGCAATCCTTTGCAGCCGCTCCGCGCCGCCAAGTCAAGCAACTCCAGGTCCTCGGCCAACAGAACCGTGGCCAGACCATACCACTCAACTCGCAATGGAATAAGAGCGGTGAACAGCCGCCGAGCATAGTCACGGTCGGCAATCAGGTTCAGGTCAACGAAGATCAGTTTCCTCGCGCCATGCTGGCGGATGTCGGCGATGACCTGTTCGACGGGTTTTTGGTAGGGTTTGCGTCCCCAGGCGGTTGGGACAACGCAGAAATCACAGCTATGAATGCAGCCGCGCGTGGCTTCGAAAACGTTGTTGGTCAGAAAGCGCCGGCTCGGCAGCAATTCGCGCCGCGCGAACGGGCGGTCGGCGAGGTCAAGGCCGGGCCCCTGGTCGTAGCGCGGCTTCAACTGGCCCACGGCGAAATCACGCAACAATCGCGGCCACGAATCCTCCGCGTAGCCCGTCACCACCGCGTCCGCGTGTGGGGAGGCATCATCGGGAATGAGCGTCACGTGCGGCCCACCGAGCACGACCGTGATCCCTCGCCGCCGGAAATGCTCGGCTAGTTCGTAGGCCCGCCTAGCCGTGCCGGTGATGACCGTCAAACCGACCAGACCGGCATCCAGATCAAGAGGAACGTCGGTAATGCCCTCGTCGAAGAGTTGAACCTCCGCGTTCAATTCGGGCGGGATGAGCGCCGCCAGCGTTGTCAAGGTGAGCGGCTGGTAGCGCAACGACTTGCGCCAAATGCCACCCCGATGACGGTAGAGCGGGCCTTTCGGCGAAACCAGCGCGATTCTGAGTCTGCGTTCCAACATCTGGAGCCTTTGTTTAGTCAAGCTTTAGGCCGGACACAGCCTTGCATCAAGTGGAATCGCGCTCGAGAGGGATTGAAAATATCAATGGCGCGCGCGCTTTTTTCAATGGCTCTCCGGAGATTTTGAAATTGCCTCGCTCCGAGCGGTTTGCCATGTTGAATCGTTGTGCCGACGAAACTTCCAAACGCACCGGGGGCTGGCGAACTCTCCGTTCCCACGGACATTCCCTCGAAACTCAATCTTGGAATCATCGTTGGGCAACTTGCGGCCATTGCAATCTGCTGTTACGCGGCGGCCCGCGCGCGCAGCGGTTGGAGCCTCGCCAGTCTGGCGCTCGCCTTTGGCATCGTGATGAATTCGGTATATTCCATTATTCACGAGGCCGAGCACGCCATGCTCTTCCCGAACCGAACCTGGAACGACGCAGCAGGCGCGTTGATGGCGCTGTTTTTCCCCGCGCCTTTCCATCTGATTCGGCAAGGGCATTTGGGGCACCATTTTCGCAATCGTTCGGACGACGAAGCTTTCGATCTCTACTTCGATGGAGACCATCGCTTGTGGCGGTATCTGGTGCTTTATGGAATCCTGACAGGTTGCTACTGGATCGTGGTGGTTCTGGGCAATGTCGTGTTCCTGTTCTTTCCGTTCGCAGCCAACAAAAAATACTGGGATTTCGACCGGCCATCCCATGCCTTTATGGAATCACTTAACCCCTCGTATCGCCGGCTCATTCAACTGGAATGCCTGGCGGTGATCGCCTGGCACGCGCTCATCATCTGGTTATTTCAAATTCCGCCGTGGAACTACGCAGTAATGTATTTTGGTTTCGGGCTGACCTGGTCCGCCATGCAGTATGTCCATCATTACGGCACGGAACGACACGTCACCCGGGGCGCGCGCAATCTCCGGCTCTGGGAACCCATCGACCGGCTCTGGTTGAACCACAACTGGCATCGCGTGCATCACGAACACCCCACCGTGCCGTGGATTCAACTGCCGGCGCTTGGCCAGGTGACACAGCCCGGAAAGCGCGGCTTCCTGGTCTGGTCCTACCTCCAGATGTGGCGCGGTCCCAGCAGGGCCACCGAACACGTCGAAAACAAATATGCCGGGCGCGTCATCCGCTGAATTTTACGTTCACTGGTGGCAGCGCTTCAGAGTGCTCTGGCCGGCAAAACTGCGGCTGACGGCAATTGTGACCGTTTTGTTCTGGGGGTGTTATCTTTTTCTCTCGCGACATGCGCTGTTTCCCATTCATCCGCTGCCCATGATGTGGTTGGACAAGTGGGCGGGATTTCAGCCGCATCCGTGGGCGTGGGTATATGAGTCGATTTTCTTGCTCACTAGCGTGATTCCCTGGTTGATGGTTTCGCGTGAAGAACTGCGCCGGTACGTCACGGGCTTCGCGTTGCTCTCCGGTGTCTGCTTCGTCGTGTTTGCACTCTTCCCGGTCGCCTCGCCCCGGCCGGCAAACCTGGAAGCAAACGCATTCCTGATTTTCATCACGCGCGTGGATGGCCCTTTGAACGCCTTTCCTTCACTCCATGCAGGGTGTCTGGTTTATACGCTGGCTTTGGCGAGCCGGCTATTCGGACGAGGCCGGAGTTCCATCGTTGCCGCCCTGCTGCTGGTTTGGGCGGGTTTGATTTTGTTTTCCACGCTGGCGACGAAGCAGCACTACGCGTTGGATCTGCTGGCCGGAGGTTTGATCGGCTGGGCGGCAGACCGGTTTGCCTGGAGAAACTCAGGCTGTGGCGACATGGCTTCAGCCAGCACGCCACGCAAGAGCGGAGTCGTATCCCAGGCGGGCTGGAGATAATGGTCCGCTCCCCACACCGGAAACACCGTGCCGGGAAGTCGAGTCACGTCGCCCAGAAGAAATCCGCCGCCATCATTTGGCCCCAGCGGCGCGACTCGCTCGTAACCGCGCTCAGCCCACGGATGCGCGAGGTGCCGGCGCAACGGAAAACTGACCACATGGATGACTCTCACGCGGGGTGGCAACGCGGGCCAAGTCGTCAGCGGTCCACCAGCTTCCGGACGCAATTCCTCCACCACTGAATACCGCTGCCCACGCAGCCGGAGCAACAGGCGAACCCCCAGCCGCCGCAAGGGCTGGCGGCGAAGCCAGGCCACCAACGGCGTTCCCTGGGGCAATCCACTCAAACTGATCCAGGCAGTAACATTGCCAAAGAGCCTGTGCGCCTCGGGCAGCCCCAACGCGATCTTCAAATCCGCGCTGCCTTTGCTCAGACTGATCAACACCACCTGCTGCTGCCCGTGTTGGGAAAGCCAGTTCGCAATCACGGCTGCGTTCCGGGCCAGCGAACCAAAGCTTTCCACCGGCACGCGCTCGACAGGGCATTTCATTGACTCGACAATGGCGGCCAGCCGCGCCCCGTCCGCGCCCGAGTTTTTGTGCTCACGATAAAAAGCGGCGGCCCCACCAGCCTGGGTTCAACGGCTCGGGGAGCTTCGCCGTTTCGCACCCTGCGGAAAAACGCACCGTGTGCCGGGTGGCGCAATACTCTGTTGTAGAGCAAGGCGGTGGCAAAATCGAGGCCGTGCGATCGCGCGATCTCGGAAAGCTTGAGAGGCGAGCAATCTTGCAAGGTCGGACAATGCTCCCATGCCCCCGCCCGCCCGAGCAACTCCTGGTCGTCTGCTGAGATCTCGATGAGCCAGCCCATCAGCCCGCGGCGCCGCTTTTTGATCGCCTCAGCAATCGCGTTATGATCACTCCACCCAGCAAGCCAGCCGCCAGTCCGACCAGACCGGCGACCAGGGACACCTTTTTTACCGCCAGCGCCAGGATCGGGTTGTCGAACGCGCTGACCGAAGCATGAAAAGCGGTGACGAGCCAGCGATCCCCTCGCCGCGCGATGGTGGCGGTGAACCGGCTGTTCAACAGCAATTCACGCCCGTCCGCCAGCAGAAACCGGTCATTCAGATTTCCCCAGGAGACCGCCCAATCACCTTGAAAAGAGCGTCCGAGAATCTTTGGATCGGCGGTAATTTTGCTGACGACCGGATGGTCGCCTTTCATCATGCGTTGGTAATAAGCCTTCACTGCCGCGGTTCCTTCGCATACCTCTCCGTTTTGCCAGGTCACGACGGCGTTCGTCTCCAAATAAGTGAGGAGGCGCTCCATGTCGTCACGATTAAAGCTATCCACCAATCCCTCGCGCAACCGGGTGATCGCTTGTTCGGCTTCCGGAGGAAACGGGAGCGGGTTGACCTGTGCGTGCGCAAGGACGGAGAGGAAGAGAGCGGCGGGGATGTTAGTAATGAGCAGAATTTTTTTCATGTGTTTTCCTGCGGTAACGGCTTTGACAGTGTTTCGAGCCACGCAAAATAATCCGCCAGCACCCCATCGGCGGCAATCAAATTCGCAGGTTGATAACGCACCCCGGCCACTCGCGGCAAGTCCGAACGGAGGAAGGCTTGGATGAAGAGACGGCGGATGGCGGCATTGAACCAATCGAAAAACTCCCGGCCCAGCGCGCTTTTGCTGCGTTTTACCCAGACCACCACACGTCCCTGGGTCCGATTGGGATCAATGGGCAGCACGCTCAACATTCCAAAGCTGGTGGTGCGCGCAAATTTGGCCCGGACGAAGACCAAGGTGCCACCCCAAACCGTGATGTCCATGCTCACTCGTTTTCCAGCGATCCAGCGCGTCACGCGGTCCTGAAAGGAATCGCCGGAGACTTCAAACGCGGCCACCACCCGCCGGGCGAAAGGCGAGGGACTGCTCACTTCCGGCTGACCCAGCAAAGTACGGCCATGCGCCATGCGGAAATGTTGGACGTCGAATCCGTTCGCCCCCACAAAATACCACGGCATGTCCGCGATCAGTTCAAACGGCTTGGCCGGCACAAGTTGATCGGGTGACAGACCTTCAAAAAAAGGCAAGGCAAATCGCGCGTGCTGTCGATTGAAGAAAAAAACATGGCCGCCGCGCTCTTCCACGGGATAGCTGCATTGCCGGGCAAAATCCGGAATGACATTCGCTGCTGGAATTCTTTCGCATACACCGTCCGGACCATACTCCCAACCGTGGAGCGGGCAGACCAGCCGTTCGCCGCTGACCGTGCCGTGGCCAAGCTGCGCCCCCATGTGCGAACATCGTCCCGACAAGACCACCAATCGTCCAGACTGGGTCCGGTACCCGACGAATACACCCCCGCCGAGTTCGACGACGACCGGCCCTCGATGCAACTCGCTGGCTCTGCACAGGTGAAACCACGAAACCGGAACCAAGGGAAAACAGCCCTTGGCGGGTTCTGCTGCGGTCCACGGTTGGGCAGAAGTTGAAATCATGCTAACGGTTGCACCGGAGCGGCGACGCGCCGGCTCCCAGACAGGACGGGCTGGTGGGCCCAGCAGGATTTGAACCTGCGACCAAGCGATTATGAGTCGCCTGCTCTAACCGCTGAGCTATGGGCCCAACCTTCCGCGCTGCTCAGCCTATGGTGCGCCGGAATCCGGGTCAGGGGCAAGCGACTTCTCGGCTGCTGATCTTCTGATTTTAGGCTTTAGGCTTTAGGCCGGAGATTCTGCTTGCCATTCAACCTGAGCGATGGTATTATTGTGATTCGCTGGGTTTTTTATGAACGGACTAGCAAATTTATCTCCTTGGATGACACGCCGCGAAGCCGCCGGGTATCTGCGCTGGCAGATGACGGAGGTCGATGGTAATTTATTGCCGCTGAGCGGCCATCCTGCGCCAGTCAAGGGCAAAATGCGTTACCTGCTCATGGACATCGGGGTCGCCAGGCAAGTCAGGATTTTGGCCGCAGATGTTTTTTCCATCCT
>WNFM01225346.1_pt2 | contig 10912 bp, 6 predicted proteins | sample 5400271 | NCBI WGS metagenome assembly WNFM01 (sample SAMN13153352, study PRJNA577476) | soil metagenome | isolation source: 60 cm saprolite on Douglas fir-dominated hillslope | place: USA:California | collected 2013-09-17 | reverse complement strand
GCACTGATCCTGGCCATTGGTCTGAGCGGTACACTCTTCTGCATTCTGACCGCCCGGCGCATTGCCCATCGTCTGCGAAATATCGCCGTTGCAGTCCACACCTGGAGCCAGGGAGAATTTCAGGTGGCCATCGCTGATGCCTCCGCTGATGAACTTGGCCTGCTCTCCGCGGACCTGAACCAGATGGCGCTCCAGGTCCAGACGCTGCTCACGACGCGCCAGCAACTCGCCCTCCTGGAGGAACGCCAGCGCGTAGCCCGCGATCTGCACGATTCGGTCAAGCAGCAGACATTCGCCGTAACGTTGCTGATTAACGCGGCCAGAAAAGCGCTTGACAAAGACCTAACGGTAGCTCACACGTATCTGGCGGAGGCCGAAGAACTCTCTGACCAGACGCGCCAGGAATTGACGGTCATCATTCAGGAAATGCGGCCACTTGCGCTTCTCGATAGAGGGCTGATGGTGGTTCTCCAGGAATATATCGAGCGCTGGTCTCAGCGTAATGCCATCGCCGCAGAGGTGCGGTTTCAGCAAGCAGAGCAAGCGCTCTCGCCAGAGATCGAGGAGGTTTTGCTGCGCGTGACCCAGGAAGCGCTGGCCAATATTGCTCGCCACAGCGGCGCCACCCAGGTGAGTGTGGAATTGATCCGCGCTGATGATCAACTCCACCTCCATATTCGCGACAATGGACATGGTTTTACTGTGGCAAATGCGCTGGGCAAAGGGCTGGGGCTCGCTAGTATGCGTGAGCGTGTGGAGAGCATGCAAGGAATGCTGCATATTGAGAGCAATACCAGTGGAACCCGCATAGAGGCATGCCTTCCTTCCAAGCAAGCATGCACCGGAGCGAGCAAGGAAGAGCGATGATGGGCGAACCAATTACGATCCTGATTGTGGACGATCATGCTGTAGTGCGCCACGGCGCTCGCGCCTTTTTTGAGATGGAAGAGGATTTCCTGGTGGTTGGCGCGGTCAGCTCCGGCGGCGAAGCCGTTCTGCTGGCGGCCGATCTGGCTCCTGACGTGGTCCTGATGGATCTGGTAATGCCGGGCATGGATGGCGTGGAGGCGACCCGCCGCATCAAGCAAAAAAGCCCGCGCACACAGATTGTTGTGCTCACCTCTTACCATGAGGACGAACACATTTTTTCTGCCATCCGTGCTGGCGCACTCTCCTATCTCCTCAAAGATATTTCTCTCTCAGAACTCGCAGACGTGGTGCGCAAGGCGGCACGCGGCGAGGCCGTGATTCATCCCCATGTGGCAGCTCGCCTGGTCCAGGAACTCGAAAGCGAACAGAAACGTACACCTCATCACAACGTTCCCTTCTATAGTTTGCTCAGCGAGCGTGAGCGCGAGGTCCTCCATTTGATTGCCGAAGGCTATCCCAACGCTGAGATTGCCCGCAGTCTGCGAAAAAACCGTCAAGAGCCACGTCGGAAATATCCTGAGCAAGCTCCACCTGGCCGACCGCACCCAGGTCGCTGTGTTTGCTTGGCGTGAGGGATTGGCGGGCACAAACGACGAGCAGAGGAGACAGTCTCCTGACACGTAAAGACCGAGAAGTCGGCTTAGCGTACAGGATTCCGGCCTTCTCCGCTTGACAAAATGCTTAGCGTACAAAAAGCAGGATTAGATATGCTGACCCCTTCTTGGCTGACTCTACTCAGTCCGCGCCGTCACAATATCATTTCTAGCGGCCCACTGGTTCAAATCCTGCCGTTGAATGGATGCCGCCATCATATCGGAGAACAGGTCCGGCGTGCAGGAAAAGACGGGAATATCCAACTGCGCCATCCTCGCCGCATTCTCATGGTCGAAACTTGGCGTTCCCCTATCATCAAGTGCTAGCAAGCAGATCATCTGTACCCCGCTGGCGACAAGTTCCGCCGCCCGCCGCAGCATCTGCTCCGATAACGAACCCTCGTAGAGGTCAGAGATCAGCACTAGTATTGTCTCGTGGGGGCGTGTGATGATGCGCTGGCAGTAGGCGAGCGCGCGAGGAGTATCGTTGCCGCCGCCAAGCTGTGTGCCAAAGAGCAGGTCTACCGGGTCCTTCAGGTCCTCGGTCAGGTCCACAACCGACGTATCGTACACCACCATGCGCGTTGTAATGGCCCGGATCGAGGCCAGCACCGCGCCGAAGATGCCCGCATACACGACGGACGTTGCCATTGAGCCGCTCTGGTCGACGCACAGCACGATATCGCGCAGCGAGGAACGTTTATGCTTGTGCCCATATCCTACGAGTCGCTCGGCGATCACCGTCTTCCGCTCCGGCAGGTAGTTTTTCAGGTTGGCGCGGATGGTGCGATCCCAGTCGATCTCATTAGGACGAGGACGATAGTTGCGCACGGCGCGGTTGAGGCTGCCCCTGATGGCCTGCACTGTCTGGTAGGCAAGCTTCCGTTCCAGTTCTTCAACAACCTGGCGTACCACCCTGCGGGCCGTATCCTTCGTCTTTTCAGGAATCACTTTGCTGAGCGAGAGCAGCGTAGTAATGAGATGGATATCGGGGTCCACCTGCTCCAGCATCTCCGGCTCAAGCAGCATACGCTTGAGGTTCAGCCGTTCAAAGGCATCCTTCTGCATCACCCGCACCACTGAGGAAGGGAAGTAGGTGCGGATATCACCCAGCCAGCGATTCACCGTGGGCATAGAGCTACCCATGCCCACGTTACTTTTATCAGCGTCGTATAAGGCTTCCAGCACACCATCCATGCCCAGGTCATTGCCGCTGAGCGAGATACCGATACCCTCTCCTGCTCCTGCCTGAGCGCCTTCATCACCCTCTGCTGCGCCGCCCAGGACCAGCCGCCAACGGCGTAGGCGTTCCTTCTCGTCAATTGCCATCGAACTGTACCCCCAGAATCTGTGCCAGTACTGGTAACACCATATCCGCGCGTTCGCGGTTGATAGCTATACTATCCCCTGCTGCTGCACTATGTCCTGCCACGCCCGTTCCTGCAACCGGTGCAGCGCGCAAATGCTTCACCTTCTCGCCCATCCTGCGCCGCTCAGGTGGCTGGAAGCCAGAAAAGGCTCGTCGCAGCAGCGGCAGCAGCGTCGTAAAATCCTCAGAGGAGAGCTCGCTGAGCCAGTTGTCCAGCGCCAGCCAGAGCCCGTCCAGGTGCAGCAGCAGCGCCCCGCCGCCTCGCAGCACGCCCTCTACCCAGGCGGCGGCCTGCGGCACAGGTGTGACGGGAGAGAGCGCCAGACGCGCCAGATGCTGCAGCTCTACATCGTCCAGCACATTCTGCTCCAGCAGCAGGCGACAGCAGCGCCCGCGCACCAGGCCGTGGATGCTTTCGCGTTCAATCAAGCGCTGCAGCACACCCTGCCATTCCTGCTGCTGATCCTCGCGGTTGAGCATACTGACACTCTCTTGTGCGTGGTCGATACTGCTGACCATCGCCTGGGCAGCATCGTCGTCGAGCGAGGCGCATGCGAGCGGCAGACCAACGATAATGCGCTCGAAGAGGCCGTTGATCACTGGCATGATGCGCTCCATCTTCGTCCCGCGCACATTGCCGTAACGGGCTACGCGGGCCAATGGCGGCAGGGCATCCATCAGGTGGCGCACATCAGCGAAGACCGCTGCGCTGGCCTGCACACGGGACAGGAGGTGCTCTACAGCGGTGGGCAACTCAGCGAGAATCGTTTTATCCAGCAGTTCTGTGAGCTCGGGTAAAGCGCTGGCCTTGTCCGCCTGGGCGCAAACACAGGCGCTGGCGGCGGTCGTGACAGTGTTGCCCCAGACGTTGGCCTCGATCAGCCTGACGATGAACTCAACCTGCCATTGCAACTGCCAGAGTTCATGGAAGGTGCCGCTCTTCCCGTAGACGCGCTGCGGCTTACCCCATTCGATGCCCAGAAGGCGCAGTTGGTGCAGCAACTGACTGCGAGCGCGATCGGTATCGTTGCGCAGGTCGAGATCCAGGTTTACTAGCTCAGGCGAAGGTTTAAGGCGCAGGTGGCGCTGCTTCGTTTCGAGGTCGCGCTGCAGCGGCACAGCGGGCGTCTCCGGGGGCACCTCGCCCAGCTTCTCACCGATCTCCAGGCGATCACGAATCAGTCGCATGGGCTCCGCATCGCCGTTGCACAACACCGTTTGGATGGCCTCGTGCAGCTCAGCGAGGCCGGGCATGGGCAGGTCACGCATGGCGGCAAGCGCTTCGCTCAGTCGCACCGCTTCGATGACGCTGGCGGAGGAGGCATCCAGGCCCTCTTTGCGCAACAGGTGCGCAACATGGGTGATCCAGCGGATCGTCACGCGATCGGGAGCCGTCCAGAGGTGCTCGTACCAGCCCGGCGAGGCGACGCCAGCGCCGTAGCCACTGCGATAAGAAAGGCGCGAGTTTGTCCAGGGAATCCAGGTTGCCTCGACCTTGACGCGCTTGAGCCCGTTGAGCAGGGTTGCATCCTCGCCGGCCTTGTCCAGGTCGAAAAGCGCAGGCGCGTGCCACGCGCCACAGACGACGGCTATACGCTGAAAGCCCTCCGCCTGGGCTATGCGAATCGACTGGCGCATATGCGCCTCGCGTTGGGCCTCGTTCTCATCCTTCGGTGTCCTGTCGGTACGCAGGGCCGTCATCGCTTCCAGGATGCCCTCGAAGAGGTCGGTCACATCGCGCCGCAGTTCGATCTGCCGCTCCCACCAGAGTTCGTGATCGTCGTAGCCGGCAGCCCTGGCCAGCAGCGCGAATGGGTCATCCTGCATCTTTGTTTCGCCAGGGGCTTCGCTTGAGGGAGTTTCTTCTTGCCCAGGACCAGTATCCCTTGCGGGAGCGCCTACATTCCCAGTATTGCCAGCGAAACGGATGGGGAGGATGCTACGATATGTGTCCCTCGCCTCCTTAGGCCCGGTAAATCGGGCACCTGCGTACTGGACATGGACACCGCTGTGTTCGTCCGCTGATCCGCCAGGGTCGGGGATCTTCGCCAGTTGGACGGCCTGCGGCAGGTCCATGAAGCGGGCTGGGATGCCGCGCTCCAGGGCATAGCGCAGGGCCTGCCACTCCGGCGAGAAGTGCGTAAAAGGATAGTAGACGGCGTGCTGCGGCCTGTCCGGCGTGTAGATGAGGAGCGCCACGGGAGGCTTCATCTGTCTGGAAGCGAGCAATGGGAGGGCCTCCTGCGCGTCCGGCGGCCCCTCAACGAGTACGATATCGGGCTGCAGTTTTTTCAGCGCCGCACGTAAGCTGCGCGCACAGCCCGGGCCGTGATGGCGTACGCCGAAGATGGAGACACTCATGATTACAACACCTCGTGACAGGCCCGGTAGAGATCCTTCCAGCCAGCGCGCTCTTTGACGATCGTTTGCAGGTACTCAAGCCACACCAAGCGGTCCTGTACTGGGTCCCTGATAATCGCGCCCGTCAGGCCGGCAGCCAGGTCACCAGCACGCAACTGGCCATCGCCATAGTAGGCGGCCATAGCGAGCCCGTTATTGATGACCGAGATCGCCTCAGCGGTAGAGAGCGTGCCGCTGGGCGTCTTCAGCTTCGTCTTGCCGTCGAGGGTCACGCCACTGCGCAGTTCGCGGAACACCGTTACCACACGCCGGATCTCCGCCAGAGCGGGTTTCTCGGCGGGTAACTCAAGCGCCTGGCCCAGGCTAGCGACACGCCGGTCAACGATCTCGACCTCCTCTTCCAGCTTATCTGGCAGCGGCAATATGACCGTGTTGAAGCGCCGCACCAAGGCGCTGGAGAGTTCGTTCACGCCCTTGTCGCGGTTATTGGCGGTGGCGATGACGTTAAAGCCCTTGCGCGCCTGCACCTCCATATTGAGTTCGGAGACGGGGAGTGTTTTCTCAGAAAGGATCGTGATGAGGGCATCCTGCACCTCGGAGGAAATGCGCGTCAACTCCTCGATACGGGCCAGTTTGCCATCCTGCATGGCACGCATCATCGGACTGACGACCAGGGCGGCAGGCGACGGGCCTTCAACCAGCAGGCGGGCATAGTTCCACCCGTAGCGAATGGCACTTTCGTCGGTGCCCGCCGTCCCCTGGATGAGCAGCGTCGAGTCGCCCGCGATGGCCGCCGAAAGATGTTCACTGGTCCAGCTATTGTGGACAATGATGTCGTTTGCTACAAAGTTGTGGGTTTCAGTCATACTCAGGTCATATACCTGATGCTCACCAATCGGCTCGATAGATGCAATGGTATCCCAATAAATGTCACTCTGGGCTAGTCCCTGTAGATCGGCATCACCAACCAGGGAAGCAAGCCGCAATAAGCGTGACCGAGACATGCTCTGATTACGATGCACCGAACTTCTCCCTTTTTTGTTAGTCCCTCCTCGATCGACTCGCACCAGCGTCGCTATTTTCGCGTGTCCAGAATTGATGGTAGCATGTTCGAGACGATTCCATACCTGGTGGGGGATAGTATCAAGGTTTGGGTTGGTTACTTTGTTGTCAATCGTGTTAAGGTGGGCGAGAGCTTCCTCGACGTACTTGCGCCCGAGCAGTCCGATCTCTTGAAGGAAGATGCGGCATGATTCAGTACCGTGGATGAATAGTCGGTAATGACCAGCATTACTCTGGCGAAATCTAGCGTTAATGCCGAAACGCAGGAGAAGATGCTGTACATCCTGGATAAGGCGCTTTGATTTGCTTGAATAGTCGATGGTGATTTGTTTGGTGGTTGAACGCAGATGGAGGAAGCCGTCGCCGCTGAAGAGGCGGTTTAAGAAGAGGGCAATCTGACGTTTAGGTAGTGAGAAAACGACGTTGGGGACGAATTTATTTCCAGAGGTCGTGCCCATGATCCCCAGGCTTCGCAGCCATTGTGTGCAGGGATTACGGAAGGTGTTTCCACGATATCCACCCGAAACGCTGCAATTTTTCCCGTCTGGGTACCAATGGGCTTGTAGTCCTGGAAACGCTCTCTGCACGGCCTCGCTGAAGTCACGCTGCATGTCGGGATTCGTATTTGAATAGTATGGGAGGCCTTGAGAGAGACAGCCTTCCGCAATCAGATGGGCGAGAATCTTGACACGAGCATCGCTGAGTTTGGCATTTCCGAAGAATGGCAAGGCGCGTGGTACCGCGATGCGATCTCCTGGAGAAAGGTTGGCCAGGGGTTGCCAGCCATCCATGGTAAGGAACGGGTGATTGATGGTGACTTCGATTTCGCGACCAAGGTAGGTGGTGATGCGATAGCAGGGACGGACGCCATTGTCGATGTAGTCAGCTGGTGCTTGTTGTTGCAAACGATAGTCCGATTGTAAAGATGCCAGCTCAATGTCACGCTTGCGGCAGGCTTCGGCAATTGTCATCCGCTTGCCAGTTCTGGTGTCAAGCACCAGTGTGTCGTGTTTGATACATTTTGCAGTGCCGGGTATGCCGTAGAGCAACAGGGCGCGATCGGTTGCCAGCGTTGCTACGGCAATCTCGATCAGCCGGGCATTGCCGATATATTTGGGGCTGACCTCGAAGCCGTTGGGCAGCCTGCCGCCGAGCAGGTAGGTGCGCACCGCCCATGGCGAGAGCCACCAGTTCGGGGGTCGCTGGCGATCGTCTATCTTAGCCAGTTCGGCCAGTTCCTCCGCGTACTGCTGTTCCGCGTGCTGGCGCAATACAGCATCGAGGCTGGCGTCTGCGCCGTTGGCCTCTGACGTATGATTGGTCCGGGCAGATTTGGATGCGCTCATTATGTAATCTCCTCTGCGAGGCGCTGACGTATGCGCAGCGCCTCAGTAAATGTATTCAGTGCTTCTTGCCAGTTGGTATTATTTTCTTCGTTCTGTTTGATGAGCAACGGAGGCTCCAAAGCGGCGGCAAAACACGCTGGAGGCAACGCTAGAGCCGCGCGATTCAAGGTGTGATACCAGTTATCGTCGTAAGAAGAGTAGTTACGCCGCGTGAAGTCCAGCGAATGCAGGTGCTGGCGCAACTGCTGGAGGTACTTCCCACCAAAATCCAGGCTCCAGGGCATGGGAAGCTCAGCCAGCGCTTCAGACCAGGCCTCACTGCCAGATTCCAGTTCCAGCACTCGCGCCTCCAGCAACGCTTGCGGTATATATTTGCCAAAAACTTCGCGTATCTCCGCGAGAGAAAGGCTAGATGAAGCCGCGCTGGCCTTTGGACTACACCACCACTGCCAGAGGGACATCACCCAACTGGTGCTTTGATGCAAAAGTGCTGCTCTTGACCAGCCTTCAAGCATGGCTTCTTTCCAATCTTTAGGGCAGGCGGCAACCAATTGTTCAGGCGAGAGGCCAGAACGTTCCTCCCAGTGAGCAGGGTGCACATAAGCCAACACCTGCATCATCCACCATGCTTGCTCTCCCACGCCTTGAGGCGGTTTGGCCTCGATACCGTCGCGCTGCCAGTCTTTAGCGAGCGTCTCCGCCAGCGTAACCTTGAGCTTTTTTGCTGCTGGGATAAGCATAGCATCGGCGCGGCTGCGCATGCGTTCCGTGAAGGCCGAGACAGGAATACGCGCCAGCAGGGGCGGAGCAACCGCCCGCACACTCGCGGCCCGGTCATCCAGAGCCTTTTCCAGGAACTCCTCGTCCTCAGCCGCAAGGCCTACCTCGAATGTTTTCAGCAATTCAGCGCGGACATCGGCTTTTTCCTGCTTCCACACTGCCGCCAGCCATTCGCGCGCCTGTGCCAGGTTGATATTGCGCAGGCGGCGCAGAAGCTCGCAGCGCTGCCCGGTGGTGCCCTCCTGCCAGGTGGTTTCGGCGTCAGCGGGCAATGTATCTTCACCTGCTGGCAGGGTGTCTACTACCCAGGACCAGGCGGGATTGAAGCGGCTGAGCCAGCGGCCTCGCTCGCCCAGCAACGCGATGAGCCTGGCACGTATCTCGGTTGATTGCACATCAAGCGCCGCCGGCAACAATGAGGGTGGGAGACGTAGGCTTGCCTGCCGCATACGCTCCAGGGCTTCAGGCAGCAGTTCTTCGTGTTCTCCGGCGAACATGCTTTCCAGGAGTTTGGCTACCTGGGGTGAGCAGGTGCGCAGCGTTTCGGGCGCAGCAGGCGCCCGCACGGTCGGCAAGTATTCGGCCTCCTGCCCGGCCTGTCGATAGACCGCCCACGCGCCGGCAGCGAGCAGCAGCCCGCGTTCCAGCTCGTTCCCCGGGTGTTTTGCCAGGAGCGTATCTACCAGCGTGCCTGTGGTCGTAGCGCTGCTGACCTGTCGCGCAGTGCCGAGGAAGGCCGCTGTTACAAGTGCGTCCATGTATACAATCCTTTAGAGCAAATGATAGGTGCCGTCTACCAGCACTCCAAGCGGCAGCAGCGTCTCACCATCCCACTCGCCTGCGCAGTCGACTGCAGCGCCACCGGAGAGTGCCAGCAATTTCCAGTGGCTGCCTCTAGTAAGCGGGAGGGCGGTTCCGCTGGTATCGCGTATATACCAGCGGTCATTACTGCACACCGGCACGACCTGCTGAAGCGCGCAGAGGAAGCGTTCCAGCCAAGGCTGGCGGGCCAGTGCTGTCGCAACACCGGAAAAGAATGCATCCACGGTAGCTGCGCCGGGCAGTGGCTCCTGTATTGCTCGCCACGCTCCGTGTCGCTTCTCAATGCGCCCTCGCTGCGGGCAGGCACCTGGCCAGAAAAGGACATCAGCGACCTGGCAGGTGCCCAGGGGGTACACCTCTGGGAACGATGCTCCTACAGCAGAGAACTGGAGCACCAGGGCAGTGCGGCCCGTTTGCGTTCCCAGCAGCCAGGTCCGCTGCATGCGGACACGCTGCTTTCCCGCTTTTGATCCCCGTGAACCGTCTTCCTCCTCGCCGGTCACCTGGCCCAGGATCAACCAATCATCTGTGATACGCTCGCCACGGGCGGCGACTTCATCCTGGTCAAGCGTCCAGCCGATCAACCGGCGCACGTCCTCTTGCAGGGCAGCCTCTAAGCGTTCTCCCTGGTGATAAGCCTCGGTGAGTAGAGCCAGCCGCCCAAGCTGCCCAAGCAGCTTCTCCGGCCAGCGGGACGAGGAATTTGGTATGCCTGCCATAGAGCGCAGCCGCGCGGCGATGCCCGGGGCCTGGGCATCAATCATCTGCGCCGCCTGCTGCTCCCAGAACGTGGCAGGCTGTGACTCCACGCTTGCCAGGCCGTTGCGCACCAGGTCGCTTAACCAGAGGTCAAGACGTTCCAGGCCTTGCGCCACCAGCCCGCGCCGTTTCTCCACGCGCGTTGCCCGCGACGTTGAAGGCCCAGAATTGGTTTTGGTAGGCGCTGGCGTCTCTTTTGTCTCACGCTGTTTGCTGGCAGCCTGGGCCTGGCGCTTAGCCAGCCAGGCAGTGACCCATTCCGGCGGCTCAGATATGGGCGCGGCTGAAGGAATGGCCACGGCCAGCAGTAAGAGGCCAAGACTATGCTTGCAGGGGAATTTGCGACTGGGGCAGCTACACTTGATGGTCATGCTGGAGAGATCAATCTTTACCTGGTAGAGTGCGCTGCCCTGGCACTCCCCCCAGAGCGCCTCGCTATTCTGGCCCAGATTCCTCCAGGGTTTTGCGTTTGCGAGTTTTTTACCCGCTGCGGCGGAACTCGCATCAGGGGCCAGCGCTAGTACCTGGTCGGTGGTTAATGATATTCCCACTCTTACATCCTCGCGATAGATTTATTCTAGCGGTCTACAAGTAAGTTCTTTCGCAGTATGCCAGAAATGGAATGGGAAGTACAGCAATCTAGCCCCTTTTGACCTTCCAAGTAATCATTCAGAGTTTTTGTTCGTGTACATCTACTGGCATGCGCTAGCATATACTGTCTTGTCTCATTTGCCGTATCCAGGGTACGCGCGATCAAATTAGGCTACCAGTCTGATTCGTCTTAACACTTGAATTACGGTCAAATGCTCGTGGCTTGACAGCGTATCCAGATGGGATGAATGTGTTCGACAGGACGATCGAATAGTCCAAGTTGTTCGTCCATACGAAAA
>WNFM01086056.1_pt2 | contig 10913 bp, 12 predicted proteins | sample 5400271 | NCBI WGS metagenome assembly WNFM01 (sample SAMN13153352, study PRJNA577476) | soil metagenome | isolation source: 60 cm saprolite on Douglas fir-dominated hillslope | place: USA:California | collected 2013-09-17 | reverse complement strand
ATCAGTAATTTCCAGGCAATTCAGTTCAAACTGGCTGATATGGATACAGAGATAGAAGTTGCTCGTTTAATGTATTATAAGGCCGCCTGGCTGCATATGCAGGGCCAACCATATTCGCGTGAAGCCTCGATAGCTAAACTCTTTGCCTCCGAGACCGCAAAGCGCGCGGCAGATCAAGCAGTGCAGATTCACGGCGGCTACGGATTTATGGATGAATATCCTGTCTCGCGCTACTGGCGTAGCGTGAAGGTCAATGAAATCGGTGAAGGCACTAGCGAGGTGCAGCGCATGGTGATTGCGAAACACCTCGGGTGCTAGTAGGGGCTTGATTTATCACGCCGTAGAGGGGCCTGATTCATCATGTCTGTACGACAACGCAAAGGAGTGCAAAGATGGATACCTCGATCAACCCGGGGACGACAACCCAAAGTCACGCTCATACCCACATGGAGGGATTTCAGCACTGGATAGAAGGAGTGCATATCCAGTTCCCCAAGTTCAAGCACGACCATCCCGCTATCATAGATGTAAATAAAGCCGCTGATGAGCAATTGACGGTAGGGCAGAGGATTGCAGATGGTGTGGCTGCTACCATGGGTAGCTGGCGCTTCATCATCATCCAGAGCTGTATACTGCTAGTATGGCTGATCTTAAACAGCATCGCGTTGATTAACCACTGGGATAGTTATCCCTTCATACTCCTGAATTTGGCCCTATCATTCGAAGCAGCCTACGCGGCTCCGATAATAATGATGTCCCAGAACCGTCAGGCGTCCAAGGACCGCCTGACGGCCGAGAGCGATTACCACTGCAACGTCAAAGGCGAAGAGGAAATCCGCCATATCATGGAACATCTTGATCACCAGGACACGGTCATTCTACGAATACTCCAGCATATGGAGGCTCACAACAAGGAGACGTTAGAACACTTCGCACGGCTTGATCCCGAAATGGCCCGCCGCCTGGGAACAGATATCCTGCAGGTCAGTAAGGAAATTGTCGAGGAAGAAGTCGGCGATGATGCGGCGGGAACTCGTGAATAGTGTTGTACTCTCTTGCTGGCTAACCCTGGAATTCCTTGTTGCAGCTAATTCCTGAAAAGCGCTGTGCTGTGTTTCGAGGATTAATTGCTCATATCGGGATGTTTGGTGGCCCTATATGAGCAATCAAGTTGGTGGCATCTTCTATGAGAGGCGTTTTCTCTTTAATCCTAGCCCGCTTGCGTGCAGCCACTCATCAATAATGATAGCACTGTTGCCAGAGGCGCGGATAGAATATGCGCCCGTGATACCTTTACGCCACGGGCCACCGGGACGGACACCTGTATGTTGTTCGATGACATCAGCGATGCTAATAAGAAGTTTAAATGATCCAGATGTGAAACCAATATACGGGTATCGTCTGTTGGGCAACTCTTGATAAGTGATATGCCCATCCCCGTCAAAGTAGCCAAGAATGAATTCACGTGCAAAGAATGTAGGTAAATTTTCAGGCCATGTAATAGTACGGCTTTTAGCAGCAGTGATTCCAAGCATTTCTAAGTCATTTACCATAGCACGTGATACAAACACGAGCGACTGATAGTCGTAGCCGTGTCGGTTGCGGGTAGTGATAGCCCCGCCAGGAACTAATTCGTCACGAACTGTTCCTAGTAAATCCGCGTCCCTGGCTGATAGCTCTAGCGTGATACGATGATGCTTTGGCAAGACGTTGCCATCGGCTGCCAGTACTCCTAGCACATAAGCTTTGATAGGACTATCAATTTGCGCAAAGTAGTCGTGGCGTATTAGATCACGCTTCCACCGGTACTTGCCAGGGAACTGTACTAGCTTGGACTCGCGTGCGGCTCTTTGATAAGCCAGAACACACTTTTTACAGTAAAGATGGAGACCGTCGATCCATTGGTCGCTTTTGTAAAAATCTGAAACGGGTTTGACTTCCTGGCATCGTGTACATCGTTTTGTCTCTTCCCTTTGCTGCCCACAGCGTTTATCTTGCATCCCTCCGTGTAGTCGTGCATGTCGTACCCGGCAAAATTCGCGCCAGCACGGCTTGCAATACGGTGCAAGCCCATCAGATTGTGAGGCATTGCGATAGAACTCATCACGTGGAAGATATTGCTGGCATTGTGGACACCATTTGTTCATCGCGTCATTTCGCATATTTCACCTATAGAAAGATAACTGGATACGCCCCAATCAGTAACCCTTCATTGCCTCCGTATGCTCTACGATGCCCAATGTAAGCGGATCGCCGGTAGATTGCCTGACTTCAATTGCCATTGCCATGTGTTCCTGTCTTCTTCAGGGTGTAACTAGTTATCGCTATATGAATCAATTATAACCAAATCATAATAGTAAAGTCAAGATATCTCCTGTTCATTACAATTCAAGCCATCATCTTTGACCTCATGCTAGTAAGTGTGATAGAATATAGGAAAATCGTTTAGGAGTCATTGCCATGCCGGATAAGATGCTCTCTGTTGAAGAGATTGCTGAAGAACTTGAGGTTAACCCTGAAACGGTGCGCGTGTGGATACGCTCAGGGGAACTTGTGGCCCTCAGCATCGGCAAAGGCTATCGTATCGCGCGTGCTGATCTTGACGACTTCATCAGGCGAAGACGTACCGACTATAGAAAGAAGCGTGACGAAAAAGAGCAGCCTTAAAACGCTGGATTCGTCTCTATTTCGCTACATTTTTTTGTCACAGAACCGCCAGTCCGCGAAGGATCGCTTGATGGCTGAAAGCGATTACCACTGCAACGTCAAAGGTGAGGAAGAAATCCGTAACCTTATGGATCATCTTGATCATCAGGATACTGTCATCCTGCAAATTCTCCAGCGTATGGACACGCAGCACAAAGAGGTCCTGCTGCATCTCAGTCAGCTTGATCCAGAACTGGCTCGCCGCTTGGGAACGGATATCCAGGAAGTCAGCAAGGAAATCATCAAGGAAGAAGCAGGTAATAGAGATGCCGCCGGAAACTCATGAAGAGTATTGAGCCACTGGCAAAAAGATGGCTAAGCAGCGCCGAAAAGCTGATAATGCACTGGCGCTGGATGGCAATCACTAGAGCAGAAATTTGATCAAAGCCGTTGCTAAGCTTAAGAAGATGCTGATGCCCACCACATCCTGGAAGGCCGTTTCAAATGGACCTGAGGTCAGCGCGGGATCAAAGCCCAAGGACTTGGAGATGAGAGGCACGATCGTGCCAACGACGCCTGCAATGTTGACAGCCATAAACATCCCGACGAAGATGATCAGGCCAAACGCCAGCTTGCCGTACCAGATGCCTCCAATCACGCCGAGTACACATCCTGCTGCGGCTCCCAGAATGAGCGTCGTCTTCACTTGCCGTAGCACAGCAGATTGCCAGTGCGTGAGGCGTACCTGACCGGTGGAAAGCCCACGCACGATAATAGTCGCTGATTGTAATCCCGTATTACCGCTGATGGCTGAGATGATCGGCATGAAACTCGCCAACAAAATGACATTCGTCAGTGTGCTATCAAAAAAGTGGATCACGACTCCCGCCAACAATTCGATAAACATCGTCGCCATGATCCACGGCAAGCGCAGCAGGGCGATGCGGGTCGGCGTGCGGCGCTCTAACTCTTCGGCGTCCGAACCTGCGGTGCGCATGGCATCTTCGGTGACTTCGTATTCTATGACATCAATCACGTCGTCGGCCGTAATCACCCCCAGCAATTTATTGGTGCCTGGCTCGACGACTGGCAACGCCAACAGATCGTAGCGCGAGAAGAGGAGCGCCACGTGCTCCTGATCCATGTCGGGCGGCACGTGCAGCACATCGCCAGTCATAATATCACCAATGCGTGTCGTGGGACTCGCGCGTAACAGTTGCCGCAGGTCGAGCACACCGCAGAGTGCGCCTTGCTCGTCGAGCGCATAGATGTAGAACTGGTGCTCGGCGTTGGGATCGTTCACGAAGGCCCCGACGGCTTCGGCTTGCGTGGCGGTTTCGGGGACGGCGACGAAGCAGGAAGTCATGATGCCGCCCGCGCTTTCCTTTGGATAGGCAAGCAAGGTGCGGATGGCATCAGCCTCTTCGGCGGGCATGAGTGCCAAGACGCGCTCCCGCGTCTCACCGTCAATGGTGCCCACAATGTCCGTCGCCTCGTCGGGCATGAGTTCGCGCAGGATGCTCGCCAACCGCTCAGGTGGCGAGCCTGCGACGAGGCGGGTCGTCGTCTGAGCGTCTAATTCATCGAGCACCTCAGCCGCTTCTGCCGCGTCAAGCAGATCGAAGACCGTCTTGTCCTCCGCGTCATTCAGAAAAAACAGAGCGTCGGCGAGGTCAGCGGGATACTCGTCATGAAGGAGGGTGCGCAACTGATCGACTTTGGCTGTGGCGAGGTATTGACGAATGTTCTTGGCGAGCTGCTCGACATCCGGGCGTGCGGCGAGCGTCTTGCGCCGCTCCAGGAAGCGGTACTTGGGGTCGAGGCGAGGGCTTGGCGAATCGGTGTTTTTCATGAGCCGCGTCTCCTTGTCAAAGATGATGTGTTTATCCTATCAGCTTTCTCAGACGTGCGCAACCGGTTTGTCACGTGGCGTGCAAACGAATGGAATACATACAGGGTCCTGGGCAACTTGGAGGAAATGTTCATCGAGCATGGGTATGGGCATACTAGCAGAGCTTGTGCCTCACCTGGCATTGAAAGGCTTCTTCATACCAACCGGTATGCCCAAAAGTCAAGTTAAGCAATCCTCTTTTAATTTACACGTTCTGCTTCTCATTCTCGCTTGGCGTGGGAGTGACAGGGGTAGCGGTGGATGCCGGGGGCTGAATGAAGGAATCCAGGTGGCTGGTGGTAGTGCCTTCGGCCTCCAATTGTTGCAGCGAGATGCCGCTTTTCTCGAGCAGGTGCATCAGCATGTGTGCATGGCGCAGCAGTTCTGCATCCTGGGCCGAGAGGTGCTGCATGATCTGCTCAATATCGTGATAGCTGCTCATCGTGGTATGGAACTGTTCGTCAGCCTGGAGTTCCTGTTGGCGTCCCAGGATGCTTTGGCCAACCATGATAACGCTCAGCATAACCAATTGAATAAATGTCTGACTGATCCATTGAACCCACTGGGTTGCTGTAGCATGGAAGCCTGGATAGCCGATGATTGCCAGAATAGCAAAGATATAGGCGCATATCATGGTTCCTACGCCTTTTGTCAGAAGAATCGCGAGTTTCTGGTTAAAACTTCCGGCTGCTTTCTCTGCTTCATGGACTCGATTGACATTGCGCGGCTGGTACTGATGAGGTTCGTTATGAAACAACACTCTGGTGTGGTGATATGGGTGTACCGGTGTCTGTGCTATCGCCTCCGCCTGGACAGAGGCCGGTGTGATTTCTTTTTGCATACCTTGTTACCTCCGCTTGCTTCTCAAAGTTTACCTATTGGTACAGTTTTGTTCCACACTATAACACGCTTCGACCTTTTTGGGCAGATACCAAAAAGATGAGATACATTTCTCAGGATAAAGTAGGTTCGATGTGGCGCCTGATACATATTTACGTATAGTTTTGAGAAAGTAAAGGTCATATGCAGGCAAACGAAAATACTCAAGATACTTCCGCTGCTAATACCCCGGTACATTGGGGTGTGCTCAGCACCGCTAACATCGGTGTCAAGTTTGTAGCCCCCGCCATCGTTGCATCCTCAAATGGTCGGCTGGTCGCGGTCGGCAGCCGCAACCCGCAACTCGTAAAGGGGCTATATACATTTGCTCCTGATGTGCGTGTTGATGGGGATTACGAGAGCTTGATACAGGACTCCGAGATTGAAGCCATCTACAATCCATTGCCCAATGGCCTGCACGCGGAGTGGAGTATTAAGGCCATGGAAGCGGGAAAGCATGTCCTGTGTGAAAAGCCTCTCTCAGTGACAGCCGAGGAAGGCGCAACCATGGCACAGGTCGCGCGTGCCAATGGCGTGCTCCTGATGGAAGCCTTTATGTATCGCTTCCACCCGCAGACAGTATGGGCCTTGGAGCAAGTTGTGGCAGGCCTCATTGGTCCTGTCAGACTTGTGCGCTCCTCGTTTGCCTTCGATATTCGCTATGGGCGCCCCAACAATATCCGGCTCCAGGCCGCGTTGGCCGGCGGCTCGTTGATGGACGTGGGTTGCTATCCCGTCAATCTCTGCCGTGCCGTCTATGGGCATGCTCCCATTGCTGCGGCAGCTCGTGTTTATGCTCGCGCCGTAGGAGAGGTCGATCTTGCCACAAATGCGGTCCTCGATTTCGGCGAAGGATGCTATGGCCTGATCGATTCGAGCTTTGAACTACCAACACGCCAGGTTGTGGAGATCATCGGTGAAGCTGGAACGATCACCATCCCTGTCCCATTCACGCCGGGTAAGACCGAAGCATTGGTCATAGTCACTGTGGATGATCAAGCAACCGAGCAGCGCTTCGCACCTGTCGATCAATACCAGCTACAGGTCGAGCACTTTGCCTCCTGTATACGTTCTGGCAATCAACCTGCTCTACGCCTGGAAGAAACGCTGGAGAATATGGCAACAATCGAGGCGATCTATCGTTCCGCAGGCCATCCCTGGCCGTTGTAAAGGCCGATTTATCGAGCCCTTTCAAATCGACTTGCCGTTCGTATAGTCATACATATCGCCCCCGTTGTGCATAATGAGGAAGACGAGATGCGAGAGATAACGATTTTTAGTGGTAATGCTCATCCAGAATTGGTGGCCGAGGTATGTACATATCTGGGCGTGCAGCTCAGCCCTACTACCATACGTCGTTTCAGCAATGATTGCCTGTATGTGCAGCTAAATGCAAACTGTCGTGAAGCCGATGTCTTCCTGATCCAACCCCTCGTGCCGCCGGTTCAGGAGCGCCTGATGGAGTTGCTATTCATGCTCGATGCAGCGCGTGGCGCCTCTGCAGCTCGTACCACCGCGGTCATCCCCTACTTTTCGTATGCTCGCTCGGATAAAAAGGATGCCCCGCGTATCTCAATTGCAGGTCGCCTGGTAGCCGATCTGCTGGTGGCTGCAGGCGCCAACCGCGTGTTGACGATGACCTTGCATTCGCCGCAAGTACATGGGTTCTTCAGTGTTCCGACGGACCACCTGAATGCGCTCAACATACTGGCACGGCACTTCCGCGACCGCGACCTGAGCAATACGGTCGTAGTCTCGCCCGACCTTGGCCGCGCCAAGGAAGCCTCGCAATTCGCGCGTTTGTTGAAACTACCCGTGGCAGCAGGCAGTAAAAAGCGCATAAACGACGAGGAGGTTGTTGTCGATGCCATTGTGGGCGATGTCGAAGGCAAAAACGTTATTATTCTGGATGACGAGATTGCCAATGCCGGCACCATCGTTGAAATTCTGCATCATTTGCGAGAGCGCCAGGTGGGTCGCGTTGCAATAGCCTGCACGCATGGCCTCTTTACTGGTTCGGCTATCGAGCGACTGCGCGCGCAGCCCGAAATCGCAGAAATTGTCACCACAAACACGGTGCCTTTGCCCCCCGAAAAACGCCTGCCTAACATGCACATACTGTCCATTGCGCCTTTAATGGCAGAAGCAATCCGGCGGATTCACATTGGAGAATCCGTCAGCAGCCTGTTTATTCCTGTTTAGGATCAATATGACTTGACAACCTCATTTTCTTCAGGTATATTAGTGTCATAGATACACTAATATTAGTGTATAAAATACACGAAAAGCACAGCCTGGTAATAACAAAGCAAATCACATACCTACCCACTTTCCGGAGAAAAAGGAGGCTCTCTCATGGTCAATCCATCCACAGCACCTGCACTCTTCAGTGTCCAGGATGCTTTTAAGGGTCCCTACGCCACTCGTATTCAGGAATTCACGGAGGCCGGACAACATGCCGGTTTCACCCCGGCGCACGAGGACCGCGAAAAAATTGCCGTAGTCCTCGTTGACTACCAGCACGACTTCGTTGATCCTAGCGGTACTCTCAATGTGCCTGGTTCGCAGCATGACATAGCGCGCTTTCTCGCCTGGTTCTACTCCAATGCCCACAAAATCACATCCGTGTATGCGTCCCTGGATACACACCTCCCCTTTCAAATTTTCTTCAGTTCCTGGTGGATAAACCCCAAAACAGGAGAACATCCGCAGCCATTTACTCTCATCACCGTAGAAGACGTCACCAGCATGAAGTGGGTCCCGCTTATCCAGTCAAACTGGTCCATACGCTATGTCCACCTGTTGAGACAAAAAGCGAAGAAAGATCTGATGATCTGGCCCTACCACACTATGGAGGGCACGCTTGGACATATGCTGGCTGCGCCCATTAGCGAAGCCATTGCCTGGCATAGCGCGGCCAGGCATACCCAGCCGACCTACGTCGTCAAGGGACGGACGACCCGCACCGAATACTACGGCATCTTCGGCGCTGAGGTACCTGATCCTGACGACCCGGAGAGCAGTCTGAATGTTACCTTGCTTGATGCCGTCATGAAACACGATAAGGTGTACATCGCCGGGGAGGCAAAATCCCACTGTGTGCTGGAAACCGAGCGACAGGTCGTCGGCCGCTTTGGGCACCAGCCGGACCTCATGCGCAGATTACACTTCCTCAGAGACTGCACAAGCTCCGTAAAGCATCCAACCATCGACTTCGATGCCCTGGCCGAAGCTGAGCTTGCAGATATGGAACGCCAGGGTATTCAGATGGTCCTTAGCACCGACCCCGTCCTCTAGCTCTATACAGCCTTGCGTACAAATGTCTCCATAGGGACGCAGTCTGGGGGACAGGTATGCCCGTCCGTATTACCTTACGCCATTTGACGAAATATCACACAGAACCGAAAAGGAGCCATACATGTCTAACTCGAACTCACAGCCACCTTCCCGTACCAGCATACAGAGTTTGTTCCAGGGTGCGCAGGCTGCTCCTGGCCAGAAAGGTTTAAGCCAGGCTGCCACCGAGATCCTCATACAGAACCTGACCCCGGCAACGCTTGCCGGTACTCAGGGCGCGAGCTATGAAACACTGGGCGGCGATAAGGCGTTTCTCTTCGTCCCAGTGCTTGATATGACTGGCAGTATGAGCCACTTCCGCCAGGATGTCATCGAAGCCTACAACAACATGCTGGCAGCCTTGAAGGGGAGCAAGCAGGCCGACTCGATCCTGATGTCATCATGGACGTTTAACGTTCAATCCTACCTGCTGCATGGCTATACACCGTTGGAGTTCGTGCCGCTGCTGGATGAATACACCTATAAGCCCGACGATCAGACCGCCTTGTATGATGCAGTGTTGGATGCCATCACTGGCGTCGTTGCCTATGGACAGACATTGCGCAACCAGGGCGCGCGCACCAGGATCACCCTCGTGGTCTTTACCGATGGTCACGACAACGCCTCCAGGAACAGTGCAAGTAGGGTGCGCAAGGTAGTCGAGGACCTGCTGGCCCTGGAGATGTACACCTTCGCCCTCGTTGGTTTTGGCGGCAGTTTTGCCAACCAGGTAGCCCAGGATATCGGCTTCCCCAACGTCCTTGAAGCGGACGCCGATGCATCGTCTATCCGGCGCACGCTCGAACTGGTTTCCAACTCGGTCATCAGAGCTTCACAAACGATCATAACGGTGACTCCTAGCGGCTTCTTCAACTAGCCCAAATTGTAGGGGCGACCCTTGCGGTCGCCCAAGAAGAATTTTTTCGCTTGACGAGCGCATCAAGTACATGTTATGCTCTCAATGTGCTCCCCAAAAGAGCACAGTATATCGATAGTAAAGTCTACGCACAGAAGGAATGAAGGTCCGATAGTATGGCCGCAGTGAGACGATCAAGCCCACCAGCAGGTGGAGCTTTCGCACACGTGGATGGGCGCATGAACCCTATAACCCTGTCGCCCAAGGCCGTATTATGTCCTTTTTCAGGAGGTTCCTGAACTAAACAGAGCTTAGAGCGCGAACCGTAAGCACACAGGCCGTGGGTGACAATGCGTCATTGCCCACGGCTTTTTTGTGCCCTGAAGGCCCTTCGTCATTGTTGGATTCAACTATCAAATCGAGAAAGAACACAAGGATATGGTGATATCTCTCATCACATACTCGCAAGAGAAAGGAGATCGTATTAATGATCGCAACCCTTCCACAAGGCTTTCATATCCGTCCCGCGACTATGGACGACCTGAATGCCGTTGCCGAACTGCTCATTGCCTGTGAACGCGCCGATTACGGGGAGTCAGAATCTACGCTAGAATCTACAGCAGCCTGGATCCTCTCTGTGTGGCAGTGCCCAGGCTTCACGCTGGAGAAAGATTCTTTTGTTGTAATCGCGCCCGGCGACTGCTGTGCTGGCTATGTCACAGTATGGCATCCTGAAAATGACCTTACCGAACTGGTCGCATCTCCGCGAGTTCACCCCGATTATTGCGGCTTGGGCATCGGAAGCTATTTGCTCCGCCAGGGTGAAGTTCACGCGCGCGAACTGATGACGAATGCGCCGTCTGATGCTCGCGTGGCACTCTATACCTGGGTCGATGGTGGCAATCAAATGGCGCCACATCTGGTGGAGCAAGAAGGCTTCACCTTACTCCGCTACTTTTTACAGATGGAAATCGAGATGGATGCGCCGCCACCTGTACCCACATGGCCTTCGGGCATCACTGTTCGCACCTTTTCTCCTGGCAAGGACGATCACGCCGTCTTCGATGCGACGGAAGATGCGTTTCGGGATGAGCTGGGGATGAGCCTGGAAATTTTGCAGAGTGGGCCTACTGGCTGTTCACGCGGGATAACTTTGACCCCTCGTTATGGTTCCTGGCGGTCGATGGCGATGAAATCGCCGGAACAGCGCTCTGCCGGCACGATGTAGGAGATCGCGGAGGCACCGGTTGGATATCGGACGTTGGAGTACGCCCGCGCTGGCGGAAAAAGGGATTGGCTCTGGCC
>WNFM01064831.1_pt1 | contig 10913 bp, 14 predicted proteins | sample 5400271 | NCBI WGS metagenome assembly WNFM01 (sample SAMN13153352, study PRJNA577476) | soil metagenome | isolation source: 60 cm saprolite on Douglas fir-dominated hillslope | place: USA:California | collected 2013-09-17 | reverse complement strand
AGGAGCCGCTGAAGCAGATCGCGATCAACGCCGGCCTCGAGGGCGGCGTGGTGGCCGAGAAGGTCCGGGGCCTGTCCGCTGGCCACGGCCTCAACGCCGCGGACGGCGAGTATGTCGACATGTTCAAGGCCGGCATCATCGACCCGGCCAAGGTGACGCGCTCTGCGCTGCAGAACGCGGCATCGATCGCCGGGCTGTTCCTCACCACCGAGGCAGTGATCGTCGAGAAGCCGGAGAAGAACCCGGCTCCGGCTGGCCCCGGTGGCGGTGGCGGCGACATGGACTTCTAGTCCAGGTCGTCCCGCATAGTCAGTGCGAGGAGGCGGTCCCGGCAGGTCCGGGACCGCCTCCTCGGGCGTCTGGAGCCGTTTCCTGGCCCGGTCGCCACGGGGGTCCCCGGGCGCTGCAGATCACGACTTCGCGGTGCCGGCTCCACAACATCCCTCAAAAGAGGGATTATCGGCGCGTGGAGCCCACTGCGGAGCAACTCATCCGCGACTACCTCGACCGGCTGTCGGTTGCGGCACGGAGCAGGCTGCGCTCGGGCGATAGGCGTGCCTTCCTGGCGCAGACGCGTGAGTTCATCGAGCGCCGGTCCGGCGCGCCCGGCACGGCCGATCCCGCCCGGGTGCAGGACATCCTCGCCGGCCTCGGCGAGCCGGCTACCGCTGTCGAACTTGAGCACGCCCGGCTGGCGGCGGAGCGGAGCAGCCGAGCGGCCGCGCGTTCTGGCCTGCGGCGGCCCCGGCCTCGCGGCGGCGCGGCACAAGAGCCAGCAGACCGGCGCAGCGCACCGGACGCGGAGGTTCGGCCGGGTTCCGGCGCCGCTTCCGGTCCACGTCCCGCTCCTGCTCGCGCCCCGCGTCGAACTCCGCGCGCCGTTGTCGACATTTCTCATCTCGCCGATCGCGAGCTGACCGGCGATATCGAGAAGAAAGTGAAGGTAAATCGGCCGGTCACGTCCCGCTGGCGGCCTGGTGCGCCGGCGAAGCCTCGGCAGAGCCGTCCGTCGCGGCCCGGGTCGGGCGGCTCGCCATTGCCTGACCAGGCCGCCGGCGGCCCCTCCGGGTCTGGCACCAGCTCACCGTCGGCCGGTCCGAATTCGAGCGTCTCCGCTCCGGTCGGCCCGGAGCCCTCGACGTTAGGTGCGCCCCGGGCTGGTCCGTCGGGCCCTCCGGCGTTCGATAATGCGGCGCCTGGCGTCGCGGCGGCCGCGGGGAACGGGGGAGCGGGCACCGGGGGCGCGGGCACCGGGGGCCTGCCGTCGGGTGCATCGCGGCCAGAGGCCAGCGGGCCAGAGCCCGTGCTGCCCGGCCAGGTGCCGCCGCCCCGGACCGTGCCAGGCACGGCTCCCACGGTCGCGATGCCAGCCGACGGTGTTTCCGCTCCCGGGACGCGCTCCACGCGGGCCTTTACCTCACGTCGGTGGCGGGCCTCGCGCGGGCAGCTGGCTGGCGTTTCGCGACGTGTCGCCGGAAGGGCGGCAGGATTCTCGCGCGAGCACAAGGCGGAGGCAACCGCCATCGGCCTGATGACCATCGCCGGGCTGATCTACCCCTTCCCCATCTGGGCGCTCGGCTCCCTGATCTGGCTGACCGGTGCCGCCTTCGCGGCTTCGGCGAAGGTGTGGACCGCCATGGAGAAGTGGGTCGGCATTGTCGGGCCGCCGACCCTGGTCATCGCCGGGACCGCGGTGACTCTGGCGCTGGGCGGCTCGCGGGCCACCATGGCCGCCTTCGTTCACGAGGTGCTGGCCAACTCCGTGTACCTGATCAAGATCTTCGCGCTGCTCGGAGCTGGGTACCTGGCCTGGCGCGCTCGCCGTGGCCCGTCTCTGCCGCCGTGGAACCGGCCGCATCGCGGCATCTAAGCCTGGCCCGCAGCGCCCCGTCGAGGTAAGTGTGGCTGCCGCGCGCGGATGGTTGCCGGTGGCCGGTCTCGGGTATCACTGGGGTGCGGATCTTGATGCTTTGCGGGGGTTGGCGCTACCCGCTATCGCCTGGCTTCGCACGCGATCCCGTCCCAGCACCGTCCGACGTGTGAGGCTGAGGAGGACGTGGCCCCGGCTGCTAGCCGGGGCCACGTTGCTGGAGCGGGACGGCATCCGGGCGCCTTGTGCATCGGGGATATCCGGAGCTGTGCGGCGCATGCGGCGCGGTGGCGGCATCCTGGCCGGATCGGGCGGTCAGGATCCGCCATATCCGTCGCCGTACCGATAGCCTGGAGAGGTGCCCTCGCGGGCGCTTCCATGGTTCCTCTTCGCGTAAGGTCTCGCTCGTGCCCACTGGCAAGGTCAAGTGGTATGACGCCGACAAGGGGTTCGGCTTCCTCACCCGTGACGACGGGGGTGAGGTTTTTGTGCACTCAACTGCCCTGGAAGGTGCCGGTACTGTGCTGCGTCCCGGCCAGCGCGTCGAGTTCGGCGTGGCCGAGGGCCGCCGGGGGACCCAGGCACTTCAGGTGCGGACCCTCGAGCCGCCGCCGACCGTGGCCAAGGCCAGCAGGAAGAGCCCCGACGAGATGACCGTGATCATCGAGGACCTGATCAAGCTGCTCGACGGGCTGTCGAACACCTACCGGCGCGGCAAGCACCCGGATAACCGCGACGCGAAGAAGATCGCGGCGGTGCTCAGCGCGGTCGCCGGCGACCTCGACGCCTGAGACCCACGGCGGCCGCTCGGGGACGCAGTGATGGGCCGACCTGAGCACAGCAGGTTCACCTTCACCGGCTTCTTCGGTACGGCCACCGGCTAGGCCCGCGCCCTAGGACGTGGCCGCGCCCCGCGCAGGCGGCCGCGCGGCGACGGCGGCGGCCGCGGTGGCGACGTCGGCCGGGTACCGTCGGCTCGCCGCGTACAGGAATACGGCCGAGGCGCTCAGCGGAAGCAGCATGACGACGAAGGTCCACCGCAGGCCGCTGGTCCCGCCGCCGAACACGTACTGGGAGACCGCTCCGAACAGCACCGGCGCGAGCGCCTGCGCCCCGGTGCGCACGAGATTCTGCACCCCCGCGGCGCGGCCCCACAGCCACGGGGGCATGATGTCCAGCTGTGCGGCGCTGATCGCCGGGTTCTGGGCGGACAGCATGACCGCGGCCAGGACGACATACGGCAGCGCGGTGACCGCACTACGGGTGAACAGGGCGGGGATGAACAGCAGCACGGTCGCGGCGGCGGCCACCGCCGCGACCATGACCCGGCCGTTGATCCGCCCCCGGTGCAGCAGCGCATCACCGAGCGGCCCGCCGACCAGCACCCCGATGAGCGCCCCCGCACCGACCACGAGCAGCAGGAAATTCGCGAGCACCTGGCCCACGCTGTACTGGCCCCGCACGAACTCGACGCCGAACGTCTGAATCCCGGCGAGGAAGTAGTAGCCGCAGGCGCCCGCGACGATCAGCGCGACGTAGGTGCGGACCCGCAGCACGTACCGGATGGCCATGCCGAGGGTCATTTGGCGCCTGGCGGCCAGCCGCACCAGGGCGGGATCGGGTGCGATCCCGCGTTCGGCAGCGAGCCGCTGGGCGTCGGACGGCTCGTGCGGCTGGCTGGCCCGCTGTGGCTCAGGCTGAGTGCGTTCCGCGGCGCCCGCCGGTGGCCCGTAGCCCGGCTCGGGGGGCAGCACGCCCTGGCCGCCGCGGGCCGGCTCCGGCAGCCGGAAGACCAGCCACGCGAGACCGAACGCGGGCAGGGCGAGGATGACGAAGGCCGCGCGCCACGACAATGCGGCGATGTCGCCGGTGACGGCGAACCCGACGCCGGCCCCGACCAGCTCCCCGGCCAGGATGTAGCCGTAGATCTTTCCCCGTTCCGACCCCGGGATCCAGTCCCCGACCAGCGACGCGACGGTGGGCCCCGTGGCAGCGGTCACCGCTCCCAGCCAGACCCGGTCGAACAGCAGCTGGCCGAATGAGTGGGCGGTCGCGCCCCAGATCATCGCCACGCCCCAGATCACGATGGCGATGCCCAGCATCCAGGTGCGCCGGACCCGGTCGGCCAGCACGCCGAACGGCACCGAGAACGCCGCTCCCACCAGCGAGGTCACGGCCACGAGCAGCCCGATGTCGGTGTTGCCGATATGCAGCGCGCTTCGCAGCTGGATGGCCGCCGCCCCGACCGTCGCCGTGTCCGCGCTCGACAGGGCCAGCACGCTCGCCAGCACGAGCACGATCCGGGTCCGCGCGGGCCCGCCGGAAGCCGCGACCACCCGTTGCCTCGCGGCCTGCCCTCCGCGGCGGACAGCCCGGTAGGCGGACCCAAGGGCCCTGGACGGTGTCGCCGGGCCTTCCGTGCTCCGCAATGGTCCTCGTTCTCCCCGGCCGCCCTTCGCGTTCGCCGAAGCAGGCAGCCAGCCATGCGCTACGACGTTGAGAAGCATCCCGAGATCGCTACGGTGCGCTCCTCGCGCGCGTCCCCGTCACACCCATAGGCCAAGTATTCTTCCTCTGCGCCGCTGCGACGACCGTCGCGGCCGGCGGATTGCCGGGCAGTCCCGGTATCGGGATGCGTGTTTACCGCCGAATGAGGAACAATTACTTAACGTGAACTCGCTCCGCGCACGCGCCAGGGAACTCGATCATGCCTGCGCCGACTCCGTCGGCCTGGCCCGTTCCGCAGCCGAGGAAGAAGCAGGCCCCGGACAGGTAGGCGAGCACCTGGGCGTCGAAGCCGAGGGCGACCGCATCTGCACTCACCTGTTCGCGTGCCTGGATCCCGCCTACGCGGGATGGCGCTGGGCGGTCACCCTCGCGCGGGCCTCCAGGTCCAGGTCGGTGACGGTCAGCGAGAGCCTGCTGCTGCCCGGCCCGAATTCGATCCTCGCGCCGGACTGGGTGCCGTGGCGCGACCGGGTGCGGCCGGGCGACCTGGGAGTGGGAGACCTCCTGCCGGCCCAGTCCGACGACGAGCGGCTTGTCCCCGCGGCCGTGCTCGAGGGCGACGAGGGCGTGCTGGACTGGGATGACAACAGCCCGGCCGGGGTGCCAGCGCCGGTGCCAGCCGCCGCCATCGAGGATGCAGGGGCGCTCCCCGCGTGGGCCGAGGGCGCGCAGGCCATCATTCCAGGCCGGGACCTGGCGCCGGGGCCCTCTCGCGTCCTGTCCGCGATCGGCCGCGACGAGACCGCCTTGCGCTGGTACTCCAGCGACCACGGTCCGCGGAGCCCGCTGGCGAGCGCGGCGCCGGGGCCGTGCATGACCTGCGGTTTCCTGGTCCGGCTCGGCGGTCCGCTCGGACGGGTCTTCGGGGTCTGCGCTAACGAGTACGCACCGGACGACGGGCGGGTCGTATCCCTCGATCACGGCTGCGGGGCGCACTCTGAGGCAACCAACCCCGAGGGCGCTTACGGCGCGGCCTCACCGGTCATCGATGAGCTCGGGTACGACCTCGTCGACGCGCCGGGGGTCTCGATGGACGAGACCGTCTTCGAGTCCCTCGACCACGCCTAGCGCATAGGCCAGGGAGTTAACGGCTGAGCCCAGATCGGGCTTCACGCAGACCTCGACGATGAGGGCCGTGATCGAGGAACTGGAAGACCTGCTCAGCTCCGATCACGCGCAGTTGTCTACCATCAACGGGATGCTTACAAACGGCTCTCACCCGAGGGTCATCGCCAACAAGATCCTCGCCGATTGGGTATGACGATGAGTGACGACAAGGAGCACGACTATGGCTGATGCGACCGCCGACCAGAAAACCATGATCCACGTCGTAAGCGACGACCAGGGGCTTGTGACCCTTCGTGTCACGGCCAGCGGTAACGCAGCAGAGGCGTACCTGAACCCGACTGAGGCCCGCGCGGTGGCCGACATGCTGGATCGCCACTTCCGCCTGGCTGAGCGGAAGGCCCCTACCACCACGTCGTTCATCGGATCTAGCCCAGGCTCCCTCGCCGATAACACCGAACTTGCCGGGCCACCCGAAGTCATACCACTGCACGAGCGGCCATGATCGCGCCAGCAGGGTGATCACGTTGGGTCGGCGAGGGTAAGCTTGGCCTTACGCCCGGTTCCTGCGCTGACCGGGTGGGGGCCGCCGCGGCGCTGGTGCAAGCTGGCTTCGCGCTGGGCGTGGGGCGGTGCGGGGTGCAGGCGGGTCAGGGGCAGCGCGGCCATCTGCGCCTCGCTGATCTGGATGCCGGCCGGCTACCCCCGGAAGCCCCGCTGACTTGCCTTGGCGACCGCTTCGAGACGAGAGTTCACCCCCAGTTTGGCGAGGATCGAGCGAACGTGCGTTCGCACCGTGGCGTAGCTGATGTGGAGGAACTCGGCCACCGCCCTGTTGTCGAGGCCATCAGTCAGCAGGGCCAGGACTTCCTTCTCCCGAGGCGTCAGGTCAGCCAGCAGCTCTGCCTGCCTGGAGTGCTCGCGGGCGCTCTCGCGACGCCCGGCGAGTGCCCTGGAGATCACGTCGGCCGGAATGAGCGCTTCGCCCGCCGCGGCCGCCCGGATCGACGCGACGATCTCATCGCCGCCCGCCGACTTGACCAGATAGCTGCTGGCGCCAGCCTCAACAGCCTCCAGGACGCGCTGATCGCCATCGTCCGCACTGAGGAAGACGATCGCGGTCTCGGGAAACCGGGCGCGAAGGCGATCCGCGGCGTCGGCGCCGGTGCCGTCGGGCAGATGAAAGTCGATCACGGCGACGTCTGAAGTGGCGCTCTCGGCAGCGGTGATCACCTCGGCCACCGTGCTGGCCGTGGCCGCGACTACGAGATCGTCGTAGTCCCCCAGGAGCGAGGAGAGTCCCTCGGCGACGACAGGGTGATCCTCGACGAGGAGCACGCGGATCGGGCGCGAGGCTTCACGCTGCTCGTTCATGACCGGCCTCCGGCCGGTCGGGCGGCACGTCGACCGGCACCCAGAACTCGACCGTCGTCCCGCCGCCCGGTGTACTTTCGATTCGGCACCATCCCCCGGCGATCTGCGCCCGTTCCCGCATGAGGGTCAGGCCGAGGTGGCCGGGCCGGCCCTCGACCTCAGCCGGGCTGTAGCCCACGCCATCGTCGGTGATCTGCGTCAGGCAGCCGCCGCTGACGTCATGGAACTTGACCCGGACGGTCGTGGCCCGGGCGTGCTCGCGCACGTTAACCAGCGCCTCCCGGGCGGTGCGGTAGATCAGCGCCGCGGAGCTGGCGGGCACTCGGGCGGTGCAGCTGTCCTCGAGCCGGTAGGCGATCCCGGCCTCTGCGCGCATTTCCTCAAGGATCTCGCGCAGGGCACTGACAGGGCTGCCGTCCTCCAGGCTCACGGGTCGCAGATCAAAGATCAGCTGACGTAGGCGGCTGAGCGACAGGCTGAGCGTCTCTCCCAGCTTGTCGAGAATCTGCAGCTGATCAGGGTCCTGCAGCCGCCGCCGGAGCTGGTACAGGCGCAGGTTGGCCGCGGTGAGCATCTGAATCGTGTCGTCGTGAACATCGGCGGCGATCCGGCAGCGCTCTTCCTCCTGTGCTCGGATAAGGTGGCCGAGCAGGGCCTGGCGGTCTTGGTCGGCCGACTTCAGCAGATCCAGGCCGAGTTCCAGGACGAACTGAGCGCGCTGTGCCTCGCTAATGTCTCTGACGGTCATGACGATCGCCCCGCCTTGATCGGTCTGCAGCGGGATGACCGTTACGTCGGCTGGAAACTGGCTGAGGCAGCTGCGGCGGCCGACCAGTTCCAGGTGGCGCCCGACCAGATCTTCCCGGCCCGAGGCCCCTTGGTACGGGACGAGCGACTGGCAGGGGAAGACGGTCCGGACGAACTCACCACGCAGCTGGTCGCGCGCATAACCGAACAAGGACTCCGCCTGCGCGTTGGCCTCGGCTATCTGGCCCGCTCGGTCCACGATCAGCATCGCGTCGGGAGAGCGCTCAAAGAGCTGGCGGAACTGGATCTCCATGACGCTCCCCCCTGAACCCCGTTATCATGCTCGTATTATGCCCGTGAGCAGGAAAATAGCCGAACTGGTCCTCGTGACGCTCGCGCCTGGGGGCGGACTGGGGCCCACACCGCCTGCCGCGGGCCGCGGGTTCCCGGCCGGAAACGCCCCCCGCGGGAGGGGCCGCGCTCACGGCCGGGAGCCTGGCCCGGAACCAGACTCCTGCCTCTGCCCGAGGGCCACGGCGCGCTCGTCGCCCTGGCGTTCGGTCTGGCCTACCGTCAGGGACGGGACGAGCGCCGCGAGCGGCGCGGTCAGGGTGTCATAGGAACTGCCGATCCGGTCGGCCGCGGCGATCGCCGCGGCCGCGTCCCACGCGGCGGCCCAGAATGCCCAGTCCGGCCGCGGCAGCGTGCGGGTGGTCTCCATGGCCGCCCGGCGTGCGGCTGAGGCGGCCGCTGGTGTGCAGCCGGGCCCAGGCCTCGGCGCGGTCCAGGTCGCTGGCCTGCTTCCAGGCGCTCGTCACCAGGTCGATCTCGGCTGGCGAGAGATCCCGCAGCCGGGCCAGGAAATCGAGCACCTGCCGGGTGCGGCAGCCGAAGACTTCCTTCACGCGAGGTTCTCCTCATCCAGATGTGTCCAGGTGCCCCTCCGGGAGCCGGGTCGGCCGGCCATCACCGGCTTGAGGTGGCCGGCGGCGCCGACGTCGGGTGCGGGCTCGAGCCTGCCGGCGATGAGCTGCCCGTTGACGGACTGTTCGGCGAGCGTGATGGGGTGGTAGGCTTCCCGCCCAGGCTGGGCGGCAGGACGTACGGAGGCTGCGGCGGCACCGTGACCCCCTGCGCGCCCCCGGTCACCGCGAACTTGACCCCCGCTATGCCGCCGCTCTTCTGCCCGACCAGCGTAAAGTGCAGAGCCCCCACCGAGCTCGGGACGACATACGACCCGGCGGCGGCGGCGCTGCCGTGGCTGTTCACCCGGAAGGCCGTGACCAGCTGGTTGTGACCCGCGTAGACGAGGACTACCTCGTTCGCCGCGAAGCCGGTGGCGTAGAACGAGACGGTAGTGCCGGGCATGGCGCCGTAGGTGCTGGCCTGGGCTGAGGGCAGGTAGGGCAGGACATCGAAGCCCGCGGTCGCCGCCGCGCGGCTGTCGTTGCCGACCGCGGTCAGGGTCTGCTTGCCATGCAGCCCGAAGGGAATGATGAAGCCCACCGCGAAGCTGCCGGTGCTGCCGGCCGTGGTGGTCAGGGCGGGCATGCCGCTGGTCGAGTTGAGGTAGATGAGGATCTGCTCGCCGGGTACGAAGCCGCCGCCCGTGAAGCCGACGGGATGGCCCGCCTTGGCCGCCCAGGGATGCATGACGGTCGATGGGTACATGGCGAGCATCAGGTAGGGCGCGGTCGCCGTCGTCTGAGTCTTGGTACCTACCAGTACCAGGGTCGTGTTACCGACCGGGGCCACTCCGACCGGCACGCTGGCCATGATGTGTCCGGCGCTGTCGGCGGTCAAGGTGTCCGCCGGAGTACCGGAGACACGACCCCAGTAGACGTGGACCTTCTCGCCGGGACCGAAGCCGGTCGCGGAGACTCCCACGATGCTGCCCGGCTTCCCCGCGGGTTTGCCGACGATCGTGACGCTCCCGACCCCGCCAGGCGTCACGAGCTTGGCAGTGGCCGTCTGGCCGCCCGGTGCCCGGGCGACGACGGTCGCGGACCCCCCGACCAGGGATGCCGGCATGGTGAACCCGGTATAGAGCGTGCCCCACTTCGATGCGTAGCCGCGCGCGACCACGGTACCCGTGCGTGAGTTGGATAGCGTCAGCGAGACGACGACCGCGGCGTGGGGAGTGAACCCGTTGCCGACCACGCCGACCTTGCCTCCGGGCGCGACCAGGCCAGGGTTGAGGATGATGGAGGCGCCGGCACCCGCTGGGACGGCGTGGCCGCCTAGCGTGACCGTCGGCGTTGGCGTCGGCTTGGGTATGGGCGCGGACGTGGGGGCGCCCGTGGTCGCCTGGGGTTGGCCGCGCGTGCCCTGATTGGAGGCCTTCCCGCCGGCGATGAACGCGTGGTACAGCTGCCAGACGATCACGACAGCGATGGCCGCGGCCAGGAGCGTCTTCCAGTTGAGTTTCGGCTTCCCTGGCTTGCCCGCCTGGCCTGCCCTGCTTGTCTGCCTTGTTTCCGGACTTGTTTCCGGCCTTGTTTCCGGCGTTGTTTGCGGCGGGCGCTCGGCCACTCTGTACTTGGGTTTGCCTTCCATCATCTTGCCCTTCTGTTCATTAATGCTGAACCTGGTAGATCGCGAGACTCACGTTACCGCGGACAACCTGCCATACTTCCGTCGAGTGATTGTTCAGCGCGTCGAGGATCCAGGCCTCCTGGCCGCCGGCATTGTTCAGGAGCATTGCCTTCTTCATTTGGTTCGAGAGAACGATGTAATCGATGTTCTGCCAGTTGTCGTGGAATATGCCGTCCCGTATCTTCGGGTCGGATGCCGCATTCCAGTGAGACTGGGCGTACGGATAGTAGGGGTGCACGTCGTGCAGGGCCACCCAGATGTCCTCGTCGGTGATGATCTTGTCATTGGGCGGGATGTGCTGGCGTATCCAGGCGATCTGCTCGTCCTGAAGGTTGGTCAGCGGCAGGTTGTAGACGTCGGCCAGGTGGTTCGGCTGGCCGCGGAAGCCGTGCTGGACGAAGTAGCCCGTGGTCGGGAGGAACAGCAGCAGTCCGCAGAACGCGGAGAGCACTGGCACGCCGACAGGCGTCGACGCGCGGATCCGGCTCAGCGCCCGGTCCGCGATCAGGCTGATGTTCAGCGCATACAGCGGGATGAGCGGCAGGACGTAGAAGTCCAGTATGACGCTGCCCCTGGCCAGGTAGAACGCGATCTCAAAGGCGAGAGTGCCGGCTACCAGGAGGGCCGGGTCCCGTCTGCGCTCATGCCAGCCCACGTACAGGCTGATCACCATGGCCACGGTCCCGGCGGCGAGCAGGATGCCGTCCTTCGGCTGCCAGGTCGACCAGAGGTAGCTGCCGTTCTGGAACAGTGC
>WNFM01172294.1_pt3 | contig 10914 bp, 8 predicted proteins | sample 5400271 | NCBI WGS metagenome assembly WNFM01 (sample SAMN13153352, study PRJNA577476) | soil metagenome | isolation source: 60 cm saprolite on Douglas fir-dominated hillslope | place: USA:California | collected 2013-09-17 | reverse complement strand
CGCGCGCCAAGAACTACCAGTTCGCGGTCACCGAGCCCTACCTCTTCGATCGGCCCATCACCGCCGGCATCGACCTCTATTCCCGCAAGCTCGACTACCTCACGGCGCTCAACGTCGTCGGCTACAGCGAGGTGCGCACGGGCGCGAGCCTGACGACCGGCTTTCCCCTCGGCCGCTTCACACGCCTGTTCCCGAGCTACACCTACGAGGTCATCGACACCGCCGGCCTCAGCAGCCTGCTCAACACCGCGACCACGGGCACGACCACCACCGGCGAGCCGGTCTTCGCGCCCTTCCTCGACGACGGCCGGCACGTGGAGAGCCGCCTCGGTCCGTCCCTCGTCTACAACACCGTCGACAACCCCTACACCCCGCGCAAAGGCGCGCGCATCACCGCCAGCGGCGTAGTCGCGGGCGGTCCCCTCGGCGGCGGCATCAACTACTTCCGGCCCGACGGGGAGGTCGTGCTCTACCTCCCCCATCTGCGAAAGACCGCGCTCGGCCTGCGCGCGGAGGCGGCCTGGATCGCGCCCTACGGCAAGACGCGGAACCTGCCCTACTACCAGCGCTACTTCCTGGGCGGGGAGACGCAGATCCGCGGCGTGAACATCCGGACGGTGGGGCCGGTGGACGCCAAGAACCAGGCCATCGGCGGCAACAAGTTCGCGCTCTTCAACGCCGAGTACTACTTCGACGTGGGGGGACCGCTGCGGCTCCTCTTCTTCTACGACGCCGGCCAGGCTTTCGCCGAAGGCCAGAACATCAACCTGCGGCAGCTGCGGAATTCCACCGGGGCCGAGCTGCGCTTCATCATGCCCGTCCTCAACGTGCCGTTCCGCCTCATCTATGCCTTCAACCTCAACCGTGACGCCTTCCAGCCCCCGCACACCTTCAAGTTCGCGGTGGGCACGACCTTTTGACGGAGGATTCGAATGCTTGCAAGCCGCAAGGGTGTGCCGGTCCTGCTGGTCGCGAGCCTGACCTGGGCCTGCCAATCCCCGACGAGCACTACTCCCACCACCGATTTCATCGTGGCCACGGCCACCCCCAGCCCGACGACGGCCACGGGGCCGACGGGCCGGTTCTACACGTTCGTCAGCACCAACAACCAGCCCAGCGAGCAGCGGGAGTACGACTGGAAGACGTCCTTCGGGATCGCGGTGACGCTCAACTCGCCGGACAAGAACGTGAGCGTGACCTTCCCCGTGAAGATCACCTCGGCCACGATCAAGGTGCAGCAGGCCTCGGGCGGCATCATCACGCCCCCGACGGGCAGCGACACCGAGCACTACGAGTTCGAGTTCACGACCAGCAGCAACACGTTCGGCGCGGCAGGCGGCACCGTCAACATGAACTTCAACGTGTGGTACGACCTTCCCAACCTCAAGCGGGAGGCGCTCGTGACCGTCTCCCTGGTCTTCACCGACAACGTGGGCGCGACGTTCTCGAAATTGGTGCAGGTCTCCGTCGCGCCCTAGGAGAGCACGGCAAAGCTTCACGATCTCTTTGCGTCCGATTGACAACTTCGGCGCCGCCGCCCTCGTCCATCAAGGTGAGGGGCAAAGGAGGTTGTGATGTCCTATTCAATCAGGTCGGGACGATATCGAAGGTGGTCGCCGCGTTTGGCGGTGGTGGCGGCCATGATGGCCGCTTCCGGAGCGTCCGTCCGTGCGGCCCGCGCGGAGGAGCTGCGCGGCCAGATTCCATTCAGCTTCACCGTCGGTGACAAGACGCTCCCGCCCGGCGCCTACCACGTCGAAGTGGACGTCGCGCAGGGCATGGTGGAGCTTCGGGACTTCACCCACGGCGCCTTCGCCCTGGCCATCGCCCTCGACGATCCGCGCAGGCCGGAGACGAAGCTGGTCTTCCACCGGTACGGCGATCAGTACGTGCTGCGCGAAGTGTGGACGGGCGGGGGCCTGGGCCGGGAGCTTCCGGAGCCGCGGGTCGAGCGGGCGCTCGCGGAGGCCGCGGCCGGCAAGCCGAGCGCCCGGATGGAGCGCGTCGAGTTGCCCGCGCTCTGAGGTCTGACCCTTCGTGGGCGGGCCGCCGCCAGCGTGGACTGCGGAGCCGCTCCGGTCCATGGCCCTCCGCGCTCGCGCGCGGCAGTCCCGCCCGCCAGTTCCTCAGAACCGGTATCCGAAGTTGAGAGTGAACAGCCCGAGCACGCGCGTGGGGCCGGAGAAGACGACCTGGGCGCGCGCGTCCGGCCGCACGAACACGTGGGGCCCGGCCGCGAACAGCACGCCGCCGCCGAGGGTCATGAGTCCCTCCGTGCGTCGCGAGCTTTCGGTGCCGATGGGACTGGGGCGGCCATCGCTGCGAACGGGCTGGACGGGAAGCCCGTTGCGACCGCGTGGACCGGTCAGGCGGCCTTGCGGGGACGTCGCGCCGTCATGACCGCCCGCGTCCTCGAGGTCGGCGCCGACGCGCTCCCTGCCCCCGCCGTAGACACCGCCGCTGACGGCAAAGTAGGGCACCAGCGACTCTCCCGACGGAACGAGGTTCAGGCGCAGGCCAGCGTCCGCACTCCAGGCCCCCGCGTTGCGGTCCAGGTAGAGGCCGGTCGCCTCCAGGGTCAGGCGCGACGAGAAGTCGTGGGCCAGCCCACCGCCGACTGCGAACCCAGCGCCCCCCTCGCCAAAGCGGCCGCGCCCGTCGCCGAGACCGAACGATCGCGACGACCCGACCGACAGTCCGCCCACGGCCGAGACCGCCGTTCGGTAGCGGCCGGTCTCCTCTTGCGCGTACACGAAGCCGCCGGACAACGCGGCGAGCACGGCGACGACGGCGACGGCCGGCTGACGCATTCGTTCACCTCCGGTGATGGCTCCGTATCGCGCGGAAGCAATGTCCATGCCTCGTTGGCGCGCGGGAAGCGGCTCGATTTTCGCGGCGGTGCGCGCCGGAGGGACCGGCACCTGTCTCCCATGGATGGCCGCTTGTCCTCGGAAGACGACGGCTGCCTACGCGAGCTTTCCCTTGGCGATGGCCGCCTGCACGGTGTGCAGGGTCTTCTCCATGAGGGCGCGCAGGCTCTCGTCCTGCTCGAGCTTGGGAAGCTTCTGCTCCAGGATCTCGGCGTAGGGGAGCCGCTTGCGCCAGAGCACGGTGCCCCCGTCGTAGACGCGGACCTCGAAGCAGCCCTGCTCGACGCCGAGGTCCTCGGCCTGGATGTGGTACTGGCGCCCCGCGTGCTCGTACACGCGATTGACTCCGACGATCATCGTGATGCTGGGGGGTGCTGCGCCGCACCCCCCAGACCCCCCGCTCGCTCCGGCGAAGTGAATCCGCCTGCGCTCGCCGCCCGTGGCCGTCCGCCGTCCTTCATACGGGACGTACGCCCGCGCTGCTGGTGACGCGGCGCAGCCAGCGCTCGAAGAACCAGTTGCCGATGCGGTAGCTCCCGTTCTCCGCGGTCAGGTAGCCCATCATGCGCAGGCCGTAGAGGAGCGGCTCCACCGTCTCCTCCGTGCGCCGGATGGCCTGGGCCAGCTCCTTGCGGCTGCGCGCGCCGTCGCGCGCCATCTGCTCGAGCAGCGCGCGCTCGTCGCCGTCGAGGGTCTGGAAGTCCACGGAGAAGAAGTTCGACACCATCTCGTCGGCGGCCACCTGATCCAGGGTGGCTCCGAGGTCGCGGCTCTCGAACAGCCGGCTGGCGATGAGCTGGACGAGGAACGGATGGTTGGCCGTGCGCTCCAGGACCATCTCCACCTCGTCCTTCGAGAACTGTCCGCGCACGAGCAGCGCGCGCGCCTCGTCCGCGGCCAGGGGCGTGAGGTAGACGGGCGGGATGAATCCCTGGAGGAAGGGCGAGGTGTCGACGTCCGTGATCTCGTCGATGCGGGCCAGCCGCTTGGTGGCGGTGAGCACCGTGCGCACGTCCGGGCCCTTCTGGAAGATCCGCCGCAGGCGGGGAAGCACGACGGTGTCGGTGCGGGCGACGGCCAGGAACTCCTCGGCTTCGTCGACGAGGAGGAGCAGCCGCCAGCCGCTGCGCACGGTGCGCCGGACCAGGGTCGTGAGCATGTCCGCCACCGAGAGCCCCTCGAGGTCCTCGACGTCGATGTCCGTCGCGCGACGGAAGCTCTCCGAGTCCTCGACGCTGCCGAGCAGGCCGTCGGCCAGGCCGCGCGAGTCCGCGCTGCCCTGCAGGTCCCAGTAGAGCGGCACGAACGGGGTATGCGTACTCTGCTGCACGCGGTACTCGAGCTGCTTGAGGAGGCTCGTCTTGCCCAGGCGCCGGGCCCCCGCGACCCAGATCGAATCGCTCTCCCCTTCGAGGATGTCGCGCAGGATCTCCCCGCGCCCGAAGAAGTTCTCCCCCCGCACCCAGCTCCCCGCGATGAAGGGGTTCCTCATACGGAAGCGGTCTCGCGCACGGGCGTGACTTCCTCGGCGCGCTCGAAAAGCACGAGCGGGCGTACCGCCTCGACGTCGGCGGCGGTGATGGTCGTGCGCCCCTCTTCGAGCATCTGGTTCACGGCGTGGATGCAGAACTTCTGGATGATGTACGGCTTGAGCTCGCTGTAGGCGAGGATCGCCTCCACCGCCTCCGGGGCCCAGCGGAACACCCCTTCCACGGGCTGGCGGATCAGGGCTTCCCCCTCCTCGCGGCTGAAGGCGGTCAGCTCGATCTCGTCGAAGAAGTTGTACCAGGGGCTGCCTTCGCTCTTCCAGATGCGCTTGATGCCGACGCCGCTCATGATGGCCACGAGGTGCTCGGAGAACGTCTTCATGAAGATGCTGCGCAGCCGCTGGTTCACGCGCTCGGAGTACTCGTTGAGCACGTCCACCTCGTCGATGAGGAGGGCGAGCTTGACCTTCTTCGGGGTGCGCGCGGTCAGGTCCTCGACGACGCGCTGGAGGTCGTGGCTGAAGTCGCGTCCGTCGTACGACTCGCGCCCGCGCCGGAAGCGCAGGGCCTCCCGCGTTTCCGGCCGCAGGGGAAGCTGGTCCGCGACGTCGCTCATGACCGCGTCGAAGAAGCCCGACTCGGGCACGCCCTGGAGGTCGGTGGACACGACGAAGAACTGGTAATCGGTCCCCTCGTCGTGTTCCAGCGCCTTGCGCAGGTGGTGGAGGAGCGTCGTCTTCCCGATGCGGCGCTCGCCCGTGATCATCAGGCTGTTGTGGTGGAGGACGTTCATGATGCGCGCCAGCAGCTTGTGGCGCCCGAAGAACATGTCGTCCTCGAGCACGGGGGCGCCGGCGATGTACGGGTTGAAGCGGTTGCGCACGGCGCGGCGGCGGCGCGTCCGCTGGACGGCCAGCCCGAGGCCGATGATCGCCGCCGAGCTGGCCACCGCGGAAGGGAGGAACCAGGGTTTCTGGATGAGCAGGAGGTTGCGGGTCACCAGGAAGGCCTGCGCCTGCTCCGCCCCCCGCGTGTCGATCACCACGACCTTGATGTCGTTGTCGCCCTGGGCCAGGTCGAACGTATGGGCGACGCGCTGCTGGCGCGTCGGGGTATCGCCGGAGGCGAGGAGGTCCTGCTCGGCCACCACCTTGCCTCCCTGGAAGAACTGGATGCGGGCCAGGCCACGATCGTCGAAGGCGGTACCGAAGACGTCGATGTGCTGGGCTTCCGTGCTGGTGCGGATGAGCGCGCCTTCCCCGCTCGGGAACAGGAAGTTCAGCACGGGTGGACTGTTGGGGAAGACCTTGTCGAACATCTCCTCGCCGGTGAGCCGGAGAGCCATGCGCTGGCGCTCCCCCGCCTTCGTGTTGTCGGGCTCGAGGGCGAGCACGCTCCCGAAGCGCACCGCGGCGTCGGCATACCGCCGCTCGCTCATGAGGCCATCCGCTTCCGACAGGAGCTGATCGACTCGCGTACGCTTCGCCTTCGCGTTCTGGATACCCTCCACGTACTTGCGTGCCTTGGCCAGCAGGTCCTGCGCTTCCGTCGCGTCCTTGTCGGAGGCGGCTTCGGCCAGGGGGCGCTGGGCCTCTTCGTACCGGCCCGCGTCGAAGAGCCGCCGCCCCTCCTGGAGGAGCGCTTCGCGATTCTCCCGTGTCGTCGAGGCGAGGATCTCGTCCTCGGCGCGTTGCTTTCCCCCGAGGGCGGCGGTGTTGGCCGCGTCCAGGGCCAGCACGGATTCAAACCGGAGCTTGGCCTCGGTGGCGTGCCCGTCCTGGAGGAGCTTGGTGCCTTCGGCGAGGGCGCTCGCGATCTTCTGCTTGCGGTCCCGCGCCTCCTCCGCGCGCGTCTTCTCGTTGATGATCCGCTGCATCAGCTCCGCGATCTCGGCCTGGCTGCTCCGGTCGAGCTGCTTCGCCATCTCCTGGGCCCGGGTCAAGCTGGACAGGGCGTCTTCCAGGTTCCCCGCCTTGTGCTGCTCGGTCGCTTGCGCGCGGAGCTTGGTGATCTCCTGGGCCAGGCGCTTGACCTTGTCTTCCGTCTCCGCGCCGGTCTGCTGCGCCAGCGCGTTGGCGCGCAGCTTGTTCAGCTCCGTCCAGAGCGCGCTCTTGAGCTGGATCTTCTTCTTGGTCTGCTCGATGTTGAAGAACCGGATCGCGCTGTCGTATTCGCCGAGAGCCAGGTAGCACTTGCCCTGGTAGAAGTAGGGAAGGTAGTCGATGAACTCGAGGCCATAGGTCTGCACCTCGAGATCCGATTCCGGCTTGAGCTTGACCGCCTGCTCGAGACCGGTGATGGCCTCGCGGTACCTCTTGGCCGGGATGTCCTTGTTCTTGGCGTCGAGGTAGTACGCGTACCAGCTGCGCGGTGCGGCCTGCACGGAGGGGGCGCCGAGGGCGAGGACGAGGAGGCCGGCGACGAAGGGGGCCCGCAGGCGCATGGAAGAGTCTAACCGCATGCGAAAGAGAGGGAAGCGGGCCCGGGGCGCATCCCCGGACCCGCGGGCACGGCGCTACTTCTCGTAGAGAGCGGCGATGAGCGCTCCGCGCGCGGTGGCGGTCAGGGGATCGCCGGCCGTGCGCACGCCCGACACCTCGATGGGAAGGTTCCGCGAGCTCAGCGCCTTCTCGAACATCTCCTTGAAGCCGCGCGGCTTGGCCGTCCCTCCCGCGATCACGATGGGCAGCGGCCGGTCCGACCGCGGCAGCTTGTCCGCCTGCGTGATGGCGTGCTGCAGCTTCTGCACGAGCGACTCGATGAGGTCCTCGTAGTAGATGCGCAGCGCCTTCTCGTACTTGTCCTTCGGCGCCTTGCTGAGGTCCAGCCCGTCTTCCTTGATGACCTTCACGCGGGTGGGCTGCTCGCCGGTCACCGAGGCCACGGCGGCGTCGATGAAGTCGCCGCCCTTGGTGATGCTGAACATCATCGAGGGGATGGACAGGTAGGCGAGGGTGACGTTGCACATCCCGCCGCCGCAGGAGATCCCGATGCCCGTGAAGTTGTTGTCCTCGAGCTCCGAGAAGATCACGGCCAGGCCTTCGTTGATCGCGACCGGCCGGTAGCCGAGCGATTCGAAGTGACGCCGCAGCGTGGCCTCGTGGTACGTGAGCTGGGCCTCGTGCCCTTCCCCGGCCGCGGGCACGGAGAAGGCCAGGACCTCGCCCTGGGCGCGGGCCTTGGGGACGAGCGTCTGCAGGATCGCTTCCAGCACGGGCATGGCGGAGCGTTCCTTGGGATTGATGAGCCCATCCGCCATCGGCCGGCGCACGTTCGCGTTGAACATGTTCGCGAACTTCTCGGTCGCGGTGCCGTAGATGATCAGCTCGTCGCCTTCGCGGTAGTAGGAGATCTCGTTCTGGCCGAGGATCGTCTCCGTGAACCGCGAGTAGGGGACGGGAATGAACGCGTTGAGCTGCGCTCCGGTGTCGATCTCCTTCCCCTTGCGCCTCGCCGACACCACCTTGCTGGTGCCGACGTCGAGGCCGACGGGGTTCGAGCCGGCCTTCATGAGGTCTTCGATCCGCTCCTCGGCCTCCTGCGCGACCTTCCAGAGGTGGTCCTTGCGCTCGTCCATCGCTCTACCCCCTTGCATGCCCGGCTTCGACGGTCGTCATTGTAGACCCTCCGGGCGCGAAGTCGAGGCGGCTGCGCGGCCTGGGGCCGGCTCCGCGCTCCCCGACCCACCCCCGGTAGCCGCGGGTGCGCTCGTCTTGTCCGCATCGTCCGGCGACTGCTGCTTGTCGATCCAGCGGTCGTACGCCGTCTGCCGTTCGTACCGCACGTCCTCCACGTCGCGCCGGGTACGCGCTGCTTCGCGGACCAGCTCCGCCTCCGCCGCCTTCACCCCGGGCCAGGGCTGGTCGAGCACCTTCAGGAAATCGTCGTCGTAATCGAAGCCGAACAGGGCGACGCTGGGAGCGGGACGCTGGTACTGATCGGGCAGGCCGAAGAGCGCGAACGGGAAGCCGCGGGCCCAGTCCATGTGGTGCCCGATGAGGTGTTTCTTCGGGTTGACGCTCGTGAGGCCGTGGGTCACGCACATCTCGGGCGCGATCTGGTAGCGGTGGCGCAGGTAGTCCGAAAGATTGCGCCCGGCGGCGAGCTGGGCCTGTGTGATCGGCAGCGCCTTGCCGCCTTCCCACCGCGTCTCGAAGGAGACGCCCAGGAAGGCATGATTGAGGTTCAGGTAGACGCGGCCGGCGTCGGCCCAGACGGAGTGGCCGGCGTGGTTGGCCTTGCTCTCCTCCGCGACCACGCGGAAGACGCGCCCGAAGCGGTCGATCACGTAGTGGTAGAGCCGGTTCTTCTGCACGTAGCGCAGGAGACCCTGCGAGGTCCCGCGGAGGTTCTCGTTGTAGGCGGCCTCCAGCGGCCAGACGTCGCTCTCCGACGTGTGGAAGAGCAGCCCCACCGGCGCGTTGTACACGCGGGGATCGAGGGTGCCCTCGCCGTCGAAGACGCGGAACGCGCGCGGCGTGCCCTTCACGGTGAGGCCGGTATCGATGCGCAGCCCGTTGCTGTAGAGCTCCCACTGCGGGCCCTTCTCGACGAGCCAGATGGCGGCGGGCGCCACCCCCTCGGAGGTGAGCGAGGTCGCGGAGGTCGGCTCGACGATCGAGGACACGGGACCGACGGGTGCCACCACCGGAACGGTCGCGACCACACGCCGGGGTGCGGCCAGCAGGGGCGCCGCCGGCGGCCGCATGTGGCGATAGGCGGCCACTCCGGCCGACACGCCGAGGATGAGGCCGAGTCCGACCACCGCCGCCCGGCCGAAGACCAGGGAGACGCGCGTGGCGAAGTTGACGCGCAGGGGCGACGCACCACCCAGGGAAGAGGTGTCGAGGAGGTGGTGGAGGCCTTCGAGGCTGAGCCAGCGATACAGGAGACGCCGCAAGGAGGCGCTGGGGACGGCGCGGACGGCGCGGTCGAGGGTCTGGTAGCGCGAGAGCGACGTACGGATGAAGCGGAGCTTGGCGACTGGATCGCGGACCCCGCGGCTCACCGACTCGAGCGCGTGAAGGAATTCCTCCGGCTCGGAAAGAGTCGGTATCGGCCGGCGGCGCACCGGGCCACGTCGCTCCGTTCGTTTTGTCTCCGCGCGCATCGTCCGGTCAGGCCTCCACGACCCGCCAAGGTGAGGGATTATAGGGATTTGCGGGGATACTCGCAAACGCTCGGGCGGGTGCGGCCGCCCGACGTCAGTCCGAGGGGCGGAGGGGCAGCCGGACCTCGAACAGCGCGCCCTGGCCGGGGGCGCTCTCGACGCGAATGGCGCCGCCATGGATGGCGACGACTTCCTTCACCAGGAAGAGCCCGATACCCGCGCCAGCATGGGACTTGGACGGACCGGCGTCGACCATGAAGAACTTCTCGAAGATCCGCTCGTGGAACTCCGGGGAGATTCCAATGCCGTCGTCCCGCACACGCAATACGACCTCGTCGCTATTCGCTTCCAGCCCCACCTCGACCCGGCCGCCCGGCGGCGTGAATTTGACCGCGTTCTCCACGAGGTGGAAGACGAGTCCCTGCAACAGCCGCTCGTCGCCCGCCAGCACCGGGACCTCCCCGGAGATCGTGCCGCTCAGCTGCAGACCCTTGACGCCGGCTTCCTGACGGTGGGTCTGGACCACGCCGCGCACCGTGTCCGCGAGCGAGACCGGGGCCCAGGCGACGTGGCGCTGGGCCATGCCCTGCTCGAGCTGGGACACGTGCAGGACCTCGTCGATCATGCGGCCGAGCCGCTGCGTCTGCTCCTGGGCGACGCGCAGGTAGTGGGCCGCCTGGTCGCCCTCGCCGCCGCCGTCGGCCAGCGCCTCCAGATAGCCCTGGATCACGGTCAGCGGGCTGCGCAGCTCGTGGCTGACGTTCGAGAGGTACTCCTGGCGCTGCCGGTCCATCTCCACGATGCGCCGCAGGCGCAGCGCGTTGCCGATGGCGATGGCGGCCTGCGCGGCCAGGGTGGCCGCGAAGCGCAGGTCGTCGATCTCGAAATCGTCCGAGCCCGTGGTGCTCTCCAGGAGCAGCACCCCCAGCTTCTCCTGGGGCAGGGCGATGGGGACGCAGAGCGCGCTGCGGGGATCGATGTTGCCGGCTGCTTCCCGGAACGCGCGATGGCGGACGGGCCGCCTCCGCTCACCGGAGCCCGAGCCCACCAGCCGCCCGTGCCCGCTCACGAACACGCTCCCGGGCAGGCCTTCATGGAAGGCCAGCTGCACCATGCCCAGCGCCGCGGGTTGCAGATAGCCGAAACTGGATCGGACGCGCAGCGATTCGCCGTCGTAGAGCAGCACCGCCCCCATCTGGGCGGACCGCACCGCCTCCACGCTGCGGCGGGCGATGCGCTCGAGCAGCACGTCCAGCTCGAGCTCGCTGTTGAGGACGTTGGTGATCTCCTGCAGGATCTCCAGGTTCCGCAAGGCGCGCACCTTCTCGTCGAACAGGCGCGCGTTCTGGATGGCGGACGCGACCTGGGCCGCGATACCGTCGAGCGCCACCACGTCCCCTTCGTCGAACGCGTCCACGCGGTCGCTCTCGACGTTGAGGACGGCGAC
>WNFM01298158.1_pt1 | contig 10915 bp, 13 predicted proteins | sample 5400271 | NCBI WGS metagenome assembly WNFM01 (sample SAMN13153352, study PRJNA577476) | soil metagenome | isolation source: 60 cm saprolite on Douglas fir-dominated hillslope | place: USA:California | collected 2013-09-17 | reverse complement strand
CACCGCGGAGCAAGCCACAATTCCTACAGTTGTCCTGACGCGGTCGCCTATTTTCTAGGCAATGGTCGAGATAGACCCTTCGCGTTCCGATCGTCCGTGCCGCTCGGACCCGTGGCACGCAGGTTGCACGTCTCGACCGACCTTCGATTGAGGGGATGATGAGCGACGACAAAGAGAAGCAGCCCGATCTCGCCGCCACGGTAGATCGCATTGCCGCGACGATTGGCCTCGAGATTGCCGCTCCACATCGCCAGGGGGTCATCGACAATTTCGAGCGAATCGCCGCGCTCGCGTCGCTCGTCATGGCGTTCCCGCTACCCGACGAGACCGAAATCAGCCAGATCTTCGTACCATGAGCCATCCCGACGGCACGGCCTTGGGTATCGCCGCCGCTATCCGCAGCGGCCGCCTCTCTGCCGCCCGCCTCGCCGCTCAGACGCTCGACGCAATCGAGCAGCGCGACGGCGCCTATAACTGCTTTACCACGATTACGGCGGAGCGCGCGCTCCGCGAGGCGGGCGAGATCGACCGCGCTGTGGCGGACGGTCGCGATCCCGGACCGCTCGCCGGGGTCCCCTATGCCGTGAAGAATCTCTTCGATGTAGCGGGCGTTCGAACTCTCGCGGGATCGCAAATCAATCGCGACCACAAGCCGGCAAAAGTGGATGCAACTCTCGTGCAGCGCCTGCGAAGCGCCGGCGGCGTACTCGTCGGCGCGCTCAACATGGACGAATACGCCTACGGGTTCACCACCGAGAACACCCATTACGGCGCGACGCACAACCCACACGACCCGCTTCGCGTTGCCGGCGGCTCCTCAGGCGGCTCCGCTGCTGCGGTCGCCGCGGGCCTCGTGCCTCTGACGCTCGGATCCGACACCAACGGCTCGATCCGCCTGCCGGCGGCGCTCTGCGGGATCTTCGGCCTGAAGCCGACTTACGGGCGGCTGTCGCGGGCGGGCACCGCTTCCTTCGTCGACAGCCTCGACCATGTCGGGCCGTTTGCCACTACCGTGGCCGACCTCGCCGCGGCATACGATGCCTTGCAAGGTCCCGATCCAGCCGACCCGGTCTGCAGCACCCGACCGGCAGTCTTCGCCACGCCCAAGCTGGACCACGCCGTCGACCACCTGCGCGTTGCCGTCGCCGACGATTACTTCGCGCGCGCTGGCTGCGAGGAGGCTCTCGATGCCGTGGCAACCGTCGCGCGCGCGCTCGGCGTCACGCGGACCGTAACTCTTCCGGAGGCGGCGCGGGCGCGCGCTGCGGCCTTCATCATCACGGCCAGCGAAGGGGCCAACCGCCATTTCGCCGATCTCAAGAAGTGTGCCGGCGATTTCGATCCGATGACTCGCGACCGTCTGCTGGCCGGCGCACTCGTCCCGGCAGCATGGTACCTACAGGCGCAGCGCTTCCGGCGCTGGTTCCGCGACCGCGTTCGCGAAATCTGCCGCGAGGTCGACATCATCCTGGCGCCGGCGACGCCATGCGCCGCGCCGCTGATCGGGCAGGAGACGATGGTGCTCGGCGGCGTCGAGGTGCCGACCCGTCCGAATCTCGGCATCTTCACCCAGCCGATTTCCTTCATCGGCTTGCCCGTCGTCGCCGTGCCGGTCCGCCGGCCGGGCGCGCTGCCGCTCGGCGTGCAGATCATTGCGGCACCGTGGCGCGAGGTCGACGCGCTGTGCATCGCCCGCGTCCTCGAGCAGTGTGGCATCGTCGACGGGCGTCCGGTATCCTAAGGCCGGCATGAGCGAGATCAACAGGCCGAGCGTACTTGCCGAAGTCACAGCCGCGTTCCGCCGCTATGAGGCGGCGCTCGTCGGCAACGATGTCGCGGTGCTGAACGAGCTGTTCTGGAATTCGGCGCATACCTTGCGCTATGGCATCAGCGAGAATCTGCAGGGCCATCAAGCGATCGCCGGCTTCCGGGCGGCGCGCTCGCCGCTCGGCCTCGCGCGCGAGTTGCGCAATACGGCGATCACCACCTTCGGCGACCACTTCGCCGTCGCCAACACGGAGTTCCTCCGCAACGGCGGCGAAGGACGGCAAAGCCAGACCTGGGTGCGCAGGCCCGAAGGCTGGCGGATCGTCGCCGCGCATGTCAGCTGGCTGAAGCCGCCGCGCTGAAGCGTCACCCTCGCCATCGGCGAGCCCCGGCCCGATTGGCCTACCGTTTGCATCACGGTGAGCGAGGCGTCCTGCGGTGACCTCCGTCAGGTCGCCGCCGCATTCCGCCGATTTACGCCGGAGACTCCAGCATGCGCGTGCTCGAGGCCGAGCCCTATCCGTTTGAATTCGAGTGCCGGCACTGCGCGCTTGTCATCATCGACATGCAACGCGATTTCCTCGAGCCGGGAGGCTTCGGAGCGGCGCTCGGCAACGACGTCTCGCGCCTGCGGCGCGCGATCGGACCCATCGCCCGCGTCTTGGAAGCGGCGCGCCGGGCCGGCATGCTCATCGTTCATACCCGAGAAGGCCACCGCGCCGATCTCACCGACCTGCCGCCCAGCAAGCGGCGTCGCGGCAGGTTCACAACCGGCATTGGCGATGAAGGTCCGATGGGCCGCATCCTGGTGCGTGGCGAGAGGGGTCACGACATCGTCGACGAGTTGCGGCCGGAGGTCGGCGAGCCGGTCGTCGACAAGCCCGGCAAGGGGGCATTCCATGCCACCGATCTCGACGCGCTGCTCAAGAACCGGGCAATAGGGCAGTTGATCGTCTGCGGCGTCACCACCGAGGTTTGCGTCAGCACGACGGTCCGCGAAGCCAATGATCGCGGCTATGACTGCCTCGTCCTGGCGGATTGCGTCGCCTCGTATTTCCCGGATTTCCACGTCGCCGCCCTCGACATGATCAAGGCGCAAGGCGGGATTTTCGGTTGGGTCGGCAGCACGGCGCCGCTGATCGACGCACTTGCGAAACATTGATCGAACGAGCGGCCGACCGGCAAGGGCTGATCGAAAGGATATCTGCGATGGCGAGCATGGCTGATTTCAAACCGCGGCTGTGGGTTCCCGGCGACTGGAACGCCTTCTTCGGTTTCGGCACGAATATCCTGGTCAATGTGCTGGTGCTGACGGGGCTTCTGCGCTTCGTCCTGAAAATGCCGGACTCTTTGGTTTTCGGCCGCATCCTGCCGGCGACCGGTTTGATGTTGCTGCTGAGCACGGTCTACTACGCCTGGCTCGCCCATCGTTTGGCGAAGAAGACCGGACGAACGGATGTATGCGCATTGCCGTCGGGCATCAGCGTGCCGCATATGTTCGTCGTCACCTTCGTCATCATGATGCCGATCCTGCGCACCACCGGAGACCCGGTGCAGGCCTGGGAAGCTGGGCTGACCTGGGTGTTCATCCAAAGCTTCGTGCTGATGGCCGGCGGCTTCATCGCGCCGTTCATCCGCCGGATCACCCCGCGGGCCGCCCTGCTCGGCTCGCTCGCAGGCATCTCGATCACCTTCATCTCGATGAGCCCGGCGAACCAGATGTTCATGACGCCGGTGATCGGGCTGATCTGCTTTGCGGTCATCCTCGCCAGCTGGTTTGGCGGCGTGCGCTATTTCAATGGCATGCCGGGCGGGCTGGTGGCCATCGGCGTAGGTACCGTGATAGCCTGGGCATCGACCGCGCTGGGTTTCGATTATGGTGGTCTGAGCGGCAGCGCGTTGCTCGGATCGTTCTCGAATTTCGGCTTTTCGATACCGATCCCGGCGGTCGACCACGTCTTCCTCGGCTTCAAGTTCCTCGGCGTCATTCTGGTCACCGCCATCCCCTTCGGCATCTATGACCTCGTGGAAGCCATGGACAATGTCGAGAGCGCCTCGGCAGCCGGCGATCCGTTCCCGACGACGAGCGTGCTGACCGCCGATGGGGTCATCAGCCTGGTCGGCTGCCTCATGGGCAACCCTTTCATCAATGCCGTCTATATCGGTCACCCCGGCTGGAAGGCGATGGGCGGCCGCATCGGCTACTCGGCGGCGACCGGCATGCTGATGATCCTGCTCACCTGGTTCGGCATCATATCGTTGATGCTGGCGCTGATCCCGGTCGTCGCGATCCTGCCGATCCTGCTCTATATCGGCATGCTGATCGGCGCCCAGGCCTTTCAGGAAACGCCGAAGAGCCATGCGCCGGCCATCGTCCTGGCTTTCCTGCCGCAAATCGCCGCCTGGGGAAAGCTGCAGATCGACAGTGCTCTTGCCGCCGCCGGAACCAGCGCCTCGGCGGTCGGGCTCGACAAGCTCTCGCAGGTCGGCGTGCTCTACCACGGGCTCGACGTGCTCGGGGGCGGCGCGACGCTGGCGGGCGTGGTGCTCGGCGCGATCGCCGTGTGCATCATCGATCGGACATTCGAAAAGGCAGCAGCTTTCGCAGTGGGCGGCACGCTGTTGACATTCTTCGGCTTCATGCACGGCGAAGCCATCGGCATCGCCAAGTCGCCGGCTGTTGCCCTGAGCTATCTCGGGATCGCCGTTATTCTGCTTTGCTGCTCCAAATACGCGGCGATCGCACCGAGTCCCGCGACGGTCGCGCCTGCCCACGGGGTGCGGGCAGCTGAATGAACGAGAAGCCCGCGACCACTTCAACCGAAACTAAAGTCGCGAGGCTTTCGCGGCGGTAGACCTTATCGCCGGACATGTCGTCTCTGCTCCCACGTCACCCTGGGAGATTGGCTAGAGCCTCCGTACTTCCTGCGGTAAATCGTTCCCGTCTCCCCACGAAGGAGCCGATGCTTCGCTTGTAGTATCCAGGCCCGGGATCGTGCGCGCGAGGTCACATGAGCCCGGAGAGGCGCTTTATTCTCTTGGCATACGCACCCTCTTTGCGTGACAACGCAGCAGGACTACCCCACCGACGTATCAGCCGCCATCGGTCTGGCCTGGAGACGAATTTGTCCAAGAAGAGTGTGAACGCAAGGGCGGCCGCAGGATCGACGCTCCCTTCGCCGCTGCCGCTGTGGTCGCGGCCTGGCTATCTCGTACGGCGTCTGCACCAGATTCACTCGGCGCTATTCGCCGAGGAGTGCAAGAAATTCAACCTCACACCGGTGCAATACGGTTTGCTGACGGTGCTGCGCCATCATCCCGGGAGCGACCAAGTCACCATCGGCAAAGAGGTCGGCATCGACCGCACGAACGCCGCCGAGGTTCTTGCGCGCCTGGCCGAACGCGGCCTCGTCCGCCGCAGCCGCAGCGAGCGCGACCGCCGATCGATTGTCGCCTTCCTGACCAAGGCGGGCGAAGCTTTGTTGGAGCGCAGCTATGCGCATATGCAACGCTCGCAGGATCGCTTCCTGGCACCCCTCCCGCCATCCTCGCGACCGGCGTTCATGGCGATGATGGTGCGGCTGATCGAAGGAAAGGCGCCGGGGCGGCCCCCCGGCAAACCGGCCGCGCCGCGGGGTTAGGCTTTTGCCTTGTCGAGCAGGTGCTGCGGCGTGCTCGAGACGATCTCGGCATAATTCGGCACGAACTTGCCGCCCTCGATGAGGCCGACGAAGGCCGGCTTCAGCTCCTCGGCTAGGACCTTGCGGATCTTGGCATGGACCTCGATATCGGCCCACTCGCCGACGAGATAGAAATGATCAGGATCGTTGACGTCACGGCACAGCACGCCGTCCTTCACTTGCGCCGGCGACTTGTGCATCGGGTTGACGTCCGAGTAGTCGAACTCGTCGAACAGCCGAATGAACTCGTCGCCCCGCCCGGCCTTCACGCGGAAATCGTAGATGTGAAAGTAGTTGCCTTTGCTGGCCAAGGGTACGAGCGCCATGCGAGCCTCCAAGCAAAGTGATTTCCCCCGGATGGCGTCGATCATACGCCCGCGGCGCGATTGCGTCCCCAATAAAGAGAGGTATACTGAGTAAATCCTGCCGCGAGGAGAACCCGACATGCCGGACAGCCGTCGCAACGCCGTCGGCGACTTGGCCGAAAGCCACGTTTGGCCGGAGGACGGGCTGACGCGGGTGCCGGATTGGGTTTACACCAGCCAGGCGGTCTATGACCGCGAGGTCGAGCGTATCTTTCATGGTCCCAATTGGAACTATGTCGCGCTCGAGGCAGAGCTGCCGAACCCGGGCGACTTCAAGCGTTCCTTCCTCGGCCCGACGCCGATCGTCGTCTCGCGCGACCGCGAGGGCGTCGTCCACGCGTTCGAGAATCGCTGCGCGCATCGCGGCGCCGAGCTCTGCCGCGCCTATCGCGGCAGCGCCAAGGAATTCATCTGTCCCTACCATCAATGGACCTATGACCTCGCCGGCAATCTGATCGGCGTGCCGTTTCGCCGGGGCCTGAAGAAAGAAGGCGGCATGCCGGCGAGCTTCCGTCTCGAGGCGCACGGGTTGCGCAAGCTCACCGTCACCACGCGCCGCGGCGTCGTCTTCGCCTCCTTCGCGGCCGACATGCCGTCGCTCGAAGACTATCTCGGCGCCGAGATCCTGACCGATTTCGACGCCACCTTCGACGGCCGCAAGCTGGAGATCCTCGGCTATTACCGCAACACGCTGCCGGCCAATTGGAAGCTCTATCACGAGAACCTCAAGGACCCCTATCACGCGACCTTGCTGCACGCGTATCTGGTGAATTTCGGCCTCCTCGTCGCCGGCAACAAATCCGTGATGCTGGTCGATCCGACGGGACGGCACGGCACGATGGGCTCGGCGAAGGGTGAAGAGGGTGCAAAGGTCGATGCAAGCGCCAAGGGCGAGATGCGCTCCTACACCGAAGCGATGAAGCTCAACGATGGACGGCTCCTCGACTACGTCAAGGAATTCACCTCGCCGTGGTCGGTCACCATGCAGACGATCTGGCCCAACCTGATCGTGCAGCGCGAGCTCAATACGCTGGGAACGCGGCAGATCGTGCCGCAGGGCCCGAACGAGTTCACCATGATCTGGACGATGTTCGGCTATGAGGGCGACAGCGACGAGATGCGCCGGCACCGGCTGCGCCAGGGCAACCTCATGGGGCCGGCGGGCTTCCTCGGCCTCGAGGACAACGAGGCAATGAAGTTCGTCCAGGATGGCGTGCGCAAATCGCAGGATGGCGCCGGCGTGATCGAGCTCGGCGGCCGCGAGGAGGGCACCTCGACGACGCTCATCACCGAGGCGGCGATCCGCTCGATGTACCGCCACTGGCGCGAGGTCATGGAGCTCTGAGCATGATCCTGCGTGGTTTCGAGCCGAGAACAGTGCCGCCCGATCTCGCCCGCGCGGCGCGCTTCGACGTCGAGGAGTTTCACACCGACTATTGCGCCGTACTCGACGCCGGTCACATCGAGGACTGGCCACAATTTTTCACGGATGATGCGGTCTTCCGCATCACCGGGCGCGAGAACGCGGATGCCGCCATGCCGGTCGGGCTGGTCTATTGCGAGGGCATGGGGATGCTGCGCGACCGCGCCTTCGCCATCGCCAAGACCGCGATGTTCGCGCCGCGCTACCTCCTGCATTATGTCGCCAACACGCGCATACTCGGCATCGACGACGGCATCATATCGGCGCAAAGCAACTATCTCGTGCTGCAGACGCTGGTCGACGAGAAGACGACGATCCACCAAGCCGGGCGGTATTTCGATCGCTTCGTGCGCACCGGCGGGCGGCTGCTGATCAAGGAACGGCACTGCGTTTACGACACGCTGCTGATCGACAATTCGCTGGTGCTGCCGGTTTAAGGGCGGAGCGTCGAGAATTCGAGGGGGACGGGCAATGACGGGACATTCCGAGGCGATTTCGTTGACAGCGGCCTAGACATGGAACGGCACGCCGCGACGGAAGGGACCGGCATCGGCGCACGGCTGCGCCGCAAGGAGGATGCGCGGTTTCTCCACGGCAAGGGCAACTACGTCTCCGACATCGCGATGCCGGGGCTGCAGGACGTCGCCTTCCTGCGCAGTCCGGTCGCGCATGCGCGCATCCGCGCGATCACGGTGCCCGAGGGCGCCGGCAAAGACGTCTTCCGCGCCGAGGATCTCGTCGGCGTCAGGCCGATGCAGGCGGTCTCCGGCATGCCCGGGTTCAAGGCCTCCGATTATCCGGCGCTCGCCGCCGGCAAGGTGCGCTTCGTCGGCGAGCCGGTGGCGATGTGCCTCGGGCGGAACCGGGCCGCGGCGGAGGATCTTGCGCAGGCAGTGACGCTCGATCTCGACGAGATGGCGCCGGTCGTCGACATGCTCGCGGCGCGCCAGCCAGGCGCCGCGCTCCTCCATGAATCGTGGGGCGACAATCTCTTTCTCGTCACCTCGACCGCCGCCGACGGCAAGATCGACGAGGTGGCGCGCCGCGCGCCCGTCGTCGTCAAGCGCGAATACCGCATGGCGCGGCAATGCATGTCACCGCTCGAAGGCAAGGGCGTGCTTGCCTATTGGGACGACCGGCACGACCAGCTCGTCGTCGTCACCTCGACCCAGGTGCCACATCTCATCCGCACCGGCCTTGCCGATTGCCTCGGCATCGAGCAGCGGCAGCTGCGCGTCATCGCGCCCGATGTCGGCGGCGGGTTCGGCTACAAATGCGTTCTCCAGGCGGAGGAGGTCTGCGTCGCCTGGCTCGCCTTGACGCGGCGGCATCCCATGCGCTGGATAGAGGATCGGCGCGAGCATCTCGTCGCCGGCGCCAATGCCCGGCAGCATCATTATCTCGTAACCGCCTATGCCGACGAGCGCGGGCGCATCCTCGGCCTCGAGGGTGAGGTCACGGTCGATGTCGGTGCCTATTCAGTGTGGCCGTTCTCCGCCGGCCTGGAAGCCGCGCAGGCGGGCGGCAATCTGCCCGGCCCCTACGTCATTCCCGCCTATCGCTGCAAGACCTACTCCGTGGCCACCAACAAGCCGCCTTTCGTCCCCTATCGCGGCGTCGCCCGGCCCGGCGTGTGCTTCGCGATGGAGCTAACCATCGACGCCATCGCCCGCACCGTCGGGCGCGAGCCCTGCGACGTGCGCGCTGAAAATCTCGTGCCGGCGACGGCGATGCCGTACGACAACGTCACCGGCAAGCATTTCGACAGCGGCGACTATCCGCGCCATCCGCGCGCGGCAGCGACGCGGCGAGGCGGACGGCCGGCTGATCGGTGCCGGCTTCGCCACCTATACCGAGCAATCGGCGCATGGCACCAAGGTCTTTGCCGCCTGGGGCATTCCGATCGTGCCCGGTTTCGAGCAGGCGACGGTGCGCTTGACCCCCGATGGCGGGCTCGAGGTGCGCGTCGGCACGCAATCGATGGGCCAGGGGCTCGAGACGACGCTGTCGCAGGTCGCCAGCGAGATGCTCGGCATCGATCCCGCAATCATCAGCGTCGTGCACGGCGACACGGCGCTGACGCCCTATTCGACCGGCGCCTACGCCTCGCGCAGCATGGTGATGGCCGGCGGCGCGGTGTCGCGCTCGTGCGTGCTGCTGGCGCGGCGTATCGTACGCATCGGCGCCCATCTCATGCAATGCAAGCCGGAGGAGGCGCGCCTCGCCGCCGGCAGAGTGCGCGGGCCGCTCGGCGACGTCGCCCTCGCCGAGATCGCCAAGGTCTGGTATCTGCGGCCGGAACAATTGCCCGACGACGTCGATCCCGGCGGGCTCGAGGCGACGGTCGGCTTCAGGCCCAAGGTCGATACCGGCGCCTTCAGCTATGCCTCGCACGCCGTCGTCGTGGCGGTCGATCCGGATACCGGTCTCGTCGAGATCCTCGATTACGTCATCATCGACGATTGCGGCACGGCGGTGAATCCGACGATCGTCGAAGGTCAGGTCTATGGCGGCGCGGCGCAGGGCATCGGCACGGCGCTTTACGAGGAGGCGTCGTACGACGCCGCCGGACAGCCGCTCGCCTCGACGCTGGCGGACTATCTCCTGCCGGGCACGAGCGAGGTGCCGCATATGCGCATGGCGCATCTCGAGACGCCCTCCCCCTACACCGAGCACGGCATCAAGGGCGTCGGCGAGGGCGGCGCCATCGCGCCGCCTGGCGCCGTCATCAACGCCATCAACGACGCGCTGGCGCCGCTCGGCGCCGAGATTACCGAGACGCCGGCCTCGCCGCGCCGCATCCTAACCGCGATCCTCGCGGCCGAGGCGCGGAAGGTAGCGGCCGAATGAAGGCCGCGCCGGCAGCGAGGACGGTCGCGTTCTCGCCGGCGGCCAGTCGCTGACCCCTATGCTCGCCCTGCGCCTCGCGGCGCCGCGCCTCATCGTCGATCTCGCGCGAATCGCCGAGCTGCGCCAAGTCGCGCGAAGCGGCGGTCGTCACATAATCGGCGCCATGGTGACGCATGCGGCGATCGAGGATGGGATCCATGATTTCGCCGATGGCGGCATGCTTGCCGCCGTTGCTCATGGCGTCGCCTACCGCGCCGTACGCAACCGCGGCACGATGGCCGGCAGCGTCGCGCATGCCGATCCGGCGGCGGACTGGTCGACCGCCCTCGCCGCGCTCGACGCCGGCGTCACGGTCACCGACCGCAGCGGCCAGCGTGAGATCGCTATCGGCTCGTTCATTCGCGGCGCCTTCGCCACGGCGCTAGCCCCCAGCGAGATCGTGACCGCGATCACGGTGCCCGAACTGTCGCCGGGGGCACGCTGGGGCTACTACAAGATCTGCCGCAAGGCGGGCGAATTTCCCGATGCGATCGGCGCCGTCGTGATCGACCCGGAACGGCGCTTTGCCCGGATTGCCATGGGTGCGCTCGACGGGCCGCCGCGGCTGCTGGACGACCTTGCCACGCGGGTCGCCGCCGACGGCGCGGCGGCGGCGAGCGCGAGCGTGGTGGCCGAAGCGGTCAAGGCGGCTGCACCCGATCTCGACGCGGTCGATTCCCGCCTCCACGCGGTAGCGGTGCGGCGCGCGCTCGCTCAGGCGTTGGCGTCATGAAGCAGATCACCCTCACCATCAACGGGGCGCGGATCGAGGCGCTGGTCGAGCCGCGCAC
>WNFM01239177.1_pt2 | contig 10917 bp, 9 predicted proteins | sample 5400271 | NCBI WGS metagenome assembly WNFM01 (sample SAMN13153352, study PRJNA577476) | soil metagenome | isolation source: 60 cm saprolite on Douglas fir-dominated hillslope | place: USA:California | collected 2013-09-17 | reverse complement strand
CAGGTTGCGACCGGAGCCACTGGGGCAGGCGCCTTGGTGTAAGGGCGAGCCGCGAGGTCGGCCGCCGAGGCCGATCCGGTGAATGCCGCAAAAGCGGTCAAAGCCAGCACCAATTTCTTCATTTTCAATTCCTCAGTATTGAACTGTCGAATACGACCGCTCGATAAGTGCGACTGCACCGATTCCCAAATTCAGTACGGCGACTATACGTGCTTCCGCTCAAAATGCTGTTGCGGGGGGAACACACCCGTCTGAAAACGAACCACCGGCGATAGTCCGAAAATCGAGCCAGGTTCGGCGCCATATGGGGTCAAAAAAGCCCCGGACGATGCCGGGGCTTTTGAGCTTAAGAGATTTAACAGAGATCAGTACTTGGCGACCAACGGGCCACCCCAGTTGAAGCGGTAGACGAGTTCGCTGCGCACGCTGTGCTCTTTGACCCTCTCGGTCATGGAGACGCCCGTCGGGGTCCCGCCAAAGCCCGGGACACTGGCAGCGAAATTTATGCCTACATTAGCCCGGTCGAATTCCGAATAACGGTATTCGGTCTTCCAGAACAGGCCGGGGAGGAAGCCCAAAGCATACTCGTCACCGGCACCGATGAACCAGCCACCCTTCGTAGAGCCGGGCAGCGTCTGGGCTGGGGGAAATGCCGTTCCGAAGGGGCTAACCAGATTCGTCGACGTCCAATGGGCCTGAGTGTAGCCGCCCGAGACATACGTCAGCAACTGGGGCAGCACCAAGTAACCGGCGCGGCCACCCACCGCCCACTGCGAATCCTGCTTCTGCGACCCGCTAACCAACGTGCCGAAGACACCGGCTGTCGAAATGTCGCCCCTGATGGACATGAAATCATAGTCGCCGAAAACACCGACCACGAAATTGTTGTACTGATAGTCGCAGCCCACCTGGACGGTGCCGAACCAGCCATCCGCGCCGGTTGACAGATTGGGACCGGCGGGAACGGCGCCAACGGTGAAGAAGTCGTTGTGATCGTTCTTCGTGTAAGCACCGCCGCCGCCGCCGCCGACGTAGCAGCCGGTCCAGGTCGTGACCGGGACGGCCACGGGAGCAGCCTTGGTATAGGGGCGGGCGGCGAGATCAGCGGCCGAGGCCGATCCGGTGAATGCAGCAACCGCAGCCAGAGCGAGCACCAATTTTTTCATTGTCAATTCCTCAGTATTTAAGCGTCGAATTCGACTGCCCGAAGGGTGCGCCTGCACCGTTTCCCGAAACCCAGTGTCAGGACTATACGCAGTTCCCGCCAAAATGCTGTTGCAGCGAGAGCACAACCGTCCAAAAACGAACCGGCGGCAAAGTCCGGAAAATCGGCAGAGTCGGGCGCCAAAGCGGCATTTGGGTTGAAATTCCACCAAAATGCCCGCGAAGCCCGGATTTTGAGGGCTAGACGTCCAGCAAATCGTCGCTGGCGAACTCGGCCTTGTCGGAGATGAAGGCGAATCGCGCCTCGGCCTTGGTGCCCATCAGCCGTTCGACGGAATCAGCGGTGCCTTCGCGGTCGTCGGCCAGCAGGACCACGCGCAGCAGCGTGCGCTTGGCGGGGTCCATCGTGGTTTCCTTCAACTGCGCCGACATCATCTCGCCGAGGCCCTTGAAACGGCTGATGTCGACCTTGGCGTTGGCGTTGAATTCGCTTTTGAGGAGTTGGTCTCTGTGCGCCTCGTCGCGGGCGTACACCGTCTTGCTGCCATGGGTCAGCTTGTAGAGCGGCGGCACCGCGAGATAGAGATGGCCCTCGTCGATCAGCCGCGGCGTCTGCCGGTAGAAGAAGGTGATCAGGAGCGAGGCGATATGCGCGCCGTCGACGTCGGCGTCGGTCATGATGATGATGCGGGAATAGCGCAAATCCTCCTCGCGATAATGCGCGAGCGTACCGCAGCCGATCGCCTGCATGAGGTCGGCGAGCTGGGCGTTGGCGGTCAGCTTGTCCTTGCCGGCGGAAGCGACGTTGAGGATTTTTCCGCGCAACGGCAGCACGGCTTGCGTCTTTCGATCGCGCGCCTGCTTGGCGCTGCCGCCGGCCGAGTCGCCCTCGACGATGAACAGTTCGGAGCCTTCGGACGCTGTGTTGGTGCAGTCGGAAAGCTTGCCCGGCAGGCGCAGCTTCTTCACGGCCGTTTTGCGCGAGATTTCTTTCTCGGCGCGGCGGCGCAAACGCTCGTCGGCGCGCTCAATGACAAAATCGAGGAGCTTGTTGGCCTGCAGCGGATTGCCGGACAGCCAGTGGTCGAACGGGTCCTTGATGGCCTGCTCGACGATGCGCTGGGCTTCGGCAGTCGCCAGGCGGTCCTTGGTCTGGCCCTGGAATTCCGGCTCGCGCACGAACACCGAGAGCATTACGGCAGCGCCGACCATGACGTCTTCGGAGACGATGTTGGCGGCGCGCTTGCCCTGGCCGACGCGCTCGGCGTGGTCCTTCAATCCGCGCAGCAGCGCGCTGCGCATACCGGATTCATGGGTGCCACCGTCGGGGGTCGGCACGGTGTTGCAATAGGAGGATAGAAAGCCGTCGGCATCGGCAGTCCATGCCACCGCCCATTCGCAGGCGCCATGGGCGCCGTTGCGGCCGGATTTGCCGGAGAAGATGTCGGGGTGCACCAGCGTGTCAGCGTGGATCGCGGCGGCGAGATAGTCCTTCAAGCCTCCCGGAAAGTGAAAGCTGTCCTCGGCGGGCACATCCTCGATGCCCTTGAGCAGGGCTGGATCGCAGCGCCAGCGGATTTCGACGCCGCCGAACAGATAGGCTTTCGAGCGCGTCATCTTGAACAGCCGCTGCGGCTTGAAAGCGGCTTTGGCGCCGAAGATGTCGCTGTCCGGCTTGAAGCGGATCTTGGTGCCGCGGCGGTTGTTGATCTTGCCGAGGTCTTCGAGCTTGCCCTTGGGCTGGCCGCGCTCGAACGCCATGCGGTAGAGCTTTTGGCTGCGGGCGACCTCGACCTCGAGCCGCGAGGACAGCGCGTTCACCACCGAGACGCCGACGCCATGCAGGCCGCCCGAGGTCTCGTAGACCTTGGAGTCGAATTTGCCGCCGGAATGCAGCGTGCACATGATGACTTCGAGTGCGGACTTTTTCGGAAATTTTGGATGCGGATCGACGGGTATGCCGCGGCCATTGTCGGTGACCGTCAAAAATCCGTCGGCAGAGAGTTCGACTTCGATAAAGGAAGCGTGCCCCGCTAGGGCCTCGTCCATGGCGTTGTCGATGACTTCGGCGAACAGATGATGCAGCGCCTTTTCGTCGGTGCCGCCGATATACATGCCGGGCCGGCGCCGCACCGGCTCGAGCCCCTCCAACACCTCGATGTCGCGCGCGGTGTAGCCGGCCTCGGCGCTGGTGGCGCGCGGTGTCACTTTGAGCGCCCGGCCTTTCGGCATGGCGGTCCCGAACAGATCATCCGAAGGTTTAGCTTTAGCAAGTGATTTCAATGGTTTCGGCATGGATTCTCATGTGTTGCGCGCGGCATGGCGCAGCGAATCGGTTCGTCTGACTATGCCACGGATAGGCTTAAAAAGTGACGGCGGCGCATTCCGCCTGAGCCCCTTGAGCCCGGAGTCCCAAACGCGACGCCATTAACGGCAGCCCTGCGTGTTTCCGGCATCCCCTTGCTTTCATCCCAAGGTTGCGTGATGGTCTCGCCCGGGTTGGGGGCAAGTTAATGGTCAGACTGTTTTTGGCCGCGGCAATCGCGTTGCCGTGTGTTGGTTGCGCGTCGGTAACGCGGGGGACCACTGAAAACATTTCGATTGCGACCACGCCAGCCGGCGCAACTGCCGAAATATCAGGACTTGAAATTCCGACGGCCTGCGTGACCCCTTGCGTGGTTGTGGCGAAGCGAAACGCCGACATTACCGTTACAGTGAACAAAGATGGGTATGAGCCGCAGGTTATTCCACTCACGAAGGAGATTCCCGGCGCTGGGGCGGCTGGCTTTGCAGGCAACCTTCTGGCCGGCGGTTTGGTCGGGATGGGCGTGGACGCCGCCACCGGCGCCGCACAGGATCACAAGCCGAATCCGGTTATTGTGACCCTGCAGCCGCTCCGTGCGGGGCCGCCGCACCCCGTAAGGCCCCGACCGCCAAAGCGGCCGCCGCCGCAGAGTTGAATAAGATCGAGCGGTCAGGCCCGCGCGGACCGGAACACGATCACGGCAAACAGCGCCATGGCCGCGGTCACGATCAGCGATCCCACGATCGGCGCGGCGATAAAATTCTTCCCCTTCAAGATGACGAGAGCGACGCCGACCGGAAACACGATTGCGCCGACGATATGGAGCCCGCCCTGGATTTTTGCCAGCCTGGTGGTTCCCGCCGCCGGAACCACCCTGTAGAACAGGCCGAACAGGAACAGGAGCACACCGCCGACCAGGTTGAGATGCGCATGCGCGGGGGCCAGCGCGAAATCTTCGCGGATGCCCATATCGATCCCGGCCAGCATCCCGAGCACCAGAACCGCAGCGCCCACGCACATCATCAGCGATCCGATCATCCACGTTTCTCCTGTCTATTGTGATTGAAAGCCAGTCCGGCCGGGCTTGAGGGCTCACGCGCCGTCCCCGCCTTTGTGACTTGATGTCACGGAAGCGGCTGGCTTACCTGTTGTCGGGAATCGAACCTATAACAGCTTCAATGACCCAAAACGGGGCAATCGCCAAGGAAGGTCGGTCGGAATGGAAGAGTTTGCGCGCGCCCTGGCCGATTTCGTGCGCGACCATCAGGCCTGGGCCGCACCGATCGTCCTGGTGCTGGCGTTCGGGGAATCGCTTGCCTTCATTTCGCTTCTGATCCCGGCCTGGGGCGCGCTGGTGGCGATCGGCGCGCTGATTGGGGCCAGCGGCATCTCGTTCTGGCCGGTCTGGATTGCCGGCGGGATCGGGGCTGCGCTCGGCGATTGGGTCTCATACTGGTTCGGCTACAAATACAAGGAACACGTCGCGCAGATGTGGCCGCTGTCGCGTTATCCGGACATCCTGCCGCGCGGCGAGGCCTTTGTGAAAAAGTGGGGCGTGCCGAGCATTTTCATCGGCCGATTTTTCGGACCGCTGCGCGCCTCGGTGCCGCTTGCCGCCGGGATATTCGAGATGCCGTATTGGAGCTTTCAATTGGCGAATTGGGTATCGGCGTTTGTCTGGTCGGCGGCGCTCCTGCTGTTCGGCGATGTGATCGGGGAGATCATCGAATGGCTGTGGCGCACGGTGTGAAGCCGCTGGACGTGAAGCCGGAATAAGTCGCAGGAGCGGGGGTTAACCGGCTCGAATAACCGAATGTCGCGCCGGGGGCAAATTCGCTGGTAAAAGTCGGCGCGACAAGATCCGAAAGCGCCAAAATCCGCGCGGAAGTCATGATCTGGAGGACATCGCCATGGAACTGACACGACGTCACGCACTTGCCGCAGCCGCTGTTAGCGCGGCCACTCCGCTATTGCCAACGACGCCCGCGAAAGCGGCGACGCCGGTGGCTGACAAACAGGCGCCAAGCTTCTACCGCTACAAGGTCGGCGACATCCAGGTCACGGTGGTTTCCGACGGCAGATATACGTTCCCGCTGGAAGATAACTTCATCCTCAATGCGAAGAAGGAAGAGGTCGGCGCCGCACTGGAAAAGGCGTTTCTGCCGCGCGACACCATGACGATCTACTTCGCGCCTCTGGTGATCAACACCGGCGGCAAGCTGGTCGTGATCGATACCGGCCTTGGCCCGGTTTCCATGGTCAACAGCAAGGGCGCGAACGGTCAGTTCGCCGACAATATGGCTGCTGCCGGCTTCGATCCCAAGGCGGTCGACACGGTGGTGATCTCGCATTTCCACACTGACCATGTGAACGGCCTGCTGGCGGCCGACGGCACGCCGGCATTTCCGAACGCCGAAGTGCTGGTGCCGGCGGTCGAGTGGAAATTCTGGATGGACGATGGCGAGATGAGCCGTGCGCCTGCGGGACGCATGCAGGGCCTGTTCAAGAGCAACCGCGCCGTTTTCGATGCCGGCCTCAAGCGAAAAGTCACCCCCTATGAGTGGGGCAAGGAGGTCGTGCCGGGCCTGCTCGCGGTCGAGACCATCGGACACACGCCGGGGCACACCTCCTATGTGCTGTCGTCCGGCTCGGGCAAGGTGTTCGTCCAGTCCGACGTTACCAACAATCCAAACCCGTTCGCGACCCATCCGGCCTGGCACGGGTATTTCGACCAGGACGCGGATATTGCGGAAAAGACCCGCCGCCGGATCTACGACATGGTGGTTGCCGAGAAGCTGCAGCTCCAAGCCTTCCACTATCCATTTCCAGGCCTCGCTCATCTCGAAAAGGATGGCAGCGGCTACCGAGTGATCCCGACGCCGTGGAATCCGACGATCTGACAGTCGCGCACCTTGACGAAAACCGGGCGCGGCCTTATAGCCGCGCCCATGATCAACGCCGCGACCATCCGTATCGCCCGCCGCCGCCGCACCTTCGCGGTATGGGCGGACGCTCGCGCTTAAGATCGTCGCCTCTGCCGCCGGATCCACTCCGCGGCTTCTTCCATTAAAAAACGCGGTGTGATCTGGCGGCTCCTACGTCAAGCAGGAGTTTGAAATGTATACGCCTCCCATGTTCAAGCCCGATCGCGCCGCAAGCCTTGCGTTTGCGGAAGCACGCGGATTCGGCAGTGTCTGCGCGTGGGACGGCGCCAAGCCGATCGCATCGTCGCTGCCGTTTTATCTCAGCTTTGCCGACGACGGCACGCCGCGTGCCGCGTTTCACGTCGCGCGGAACAATCCGCTGATAAAATGTGCCGACGGCAAAACATCGTGGCTGATGGCGGTGAACGGCGCGGATGCCTATGTCTCGCCCGACTGGTACATCTCGCCGGATCAGGTGCCGACCTGGCTCTATCAGGCGGTGCATCTCACCGGCACGGTGCGGGCCTTGTCCGATTCCGAACTTGGCCCGCATCTCGACGTGCTCAGCGCCAAGTTCGAAAGCCGGCTGGCGCCGAAGCCACCCTGGACGTCATCGAAGATGACGGCAGGACGTCTGGATGCGATGAAGAAAGCGATCGTGGGTCTGGTGATGTCGGTGGACGAGGTCGAAGGCAGTTTTAAGCTCAACCAACACAAATCCGACGCGGATTATATTGCGATTGCCGCGGCACTCACGCAGCGGCCAGACGACGCCACACAGACGATCGGGAACGAGATGGTCGCGCTGCGGCCGCACTCGGACTACAAATTATCCACGCCTGTCAGCTTATCAGCGGATTGAAGGAAAACGCCATGACCCTCTCCGACACCAAGCAGCCGAAAGGCCAGCCCCTGACTGCCAGCGCCTCCGCGCGGCCCACCGTATTCGTTGATGGTGCGGCTGGAACGACGGGCCTCGGCATTCGCGAGCGCCTTGGCCTGCAGAGCGACGTCGTGCTTGAGAGCATCGCCGAGGAAAAGCGCAAGGATGCGCAGGCAAAGCGGGCGCTGATGGAGGAAGTGGACCTTGTCATCCTTTGCTTGCCGGATGAAGCTGCGCGAGAGACCGTTGCGCTGATTGACAGCATGGGAGCTGCGGCACCCAAGGTGCTGGACGCATCGACGGCCTTTCGCGTCGCCAGCGGCTGGACCTACGGTTTTCCGGAACTCGCGCCGGATCAGGCCGACAAAATCCGGGCGGCGCGGAAAGTCTCAAACCCGGGCTGCTATCCGACCGGCGCGGTGGCGCTGCTGCGGCCGCTCGTGGATGCCGGGCTGGTGCCAGCGGACCACCCCATCACCATCAATGCGGTGAGTGGTTATTCGGGCGGCGGCAAGTCCATGATCGAGAGTTTCGAAGAAGGCACAGCGCCGGCCTTCGAACTCTATGGCCTCGGCTTCGAGCACAAGCATTTACCCGAGACGCAGCTTTACTCAAATCTCACGCGCCGGCCGATCTTTGTTCCGTCGGTCGGCAACTTCCGGCAGGGCATGCTGGTGTCAGTGCCTTTGCATCTCGACACCCTTCCGGGCAAGCCTGATGGTGCCGACCTCTACGCCGTGTTGGCGAAGCGTTACGCCGGGAGCAGCTACGTCTCGGTCATGCCGCTCGACAATGCGGCTACGAAGATCGAACCAGAGGCGCTCAACGAGACCAACATGCTTGAGCTCTATGTATTCGCGAGCCACAAATACAATCAGGCGGTGCTTGTCGCGCGTCTGGACAATTTGGGTAAGGGCGCCTCTGGCGCTGCGGTACAGAACATGCGGCTGATGCTGGGCTTTGCCGATACATAAAGCGACGGCCCGCGGCCAGCACTTTCAGCCCCCATCGAAGTGGCCCATGAGCGCAAAACAAAACCCCGGCAAAACCGGGGTTTTTCAATCCTGCCTTGTGGAGTAGGCAAGTTCTCAAACCACCTTGAAGATCGCCAGCGCCAGCACGGCCTGCGCCAGGAAGCCGACGGTGAAGGCCAGCGAGCGGAACACCGGCAGGCCCATGGTGTAGACGATCAGATGCGCGAGCCGGGCCCAGAAATACACCGCGCAGGCATAGACGGTCCATTTGGTGGAATAGTCGATCTCCGCGAGGATCAGCACCAATGGTGCGAAGATGATGAGGTTCTCGACCGCGTTGTCGTGCGCGAACATTAGGCGGCTGGCCCATCCCGCGTGCGGCTTGTCGCTGCGTGACGGGTTGGCCAGCACACCGGAGAGGCCGCGAACCTGATAACGGTTGATCATGTAGGGGATCCACAATAGCCCCGTCATAATGACCGTCAGTGTCAGCCAGAACAATTCACGCGTCATTGGTTTCCCCTCGATAAAAGTTTCGAATCTCGTCCCGGCGGGACCGCCTGTTATATTCAAACGCGCTAGCTTGCGCTACGCGCGGACCCGCACATAGCTGCCGGGCGCATCTTCGATCGGGGGCAGCGTGTCGGTGCCGACCGCGCGCGCCGGAACTTGCTCGGCGTCGAGCGTTTCAAGCCATTCGCGCCAGTGCGGCCACCACGAGCCCTTGTGCTCCTGCGCGCCCTTGAGCCAGTCGGCAAGCGTTGCGCCCCTGATATTCTCGTTGGTCCAGTACTGGTACTTGCCCGATGATGGCGGGTTGACGACGCCTGCGATATGTCCGGACCCGGACAGCACATATTTCACGGGGCCGCCGAAAAACTGCGAGCCGTAAAGCACCGAATCGGCCGGCGCGATGTGATCCTCGCGCGTCGCCAGATTGTAGATCGGCACCTTCACTTTCGACAGGTCGAGCAGGGTGTTGTCCAACACCATGCTGCCGGCCGACAGCCGGTTCTCCAGATAGCAGTTGCGCAAATAATAGGAATGGTTCGCTGCCGGCATCCGCGTCGGTTGTCCCTTCAGGTAATTGCTGACGACATAGGACCAGATCAGATCGTTCGAGCGCAGCATGTTGAAGGCCATCGCCATCTTGCTGCCTTCGAGCACGCCCGATTCCTGCATGTCGCGCTCGAGCGCCGAGATCTGGTGTTCGTCGACGAACACCAGCAAGTCGCCGGCGTGGGTGAAGTCGACTTGCGCGGCCAGCAACGTCGCCGAAGTCGCGCGCACGCGGCGCTTTTCCGCAAGCCAGGCCAGCGTGGTGGCGAGCAGGGTGCCGCCGACGCAATAGCCCATGGTGTGGACTTTCATCTCGCCGGTGGCCCGCTCGATCGCATCCATTGCGGTGAGCGGGCCTTGCTTCATGTAGTCTTCCCAGGTCTTGGCCCCGAGGCGCTTGTCTGGATTGACCCAGGAAATCACGAACACCGTGATGCCCCTATCGACACACCATTTGATGAAGGATTTTTCCGGCCGAAGATCGAGGATGTAGAATTTGTTGATCCACGGCGGCACGATCAACAGCGGCGTGCGCAGCACGCTCTCGGTCGCCGGCTCGTACTGGATCAGCTGCATCAATTCATTCTGGTAGATCACCTTGCCCGCCGTCGTCGCTATGTTGACGCCGACTACAAGGTTGGAAGGATCGGACTGCCGGATGCGCAGCGTGCCGTGCCCGGCCTCAATATCCTCGGCCAGCATCTTCATGCCGCGAACCAGATTGTCGCCGCTGGACGAAAGCGTCTCGCGCAATACTTCCGGATTGGTGAGAAGGAAATTCGACGGCGCCAGCGCGTTGGCGATCTGCTGAACGTAGAATTCGGCCTTCTTGCGGGTGTGCGGATCGACGCCTTCGGCGTTGTGCACCAGTTCCTGCGCCCACTGCGTGGTCAGGAGATAAAGCTGCATCACGAAATCGAAAAATTGATTCGATTTCCACTCGGGGTCGGCAAATCGCTTGTCGCGCGGCGACGGTGCGATCGCCGGCGGCACGTCTTCGCCGGCGAGCCTTCGCACCGAAGAGCCCCACAGATCGAGATAAGCCTTGGCGATCTTCTTCTGCAGATCCGACGAACGGTCCTGGTCCGACAGCCAGTATTCAGCGACTGCGGTGAAGGTCTTGATCACCTCGGCGAGTTCGCTGGGCGGCTTGTCTTTGACTTCGCCGCTCTCGCGCGGCTTGAGATAGGCTGCGAGCGCTTGGCCGCTCGTCTCCATGGCCCGCGCGAGGTTGATCGCAAAGGCTTCAGGGTCGAACTTTTTCGCAACCTGGGTTTGGGTCGAAACGTCACTCATGCTGCGACACTATAGGTTCGTTTCCGCTTCGTCACCGCGCAGGATGAGCGATGGCGCCTTCGCGGTTGATGTTGGGATGGGACGTGCTGCACTGCGGTAAAGCATCTTGGTTCTGACATATTGAAGCCTCACCGGTCCGCTTTGCTGTTTCGGCTTTAATCGTTTCGGGCGACAATGGTTTGAACGGTGCAGTTAAATTTGAAGGATTAAAGTTTTCGTAGTTGCAGGATTTGTGTTGCAAGGCTCGTACCAGCGAAGTGGGGACTTCGGGACGGACGACTTCGGGACGGATGTCGGTGGATCGAAAAATAT
>WNFM01275452.1_pt6 | contig 10921 bp, 23 predicted proteins | sample 5400271 | NCBI WGS metagenome assembly WNFM01 (sample SAMN13153352, study PRJNA577476) | soil metagenome | isolation source: 60 cm saprolite on Douglas fir-dominated hillslope | place: USA:California | collected 2013-09-17 | reverse complement strand
CGGATTCTTACGTATTGATATGCTCCATCACTAAAAGTCTCGTGCGTGTGCGGTAGTATGTCAGCATTCCACGTTCCGTCATCATTCCTAGATATTTCCCCGCCCGCAAGACAACCTTGAGGGTCAAAACCTAAACTGCTTGCATATATTTCTTCGTTGGGAAACCACCCGGTTTTCCATGCGAAGGTTTCCTGTGTTGGTATCTTGCCATTCTTATGGACTGCATCCGGTTCTACGATAGCAGCGGGCACTTCCACGGAAGGTAGCTTAGGCTGCTGTCCGGTACAACCAACTAGAGAAAATGCAATTACCCCTATCGTTTTCACTTCCCATTTTCTTTCCTTGCCGCTCATCTCATCCTCCCCGTTCTCAGCCAGTACACCACATCGGCAACTGTTTGCCACTTGTCTTTCAGCCGGGACCAGAAGCTCGTGGCTTCTTATCCCTTATCGCTATTAGAGCTTTTCTGATGTCCAGCAGCATTAACCCCAGCAAAAGAAGCTGAAATTGAACACACGCCCCTTGAAACCAAGTCATTTCCCCTCCCTCGGCACATAAACGATGCCGCACTCGCTGCAAACACTGTCATGCTCGAATATCGTCAGGTTGTTCGTGCCCAATGTTCGACGACGAGGTACTTGGCACACCTTGCAGGACGGACACCGCTCCTCGCCTTCCTTGCAGGGGGCAATCGAGCAGGGAGTATCGGTTCCGGTTGTCATATATGAACATTTAATTTGCTTCTGCCACCCTGCCAGCATCCCCAGCCAGCCTAGAAATCCTCTACGATCTGTCATCGCTCCTCCTTCGGCACGTAGCCGCTCCCCGCTGGCCGCCGACTACAAAACTCTGCGTGAGTAAACCAGCGCTTCTTGCTGATGCGTCTGCCGCAGGTCGGGCATGTTATTCCTTTACTCTGCTGCTTTCGGCTCATCGCTCGCTCCCCGCTGGGTCACTTGGCTTGGGCGTTTCTGGCCAGTTCAGCAATTCCTCGATAGCTCGCCATGCGCCGTTGAAATCGCCAATATCGTTGCGAGCTTCTACTTCAGTTAGCTTCGAGCGAAACACCGCGTACTCTTTGTCATTCATCCACGGCGTATAGATTCGCGGATTCGCCTTCCTGACGGCTTCGAGTAATCGCTCATAATCAGGAAAGTGCATTGCCTTCTGGCCGCCGACCTCAATGCAGAGAGCGCCACCAACGCAGTAATCCTCTGACGTATCTCCACCTTTTGCGTCACAAGCCCTGCGCGGATGGCGATATTTGTTTCGCAGCTTTATCGCTGTAATTCGCATCCCTTTTCCCTCCTTCCCCGCTGCCACGCACTTTTCACCCAACTCAATGCGGATTCATTTTGCAACTAGCGTACTCATTTCGTTTCTGTCGTGCTAAAGTCGAGAACTTCCTGTCCAAGCCGCTTTGCCGCAATCTCGCAATACTTCTCTTCGATTTCTATGCCTATGCATTTCACGCCCTGCACAGCACAGGCCAGGGCAGTTGTGCCGCTTCCGAGAAATGGGTCAAGTACCATCTCGCCGCCGTACCACTTCACCAGCCAGCGAACGTGTTGCAGTCTCCGAGCGCATGGGTGCGGTAACGCGCCATTGTCGTGAGCTGTTGCGATGTCCTTGCGTCGCGTGAAATGCTTATCCTTGCCAATCCACGTGGACCGCTGAAAGAGTTTGTCTGACCTGGTGCTGATATATCGACCTGGTAGAAGTTTGCGGCCGAGATTGTCCGGCAGTTCCCCGTAAGCATATGCGATGTCGCCGCCCTGGACGATGCGCCCTTTGTACGTAGGCCGCGCGTAGTCTAAATCGCAAACACGGATGAAGGGGAAACGCTCAGGCACAGCAGCTAAAAATCGCGGGTCAGAATCACAGCCCATGTGAATCACAATCCGCTTCGCCGTAACATCCTGGAGCACGTCAGCGAGCAGCTTCCCTGGATTCATGCCAGGGAACACGCGCGAAGAGTTAGGCCAAATAGGGTCAGTGATTACCGCATCTGCCGAGAACTCGCCTATCAGTTCCCGCGCATCTCCGTGGTAGATGGTGATGCCCGCGTGTGAGTAGTAAGGCTTCAATTTATCTCCAATCTACTGATACGCTAGCTGCAAAAGCTGCCCGCCCCAAGTTGTGTGAAAACCTTCCCCGCTGCCACGTCCAGCCTGCTCAGAACGGCGGCTTGCCGTCGCCGTTCGTGTCGTCGACTTCCGGTTCGTCTTCAACATCTACTTTCAAGCGCCCGGCGTGGCGAAGCGACGCCATCGCTTGATGCGCTTGCTGCGCCGATCGATATGTTTCGAGCGAGACATTTCCAGCCGGATCGACGTTGGTCACGAATGCCGTGCCTTCGGTGAACTTCTTCTTCTTGCTCGACAGCTCATAAACGCCTCCAAACATATCTATCTGGCGGAGACGCATCTTTGCGAGCCAGTCTTTTGCGGCAGGCACGCCTGAAGACTTGAACGAAGCGACGATCATTCCTTCAGGATGGACGCGGCCGTCTTCGGCGACAAGCAGCGACGGGAAGTTGTAGAACTCCGTGCAAGCTTTGCCTTTTCCTTTTCCACCCTTCGCTGTCCCGAAGCGGTTCAGCGGGCACGTCGCGCAATCGCCGCCTGGCTCGCCGATGCCCGTCTTCATGTCATCGGAGCGGCACAGTATCCCGCCGCCTTCGTTCTTGTCGCGGAAGTAAATGCGCGTAGTTCTCGCCCGTCAGCGTATTGAAGTAATGGCCTTCTTCCAAGCCTTCGATATATTTCGCTTCCGTCTCGTCGCGCTGTGGCGTCAGCGCTTGGCATAGCGCCAGACGCGGAAGAGTAAGATCGCCTTGCTCAACCTCGTCAAAGCCTGCCGCGCCTTGTCCAGGCGCGCGGCGTAGATACTCAGGTATCTCCGCAATATTACCTTGCGGAGCTTTATGCTTCTCGATCGCTCGCTGCGATGACAATGGCTTCGCTGCTTGCTTTTGTTGTGGCTTATTCATGGCTTAATTCTCCTTATCGTCGTTGCCGTTAGTTCCGACATTCCTAACGGTCAATTTCGTTTTCATAAAAACTTTGGTTCCAGGAATCAGTGGCTTACCTTCGACCAGCCGCTCGTTGTTCAATGCGCTGAGCGTCTGATAGTGCAGCGTCAGCAAGTCGGTCATCTTGTTCTTCTTCACCCATGCAAAGACTTTCGCGCGGTCCTCGACGCTCGAATACGGGCGGTCGGAGATGCTGACGTAGCCGCCTGCTGAGAGATCGATCTTCTGCGCGCCATCGGATTCCATCGCTTCGCAGCCAAGTTGACTGAGTGCTTCAAGCTCGATGTTCAGTTCGCTGATCTCGGCTTCGAGAGTGCGCTTCTGAGCGTCGCGGCGCGCGTATTCAGCCGCCAACCGTGCGGCGTTAGCGTTCGCGCCCATCGCGCAGCCCAAGAAGTCTTGCTTGAACTTATCGACTTTCGCGTACCACGCTGCTAGGCCGCTGGCTTCGGCGGAAAGGGCGAAGGCGGGGAGCTTGTGGCGGAGATGTGTGTATTTGCCCATTAGATTAGCCACTCCGTGACTCGATAGACTTCCACGTGATCATCAAAATGCCCTAGCGCCATTGGAATAATCCATTGAAGATTTGGCACTACAATTGGAAGGGCGGACAACTCGAACCAAGACACTTTTTCTGTTTCCTTGCTATCCACATAAAGATTACCAAAAGCATGATAGAAATCTACGCTCCAGTCATCCCCTTCTAGCTTGAGAAACCAAAACCAAGCAAGTGATTGTCCAGCTCCGGTTTCTTCGATGAACTCACGTTTCATCGCAGCTGAACTTTCTTCGCGTTCTTCGATCTTGCCGCCGATGGCGTTCCACTTACCGACAACTACAGAAGGTCCATGATTTTTCTCAATTAGTGCGACAGACTTCCTATCTTCGCTGAAAAGGAAACCAGCCACGTAATTACTTTTCATTCTTGACCTCCGCACATCTTTTGCAGCTCAAATAGTGATGCACCCTAAGCTCTGTCGCCGAGCTGCCGTGCTCGACCTCGTCGCAGATCACGGCGTGCCCTTGCGCCTTCAACGCGCCGTAGTGAAGCGACAAAGCGTCGCGCTCGGCGGGCGATGGGTTGATAAACGTTACGACGTTGCCGGCAGTTTCGCAGCGGGTGAGGCGGCTATCCATATACTTCAACCTCTTCGCTTTGTTTTTTCTGTCGTGACTCGCCAAGAATGAACTCAACGTCGATCACATCACGCTCTTTGATTGAATCCCATTCTTCCTTGATGTATTGATGAGCGACGAGCATCGTCCGATTATCCCAATTATAAGGGTCGTAGAAACATCTCTCTGACGAGAGATGAATTAAATAAACCACTGGAGAGCCAAACCCCGCTCGGCGCATCAAGTAACCATCAGCACCGGACACCCGAACAGCAAGCGCAGGGATGAAAGTGGCTTTGTCTGTTATCTCTAGCGTTTTAGCGTCCATTGATCAGTGCCACCTTTCGCCGCTTGTGCTTCGCAGCAACATGACCATTCAGTACGTACTTAGCGCGCGTTTTCAAAGAGCGATGCTTGGAGTTGTCGGCGAATACCGTGCGCAGCCACGGGCAGAGCGTGCAATGCACGGTGATGGTTTCGGGGGAGCGGGTGTAGCTAGTCATCTACCCACTCGACTTTCGTATCACCGTTATGTCCGTGAATTATGACGCACTGTCCCATACTACGGTAGGTAGCGATACTACCTTTCCCACCTTCTGTAGCACGAAGCCAGCAAAGTACAACTTGGCCATCACTAAACTCTACTCCCTCAGCGACAATTCCAGTTCCGCTGATGCCGCTGCGGTCTATATTTCTCATTAGATTGAAGCGTCGATTAAAACAACGTTGTTCTACGCTCATTTTTATTCCTCCAGTACGCGACGCCATGCTCCACATGTCATCGCAGCCAAATCTTTTTTCGCGCGCAAGCAATCAAGTACGTGACTGTCGACGGTGTGCTGATTTTTCGGTCCGACCGCCACGACATCGACATACAAGCATGGCTTGTTCTGCCCGATGCGATGGATGCGATCCTCGCTTTGCACGCGTGTCGTATGGGAAAAATCATTGCTAAGATATACTGCTGTACTCGCGGCGGTGAGATTCAAGCCGAAGCCGCCGGCGTGAGGCTGGGCGAGAAGGATGTTCTTTAGCGAACAATCATTGCTTTGAAACATTTTGATGTTATCGTCGCGGTCTTTTTGGGATTGCCCGCCAAACACTTGCCACAAGAGAACGCTTCGTTCTTTAGTCAGCATATCGCGTAACCGTTCCCGCTCCCGCCGCCAGCGGCACCAACAAATTAGTGCGCACTCATTCGACAACTCGCCGTTCAGGATGGAATCAACGAGATAGTCGAGTTTCTCGGAAGAAACATCGCGCAATGGCTCATACTCTCCATCGTCTGAGGTAATTGGTACATTTCCCATATGTCCGCTAGTAAGCTGGCACAGCCGCAATATTCGTACCGCCGCGTTAGGCTCCGGGCACTCTTCCGTGTCTGGCAAGCACAGCATTGCTTCGCGGCGCAGTTCTGTGTAAATGCGCCACGTCGCTTCGTTGAGTGCGACCTCACGCACCGTGTATGTTTTCTCAGGTAGGTCCAAGCAATCTTTCTTCTCCCGCCGCAGCACGTAAGGTGCGAAACGCTTGGTGAGTTCGTCAAGGTTCTGGTAGCCGACGACTTGCTGGAAGCGCACTTGCCCCATGTTCATCATCTTCAGCACGGCGTAGCGCGCGCGGAAATGATAAAACGATTTGAAACCTTTTAACGGCCCAGCACCGTTGCTCATCACGAGTGCTTGTCCAAATAAATCAAGAGGGCTATTAGCGATAGGAGTGCCAGAAAGAAGCCACACATAAAAGCATCGCCGAGCGATAGATGCGCTACCTTTTGTTTGCTTCGCTGTGCGATTCTTGAGGAAGCTACTTTCGTCACAGACGAGCAGAGTTTTGCCATCTTCGCACCATTTTTTGAGCGCCTCGACATGGCGCTTCTGCGGAAGCAGCGCGTAACTGACGCAACAAATCGGAAGCAATGTTACATCATCGTTTTCGCTGTATTGATCGCCAAGATGAAGCTTCTGGTTGCTAGGCTCGTAATGAATGCCGATAAAGTCTCCTGCGATCTTAATCAACTCTTCATTCCATGAAAACTTCACGGCGGCGGGCAATAACACCAGCACGCGATCAATCTTCTTGGCGTCGAAAAGTTGTTTGGCAGCGACAAGAACTTGCCTGGATTTTCCGGTTCCCATCTCGTCGCACAGCATCGCCGCGCTGCGCTTCGCGAGAAACGTGATACCTTCGCGCTGATGGGTGTAGAGGTCAGGCATCAGTGCACCGCGTAACTACTGCTTGCACGGTCTGCGCGAAAGTATCATTTCGCAAAATAAACTGATTTCCTTTAGCGCCGCTGTACATAAATGAACTTTCGTTTCCGAATTCTACTACCCAAGAGCGTGGCGCGAGCTTTCCCAGATAATGCTCTTGAATCTTCGTTGGTCGTGCTGGCCATTTCTTCAACTCGAAGAACGTCGTCACACCCCTAAGCGACACGAGCACGTCCGGTATGCCTTTCGTCGTGCGGTCGTTCAGCTTCCATATCACCGCGTCTTTCAGCGCAGGATGTGCGCGCAGTGCGCGGAGTAAACGTCCGGTAAATTGTGATTCTGTCACGACGCCACCACAAAAAGATTTGCGGTCTTAGGGCATCTCTTCCCTCTTGCCCTTGCTCTTATTGCTGCTTCGCTAGCGGTTCTACGAGTCACCCATAAATTCAACACTTCTTCTATTTTCGCCGAGCGTCGCATACCCATGAAAGGAAGAATTTGTTTCATGATAGAAACTGCTTTGTCGCCGAAAATTCTAACTACGTAAAAATCACTCCAGTTAGTATGCTTGGGAGTTACCTTGCGAATGGATTTGATACCCCAGATATTTGCTACGCGCTTTACGATATCTTCATCCGTCATGGCTAAAGATATGTATATGCCGTGCCCCTTTCTATAAGCAAAAGTGGCTTCTCCTTCCAAGAGACCGGCAAGCCATAAAATTTCTTGTTCGTGAGTCATTCTCGCTCCCCGGTCCTAGCCTCGCGCTCCGCAGCCGCCATGCGCTCAAGCTTGCGCTCCGCATCGCGCATCGTTTCGTTCGTCATGCCAGCCGCGCGAGCCTTTGCGACTTGCTCTTCGGCAAGCTTCGCTATCGCCGCATGCGCTTTCTCTTGCCGCTCGGATTCCAGCCATAAGAAATACGCCGCAAGTATTTGTTGCAGCGGGTCGCTGTGATTTAATTGCTGGAGATCGAGAAGCGAGATGCGGGTCATCGTCGCACCGGCAATTGAAGCCACAGCATGATGAACAACCAAATGCCTGCGGTGGCAAGGAGAACGCCGAATGCAAGCTTCATTGAATCGCGCAAATTCATTGCCCCTCTCTGTGCGGTACGGTCTTCTCCAGCACTTGCCGGCCATTTAGCCCGTGACGAATCTCGTAATATGTCGAGTAGTGCCCATCGCGCCACTTGAGCATGAGGACGCCGAGCGGACCAGACGTTTCGATGAAGCCCGTTGCAGCGTGAAGCTTGACGGCGCGGTCAAGAAGTTTCATACTAACCGCCATTCGACGCTCGGCATATTGTCAAGTCTGTCGGTCAAAGCATCGGTTCTGTTTTCATCACAAGCCACGTTCCAGTAACCGCCGCTCAAATAATCCAAATCATATCCAGCGTCAAGCAATTCATTACGTTGCTGCTCAGTCGTTCCTTTTGTTTCAATTGTTGTCATATCCTTCCCCACAACTCCCGGAACGCTAAAGCCAGTTTCTTCAATGCTTTGTTCTCCAATTGCATGACGCGCGCCTGCGAGATGCCGAGCTTCGCAGCCACTTCGCGCTGCGAGAGCACCGTGTATTCCTCGCGGCTGATGCCGATACTGCGATACTGCGCGCGATGTGATTTGCGGGACATAATAGCCGACCTCTGTGACAGCAAGGCTACGGGATTCGAACCCGTGGTTCGGAGAGATGACTCAGCATGAAGCCACTAGTCCAACTTCATGCCTCGTGTAGCGCCGGACTTTTGCATCTCCGAACTACGTCTACCTAGGTTTAAGCCTGCCTCACCCAAACCTTGCTGCCTCAGACGGCGGCTATTGCGCCCCCGCTTGCTCTTGAGACTCTCCAGTCGCAGGCGCTTCGCCAGCCGATGGTTTCTTGATAGCACTCTTGCGCACCGCATCCATTTTTCTCTCACGGCGTGAGGCACGTTCTTGTGCAACTGCCACTTGAACTGTCAATGGCGTTTTTTGACGGCGTTTGCGACATTTCTTCTCAGCCCTAGCTTTGCGCGGCTTCGCAAGTTCGAGAGTGAGCGGCGACTTCGCTCCCCGCAGCGTATTCAGCATCACGCGCTCGCCGTCCTTGTTGAAGTACCAGCTTTTCCAGCCATCGATCTGACGCGGCTTGCCTTTCTTGTCCTTGCCGAGGATCGCGCTGCCCGCACTCGACGGCGAAGTGTAGTCCTTGTCGTTAAATCGAATCACGCCGGAAGTAAGCACCGTTGCGGTATGCTTTTTCCCATCGTGATTCATGTAGATGGTTTTGCCCGCGAGGGTGTCGGTGTACGGCGCTAGCGTTGGCGTACGGCCTTCGCCCTTGGGCTTCTTTGCTTCCTTGGTTGCCATTGTTATCTCCTGTTCAGATTTTGCTTCCCGGAATTCGTCGCACTTACAAAATTTGAAGGTTATCGTGTCGAAGTACGTGCATCCCATCCGCACGCGCTGGCGGTCCTTGCGGCCGAAGGCGTGCAGCGTGTCGGGGTGCGAGCAGCGGCAGATCATTTCATACCTGCCGAGGCGGTCTCTTTGTCAAGCTTGAATATCTTTCGCAATGTATCGTTGGGGCTGCTGAAGGCTTCAGCTTTCCCGCGCAGGTACTCGAATACCTCGGTGTCCACGCGGATGGTTTTTGATTGCTTTGGCTGTTTCTTCATAACGATACACAAACTAGCAAAAAAACAAAAGCTTGTCAAGCACAAAATAACTTTATTTTCAGTATGCCGCAACTTCTTGATTCCTATAGACTTAGCACCCCTTGGCTGAGGCGCTTGGCGGCGATCTCGCAATAGCGTTCGGAGATTTCGATGCCGATTGCCTTGCGGCCAAACTCCTGAGCCGCCAGCAGCGTCGTGCCTGAGCCGCAAAACGGATCAATGATACTTCCGTTAGGCAAATGGTTAAGTATCCATTTCATTATTGTAAGAGGCTTAGGCGATGGATGATCTATCCGCTGCCCGTTAGCAGGCGCGACTTCTCCAGCGTCTTGCTGCTCCTTGTAAAGCGAAATATCCTTCCGCGCATAGCATAGCCAAGGCACCCAAGCCGCGAATCCCATCAAGCCAAGCGTCGACGCTGCGCGAATCATTGGTGCAAGCGTCCAGCGATATTGTAAGCTGCCTATGGAACGTGGACAATTTAAGATGTTATTCGCTCCGCAAGAAATGCAAATACACTTGCGGACTTTAGATGGAAGCAACTGCATCCAATCGATAGGAAATTCGCTATCCCATTCGCAGACGTTTGTACCATACGGAGGATCGGTAATTACCAAGTCAGCGGTGAGCAATTCAGGCAGTACTTCTTTGCAATCGCCATGATATATCTCGATCCCCCGTTCCGAATAATATGGCTTCATCGCGCACTCTCCAGCGTAAAGTACAACGGTTCGCCATCCACAGCACAGCGCACGCAGTAGTGCGTGCCGCCCATCTCGCGCGGCCGCACGCTCTGGAGGCTTCTGCCGCCGCAGCGGGGACAGCACGTCGGGTCAGCCAGCGGCGGGCTGTCAATGACTCGCGTCGGAGGATTTATCTGAGGCACGCTCGCCATTTTGAACAGGTCGCCGATTTGCAGTTTGCTTTGCTTCTTCGCCATAGTTCATCTCCCTCTGCATTGCAAGCCCGTGCACGCGCTTGCAATGCATCACGATGCCTCGATAGCTGCGCACTACGCGCTTGCAATCGCCGACGCGGCAGCGGAAGCCGCATAAGCCGATGTTCTGACTATAGATTGGGTCATACATAGCGCGCTGGCTTTCTTTGCTCCAGCAATCTCTCGGCATAGTCCGCAACGCAGTTCGCCAGTTCGGGAGGGATGGTGGCGACTGCGGCAGTTTTAGCTTTTCGTATTTTCCCGTTGCTGCTTCCCCACTCGTTCTGTATGGGCTTGCGCAACTCCTCGAATTCGGCCCGGGTAATCCGCCCAACTTTTAAGTCGTTGTAAATCTTGCCTTTCAGATTCGCATTCTTAATGATTCCGCGGTGTATCAAAGGCGGCACCGCATTCCCCCACAAGTAGAACGGGCCGCAGTGATGCACCGCTTGCCCGACGAATTGCTGCGCCGCGCGGACGTTCTCCATTACATAAGGCACTCCGCTGGCCTCGCAGAGCGAGCGAGTATGATTGAACAGCTTGATGCCCATCTCCGGGTACTTCGGATTCGGATGGAAGTGCTTCATGCCGTGGACGGAGAACTCTTCGCAGGGGGAAGAGGCGACAATAAAATCAAATGCAAAAGGGCGGCGATGACTTCCAAGGAGCGGAATAAAAAATCCTCCATCAATGCCATTGCAAATCTCCAACACGTTAGCTTGGATGAAATCGCACCTGTCTGGAATTTCCGGCGGCTCAACCAAATCCACTCCTACGCACTCCCATCCCCGCACGGCGAATGTCCTGCTCCAGCCCCAGCGTCCAGAAAATAAATCTAGCAATCTCATGCTTTCCATTGTCCATCTTCCATCTCTCCGGTCTCCATGATCTTGCGCACCAGCACAGGCCGTGTTTTCGTAATCTCTATATCATCGTTCAAGTGCAGAACTTTAAGCACGCGC
>WNFM01252110.1_pt1 | contig 10922 bp, 11 predicted proteins | sample 5400271 | NCBI WGS metagenome assembly WNFM01 (sample SAMN13153352, study PRJNA577476) | soil metagenome | isolation source: 60 cm saprolite on Douglas fir-dominated hillslope | place: USA:California | collected 2013-09-17 | reverse complement strand
GGGACGCTCTGCAGCAGGTCATCCTGCTCGCGCCAGAGGGGGCTGGCCCGCAACCGCTGGCGCAAGTCCTCGTCGATTTCCCCCAAGTCCGCCTCGAGCCAGGCAAGATGGGCCTGGATGCGGGCACGCACGAGCGCCACCCGCGTCGCCCCCAGGCGATTCTCCTCCGCGGTCCGCATCGCCACCACCTGCCGTCGCCGCTCGACGAGCGCCACCAACGCCTGGGCCGCCTCGTCAGGCAGTGGGCGCGGGGTGGGACGCACGGCCTGGCCGAAATGAGCCAATGCCTGCGCATCCAGCCGATCGGTCTTCGCCAAGCGCCCGGTGGCGCGGGCAAAGTCGCGTCCGTGACGCGGATTGACCACGGCGACGTAGCCCCCGGTGGCCTCGACCACGATCACGTGCGGGTTGAGTGCCCGCAGCCACCCAACGATTTCGGCGATCCCGGCCGCATCATTGGCCAGATGCCATTCTTCGCCCTGCGGCCGGACCGCGACGTCCAGCGCCGCCTTGGCCACATCGATCCCGACGACCACGTCTTCCGCCTCGTGCCGCGGTCTTCCCTCGTCCTCTCGTGTCGCCCGCCTCGGCTCGGCCTTGCAGGATACGGGATCAGCACGTGGCTGGCCCTAGCAACTGTTCGAGCTCATCGGGGCGAGGGGCGCGACGACCCAAGCTCATCTGCGGCCTCAAGGGGCCGAGGGATTAGCGGCCTGTCGCGCCCACGTGCGGCTTGTCACTGGGCCATACTACACGACTCTTGAGATACAAGGGGTGAGTCCCAAAAGGCATCCCAAAAACTATGTCCCATTGCTTGCCGCCATGCATGGGTCATGAATTTTTCATAGTGGTCGAGCTGGCGTGACGTGAAGAGCGGTCGGTCTGTGGCACGCCTCCTCTCAAGCCCTCAGAAGGTGTTTGGCAATTTCGTACCGAGGCACCTGCGTGATCGCGCGGTCGCGGCTCAATGAGCAAACGCGAGGTACTCGTGGACGGAACGCACCGCAGCCGACCCTTCACCGACGGCTGCCGCCACGCGCTTGATCGAACCCGACCGGACATCGCCGACAGCAAACAACCCTGGACAGCTGGTCTCAAAGGGCAGCGGTCGCCGGCCGAGCGCTGCCCATCGCTCGTTGAGGAGGGCTTCGCCAAGGGATCGGTCGGTCAGCACGAAACCGCGCTCATCGAGGGCCACGCACCCCGCCAGCCAATCCGCAGTGGGATCGGCACCGATGAAGGAGAAGAGGGCGACGCACGGCAACGCAGCAACCAAGCCCTCGGTGGCAATACGGACCGCTGTGAGGGTCCGATCGCCGTCTAGACCGATGATCTTGCTGTTGGTGCGTACCTCGATGCGAGCGTCGACCTCGATCCGATCGACGAGGTAACGTGACATGCTCGCATCCAGATCGTGGCCGCGGATCACCACAGTGACGGGGCTGCCGGCTGCTGCGAGGAATAATGCGGCCTGGCCAGCCGAGTTCCCCCCGCCCGCGACCACGACCGGTGATCCAGCACACAGGCGGGCTTCCATCTCGGAAGCCGCGTAATACACGCCGTTCCCTTCGAAGTCGGTGAGACGGGCGGCATCGAGTCGCCGGTAGCGGGCCCCGCTGGCGGCGATCACTGCGCGACCAGCCACATCGGTCCCATCCGACAGGTGGATGACGAGATGTCCAGCCTCCTCGCGCAGCGACGAGGCCACGCAAGGGCTCGTGACGCCGGCACCAAATCTCTCCGCCTGGACCACTGCCCGCTGGGTGAGGTCGCCGCCGGAGATCCCCGTCGGAAACCCCAGGTAATTCTCGATGCGCGAACTGCCTCCTGCCTGGCCTCCGACTACGGCCATCTCGATGACCAGGGTGCGCAGTCCTTCAGAGGCGCCATAGACTGCCGCCGCGAGACCAGCTGGCCCCGCACCGATGACGAGGAGGTCGAAGCAGCGTTCGGGAAGGCTGTCGATGGTCAAGCCGAGATACTCCGCCAGCCTTCCTGGGGTCGGGCGGCGCAAGACCGAACCAGAGACGATCACGATCGGCAGCTCGCGCGGCGAGACACCCAGCTCGCTCAGCAGATGGTCGACAGCAGCGTCGCGGTCAGGGTCCAGCCACTCATGGGGGATCCGGTTGCGCGCCAGGAACTCGCGGACCGGCAGTAACTCGGGGGAGAAGCGGGAACCGACGACGCGGATGGCGGCCGAGGCGCCGCTGAGCAGCGCAGACCTCCGGGCGACAAAGGCGGCGAGGATGGTGTCGCCCAGCCCGGGGTTGGTCGCGAGCAGATGTTGCAGTGCCGACCTCGGCACCACGATGACCTCACCAGGCTCAACGACGCGGGCCGACACATACACCCGCTGACCGGTCAGGAGATTCAACTCACCCAGGAACCGTCCTGGTCCGTGGCGAACGATGCTCCGCTCCTCGCCGTCGGCATGGACCACGATCTCGGTGGCTCCCGAGCGGATCGCGTAGAAGTCGTAGGTCGTGTCCCCTTCCCGATAGAGGTACTCGCCCACGGTCACCGACCGTCGGGTTCCGAGCGTCTCGAGAAGGGCCAGCTCGGCGGCGTCGAGTGTGGGAAACGCGATGGGGTCATCAGGCAGGGGCAGAGAGGAACTCACGGCTTCGACCTCCTTCCTGGTAGCCCCATTCGCTGCTCAGGGACGCCTCCAGCCGCGACCATCCTACCACACCCGCAACTGGGGCAACCCCACATACAGCTCCTCCTCGGCCCTGCTAAACACGCTCTCAGGAATCACGTACCACTATCTGGCGCGCAAGTTCCACCTATCTGTAGTCTCGTCCGTGGTCTCAAATCTGGGACGATTCTGCTACGATCACCTCACGCGCCGCGACCTCTCCATTGCCCCAGTGAAATCTTCCAAGTCCGCACAAGCAGTTCCCACCGGTCTCGATTGCCGCTGGTGGTACGACCCTGCCGTGCAGCAGAGATCCCGGCCCTCTGGCGTCTGCTGCATCGCTCCGGCGCGGCGGGAAGGCTGGCTCCAACCCGTTGTCAATTCTACGGCTTGTCTCACACGTGAGACAGTGGCATAAGAACAAGTAGGGGGAATGATACTTCAATGAGCTACGAACACACCAGGCGTTCCAGGGCCGCTGCTGAGATCCTCGACATCCTCTTTGAGCGCGCAGTGACGCGCTACTTGGAAACTTCCGGGTTCGATGTGCGTGATCACCTCACGGACGACGAGTTGGCGCAATACCATGCTGCGGAATATATGGCATTTGAGCAGACGTTTGGCACGCCTACCTCCATCGGCAAGGTGGTCGTCGAAGTCTTGGGTGGTGTCGCAGAGGTCACTAGCAAGCCAGACCACGTGGAGGTCACGATCATCGACCATGACAACGAGGAATAAGGCGCACTCGACCGCTCCTTGGAGCGCGTCGACCGGTCTTAAGCTCTTGAAGACGAGAGCAGCCACGATGACGGTGAAGCCTAACGTCACGAAAGGAGTGGCATGGAGCTGATCGACTGTTATCACAAGGATGGGGTACTCGACGGCTACACGTTTGTGTTTGATGAGCAAGATCCCCGTACAGGCTATTACACGATGCTGGCCATGAGTGAGGACGGCTACACGTTCAGTCAATGGACCTCCGGTCTCTATGCGCCGGGTGGAGCAAATGAGCACTTAGGCCAGCACGTCCTGCTGAGTGCGATCGGCGCTCAGGCCCTCGATGGCTTCTTCTCGCGACTGAGCCTCCCTGACGAATACGAACAGCACCACCAAGCGATTGAGCAACTAATCAGGGAGAGCAAGCATGAGTGAGCTGATTATCAACGTCGAATTGCACAACGAAGACGACTATCGAGAAGTGATGAGCGCGGTCAAAGAACTAGCCCACACCTTTATCGACCTGGATGATTTTGAGAACGCTGGGGCATGCGTCGCGCAACTCCTTCAGCTTCAAATGCAGTACGACCAGGCGCTCCAACCTAACCCACCACAGGAAGCGTGAGTCATAATTCTGGTATATGACAGGCGAGCAGAATACCTTACCCTGGCAACAGCTCCTACACGAAGCCCTGACCGCTCCTGGCAGCCTCACAGGCGTCTACGATCGCTTTCACGACTACAGCCTAACCAATATGCTGCTGTTCCGTATGCAAGGCATCCATGAGCCGGTGGCGTCGTACTCACGCTGGCAATCACTAGGCAGGCACGTTCTAAAAGGCTCACGAGCCAAAGAAGTGATTGTGCCGGTACTCGTGAAAGGTGAGCCCGATCCTAACGAGACACTAGACGAGAAGCGCGAACGAGTCGCCAAGCTCATCGGCTTCAAAGTCGTGCGGGCGGTGTTCGGCCTGTCTGACACTGAGGGCGCAGAGCTGCCGGTAGTGCCGACCCCCGGCTGGGACTTGCAAACAACCCTCGGTAAGATGGGTATCCGCGAAGTACCCTTCGAGAACACTAACGGCAACGTGCAGGGTTACTCTCACGGCCTGGACTACGCCATCAACCCGCTTGCGGTCAACCGGAATAAAACGACCTTCCATGAGATCGGCCATATCATTCTCGGCCACACCCTGCCGCAGCGCCATGAAGAATACGTCACCCATCGTGGGCTGATGGAGTTTGAGGCCGAGGCGACATCGTACCTCGTGATGAACGAGTTGGAGCTGATGGACGACGAGACAGCTAGCCATAGCCGCGGGTATATTCAATGGTGGTTGAGGGCGTTTCGTAACCTCCTACGTCGGGGTTTCCCGACCCTGGGCGGTTCGCGTCCCCTTCCTGCATCAGGCGTGCGTAGTGCGCGCAGCGGCCACCACTCGGCCCACCTCGACCAGATGGTCACGGACATGCTCGGCTGAGCTCGGGATCCACTGCGCCAGCTGATGCAGCAGGTACTTGCGTCGGGCGACCTCGGGTGGGAGGGTGGCGATCATCGTCGCTGTAGCGGCTTCGCTGCGCCTGAGCTCGGCCACGAGCTCCACGATCGTCGGGTACGTCGTCACCAGCGCGCTCAGGCGCGTCCAGTCGTTGGCGTGAAACCGGTCGGCGAGATCGCCCCCCTCGATCCACTTCGTGAGCCAGACCTGCAGATCGCGTTCGACGGCGATCAGGTGAGCTAACACCTGCTTGGCATTCCACGCATCTGGGGCAGGGTGGTAATCGGCGTCTGCTTCCGACACGTCATCGAACGCCGCGTCCACCTCGCGGTCGAGCGCGGTGTAGGCGGCGCGGGTCGCCTCGGCGAGGGCCTGGGCCGATGCCGGCAGCTCGACGTCAACGTACGTGCGGCGCGAGAGCTCCACCGTCGCGCGGTGTTGCTGGGGCCCACGGTAGATGATGGCCTCCACCCGATCGCCGGCCTGGTGCGCCGCGAGCACAGGGGCGAGGCTCTGCGGGGTGGTGATCGGGCGGTCGTCCAGCCGTACCAACACGTCGTCGTGCCGGATCCCGGCCGTGTGCGCTCCCATACCCTCCAGCACGCCGTCGATCCAGAGTCCCTCAGCCACCGGGACGCCGAGGTCGGCGGCGCGCTCGGGGCTCAAAGGGGCGAAACCGCTCAAGCCGAACATGGGTCGGCGGGCCAGGCGCAGGTCCACGCCCGTCTCCAACACCGACTGCAGATTCTCCAGCGCCGCCTCCCAGCCGAGCCGGATGCCCTCAGCTGCGCTGGCCCAGGCGCTCTCCGTGCCCAACCCGGTGTGCGCGAGTGTCACCCGTGTGCCGCCACCCGCAGCGGACGTGAAGTCCACCTGCACCATGGTGGCGGCTGGGTCACCATCGCCCCGCCAGGTGAACGCCAGGCGCCGATCCGTCGTCACCTCGGTGAAGACGCCCGCCGTGTAATAGCCCTGGTCCCACCAGAGATAGAGGCGCCCGCCGAGGCGCGAGTCCACCTGGGCGGCCTGACAGCACCATTCCTGCAGGGCGCTCGGCGAGGTGAACAGGTGGAAGACCCCCGCTGGAGGGACACCGATCGAGCGGGTGAAGGTGAGCGATGGTGCTGGTGTGGCCACGGAAACCTCCTGCGGGTGAGGGCAAACGGTCTATCGAGGGAGCGGTGCCAATGCGTCAAGGAGACCAACGCCACCCCACATGCATCGGACGGCGGACCTTTCCGGTGGTCTTGGCCGTTCCACGCTCCTCTCTCTCAACGCGCCCCTGGACGCATGCCTCTCTGATATTATGCTACCTCTATGTTACACCCGCCCTCGACCTGGGTCGCTCGTGTGGCTCGTGTCGCTCGTGTCGCTGGACACCACGGGAATGTGAGGCGGGAATGGGACAGACGGTGAGGTTATTTGTCACCGGGCATGTTCTTTGCTGCTGCTGCTGCTGGCGATTTCCCGGGTGACTTGGCTAGCCCAGGATCCCTGGCACCAACAGCTCGCTACGTCCGGCAGGGTTTCCCTGTTTCGGTGATTCCGCCAGCAGCGTCATGTCATCTGAGCGGGTCTGCGGCCGCGTGCTGGCACCTACTGCTGACTTGCGGCGCCAGGGTCTCGATGGGGCTCTCGTGTCCCCCGCCCAGGGGTGCGCACTCCTGGAGGGGGGAGGAACGGGGGCCAGGCACCCCTCATTCTAGCAGGCCCTGCCACGTGTGCGCGAGCACGCGCTTGGGAGAACGAATCAGGTCAGGCCGGCCCGCCTGCTGGGCAGCCAAGCCGACGACGATGGTGGCCGCATAGGTCAGCGCCACACAGCGAGCGACCGCGGACCATCCGGCGAGCGGCGGACGCTGCAAGCGGAAGAGGCCGAACAGGCTGAAGACGCGGCCGAAGAAGCGCTCGATGGAGCCGCGTTTGCCCAGCTCCTCGGCGGTCCAGGTGGGGGGCAGACAGGAGCGATTCTTCTGCCGTTTGGCATTCCAGGGGACGACGGCGACCGCTCCCAGCACGGTGTGGATCCACGCGATCAGGCGCAGCCCCCAATAGCCGGCGTCGAGGCGAATGACGCGCGGGCGCAGCCCATAGAGGCGCACGGCCCCGGCGAGCAAGGGCCGGGCGAAGGGGGCGTCATGGCCATTGGCGGGGGCGAGGAAGAAAAGCAGCGGCAGGCCGGAGCCGCGGCAGAGCAAGGTGTGGACGCGGTAGCCCAGCAGGAGTGGGCGGGCATGGTGGTGCGGGGCATGGCCGACCGCCGCATCGGGGTCGCGTCGCCGCCACGCCAAGATGGGGGCGCTATCGACGATGAGATCGCGCCCGCTGATGAGGCGCCAATGGCGCGCCAGGCGGACCAGCACGACGAGCAGGCACTCGCAGGGTGGGGCACTCGCCTGGGCCGCGCGCCGGCACTGCTGGGAGGCGCTGGGCACATACGGCCGGCCGTGCACGTCAGCGGGCAGCCCACACGCCCAGGCCAGCGCGGGCCAGGCCACCAGCCAGTCATGCAGGTCCTGATACGACAGCCGCCACAGCGTGCGCAGCAGCGCCAGCAGCAACAGTGACTCCTCCCTATAGCGGCGTGGCCGCCCGCCTGGACCGGCGGGCAGCATTGGCGGGCAGCTCCGTCGAGCGAGCCGCACCGCCAGCCGACACAGCGTCAGCAAGTGTAGGCCGCTTACCAAGCTGAGCGCATCGACATGCAGAGCGGGACCGACCTTGGCCTGCGCACGGTGATACGCGGGAGGCGGGACGGGCGCCATGGTCGCACACGGAGCCGGAATCATGGGCTGATCTCCTTGGCGCGGGTGCGAGCCGCGTTCAGGGATCAGCCTACCCCATATCTGGGGTTATGCAATGCCCTCAAGAGCGTTTTGCAGAGGCGATCGCGCCTATGGATGCGCACGTGTCCCAATTTATGAAGCTGCTGTTGCGCAAGGGCGACCCCGCCGGGGAGGGAAAGCCAGCGTTTACCGCCACGGCCCGTCGCAGGCACAGCTTCTTCGGGACGAGAGCGATGCCCGACGTGCCACCAGACGCCGACGTGGTGAGCGAGGAAGACCTGAGCGGCTATGTCTCCGCGCTGGAGCGCAACGGATTTGCTGGGCCTTCCTTCTGGTATCTGAATGATGGCGTCAACGCCGAGTACGCCACGAGGGCCTTGAATGGCGATTACCTCGATCTGCCCGTCCTCTTCCTGAACGCACGGTATGACTACATCTGCGAATGCACCCACTCGCGGTTGGCTGAGCCCATGTGTACCTATTGCCGCCAGCTCACCGAAGCGACGATTCGCGCAGGCCATTGGCTGGCACAAGAGCAGCCGGTGGAGGTGAATGCCGCGCTGGTGAAGTGGCTAGCGACCAGAGTCCCTGAGGTGTGGCCGCAGCCGAAGTGAGGACTGTGGCGGGAGAAGGAAGCTCACTCATCACAGGCGACAGACATTCGAGCTGTCACGCGGCCGCGTCCTGTACGCCTCTGCAGCGGCTCGCTAAAGGCTGATGCCCGTTAGGTAGGCAGCCTCCCCGCTCACCAAGTCCTCGGAAGAAGTCACAGCGGATCAAATTTAATTGAGGCACGCCCTCCGGCGACCAGAGTCTTTCAATGAGAGAGGGCATTTCGCAACTGGGAGAAGACAGGTGGGATCCGCTCACACGCTGGCAGCCCCTACCAGCGTGTCGGTGGGGTGTCGCGAGGGCAGCGAGCCGCGCCCACTTCGCTTCGTAGACCGGCCTACCCAGCCCACTCAACGACCAAGCCCGCCAGGTCGTTCGCTGCTTGAGCAGGTGGCTTGGGCGGCGGCCAGGATCTGCTTCGTGACCGCCTCGGGGTGCGAGATGAGCGTGAGGTGCGAGCCGCCCGGCACCAGCAGGATGCGCGCATGCGCCGTGGCTCTGCCCCCTCATGTCGTGGCGGCCCTCCGCAACACCGTGCTCGGCCCGTTCCACAAGCGCCGCTGGCGCAACATTGCTGCCGCCTTGCGCCACTACGCCTGACATCCCGTCACCAATGTCCAGCGCTTCCTCGACATCTCCCGCACTTGATAATTGAAAGACCCCGCCCCGGCGACTATGCGGGCGTGACCTTCATGGTGGTTGGCAAGGTCGCGGGCGCGAGCATCGCCTGGACCGAGGAGGCATCGGCTGCGTACTTCTGACGGTATGCCGCGCTGACGCGGTCGATCTCCGCGGTGTCGGCGACAGGTGCTAGAAGTCTGGCCGGAAAGTGGCGTACGGCGCTGCCCCGCCACGGGCTAGGATAAGGGGGCGGGGTGGGCGCGCAGCAGGGCGAAGCGCTCCCGCTAGCAGAGGAGGGGAGCATGCTCGGCCGACGGAGTGCCCAACGCGGCGTCTGCGAGGTGGACGCGCGCTACGTCGACTTGGTGGGACGGGACACCTTCTACGGCTGGCTGGCGGGCCAGCGCGACGACCTGTTTGCTGACGAGCGGTTCGCCGACTTCTATCGGGAGGGCTGGGGCCGGCCGAGCGTGCCGCCGGGCCTGCTCGCCACGGCCCTGGTGCTGCAAACCTAGGAAGGCGTCTCGGACGAGGAGGCGACGGCTCGGGCGACCTACGATCTGCGCTGGAAGGTGGCGCTCGGCATTGGACTGGACGCCAAGCCGTTCGCCAAGAGCACGCTGCAAGAGTTGCGCGCGCCGCTGATCCTCCATGAAAAACAGCGCCTGCTCTTTCAGCAGAGTCTCGAACTCGCTAAGCGACGGGGCAAGCTCGGGCCGCAGCGCAGACTGCGCCTAGCGCTGGACACCACGCCGATCGTGGGCCGGGGCGCCGTCAAAGACCCCTCCCATCTGGTGGCCGATGGGATCGTCGCGGTGCTGCAGGTGCTCGCCGCCCAGGCTGGGGTGCGCCGTGGCGACCGCGCCGGCTTCGTCGCGTGGGCCAGCGCCGCCGGCTACGCCCGCTACGTCGCTGAGGCGAGCGTGAAAGGGGGCGCGGCTATTGACTGGGGCGACCCCGGGGCCCGCGAGCGGTTCCTGGGTGAGCTGGTGGCCGACGCTGACCGCCTGCTGGAGTGGGCGCGGCGGGCGCGTGGGGCGTTGCCGGCTGGCAGCCCACAGGAGGCTGCGCTGCTCGAAGCCGCTGGTCTGTTGAGCCGCGTGCTCTGCCAGGATGTAGAACGCCGCGCGAGCGGTCCCGCGCTGCTGGAAGGGACCGCACCGGATCGGCTGGTGTCCCTGCATGATCCGGAGATGCGCCATGGGCGCAAGAGTGCCTCCAAGCGCTTCGAGGGGCACAAAGCCGCGGTCGCCGTGGAGACCGACGAGCAACTGATCACAGCGGTCGCGGTGCTGGCCGGCAATGCGCCAGACGCCACCGGCGCCCTCGCGTTGGTGGAAGAGAGCGCAGTCGCGACCGGCTCCGACGTAGTGGAGACCGACGCGGATTGCGCCTACGGCGACGGACCGACCCGGCAGGCGTTTGCCGACGCCGGGCGGACGCTCTCTGCCAAAGCGCCGGTGCTGCCCAACCACGGCGGCTTTCCCAAGACTGCCTTCCAGATGGATCTGGACACGGCCACTGGGCCGACCTGCACCTGCCCTGGCGGCTACACCACGGCCACGCTGGCGCCTGGCGGGAAGGGGCGCCAGGTCTTCATCTTCCCGGTGGCCGTCTGCGCCGCCTGCCCCGTGCGCGCGCAGTGCCTGACGGAGCCCAACCGTCGAACGACCCGCCGGACGGGGCGCACCGTCCTCCTCCATCCCCAGGAACGGCTGCTTCAGGCAGCGCGTGCCTTCCAGCAGAGTCCCGCCTTCGTAGAAGTCCGTCGCCGGCGACAAGCCGCCGAACACCGCCTGGCCCGCCTGGTGCAGCTCGGTCTTCGCCAAGCGCGCTTTGTTGGCCGAGCCAAGACGCTCTTGCAACTGGCCATGGCTGCCGCGGTAGCGAATCTCACGCTGCTGGCCGTCCAAGATCTGGCCCACCCGCCGAGCGAGGGCACCTTTTTCGGTTCGGCCACCTCGGCGGTCGTGTTCATAGCCGCTGTCTTGGTCCTTGTGCTGGCACACGCTCTCACCGACCGCGGCGCCTGGCCGCGCTGGCGGC